>Ga0316197_10000047_pt1 | contig 109159 bp, 88 predicted proteins | sample OudBiesiAoxic_MG_FD_204939 | JGI IMG/M metagenome (GOLD analysis project Ga0316197, IMG submission 204939) | Coastal sediment microbial communities from Oude Bieten Haven, Netherlands - site A oxic | ecosystem: Environmental > Aquatic > Marine > Coastal > Sediment | place: Netherlands... | reverse complement strand
GATCGGGGTTAAAAGTCGCTTAAGCGACTTTTAACTAGTGAAGGCGTGTTGAGAGAGGAACTTGGTCGGTGACGACTAGGAATCTCCTTCAAAATCAGCTTGCTGATTTAGTGGGAGAGGAAGTCAATTTTGCTTTATTCATGTTGACTTCTTTACAAGAATGATACGAAAGGGTTGAAGCCGATAAGTAACTTGAAAGCAATTACAAAGGCTAATACTGCTAAGCAGTGCTTGGTTAAGAGAGGCCTTTTTGAATTACAAGGGGCACATCTACACCGTCCCATACGACATAACACACCTATGCAATGTAAATAATTCCTTTGTTTACAATTCCATACATATTTTAAGGGTTAAGGGGGTGCCTGAATATAATCATTCACCTCGGAATATGCGAACAAAGATTGCGTTTTTTTCGATGATTTATGGTGTTTAAGGCTTGAAATTAACCCTTGTTGGGTTCAGTATCCGCTGTCAATTTTTTGTATTTCAATATGTATCAGGTGAGTGTTTATGAATCAGGGTCAATTTGATTCCCTTTTACCGCCGCAGATGGCGGAAAAAGCTGCAGAAGTCGGAGTAGGTAAGGCAACTAAAGACCCAATGAAGTCTTTTCTGTTGGCTATTACTGCAGGACTGCATATTGGGATTGCGTTTATTTTCTATACCACGGTGACGACGGGCTCTGGGGATATGGCATGGGGAATGAGCAAGTTCATCGGTGGACTTGCATTTAGCCTCGGGCTTATTTTAGTTGTGATCACTGGTGGTGAACTTTTTACGAGCTCTGTCTTGACGTTAGTGGCTCGCGCGAGTGGAAAAATTAGCTGGAAAAGCTTATGTATGAACTGGGGCGTTGTTTATATCGGTAACTTGATCGGTGCATTGTTACTGGTGGGTATCATGCTAGTGGCTAAGCAGTACATGTCGGCTAATGGCGCGGTAGGCATTAATACCATGCAGATTGCTCAGCATAAATTGCATCATGGCTTCTTTCAGGCCGTTGCACTTGGCATTATGTGTAACGTATTAGTCTGTGCTGCCGTTTGGATGACCTTCAGTGGCCGCACCCTAACCGATAAAATTTTGGTTATGATTTTACCTGTTGCAATGTTTGTATCTTCAGGTTTTGAGCACTGTATAGCTAATATGTTTCAAGTACCGATGGCGATTGGTATTAAGACATTGGCATCGCCTGAGTTTTGGCAACTGAGTGGTATGAATCCAGCTGATTTTGCTGATTTAACCATGAGTAATTTTATTATTAATAATCTTATTCCAGTGACTCTCGGTAACATTATCGGTGGTGGTGTGTTTGTCGGGATGGGTTACTGGCTCATTTACTTACGCAGTGAGTAGTACCGTCGTTTACTGAGGGCGCTTAGAATAGAGCGAACTTAGCCATAAATAGCATTTTAAAAGGCCATAATGACGGTCATGTCATTATGGCCTCCTAAGAAACACTTTCAATATTAGGTTGTAGCTTAAAACCTAATCCAGCCGCTCTACGTCGAAGGTTTTTCAGTACCCGATCCTTGTAATCTTGCTCATATTTATCAACACCAGGATCTTGATACTTCATCCCATAGCGCATCGCATTATAAAATAATACCGCTATCTTTCTTGCTGTTGCGGTTACTGCCTTTGCTTTTCCAATACGTGCTGATAACCGTCGATAAAAGGCTCCAAGTGCTGTTTCAGTTCTGCCAACTGTAGTCGCGGCTAATCGTAAATGGGCAACTAACCGATTATTACTCTTTCGGCTATGTGATGAAAGGGTCTTACCACCACTGATTTTTGAACCGGGGCATAAGGTCAACCATGAAGTAAAATGCTTCGCTGTTGGCCACCTTGATAGATCTAAACCACACTCTGATATGAATCGAAGTGCTAAATATGGTCCTATCCCATGGACTTGTGTTAAATCAACACCAATGACAGCGTACAAAGAGGTACGCACATCAAAATTAATTTGATTTGGTTGCTTAGTCTTATGCCGAGGTTTCGGTAAGGGCTCAGGATTGAGTGGTTTCCCTTGCGATAGTATGATTAAGACTTTCTCTATTTTGGTATGCGTCATAAAGCAGTAAGGCTCGTTGCAATGAAAAAACATGTTCAGGTTGATAATTACCATTGAGGGCTGAACAAATCGTCTCAATACTCGCTTTACATCGATTGTCTCGCATTTGCGCTAGAGCTGCGGGGTTACGTTCACCATCCGCGATCGCTCTGATTATTTTCATACCGGTGACGCCAGTAACATCTGAAATTACATGGTGCAATTGAATGTTCATATACGTTAATGCTTTTTGCATATGCTGAATATGGGCAGCAGCATAGTCAAGTAAACGCTCCCTTGTTCTTAAATAACAACGCAGTGCGGCAATATCTCGTTCAGGCATGAAGCTAGCTTTCAGCAGACCACAACTATGCAATCGTTGGATCCACTGAGCATCATTAACGTCCGTCTTTCGGCCTGGTACAGAGCGAGTCTCGCGCGCATTAGCAAGAATGACATCAAGTCCACGCTCTTGGATAATTTCATAGACAGCGACCCAATACACTCCAGTTGATTCCATAGCAACGGAAGTTCCCCCAACTTCAACGAGCCAATCAGCCATTCGATTAATATCTGCGGTAAATGCATTAAAAGACTGGACAGGCTCAGAGCTTAGTGATGGATCGACCGAAACGACATGAAACATTGATCCAATATCAATGCCTGCAGCCGTTGGATTAATAACTGGAAGACCTTTAGTCAACGTAGATTTCTTTTTCATAATTACCTCCCTATTCCGTTAGTGGCAACTGAATAGGGGCTCGGATATTATCACATTCCTAAACGGGGTCATTTCTGCCACCAACATTGGGTCCGCAGTTCCCCTTAGATCAAGTTTTTTTACGGGATTAAATCACCAAAAGGCCAACGATCATTTTTCAGAAGCCTAAGTACAGTATAGGTACTTGAAAGTGTTTCTAATTAGAAGGGAGAGGCTAAGCGTGTAAGCGGTTTTTTAGTATCTGTTTTTCCAAGTTAAAAGCAAAAAAAACGCCCCTGCATTGCTGCAGAAGCGTTCGATATTACTTGTTTAGCTAATCAGTAATTACTTAGCGTCTTCAGATTGTTTTGCCTGAATCGCAGTCAGTGCAACTGTGTATACGATATCGTCTACAAGTGCGCCACGAGAAAGGTCGTTCACCGGCTTACGCATGCCCTGAAGCATAGGACCGATAGAAACTAGGTCAGCTGAACGCTGTACCGCTTTGTACGTCGTGTTACCAGTGTTTAGGTCTGGGAATACGAATACTGTTGCTTTACCCGCTACAGGAGAATTAGGCGCTTTAGAAGCGGCTACATTTTCCATGATTGCAGCATCGTACTGTAGAGGACCGTCGATGATTAGATCAGGACGTTTCTCTTGAGCAATGCGTGTCGCTTCACGTACTTTATCAACATCAGCACCCTTACCAGATGTACCAGTAGAGTATGAGATCATAGCAACGCGAGGTTCGATACCGAAGGCTTTTGCAGAATCAGCAGATTGAATTGCGATTTCAGCAAGTTGTTCAGCATTTGGATCTGGGTTAATTGCACAGTCACCGTATACCAGTACTTGATCAGGCAGAAGCATGAAGAATACTGAAGATACGATAGATGCATCTGGTGCTGTTTTGATGATTTGGAACGGAGGAACGATAGTATTAGCTGTCGTGTGTACCGCACCAGAAACAAGACCATCAACTTCATTGTTTTCTAGCATCATTGTGCCTAAGAAAACAGAATCTTGAAGCTTTTCACGTGCAACAACATCAGTCATGCCCTTCGCACCGCGAAGCTCAACAAGACGTTTCACGTAGTTTTCACGAACTGCTTCAGAGTCGATGATTGTAACGCCAGCACCTAGTGTAACGCCTTGCTGTTCAGCAACACGTTTGATTTCTTCTGGGTTACCAAGAAGAACACACTCAGCAATACCGCGTTCAGCACAGATTGCTGCAGCTTTAACAGTACGAGGTTCGTCACCTTCAGGAAGTACAACACGCTTAGCTGCTTTTCGCGCTAACTCTGTTAATTCATAACGGAATGCTGGTGGGCTTAAACGACGCTCTTTAGCCGAACCTTCAGTTAATGATTCAATCCACTGACCATCGATGTGGCTAGCCATGTATTCATTAACGAATTCTACACGTTCTTTATCGTCTGCTGGTACTTCAAGGCTGAAGCTCTGAAGATTCAGAGATGTCTGCCAAGTGTTACCCAGTGCAGTCATCACAGGTAAGCCTGTTGCGAATGCACGCTCACAAAGATCCATCACTGGCTTAGGTAGCTCATAGCCGCCAGTCAGAAGAAGTGCGCCGATTTCAACACCGTTCATTGCGGCAAGACATGCTGCAACGATAACGTCAGGGCGGTCTGCAGAAGTCACTAGTAGTGAACCAGGACGGAAGTGCTCAACCATGTGCGGAATAGAACGTGCACAGAAAGTGATGCTCTTAATACGACGAGTCGCAATGTCACCTTCGTTGATGATTTCAGCGTTAAGATGCGCTGCAATATCAGTTGAACGTGTTGCAATTAGCTCTGAGCTCCATGGTGCACAACCAAGTACACGAATAGGGCTAGAGTTGAATACTTGCATAACTTCAACGTTTAGCGGAATAGTTGTACCGTCTACATCGTCAAAGATTTCAGATAGGTCTGGGCGAGTACGGCCTTCAGCATCTACAGGTGCGTTTAGCTTGTTAACAATAACGCCTGAGATTTGCTTGTTTTTAATGCCGCCGAAGTTAGAACATGCTACTTCGATACGCTCTTTTAGTTGTGCAGGGTTATCAGTACCGTGCGCAATAACGAATACGATTTCCGCACCCAGCGTTTTAGCAATTTCATAGTTTATCTGGTTCGCAAATGGGTGCTTGCGAGTAGGTACAAGACCTTCGATTAATGCTACTTCAGATTGCGCTGTTGATTCTTTGAAACGCGCGACAATGTCTTCTAGCAGTACATCACTTTGGTCGTTACGAAGAAGTTCTTCGGCACGTGCCATTGTAAATGGTTCTGCAATTTCCATATCGCTGTTAGCACGGATGATCGTTGTAGTCAGATCCGGCTGCTCACCACCATGACGTGGTTGTGCGATAGGCTTGAAGAAAGAAACACGAACGCCTTTGCGTTCCATTGCACGTAAAACACCAAGGCTTACGCTTGTTAGACCAACACCAGCGCCAACTGGGATGAGCATAATAGTACGGGACACTATGAATTCCTCAAACTATTGAATAATACAGCGCTGTTCGATAACGATTCTAAAGGCAGGTCGATCTGCAAATTAGAACAATTATGGAGCAACGCCACAACAAACAATTGTATTACACATGAAAAAACGGCCAGCCTAGGCCAGCCGTTCTAATAATCGTTAAATTAGATAGCAGCTAGAAGCGCTGTATCTTCTGCGATAACTAGTTCTTCGTTAGTAGAAACTACCATTGCAGGTACACGGCTGTTTGCAGTCGTGATAACACCTTCGCCACCGAAGCGTGCTTTTAGGTTAGCGTCGCCGTCTACTTCGATACCGAAGATAGATAGACGGTTAAGTACCATTTCACGGATAGGTGCAGAGTTTTCACCGATACCACCAGTAAACACGATAGCATCTAGACGGCCTTCCATTGTCGCTGCGTAGCTAGCTACGTACTTAGCTAGACGGTGACAGAATACATCCATTGCACGTGTCGCTTCTTCTTTTGTACCGTAGTTTTCTTCAACGAAACGACAGTCAGAAGTCACACCAGTAAGACCAAGTAGGCCAGACTCTTTAGTGAACATTGTGTTAATTTCAGCAACGCTCATACCTAGACGGTCGTGTAGGTGGAACATAACTGCAGGGTCAAGGTCACCACAACGTGTACCCATCACTAGACCTTCAAGCGGAGTTAGGCCCATAGAGATATCTACAGATTTACCGCCTTTAATTGCACATACAGATGCGCCGTTACCTAGGTGACAGTTGATGATGTTTAGTTCATCAAGTGGCTTGTCTAGTAGTTTCGCTGTTTCACGAGCGATGAAACGGTGTGATGTACCGTGTGCGCCGTAACGACGGATGCCGTTTTCTTTGTATAGACGGTAAGGAATCGCGTATAGGAACGCTTCCTGAGGCATTGTCTGGTGGAATGCAGTATCGAATACAGCAACGTTCTTAAGAGTAGGGAAGTTGTGCTTAGCAGCTTCAATACCAATAACGTGCGCTGGGTTATGAAGAGGTGCGAAGTCAGACGCATCAATAACGCCTTGAAGTACTTCATCGTTAATAAGTGCTGAAGCAGAGAACTGCTCGCCACCGTGAACGATACGGTGACCGATAGCGCCTAGTGCGTCTTTAAGTTCTGGCTTAGAAGCAAGGATAGTGTCAACCATGAATGCTAGTGCTTCTTCGTGCGCAGCGCCTTCACCTAGTTGAGCTTCGTGCTTACCATCAAGCTTCCATTTGATGCGTGATTCTGGAAGACCTAGACATTCTGCTAGACCTGTTAGGTGCTCTTCACCTGACACAGGATCAATGATTGCGAACTTAAGAGATGAACTACCGCAGTTTAGAACTAAAACCAGCTTAGACATGAGAGTGACTACCTATAATCTGTCTGTAGAATTGATATTCGTGAGAATAAAAAAAAGTACCCATAGCGTAGACGACTTTTGATACAGTCAGTCTAAATCGGGTTAAATTTGTGCACTATCCGTAGGGCGAGAATTGAGTAACCCACAATCCTGGGTCATCCTTGATGGCTGCTTTAGGTTGCCTAAATGGTAATTACAGGCAACAATTATCTTAAAGCGTGCTTAGGATAGCCGATTGTTACCCAATATAACAAAAAGATTTTAGAAAAATTTAATTTGAATCAAGTTTATTACTACTTTATTTTAATGATTATAGTTTTTTTTGATAAATGGTGCTTTATGACTCAACGTACGGTTTGGCAACACTTCCAAAATGGTCAGCAGTACATGGCAACATGGCCTATGCGCAAAGAGCTAGCAGCCATATTTCCAGAACAGCGCTACATTAAAGCGACAAAATTCGCGACTCGTGTTATGCCTGCCGTTGCAGTAATGAGTGTCTTAAGCCAAATGGCATTCAATAACTACAGTGCTTTACCACAAGCAATGACGGTGGCGCTATTTGCATTGACTATGCCTTTGCAAGGTTTGTGGTGGTTGGGTAAGCGCAGTCGAACGACGTTACCACCTTCATTAGCCATTTGGTATCGTGAGATTTATGAAAAGATCACCAGTGAAGGATATGCAATGCAGCCGTTGAAAAAACAGCCTCGATACCTTGAATTGGCAGAAGTATTAAATCGCGCGTTTAAGCAACTGGATAAAACATCGTTAGAAAGGTGGTTTTAAACTGATACACAATACGGCGTTGTGATCTTTTAGATGTGGTACAACATTATTAAGAGTAAAAAAGCCCTGAGTAAGGGCTTTTAGTTCAGGTCAGTCATGTTCTGCGCCGCAAGATGATAGCGAATTGATCAAACTATCGTAAAGCCCTACCCAGTACTGCCTTCAATACTGCTGTTAACAGTGAAACTATTAACAGCGAAAATGTTTATTCGTCTTCAAATAAGCCGTCTAGTGGCTTTTTAGTACGAATGCCATCTTTAACTAAAATCTCAAGATAGAATGAAGTCAGTTCTAATTTCTCTGCTTCATCGATGCACTTGTTGATTTCTTTAAGGTGGATTACTTTTGCTTCTTGTTCGGTGTGACCAAACTTACAATCAAAATCCCAAAAATCGACACCAGAAGGAAGCTGCTTATTACGCTCTCTTTTGATGTACTTTTTCACTTCACTTTTAACTGATTCAACGACTCTTGGCACAGCTTTTTTTGGGTGAGTTAAAGCAAATGTTTTTTTCATTGTTTTCCTAAATCTAAATAAGGGCTCAGAAAAGATAGAGCGCTAGACATATTTTACTTCAATTCTACAACAGTAGCGACGGTGAAGTGGTATTTCAATTGATTCTAGGATTTTTATACGCATAGAGATAACAAGTAACTCTTTCATTTTTCATCGTTAAAAAATGTTTTTGATTTTTTATAATGGAGTAGAAGAGGAGAGTTATGAGTTATTTTAGCGAGGCATGATATTAAACGTGACAGTTTAAAGCGTTGAGATAACCCCGCTGCCACACAGGGTTATGTTCGTTGAATTTAATTAACCCAGTAAAAGGCTATCATCTGCTAATTCTTCGCCCCGCACTTTGCTGAACATTTCAAGTAGCTGTTTCACGTCCATGCTTTCTCGTTCTTGACCTTTAACGTCTAAAACGATTTCACCTTGGTGAAGCATGACTGTCCGATCACCGTGCGCAAGGGCATCTTTCATTGAGTGCGTTACCATCATTACGGTGAGATCGAACTCTTTCACCACTTTAGTTGTAAGGGCGAGTACAAAAGCGGCCATTCTTGGATCCAGTGCTGCAGTGTGTTCATCAAGTAATAACAATTTACTGTCGGCCAATGTGGCCATGACTAAGCTTACCGCTTGGCGCTGACCGCCTGAAAGTAAGCCAATACTGTCACCTAAGCGATCTTCTAAACCTAAACCAAGAATACTAATACGTTCTTGAAAGAGTTTACGGCGGTTTGATGATAGCGCCATTTTCCAACTACGTTGGCTACCTCGTTTATAAGCTAGTGCCATATTTTCTTCAATCGTTAAAGAAGCACAGGTGCCAGCTAACGGATCTTGAAAAACACGCGCTGCATATTGTGCACGTTGGTGAACAGATTTCTCTGTCACATCAATATTATCAATTAATACCTGCCCATCACTCATTGGCGTTTCACCACTGACTGCGCCCAGTAATGTCGATTTACCAGCACCATTTGAGCCAATCACAGTAACAAATTGTTTTTCAGGCACCACTAAATTAATGCCACGAAGAGCTTGGTTTTCTAAAATTGTTCCTTCGTTGAAGGTAACGCGAATATCATTTAATTCAATCATCTTTAGCTTTACCTCCTAGGCGAGTTTTTTAGTGGCTGTTACGCGTTTCTTTTTGCGATTAAAGCTGTTTTTCATTCGAGGTGCAATTAAGGCAACCGCAACAAGAACAGCAGTGATCAAATTAAGATCGGAAGCTTTAAGCCCAAACATACCTGAACTTAATGCAAAAGCGACTGCAAGGCGATACAGCACTGAGCCGACAATAACTGCGACGACGGCAACCCATATTTTTCTACCTGGGATAAGGGTTTGCCCCAAGATAACCGCGGCAAGGCCGACCACAATGGTTCCGACCCCCGAAGTGACATCTGCAAAGCTGTTTGTTTGAGCGAAAAGAGCGCCAGAAAAGCCGACAAATCCATTTGAAAGCGCAAGACCAAGGTAGGTATATAACGCAGTGTTGCCGCCTTGTGCATTTACCATGCGGCTATTCACGCCCGTTGCACGTAGACCTAAGCCAAAATCACTGGCTAACAAACGAATGATGAACCAAGCACTAAAGACCACAAGCAGAGCAACAACCAATAAGCGAATTAAATTAGAGTCAAGGCCGTAATCCATCGCAAAATTTTCGAACGGGGTCAAAATAGTCTCTTCCCCTAAAAGAGCAAGATTAGGGCGACCCATAATGCGGATATTGATAGAGAAAGCGGCAATCATAGTCAGAATACTGGCCAATAAATGCAAAATATTGCAGCGAATGGCTAAAAATCCAGTCACTAAACCACAAGCACCACCAGCAAAAATTGCTAGTAATGTGGCGAACCATGGGTTAATGCCAGCTACGATTGCGGTAGCTGCGACCGCAGCACCCATAGGGAAACTACCATCGACGGTTAAATCGGGAAAATCTAAAACGCGAAAAGTCAGGTATACACCAAGTGCAACCAATCCATACACTAATCCAATTTCTAGCGTACCGATGAAGGCAAAGAAAGACATCTATAACACTCCTTGTCTTATACTAATCTAGATAAGCATCTGACCATCAACTTATCCAGAAGGGTATTATATGAAAGAGGCAAGAGTTATGGCTCTTACCTCTTGCCATTTGAAACTTATTTTTCGATTGAGGTTGCACGCGCTAATACTGCTGCTGGGAAGGTAATCCCTAATTTCTCGGCCGCTTTTTGATTTAAGGCTAAATCTGAACCCTTAGCTACATTAACTGGCAAATCAGCAACTTTGGTTCCTTTTAGTAGCGCATCAACATAGTCTGCTGTTTGAATACCAACTTGGTAATAATCAAAGCCTAATGCAGCAAGTGCACCATTTTCAATATAGGTAGTGGATGCACCAATAATCGGTTTGTTTGCTTGGTTTGCAGCGTTCACTAGTCCATCAATTGCGCTGGCAACCGTGTTATCTGTCGGGGCGTAAATAACATCAACTTTTGATGCAATAATTTGCGCTGCTGACTGAACATCTGCACTTTTAAGCGCCGTACCTTCTACTACTTCAATGCCTTTTGCTTTTGCGGCTTCGCGGAGTAATTCTACTAACGCAACAGCATTGGATTCGCCAGGGTTAAAGACCACCCCTATACTTTTTAGATTTGGAATGATTTCTTGCATTAGCTCAACATGCTGAGCAACGGGTGATAAGTCAGAAAGGCCAGTTACATTACCGTTGGGTTTGTCCATGTTTTTAACAAGCTTTGCGCCAACAGGATCAGTAACAGCAGTAAACACAACGGGAATAGAACGAGTAGAAGCGGCAAGGGCTTGTGCGGTTGGTGTTGCAATACCGACGAGAACATCTGGTTGTTCACCGACAAATTGTTTGGCTATTTGAACGGCAATGGCAGGATTACCCTGTGCTGTCTGATAAGTGAATTCAAGGTTTTCACCTTCGACGTATCCTTTTTCTTTTAAACCATCCAGTAAACCTTGGCGTGCAGCATCAAGAGCGGGGTGTTCAACGATTTGTGATACTGCGACTTTGGCAACATCCGCGAAGGCAGATGCGGATGATAGTGCGAATGATGCCGCTATACCGGCCGCGATAAGTAGTTTTTTACCCTTCATTGCAAGCTCCTTGCTTTATTATTTTATCCATTTAGAGAGCAGTCTCTAGTTCGAACTGTGATCTCATAGGATAATGTTTTAGCGCAAAGCGAAAAGAAAGAACATCTAATTTTTAACAACCTTGAAACATTATATCTATCTAATATGTGGTTCATTGATAAAATAGCGGTGGATTGGTTTGAATTCTGCAGGGTGCGCAGCGTTTAAGTGCTGTAATTTAGGTGTCAACTTGGTTGATTATTCTTAATTGGAATTTTTGATAATATTGCTCTTAATTGATTTATTTTTCGCGCTAAAAAAATCAAAGCCTATTCAGTTTCAGGAAAGGTCGATGCAGGATACTGAACCAGTAAAAGGGATATATAGCTGTATCTCTCCTAAGTCCTCCACCAGCTGGCCGCCGATGGGGGACTACTCTTTTCTGGCTATTCGTTTTATTTGGTATAACACTTCAATTCTTTATTTCTGCCTGAAATGCTTTTCATTGCAGCCATCATTTTATCTTTACTGACATAACCTTTGGGCAGTGGCATCACATTGACTCTATAATCAGGTGCATCCTCAGCGATATTCGATTGCTCAGTGACAGGAGTCACCATAACGACATTAAGTTCTGGGTTACGTGCCTTAATGCGTGATGCTGTACCTAAGCCTTCAGCAATATGGAAGCGCCCTGCAACATGGATTATTTGCTTACCAGGATGTTTCGCTAAATAATCCACCATACTTTCTGCCATGGTATCATCCCAAGCGGTTTGTGCAGCAAACTGGCGTTGTGTTTTTGCTTCATCACCGTGGTGCATGGATGCTTTGAATTTCGCTTGGTAAGCATCGGCTGTTAATGTTAAATCATGAGCTACCCACTTACGTTCGTTACTCGGTAGGCGATCAAGATAATCAGCGCCTTCTCGACCAATACAGCGAACAATAGACTTAGGCGCATTCGCGGCAATTACATCCAAACCATTTTGCTTTGCCAATTCCACTAAAGGGCGGTAGTCACTAATGTAGTTAGGCCAAGCACTCCCTTCTTTTATGAGCGTTTTTTCGCCAACTTCTCCCGCTAAATATTGATCAAGCAAAGGCTGCTTATCGCGGGTAAATTGTTCCATCGATAAAGCCATATTGGGGTTTTGACGATAAAGCTCAGCAAAAAGTTGGGCTTGCATTAAATGCGCCCCCGGGTGCCCATGCCATTCACCCACAAGAATAATATCGGCATCGCTAATTGCTAGGGCAAGCTTTGATAGGTTAAGCGTTGCACCTTGTGGTGAGGTGATCGTGTAATCATACATTGTGGACGGTAAAGACTGCGTAGTCGTTGTATTTACAGGTAATTCAGACTGTGTTGCACAGCCCATAAGCATGCCGGTTAGCGCAAGAGAGAACCACTTTTTCATTTGAATATCACACCTTAAAAAATAACGTACATGCGAAGATGTGCATGTCAAAGTCGAAATACACAGTATGAATACCTATTTTATTCATGATGGGATCAAGCCTCATGCAATAGGTATAACTGTAGACGGTGTGTGATAGTAATGGAGGTGAGTTTGATTATCAAATGCAATTGATAATCAATACTCTAAAGTTAAAGAAAAAGAAGAGAGTTGTTATTGGCGACGATAAACGCGGATTGAAAAGTCGGCTTCACAGCGTAAATCAACCGCCGTTTTTAGTTGTTCCCATACTGCATCTGATGTTTTCCATGCGAAAGGTGTCATTTGCATTAAGGCTGTTGCCTCTTCATCGTTTAACGTCATGTCGTAATGTAATTGCTGATCTGTGACTAAATCGAAGCCTTCTATGACTTCTGGTTCCATGTCGTGCAAGTGTACGCCGTTATAAATTAACTCTTTTAACTGGTATAGGTGACGCGCAGCAGGGGAAACAGTCACTAAAATACCGTCTTTTTTAACTGCGCGTTGTAACTCTTCATCTTTACAAGGAGCGTAAATACGTACGATACCGTCAAGATACGCATCGGAATAGGGTAAACGGTGGCTCGATGCGACACAGAAGTGGCAGTTTTTGTAGCGTTTGGCGGCATAGCGAACAGCTACTTTAGATATATCTAACCCATGTACGCTTAATTTAGGGTGTTTAGCCTGTAATTGGGTAAATTCAGACGTGTAATACCCCTCGCCACAACCAATATCTAATAATTGTTGCGCGTTCTCTGGCAATTGCTCATCAAGATGCTTGATCACAGCCTCGCGCAGTGGATGGTAGTGGTTGGTATTTAAAAACAAACGTCGTGCTTGCATCATTTCTTGGTTATCACCAGGGTTCTTTGAACTTTTATGCTGAACGGGCATTAAATTCACATAGCCTTCTTTAGCTAGATCAAACTGATGATTATTCTCGCAGCGCCAGTATTGAGTATGGTTGACTAAAGCTGAGTGACACAAAGGGCATTGATAAGACATGATGGAAACCGCACGATTAAATTCAGTGCTCATTGTAATACCAAACCTCGAAAGTAACTACCCACTGAATACTTCCTTATTTGCCTTCTATACGCTCGTTACTTAAGAGATTAAAGGATATACATCACATAATTCGCGATGAAAAAATAGAGCTGAATCACAGTTGAAAGCTATTATTTCACAGCGTGAAATAAGGATACTTTCATTCAGCTTTTATTCAGCATTCTCGGTTATCTTGCACCTTAACTTGAACGATAAATGCATGTGAAGTCATTTTTTGCTCATGTTTTTTTCCATTAAATAATTTGTATTGTCCTCTATGTAGTAGAAGGTATGTCACTGTTGCTATTGATTTTCAGTGATCTTTCAAGGAAGAAAAGAGCTGCATGACTTTGTCTGTGTGACCGCCGAATCCACATAATCAAAGTCGGGATGAAAAAAATAACAATATTAGGATTTCAAACAATGAAAAAGACAGTATTAGCAGTTCTTTTACCTGCCATGTTAGTGGCTGGCGCAGCACAAGCCGCAACCGTTTACCAAGGTGAAGACGGTTCAAATGTTGATGTTTACGGCCGTTTAGGTTTTAACGTTAATGATCGTGATAACGATGCAGATGACAGCAAAGTGGTTGGTCAATTCGATGGTCGTTTAGGCCTAGGTGGTTCTCAAACGGTTAACGATAAAGTATCGGTAATTGGTTGGGCTGAGTACCAAGTAGGTGCCGCTGAAGGTAAAAATGAAGGTTCTGACCTGACTGCTCGTTATGTATGGGCAGGTGTTGATGCTTCTGAATACGGTAAATTCACTGCTGGTCGTGTGGCTTCAGGCCTGATCATGTCCACAGATATTGCTGATGTGTTCTCTTTGTCTGATGTAACACTTGCACGTCAAGCGGGTCTTGTGAACAAGAACGCAACGCAAGTTTTCCGTCAAGATGATACGTTACAGTACCAAAATAGCTTTGGTGCATTGGACGTATCTGCAGCCTATATTCTAGGTAACAACGTTACAAATTACGAAACTAAGAATGGTTATAACCTTGCAGCGCGTTACACAATTGATATGGGTAATGCGGGTAAGTTAGCGCCAGTTGTGTCTTACCAGCAAAACAATGCTGATAGCGATCGTTCTGATAAAGTTGATCAATACGATTTTTGGGCTGTAGGTACACGTTACTACTTGAACGATTTAATGTTGGGTGCAGTGTACTCTGAAGATGAAGTAACGTACAAAGGCCAAGAAAATTCACAAGATAAAGTGTACGAATTGACAGCTGTTTATGATGTGAATGCTGACTGGGTACTTCGTGCTGGTTACCGTAACCTTGAAAACACTGGCGGTGATGAAGCGAAGTACAAAGATACAACGGTTGAAGCACAATATAAGATGACTGATCGTTCGTCTATCTTCACGAGCTATGTATTCCGTGATGGTGATAACGGAACGGGTAACATCTGGAGCGATTGGAACAACGCTGAAGAAAATTACTTTAACGTAGGTCTACGTTACGAGTTCTAATTAAACCGTTAACGTGTGAGACAAGGCCAGCGGTGATACGCTGGCTTTATTGTTTATTGAATATCTATTTTCAGAGAGAAAGCATGATGAAAAAAACACTGTTAGCATTTACGTTGCCTTTGGTATTGGCATCACAAGCTGCGATGGCAGACGTAACCTTGAAAGTGCCTGGCAATTTTGAAATTCTTGCGGCCCAGCATCTGGAAATCAAAAAAGCGACAAAAACAGTAGTACTATCGGAAGGTGATCAGCAGGTGTTGGTACGTTTTGATAGTCCTACTAATCCACATTCGACGGGGCAATCGATGGGGTATGTGTCATCACAACCGATTTTAATTCGTTTTTCCGCGAATGATGGTGAGGTGGTTAAACTAGTTGCTCCTCGTGTTGATACCCAACAAGACGTAAAACGTTTTGCTAAGAACCCTAGTTTTGAATTAACCGATACAGCTGGCAAGTCTGTTAGTTTTGAGAGTGAAAAGGTGGTGGTATCAGGTTCACCATTAATGGCTAACTATAATAATATTTTAGCGGCTCAAGTTGCGCCGAGTGAAAAACAGACCTTGCCACAACCAGCTGTAATAACAGCCTCTTCTCAATCTGTCTCAACGGTTGATATTAACCAATTAACGCCAGCCCAAGCAGATCAATTGATGAAAGGTTTATATCAAAATGCTGACAAAAAAAGCCGCAAAGAATTTATACGTTGGGCGCTAGGTTTATAAACTTAGAACGATAAATTAGCGTATTTAAGCAAAGCTTTAATTATCACAAACAAAAAGCCCCACGAGGTTATATCTTGCGGGGCTTTTTCAATGTTGCTCAGTGCTTATGAGTGCTTCTCTTGAACACTAAAATTCGCTGGTGGGTCTCACCTTGAATTCCGCTTTATCTAAATCGTGTTTTTTCATTCTTAAATACAGTTTTTTTCGCGGTATCTGTAAGTAAGATGACACTTCATTGATACGTCCGGTGAAAAGGTATAGTGCATCTTCAATAACTTGTTTTTCATAGCTATCAACTAATTCATCAAGCGGGCTACTCATTTGCTCTAATGGCTTAGAACGCTCTTGCCCTGTTAATTTCACGATCCCAATGGCATATAGCTCTGCAACACTTTTAAGTTCATGTATGTTGCCTGACCATTGGTGTCGATTGAGTGTATTGATATACGCTTTGTCGACAGCGGGCACAGCTTTGTTCAACTTCTTACAACTAAATTTCAGGTAATGTTTAAAAATCGGGTTGATATCGCTCGTGCGTTGACGAAGTGTGGGTACTGCAAAGCGTATTTGGCTTAAAAAGTAAAAAAGTTCGGGTAACATTTCTTCACTTTCAACGATCTTTTCAGCATCGCCATCAATAATCGCTAATACACGCACTTCTTTTTTACCTTGGCGATCTTGCTCAAGTAAAAATCGGCATAGCCATTGTTGTACTTCCATTGGCATTCTATGTGGATTGGTTAAGCATAAGCTGCCACTTCGTACTGAAATCATCGTGCGCTGAAGATCGGGGGTACACGTAATTTCGCTACCATCAATTTCAACGTAGGGGCCGATGCTTAGCTGGTGGCTATGATGTAATAGTTTTGACACGGTTCGTCGACCTGTGCCGCTCTCCCCATCAATTAATACATCCTTGTTCGTCAAGGCAATGTTTGCGATTTGCTCTCGCAGTTTTACGATCAGCGGGCTATCACCGATTAAGACTTCAGACACGGTGTGACTCAAGCTTTGGCGCTGCTCGATCACTTGCTTGCGTTTAGGCAGTAGTACTTCAAGCAATGTTAGTAACTCAGTCGGTTGCAATGGCTTCTGGAGGAAATCGACTGCGCCTTTCTTTACTGCATCGACAGCCATGGGAATATCACCATGGCCCGTAATAAGTATGACTGGCAACTCATTATCAAAGTCTTTAATTTTAGCCAGTAATTCCATACCATCTAAACCTGGCATGTACATGTCAGATACAATCACCCCAGACCAATTTTTAGTGATCATACCTAATACTTGAGTCGGATCTGTGGCTGCTTGTGCTTTGTAGCCAGAGATTTCAAGTAAATCTTGATAGGCTTCTACAACATCTTTGTCATCGTCAACGATGAGTACTTGTACATCATTATTTATGATCATGATTATTTAACTCCAATACGACCATAGCCCCTCCTTCAATAGTTGAAGCTAGGAAAATATCCCCTCCTAAACGGTTCATAATTGAACGGCAGATACTCAGGCCTAGGCCAAGCCCAACATCCTTTGTTGTTGTGAAGGGAATAAATAGTTTTTTTATAATTTCAGCGTCGAAACCATTACCCGTATCACTCACTGCAATACGTAATAATTGATTGTTATTTAATAAGCTAAATACAGAAATTTCGCGCTGTTCTTGCCCTGCGACCGCATCACAACTATTAACCAATAAATTGACGAGTACTTGCTCAAATTGCACTTGATCAGCATTCGCGAATAGATCCTGATTAATAGTATTCGTGATGATGGTTTTTTGTGTTTTAGCCCGACTTTCAACAATTAACATTGATTGGTTAATTGATTCTCGAATATTGACTGACACCAGAGGATTATTCGCAGATTGCTTACGTGAGAAACTGCGCAGACTCGAAATAATACGTCCCATTCGAGCGGTTAGGTTGTCTATTTTATCTAAACTGGCGGGTAATCGGGCATAATTTTCTTTTTCGACTGCCATTTTTGCTGTGAAGACATATGTTGAAATCGCGGATAATGGTTGATTTAATTCATGCGCAAGTGATGTCATTGTTTGCCCGACAACGGCCATTTTTGTTGCTTGAATTAGATCATCTTGAGCGGAAAGTAAATCATTTTCAACCCGCTTCCTATCTTCAACTTCCAGCTTTAATTGGTGGTTACGGTTGGTCAATGATAGCGTTTTCTCACGAACCATATTCTCTAACCAACGAGCAGCATTTTCTTGCTCTGTAATATCCGTCATCGTGATAATAACTTTATCACTATTACCTTGGGTAAATAGACGGAAATCGAGCCGTAAATATACACAGTCATCTCTGGTGTTGTGTTTGAGAGTAAGGTTACACGCCCCCTTGACCAAAAGTGGGCTACTGTCGACAAATAAAGATTTTAAGCGCTGTTGCATATTTTTATCAAACAAATTCCAGATTGTATTTGTTTTAGAAGATGTATCGTAATTAAATAGTTTCAACGCACTGGTATTGACAGATTCGACTACACCATTTAAATCACAGGTGATGATACTCGCCTGAGTATTGTTAATCAGATTCAAGGCGTTACTTTGCTGCATCTCTTGCATTTGCTGACAGAAATACTGCAAATTATTACCTAACATTCCAATTTCGTCATTTCCTGTCACGTTAATTTCAGTATTAAGATTACCATTGGCCACGTCGTAAAGAGCTTTGCTGAGAAGGTTAAGGCGTTTAACAATGCCGCGATTTACTAAGTAGATTGAGATCACGATAGATAAGAAGATGGCTAAGGAGACGACTCCAAAGAGTATAAAATTACTGACAGTAATGGAGTGGCGAGTTTCATCATTGAGTTGTTTCAATGAGGTTGTTGCTTGTTCTGCCATTGTTTGAATTAATTCTTCTTGATCACGTAACCGGCTCTGAATACGTTCAGCATATTCTTTGATGGTATTGAAGAGCAATACATCTTCTCGTAATTGTTTTTCCAGTACGCCCATAGGTTGGACTAAAACAATTAATTCCTTGAGTAGTTGTCGGTAAGACACCGTCGAAGGGTAATGGCTGAGTGTTTGACTCATATTACTGACTTCTTTGATTTTATAACCAATAAAGTAGAAGGCATTACTAATGTCGCGTTCATGTCGCTGCAATAAAATTTCTTGTACTAATTGGTTCAGCTCATTTTCTTTAACCGTGATTGATTGGATTAATGAAAATTCGGTCATGATTTCGGTGATCGAATGAGTATTGATCACATTTGGCAATAGGCGTGTTAGTTGCCACTCGACCTCTTGGCGGAGTGGGGTAAGCTCATCTATCAAATCTTGGTGTAGCCATTTAATGCTATTCACCGTGGTCGTTAACGACAGTAAATGTTTATTGCGTTGATCTAATAAGACAGTATAAGCAGTAATATCGCTGGCTAAAATGGCATGTTCTGCCTTTATTGCAGGGTAGTCGCCTAAGCTGGTGGTTTCGGTTATTGCGGCAGTGATTAATTCCAGTTTAATGAAAATGTTTTGCTTAAGGTTACGATGCAAAATGGGATCGGTATTATGGCTTAATAAATTGAGGGCTGCCTGCAAACTCGCGGTATTGCGTTCAAGTTGGTAACTCGCACGTAATGTCGGCATGTTTCTATTCACAATAGTTTCAATTTTATCGTCTAATGTTTCCCAATTAATAACGGCAATGAGCCCCACACTAATGGTAAGAAATCCCATAAAGGCAATAGAGGATGTGAGTCGGTAGCCAATCGTTTTCTTGCTAAACACAATTAATGACCTTCGTGTTCAAGAATGATTTTTTGCGAGATTGCAATTGATCGCTCAAGCTGACCACACATAGTTCGTCGCCAAGCATTTAGTTGTCTTGTGGTGACTATATCATTTCGAGAGAGTGATAAGTGGTTATATACATTGCTGTTTGATTGTTCCTCTGTCATTGGTGGTGTAGAGGCTAAGCGTATCGCAAGGTCATATTGACGCTGTTGTTCATTGGTAAAATGTGATGCGCATTTAGCGGCTTCATTAATTTGTTGCCATGCTTGATTGAGTAAAGTCAGCTGATGGGCAATTGCTTGTTCAAATAGGTGTTTAACTATGACATCGCGATGCTGCATTAATTTGAAATCGAATGATTGTGATTTAAAGCTCTGCGTGATTTCACTATTAAGAGGGTATTTATACAATGAACTTTCAGGTAATTTTTTTTGCATGTCGTCTGATAATAAAAAATCAATAAAATGGCTCGTATGGTTCGCTTGATGTTGATTTTTTACTGCTGCAATGTAGCTGGGCATGAGAGGGCTATTGATTTGATAAGTAAAACCAATAAATGGGAAACGCTGTTTATTTTCAAAAGCAAAGCTATCTATAACGGGGCCAATACCGACTAAACCTCGTGAAATAGCATCACTAACGCCAAAACTGCGTGCTGAAATAGAAGCCAGATTCCCCCCCATTTGCAGTAGCATTTTCCAGCCATCTTTCCACCCATGCTGTTGCAGTACATTTTCAACCATGAGGTGCGTAGTACTAGAGCGGGCTGGGCTACTCATTATTAAATGACGGAAATATTGCGGCTCGATTAGGCTCTCAAAGTCTTTAGGTTGATCGAGATTATGTTTAGTTAAGTAATCGTTATTCCACATTAGACCGTAGGCTGAGTACCCAAAAATCGCAATATCGTCAGAGTGTTTTTTTAAATAGGTTGGTTGTAACAGGGCTTGATTTATTTCCGTTGTCGTTGCTGCTAACGGTTTTAATGTGCCTTTTTTGATCAGCGGAAGAAAAAGAGCAGGCGACGATGAAATAACAAGATCAATGTCATGATCATTTTTGCTTAGTAGTCGTACCCCTGAATCAGCTCGACGGTGTAATACTTTGAGTATCGAATCAGGATAAAGTTGTTGGAATTTATTCGTAATAGGGGTTATTGATGCTTCAGTAAAGGTGGTTAATATAATTAAATGATTCGTCGTTGTAGCAAAACAAGTTGGCGACAGAATAAGCAGTAGTAATAGCAATCGAATCATAAGTTTAATAATAATGTCTTTTAATTATATTCTTATATACAGGGTAATTTATTGTGATTATAGCCAAATAGTGGTTGTGTTCATTAATATTTTAAGTCGCTAGCGCTTTTAAATTTTCATATTTCACATGCGTGTCAAAAGTAACTCATCTTGTGCTTACTGATGCGTATTATCACAAAAAATATTCCCCACACAGAAATGACAAAACCGGAGGGAGTCCTCCGGTTTTAAATGTAAGTTCTACAAGTCAGTAAATTGATTATAACAGCATCAATTATGCACTTAAAATTTGCGTAATTTCACTGCTTGATAAGTGATACTGACGTGGACAGTTACGCCATGTTTGTAGCATACGTTGATACTTATCTTGCATTGGTACCTGGCTGTTGAACTGATGTTCAGACTTATCAAACTGAGGGTATAAGCCTTCTTCTTCTGTTAAGAAACGCACGTAGTGCACTTGTTGTGATTCAGTAGCTGCATCAAATCCAAGAAATTGAAGGCGACGAGGTTCTACTTGTGATTGACTCGCATCATCTAACATTTTGTACGACTCTTGTAATGCGTGGTGCATTTCCATGTAATCGATAATGTTACGACATGCTTCTTCAGGAAGGCAGCCAAAATCTTTATCTAACTCACGCATCTGTAAGCCGTATCCGCGTTCTACAATAGTTTGTAAACGACGATATTTCGCTTCATTTTCAGGTGTTAGTTGAGACATTAGGTAATACTGGTTTGAAAGAATTAAACGTTGAGCGTTTGTCATATCCATGGAGGTAGGCCTTAAAAATTCTCTTATAATCTGGCAATGAGATTAGCAGGTTATGTTTAAAAAAACTTGATCTGACGACAAGTTGCAGTCGTTTTTTTGTTAATAAAAATTACCTGATGAAAGCTTATACAGCAGGGATGTGATGCTGATAAGTCTGAGTGTTTAAGCTTATAAATAGTATGGTTATAGCTGGATTATTTGTCATTAAATTAAAGCGTATAAATTAATGGATGTGAAATGACAACGATACAGTGGGGAGGCTACCTTGTTGGATGTGGGATACTTTTACGTAATATCCCCTATGAGTTCTGGCCTAAGTTCAAACAAGACAAGCACTATCAACATCTGGTTTTTGCAACCGTGGTGATTTTGTTGCTGCTATGGCTTTTACGTGCAGGTATCCATGAGAGTTTGCAGGTGCACTTTTTAGGGGTAACGGCTCTAACGCTTATACATGGTTGGCGTATTGCGGCATTTATCGGTTCATTACCTCTGGTATTAATGGCTGTGCTTGGAAGCATTAATGGAGGTGATCTTGGGGTTGCGGCACTAGTGGGGGGGATCTTGCCCATTTTGTTTAGTACTGGCATTTTTCTTCTTAGTTACCGTTTTTTAGCTCACCACATATTTGTCTATATTTTCGTTGCTGCTTTTATTAATGGTGCATTGACGATGTGCTTTCATCTGCTACTGAACAGTGGGTGGGTCTATTGGGTAGGGGATGTATCGTGGCAATATATTGTTGATAATTACCTTATTCTGATGCCACTGATGGCATTTCCAGAAGCATTGCTGAATGGCATGATCATGACGTTATTGATCGTTTATAAACCCGAATGGGTCAGAACATTTTCAGATCGTGAATATATCTACGATAGGGATCGGAAATAGAAGGTGTATATAGTGGTTAGAGGCAGTGTAATGCATGGTATCAATTTTATTTATATAAAGGTTACCTGCCAGCTGAACTAGCAGGTAACAGAGATATTACGCGATATCAGATACTGCTTTAGGGTCTGTATTAGCCACTTCTGTAACTGATACAATGTTGCCGTATACAGGGCGAAGTGCGCTGACAATCTCTTTACGGGTAATAATACCAACCAACTGCTCATCTTTTACGACAGGGAAGCTGTGAGGGCGGTTAATCACCATTGCACGTGCTCGCTCATTTAAAGATAGTGATGTAAAGCGTGTCGCGATACCGCCATCAGATACAGGGTAAAGAATGTTTTTATCAATGCTCATGTATTCTGCGATTTCAAGAATGGAATTATCTGGGCTTACCGTTTGAATTTCATGTTTCATCAGATCTTGAACTTTAGATTCAGCATCTGGCATGTAGTCGTTACACCACAGATCCACAAGCGCATCATGGATTGAGAAGAAACCGACTAATCGTTGGTCTGTTGTCAGTACTGGTGCACCCGTTAGGTCTTCACTCATTAGAATATCAATAGCTTGTGCAACAGGCATGCCAGGTAAAAGAGTGATTGTCGCTGGGCGCATGTGGTCATTAACAAATTGTTTTTCGTTCAACATAGTATGTTCCATATTCAGAGTGTGAGTGTTTGAGAAGTCAGGTGTAATAATTGTTGCTGTTGCGTGCTGTTCTTTTGGTGAACTAAAGATTGCCCAATAGCTCAGTCCGACAAGAACGCCACCGCCTACAATGTTGCCCAACGTCACAGGGATTAAATTGGCAAAGATAAAGTTCTGGATGGTTAGGTCGTTATATTGTTCAGGTAGTACGCCGAGGTTTAGCCAGAATGATTCAGGTGCAAAATTCTGGATAGTGATACCAAGTGGCACCATAAACATGTTAGCAACGCTGTGCTCAAAGCCTGTGCTGACAAACATGGCGACCGGCAATATCATAATCACCATTTTTGTCATCATGTTTTCAGTACAAAATGTCATCCAAATAGCAAGACAAACCAGCAGGTTACAAAGAACACCTAATGAGAAAGCTTCAAGCGGTTGGTGGTGCAGTTTATGCTGAGCAATATTCAGTGCATTTAGCCCCCATTGCCCTCCATCGAGCTGATAAAGACTTGCCATTGAAACCAATAACAGCAGCAGCATGGCACCGAGGAAGTTACCAAAATACACTTTTGCCCAAGTGCCCAGCATACGGCCGGATGAGATATGGTTATTGGCACGAGCAATGGAAGACAGCACCGTACTGGTAAATAACTCACCGCCGCAGATAACAACAAGAATAAGCCCGAGACTAAAAGCTAGACCGCCATAGAAACGGTTTAGCCCCCAGCTTACGCCGCCATTGCCTGTGGTGACGGTAATATAAAAAACAAAAGCAAGTCCGATGAAAACCCCTGCTGTAATTGCAAGGGCAATGGTTGTACGTGTTGGTTTAGACGCTTTACCAACGGCGTACTTTTCAGCCTGCTTCATCATTTCTTTTGGTGTGAAGTTATTATTCGTCGATGCTGTTGCTGAACTCATCTTAATAACCTCTTATCGATAGACCGACGTTTAGGTCGAATCTGGTAAGTACGTAGTGTTGCATCATTTTCTCCTCTCCTTGATTGTGGTAACTGGTAATCAGAATAAGGTGAGGAGGAGTGCCAAGTAAAATTGATAGTTTTCTTAACCCTCATCATAAAAATTGATATTGTAAGGTGGCAAAATGTCATCGACGTTTGATAGTAGGAGTTTTAATTAAGTGCGGTATTCACTCAAACAACTGGCTGTATTTGAAGAGGTTGCGAGCTCTCGTAGTGTGAGTAAGGCGGCAGACAATCTAGCATTAACCCAGTCAGCAACTAGCATGGCGTTATTACAGCTAGAAAAGATGTTAGGACGACCTTTGTTTGAGCGACAGGGCAAGCAAATGACATTAACGTACTGGGGAGCGTGGTTAAGACCAAGGGCAAAACAGCTCTTATTTGATGCCCAGCAGATTGAACAAGGCTTTTACGATCAACATATTGTGAGTGGTGAAATCAGTATTTCAGCCAGTCAAACTGCCGCAGAACACTTGCTACCAGAGCTTATCAGTATTATTGATAAGGATTTCCCCGAGCTACGTATCAAGCTTAGAGTGAAAAATGCCCAGAAAGTGGTTGATCACGTAAGAGATTTTGAATGTGAGTTGGGTATTATTGAAGGCCGTTGTGATGATAGCCGTATTGAGCAAGAAGTATGGTGTCACGACCATCTTGTGATTATTGCTTCTAAATATCACCCTTATGCCAAGCTAGATAAAGTCAGCTTTGCACAGTTAGAGCAGGCACAATGGGTACTTCGAGAGCAAGGTGCAGGTACAAGGCAGAGTTTTGAAAGCGCATTACACGGTGTGATTGAAGATTTGAATGTTTGGCGGGAGTATGAACAGATTTCAGTACTAAGAACATTAGTGACTAATGGCCCTTATTTAAGTTGTTTACCTTTTCTTGATGTTGTTAAGCATATAGAACGTGGCGAGTTGGTGGCACTGAATGTTCCAGAGTTGAATATGAAGCGAACGTTATCTTTTATTTGGCGTGCAGACTCGATTGAAAATCCGCTACGTGATTGCATTCGTCGTGAAGCGATCCGTATGATTAAAGATAGAAAATTGGAAATGTAAATATCACCTCTATTAGTGGTTTCTTATATTGTTGTTTATAAAGCTTTTTATTTGAAATATGAATATTGTAGCTAATTATTTGCCATGTATTAAAAGTACTTATCAATTATTATGATGTTCATATACAACATCCTTGATAAGAGTCTTGTTGCGTACTTTGTCATTTACCCTGTGATACTTATTGTGCGTATAACGACAGTTAGTATTCAGTAAGGTAAAAAAATCTCGTGTCTGGTTAGTGAAGACTAACACTCAAGGCACGAGATCTTAACGAATAACGTTATGGGTTTACGTGAATGCAATCCACTTAACCTTCTTAACTTAAACCAATAATATTACCGTCAGCGTCGATATCAAGATTCATATAAGCCGGTTTTTCAGGTAAGCCGGGCATCGTCATTACATTGCCGCACAGTGCGTACACAAACCCTGCACCCGCACATAATTTTAACTCTCGTACTGGCACCACAAAATCAGTGGGTGCACCTTTAACACTAGGATCGGTGGTGATTGAGAGTGGTGTTTTAGCAAGGCATACCGCTAGGTTATCGTGACCTTGCTTTTTCAGTGCTGCGAGTTGTTCTTTCGCACAAGCTGACAGTTCGATACTACGTGCGCCATAACCGACTTCAGCAACAGCCATCAGCTTTTCTTCAAGAGTCTGCGACAAGCTATATAATGGCTTGAAGTTGGCTGGTGTTTCACATGCTTTAACAACCGCCTGTGCTAATTCTGTGGCTCCTTCACCGCCTCTGCCAAAGGCTTCGCTGATGGCGACATCGACATAGGTACTGAAATCCGTGTTTGTAACCATGGTTTTTAGCAGCTCAAGTTCAGCATCGGTATCTTGCGGGAAGCGGTTGATGGCTACCACAACCGGTAAACCATATTGAGCGGCATTACGGATATGCCATTTTAAGTTATCAAAACCTGCGATTAAGGCTTTTTCATCGGGTGAAAAAATCGTATCGGGTAGCGCTTGCCCTGGGCGTAAATCATATAAACTAGAATTGGCTTTCAAGCCACGCAATGTTGCGACGACCACGGCGCAATCTGGGCCTCGGTTGGCTTGCTGCGCTTTAATATTACAGGCTTTTTCAAAGCCCATATCGGAACCAAAACCACCCTCTGTAACTGTAAACTCACTTAGCTTTAAGGCGATACGATCGGCAATAATAGAGGAATTACCATGGGCAATATTGGCAAAAGGTCCCGCATGAATAAGTGTTGGCACACCTTCCAGCGTTTGCATGAGTGTCGGTTCAATCGCTTCACACATGGTGACGGTCATCGCGCCTGCGACTTGCAAATCTTCAGCAGTGATTGGATTACCGTCGATGTTGTAAGCTAAAACAACACGACCAATACGTTGGCGCATGTCTGCGAGATCTTTTGAAAGGGCAAGAATTGCCATGATTTCAGAAGCGGCAGAAATCTCAAAGCCATCGTTACGTTCAAGACCGTTAATGGTTTTGCCTGCTTCATTTTTACCGACAGTGATCATACGTAATGCACGATCATTGTGGTCCATCACACGTTTCCATACGATATTTTTTATATCAATGCGTAACGCGGGTAAGCCTGTTTTCTCGCTAAATGCTTCGTAGCCATGACGTTCTTCATGATACAGACGGGCATCAATAGCGGCAGCTGCAAGGTTATGGGCTGCGGTAACCGCATGAATATCACCGGTTAGGTGCAAATTCAACTTTTCCATTGGTGCTACTTGGCTGTAACCACCGCCTGCTGCCCCGCCTTTTACGCCAAATACCGGCCCCATTGATGGCTGGCGAATACAGGCAATAACACGTTTATTAATCTTTGCTAAACCTTGTGAAAGGCCGATCGTAGTAACGGTTTTGCCTTCACCAAGTGGTGTGGGCGTAATCGCTGTCACTAATACCAATTTACCTTCAGGCTTATCTGCTAAGCGCTTGAGGATAGACGGCTTTACTTTCGCTTTTAACGTACCTTGCGGGGTTAAATCTTGAGGTTCAATACCCGCCATTTGGGCGATTTGGTCAATAGGAGTGAGTGCGGTGTCGCGGCAAATTTGAATGTCGCTTTTCATAAGGGCGCATTTCCTTCTAGTGGTGACAGCAGGGAATATGTTGGTGTGTAAATATTCTGCATTTAATTGACTTTACAGCTCACGCAATCGATTGCGCTGTGTTTATACCATAATTTTATCACGGATAAACAAAATTATTCCGTGATAAATGTTGTTAATTTGTTGACGCTGATAACATTGTTAAAAGGCTGAATACGGGAGCTTGCTAAAAGTCTTTGAAATGAATAACGAGTACTATGTTTCAATATTGTTACGTTCGTTATAAAAGGTGAAAGATGATTCAATGGCAGAAGCTGAATTTTCGGCGACGATTGCTGATTATTATGACGATGTCGGGATTACTTGAATTGCTGATTCTTTCGGCTTTAGGTTTTAGCTACATTAAAAAGTGGGAATCACAAGATTTAGGTGAAAAAGCCATAGGTGTGGCGGAATACATAGCAAACACACCGTCAATTATTACCGCTGTTGAGCAAAAAGATCCGCAATTACTTGCTGAGGGAGTCGAGCGATTCCGGCAAGCCATTGGTGCCGCCTTTATTGTGATTGGTGACAACAATGGGATTCGCCTTGCGCACCCGATTGAAGAACGCGTGGGGCTTCCAATGCGCGGGGGGGATAATATTCGCGCCCTGACTGAGGGGAAGTCTTATATTTCTTATGCTAAAGGCTCGATGGGACACTCTGTTCGGGGAAAAACGGCGCTATTCGACAATCGTGGTGAGATCATTGGGGTTGTATCTGTTGGGTATTTGCTAACGGGTATTCACGATAAGTTGTTGCCATTTTTAACCTTTTTATTGGCGATGGCCATTGTGGTCGTTGGTGCCAACGGCCTATTGGCTAACTTATTGGCTAAGCGCTTTCAGCGCACGTTGCTGGGTTTTGAACCTGAAGAAATCGGACGCTTGTATGCCGAGAAAGATGCCACTATGAGCACCTTACGTGAAGGTGTATTGAGTATTGATAATCAGGGTATTCTACGATCGATCAACCGCAGTGCGTGCGGTATGTTAGGTATCGATGCGGGTCGTGCCTTGAATCGCCCACTGAGTGAAAGCTTGCCAGAAAGCAGCCTTGAGCGATTGCTGGTAACTGGCCAATCCGAACACGATATTGAATTGTACTTCAACAGCCGTGCAGTGATTGCTAATCGTGAACCTCTATTTCAAAATGGTGTACTTGTTGGGGCGGTATCGAGTTTTCGATTAAAAGACGAAATAACAGAATTAAACCGCCAATTGTCGCAAGTAACACAATACGCAGAGTTATTGCGGGCACAAACCCATGAACATCGAAACAAGCTGAATACGATAGCGGGTTTGGTTCAGCTTGGGGCGTATAGCGATGTATTTAAATTAATCGGCCAAGAAAACCAACATTATGAAACATTGATTAAATTCTTACGTAGTGCGATTGGAGAACCATTGATTGCCGGTTTGCTATTGGGTAAAAGTGAACGCGCCCGTGAGCTTGGGTTACGGTTAGTGATTGATTCAGAAAGCTGTTTATCAACCTTGCCCGAACATATCGTTCCTGAAGATTTGGTGACGATTTTAGGCAATTTGATCGACAATGCGTTCGATGCCACCTTGGCTGCTCATTCTGCAGATACGTCTATTCATTTGCATCTAAGTGATTATGGTAATGATTTGATCCTTGAAGTGGAAGACTCAGGCATAGGTTTACCTGAAGGTATGAGTAGAGGTGATCTAGTACAGCGTGGTGTCTCGACCAAAGAAGGCGATAACCACGGTGTTGGTTTATATTTGATCAATCAGATTGTGTCACATTATAACGGGCAATACATGATGGAAGACAGGGAATCGGCAGGAACCAGAATGACGGTTTATTTACCGAAAACAGCGTCAATGCGTTAAATGAATGTATCATCAAAATACAGACAGGGAGTGTGAATAGTGTCATTGATTCGTGTTGTGATTGTTGAAGATAACGCCGGAATAGCAGAGCTGCATCGCCGTTGCTTAAGCCAAATTGCAGGCATAGAAATACAGGCGATGGCACACAGCTATCAAGAAGCCATTACATTATTTGAAGTCTTAAACCCTGATCTTGTCTTATTGGATGTACAGCTTCCAGATGGAAGTGGGTTAGATTTGTTGCGTTTGCTGCGTGCTGAAAAACAAGAAACCGATGTGTTATTGATTACTGCCGCAAGAGATGTCGATACCCTGCAAGAAGCAATGCGAGGTGGGGTGGTAGATTATATTCTAAAGCCTGTGGTTTTCTCGCGTTTAGAAGAGTCAATTAATAAGTATTTGGATTCAAGAGTGACCATGGCAGGGCTGGGTGCTATAGATCAAAGTGATGTTGATGCCATGTTGATGCGTCCCAAAGAGCATAAGTCTACAGCCCAATTACCGAAAGGCATTGATAACGTCACCCTCGATAAAGTACGAGAGTTGTTTAAATCCCATGCTCAATTAACCGCGGAACAATCTGGGCAGTTAATCGGTGCCAGCCGAACTACCGCAAGGCGCTACCTTGAATACTTGATCAGCAGCGGTGAGCTTGAAGCCGATCTGAGTTACGGCACAGTGGGTAGGCCAGAGCGGGCGTATGTTAAGCGTGAATAAAGGCTAGGGCGTGTTGATATCACAACAAGTGCTGAGCGAAGTGTTCTTGTAAGTAATCGAGCAGTAGGCGCATTTTTTTTGAATCTGCAGCCCGAGGCGGATAGACACCGTAAATCGTGATGTCGCTTAATGCGTAGTCTTCTAAAATCGGGGTGAGTTGCCCTGCTTTAATTAACGGTAATGCGTCGTAGATAGGTAAACGTCCGACGCCATGTCCGCCAACCACAAACGCCGTTCTGGCTGATGCGCTATTGGTGGTAATGCTGCCCTGCATTTTCACATTGTATGATCGTGTGCCTTTTGTAAGAGTTTGGATTTTTGATGTTTTCTTATAAACCACCCATTCATGATTGGCTAATTCTGCAGGGGTGCGAGGTATACCGTGTTGGTTAAAATAGCAGGGTGATCCGCACAATATATTCTTCATCGTCATCAGCTTTTTGGCGTATAAACCAGAGTCAGCAAGTGGCGCACCTCGAATGGCTAAATCGACCCCTTCTTGAATAATATTAACGATATCGTCGGTCAGGTTCAGATCTATTTCTATTTTGGGGTATAAGGTCTTGAACGTATTTAGCGCAGGCACAATGGTATGCATGCTGATATTCACCGGGGCGCTAATTGTAAGCTTACCTTCGGGCTCTTCACGTAGGTTTTCAATCTGTAGGTTGGCGGCAGCAGCTTCTTCACTGATACGTTTACACCGCTGAAAGTAACGTTGACCAGCATCGGTTAGGCTAATGCTACGCGTGGTACGGTTCAATAAAGGCATGCCGATATGATCTTCAAGCTTTTTCAGGTGATAGCTTACGACCCCACGCGATAAGCCCAGCTGCCGTGCAGCGGCTGAAAAGCTCCCTTGTTCGACTATTTGGGCAAAAACTACCATGCTTTTCAGTTGCTCAAAAGATACATCCATTCTTTTACTCTATATCGTTAACGCACCATTTAAGGGGCAAAATGATCAGGGAATAGTGCTCTAGTATGCCTAAAGAGTATCTATTGTTCTAATTGTTCGAACAATGATTCCTAATTTATCTCCATTGTCGAATTTAATGAACAGGCATACACTCTCATCACGCTTTAAATAGGACATAACGAGGTTGATGATGAAAATTTTAATGGTGTTAACATCTCACGATAAGCTAGGCGATACGGATCATAAGACCGGCTTTTGGATTGAAGAGTTTGCAGCACCGTATTACCGCTTCTTAGATGAAAACGCGGATATCACATTAGCATCGCCTGCGGGTGGTCAACCTCCTATCGATCCTAATAGTGAACTTGAACAATCACAAACAGAAGCGACGGTACGTTTTAATCGCGATGAGCAAGCGCAAGCCGTGTTAGCCAATACTCGTAAGCTTAGCGATGTGAATGAGCAAGACTACGACGCAATTTTTTACCCTGGCGGTCACGGACCATTATGGGATCTGGTGAGCGACAGTGATTCTATTTCGCTAATCGAAGCATTCTGGCAAGCAGGCAAGCCTGTTTCTGCTGTGTGCCATGCACCAGCAGTGTTATTAAATGCTAAAACAGCCGATGGCGAATATATTATTTCAGGTAAAGCGGTGACAGGCTTTACAAACTCAGAAGAAACGGCTGTTGGTTTGGCTAAAGTAGTGCCATTCTTGCTGGAAGATGAACTAAAAGCCCGTGGCGGGCAGTTTGAATCTGCACAAGATTGGAATTCATTAGCGATTCAAGATGGCATGTTAATTACTGGGCAAAATCCAGCGTCATCTGAAGCAGTAGCAGAAGCCCTGCTTAGCTTATTGGCTAAATAAATAGTTAATCAAACCCCATTAAAGTGGCGTGTTGCACTTAGCGTAGAAACCTAAGGCCGTAATACGCCATGTGTAATGTACACCGATAATAAAACATTCTTGAATACTGTATTCATGACTAATAAAGGAATGAGCAATGCTTAATTTCACGTTTCATAACCCTACTCAAATTTTCTTTGGTGAAGATCAAATCGCAGCGATTGCGAAACAAATCCCTGCTGATGCAAAAATTCTAGTCACTTATGGTGGCGGCTCGATCAAATCAAATGGTGTTTACGATCAAGTGAGCACAGCATTAAAAGATCATAACTGGATTGAATTTTCAGGCATCGAGCCAAATCCACAATTTGATACGTTAATGAAGGCTGTCGATGTCGTTAAAGCAGAAGGCATTACTTACCTTCTTGCTGTTGGTGGTGGTTCAGTTGTTGATGGTACGAAGTTCATTGCAGCTGCAGCACGTTTCGAAGGTGACGAACCTTGGGATATCTTAGCGAAACAAGCACAAGTTAATGATGCTGTGCCGCTATCGTGTGTGTTAACCCTGCCAGCAACGGGTTCTGAAAGTAACATTGGTGCGGTTGTAACACGTGATACAACCAAGCTGGCATTTATGTCGCCGTTCGTTCGCCCTGTTTTCGCAGTACTGGATCCGAAAGTAACGTTAAGCCTTTCTGAGCGTCAGGTTGCCAACGGTGTGGTTGATGCGTTTGTTCACACTATGGAGCAGTACTTAACGTTCCCAGTGAATGCCAAAGTACAAGACCGCTTCTCTGAAGGTTTATTGATGAATCTGATTGAGGAAGGTCCGAAAGTACTGACAAACCCTGATGATTTGGAGGTGCGTTCAAACATCATGTGGTCGGCAACAATGGCACTGAATGGTCTGATTGGTTCTGGTGTACCTCAAGATTGGAGTACTCACATGATCGGTCATGAATTGACGGGTCAGTACGGTATCGATCATGCACGTACTTTGGCGATTATTTTGCCTGCTGTTATGAAAGTACAGCGTGAGCAAAAACGCGGTAAATTAGTGCAGTATGCACAACGTGTTTGGAATATTGTTGATGGCACTGAAGATGAAGTGATTGATCAGGCTATCGAAAAGACTGAAGCGTTCTTTAAAGCAATGGGTATGCCTGTACGCTTGACTGATGCCGAACTAGATGCTGAAAGTATCGAAAATATCTTGGCACAACTTGAACTGCACGGTATGACATCACTGGGTGAGCATAGCGACATGACACCAGAAGTGAACCGTAAAGTATTAGAAGCTGCGTTGTAAGAGACACTGCTTATGAATATTGAATGAGTGCCGAATGCTCATTCAATCAAGATAAAATAGTTGAAAGCCCTGCTAGTGTACTGCTTGCAGGGCTTTTTTTGCGTGGTTCTATTTGATATCCAAGCAACGTCTTGATTTATATAGCGCAAATTTAACGTGCCACTGTCGATAGCTAATAATGGAAACTGGTTTTCCATTGCTGGTGGTTTGCTGCTGCAACACTTCTCTTTATTGTGCGTGTTCAGCCTATAAAAAGAAGATAAATCAAAATGGAAGAGTCAACGAATAACCAAACCGTATTGAATAGCGCGGTTATAGAAGAACCTGTTACTAAATGGCAGTACGCTATGCTGATCGCACTTACGATTATGGCTAGCTTAATCAGCTTTGTCGTTGTAATGATAGAGGCGAATACGCGTTAATCAGGCATAAAAAATCGGCAATATATCAGCGCATTTTCCTGTTATTTTGCGCTGTCATATTGCCGATATAGACGGCTTATAGTTCATGCCAGAATAGCGATTACAGCTCTGTTGTTATAATGCATTCCTTTTATTCCACATTGAGCTTCGCGTCGCTCGCCTTTTTCTTATACTGCATCGCGGTTCGAATAATCGGGGTGATTAACACTAATGCGGCAATAGCGGTGAACGCGAGTGTAATAGGGCGCTCCCATAAGAAGCTAATCTCTCCATCACTGATCATTAAGGCTCTACGCAAGTTTTCTTCCATTAATCCACCCAGAATAAAGCCGAGCAGTAACGGTGCAAGCGGGAAGTTCGCAAGCCTTAACGCAATCGCGGCAATGGCGACTAATAGCATGATAAAGACATCGACAGTATTGAAGGAAACTAGATATACCCCGGTGATAGAGAAGAACAAAATCATCGGCAGTAATACCGTTCTTGGCACCATCAATAGCTTTGAGATGTACGGGATTAACGGCAGATTCAGAATCACCAGCACGATGTTGCCAAAGTACATTGAGATAATCACTGACCAGAAAATATCGGGGTGATCGACAAATAAACGAGGACCCGGCTGAATACCGTAAGCAATCAAGGCACCCAGCATGATAGCCGTTGTTCCTGAACCAGGAATACCCAAGGTTAATAGCGGTACAAACGATCCACTAGAAGCTGCATTGTTAGCAGATTCTGGTGCGACTAGCCCGCGAAGGCAGCCTTTGCCAAATTCGGCTTGCTTATCTTTAGGCGCAATACTACGTTCAAAACCATAGCTTAAGAATGCCGCGATCGTGGCACCAGCGCCAGGTAGTACCCCGACAAAGAACCCCAAGATCGATGAGCGAATAGAAACTGGCGCGACTTCTTTGAATTCTTCCTTGGTCACTTTCATGCTACCAATCTGACCGATTTTTGCTTGCTCTTCTTGGCGTGTATCATCTTGAGGTTTTAATATCCCCATTAGCGTTTCACCTAAAGCAAAGGTCGCCATTGCCAATAATAGGAAGCTGAAACCATCCATTAGATCCGTTAAACCAAAGGTAAAGCGTTCAACACCAACACCTTTATCGATACCTACTGTTGCTAACATTAAGCCAAGAATGGTCATCATCCATGCCTTCACCACTTGGTTTTTACCGGCAAAAGCAGCAACGGCTGATAAACCTACGAGCATCAGGGCAAAGTAATCTGAAGACTGAAAACTCAGAGAGACATTAGCCAATACTGGCGCGGCAATTAACAACATAATGGCAGAAAGCGTACCACCAACGAATGACGAGTAAGCCGCCAATGCGAGGGCTTTACCTGCTTGGCCTTTCTGTGCCATTGGGTAGCCATCAAATGCGGTCACCACGGTTGACGAACAGCCGGGGGCATTAATCAAAATTGATGAAGTAGACCCACCAAATACAGCGCCGTAATATACGCCAGCCATTAAGATCAGTCCCGATGCTGGGTCTAACCCATAGCTGATTGGGATCATCAGCGCAATGGCTGAAATAGGGCCAAGGCCGGGTAACATGCCGATAAACGTACCAACAAAACAACCTACCATTACCATCATTAGGTTGGTTGGCATAATGGCCGTGGATAGACCTGAAAGGATTCCATCTAACATCCGTGTTCTCCTACCAAGCTGAGAATATGTAGCCTGACTCAAGGTAAATATCTAACCCTTGAGTAAGCAATAACCAAAATGCGGTCACAAAAGGAAATGACGCACCAAAGAGAATAGATTTACGACGCTCACCCAGTAGTAAAAAACCACCCAGTAAGAATAAGCTGGTGGAAAGCACAAAGCCCAACCACGTTAACCCCACACCATAAGCGGCCATTAAGACCAGAAAGCTAATTAGTAGCTTCCAGTTAAAGCCAACCGTCGCACCACTTTGTTCATCATTTTTACCGGTAATCAGTAGTAATAACGACAATACAACACCTGCAATAGTCAGCAGGTATGGCAATGTACGGGCAGTAAAGGGTTCAAATTCATCACCGGGAAATAGGGCTATATTTGTAATTTGGTAACCATAAATAAGGGTAACAACAAGAAAAATTAATGCGCCGATACGGTCGCGACTGAGCAATTGTACTGATGATGTCTGTGTTGAATTAGGCTTCGAAGTAGAGGAATTCATTACGCTCTCCCGAATTAAAAGAACCGCACCTAAAGTGATAGGTATGACTGCCAAGTGCGGTATAGATTTCATATAAGGTCTGCTAGACAGCCCTTATTGCAGTGTGTTGCGTGAGGATTGCTCTCAGAACCTTATTCTAAGAATCCGAGTTCACGCATTAGACCGCCCATCTGCTTCTCTTGTTGTTCAAGGAAACTGTAGAAATCTTTGTCATTTTTGTAGGTATCGATCCAGCCGTTACGATCTCTAACCACAGCCCACTCAGTGGTTTTGTACATGCCAGATAGTGCTTTATTCCATACATCAATTTTTGCTTGGCTAGCACCGGGGGCTGCAAAGAAACCACGCCAGTTTGCAAAAACAGTATCGTTGCCTTGTTCGACTAAGGTTGGAATTTCAGGGGCAGCGGCTAGGCGTTCTGGGGCTGTAATCGCCAGTACGCGCACTTGACCTGACTTGCTCATTTCCAGTACTTCGCCAAGGCCTGTCGATAGCAATTCAGTTTCGCCAGACAATAAGGCGGCCATGGCTTTACCGCCAGCATCGTAGGCAATGTAGCGTACTTTACGTGGGTCAAAACCTTCGCCTTTAAATGCCGCAGCGACGATCAGGTGATCCATCGAACCACGTGCTGAACCGCCCGCGATTTTTACGCTACGAGGATCTTTGGTGTACTGTGCGACTACTTGTTTCCAATCGGTAAAAGGGGAGTCAGCTGATACTACAATCGCGCCATAATCCGCGATAGTTGCCGCTACAGGGGTTAGATCTCGAAAAGATTGCGGGAAAATACCACTCAGTGAACGAACAACAATAGGGGTTGAATTCACCATCAAGGTATCAGGTTGGCGCTTCGCTGTTTCGATCAAATGCGCAATGGCTTTACCACCACCACCGCCAGATAGGTTTTGGTAAGATACTTTTTCGACAAGACCTGATTTTGCCAGCACTTCACCCGTACCACGGGCTGTCATGTCCCAACCACCACCTGCACCACCCGGTACTAGGAAGTGAATTTTCTCAAGTGATTCAGCCATCGCAGAGCCAGATATTGCCGCCATGCTTGATGCTAATAGGGTGACCGCTACACGCGTCGTAAACTGTTTTTTAAAGGTGTTCAACATGATTAAGCTTCCTTTTTTATCACTGCCGAGATGCCTATTGGGCTAGCAGGGTTAATGTAAAGTTAAAGCAATGTTGCGCGGCGAGATATAAAGCGTAAAAAAAGAGATTAAAGAACCTTCTGAACGTTTTATTCATAAAGTTCACAGAAGAGAAAGTTGTTTTTTACCGATAATGAGCTTGGACTATCAGGAAAAAAGAGGTTGCTCACAAAGACTGAAAAAAAATGGAAATACATCTATTTGATTTCATTTACCACATCAATAGTTGCTCAGAAAGTGGGCGATTGATCTATGGACAAGGGCACAATTATCTATAGAATCCGGCCGTAGTTGATACCGCTAGGGAATATAAAATGTTCATAAAAGGAAAGCCGGTGAGGGATCTATCCCTCAAACTTAATACTCTGTTTCGAGGGGGCTGCTGCCTGCTGCTGCTGCTGCTGTTGATTAACTTGCATACGGTTACAGACATTTTGTCTAATTCAGCTTTTGCGCTTCAGCAGCTGACTTTGCCGGCGAGCGCTGGCGAAAAGCCATCATCACTACCGGAAGAGCCTTTAGCGACTTCTTCCGAAGAGAATACTCCGTCTAGTGAGGCGATCACCGCCGTTGAAGATGAGATGTTCGAACTCAGGCAAGCGGCGTTAGTGCGGTTTGCCAATAAGTTTAATTTTCCTGATTCGGTTGAGTTCTATAGCCTGGCCAGCAGTGAGAACTGGATGTTTAGCCCGGCAACGGTGATGGAAAAAGACAATGTACTTAATCTCACGACCTGCGGTTATTATGCTGCGAAAAATGCAATGGGGCTTTCCCGTGAAAGGGTGCCATTTATTGTTGATCTGGTTTATGATTTTTTAAATAAAAAATACAGTGTTTATGGTTATTTTAAAGATGATCGAGCGCATTATTATCAATTTGACGGAAGTAAAAAACCGGTTGAGTTAAACCGTAACCGTTTCAGAAATAAATGGGATGTTGCTTGTAAGCCGCTGAATGTTGATAAATATGACGATATTCTTTCGCTTGCCACAGCCGGACGCTTTGAGCCCAAAGAGGATATTACCTTCAAGCGACAACTTAATGCATTTGATGACAAGGTACAGGAAGAAATTGCAAGCTGCGTTGAAGACGAGACACTTACTGCATCAGTGTCAGGTCTGTCTACCCGCAAAAATCTTTGTCTGATCAATGCCCAGTGCAGCATTCTGGAAGGGGTGGCCCAGAGTAAGTGTAACTTGGTTAACCAGACCTGCTCTGGTGATGATAAGTCGCTGCTTTGCAAAACAACGACTAAGATTCAGGTAGCCAGTTAGCCTTAATATCAAGCAGAATAAGTGCAGAAGTGGAGGGGCGATGAACGTCGTCCCCTCGCTTTTTTAGTAAATCACTTTATGGCCATAGCTCGAAATGATTTCTTTCATCTTTTCCATCGTTTCTTTTGATGGTGGTTGAACACCTGATAGTGGGTAGTCGTAACCCATTGCATCCCATTTATGTTCACCTAGCTGGTGGTAGGGTAGCAGCTCAATTTTCTCGATGTTATCCATATCTTTAATGAACGCACCTAAATTATGAGCAGACTGTTCATCATCGGTATAACCCGGAACGATAACGTAGCGAATCCATGTTTTTTGACCACGTTTGTGAAGGTAACGAGCAAAATCCAGTACACGTTTATTAGATACACCAACCAGTTCTTGGTGAACTGTGTCATCCATTTGTTTAAGGTCAAGCATGACAAGATCGGTAGCATCTAATACTTCATCAACCACATCGGTATGTTTACGGATATAGCCATTGGTATCAAGACAAGTATGAATACTTTCAGCTTGTGCAGCGCGGAAAAAGTCACGAATAAATTCAGGTTGAAGCATAGCTTCGCCACCAGAAGCGGTTACGCCACCACCCGATGCTTTCATGAAATGACGATAAGACACTGCTTCTTTCATGATTTCTTCAACGGTGATCTCACGACCGTCATGAAGATCCCAAGTATCACGGTTGTGACAGTATTGGCAGCGCATTAAGCAGCCTTGCATGAAGATAATAAAACGGATGCCGGGTCCGTCGACGGTTCCGCAAGATTCGAAAGAGTGAATACGACCTTTTACTGACATTACTATCTCCGCATATATATTGTGCGTGTTATTTACCTGTCATTTTATTACAAAACGACAGGGTAAAGTAGCCCTATATACGTTTAAAGTGTAAGGGCAATTGTAGTGTTTTGTCTGCGTATTTTGGGTTCTTCTTTTTATCACGCTATTTAGAAACACTTATTGTGGCTCGGTATATCTGTGAAGGCTAAAACAAAAAATACAGAAAAATGCTCGTTCTAGTGGTCGTATTATCAGAGGCTTTTCAGCCTAGCTTTTTCTTTTGCACATGGCTTCACATAGTTCGAGGTATGAAGCATATAAGTCTTTATCAATAATATGGTTTTTATAAATGAGTAAAAGCAGAGCTACAGCGGTAATATTGATTTCATCTCCTGCTTTTAGCCAAGGTATTGCTTCTTCATATCGACCGTTATCGAAATAATAAGTGCCAATTTTGACACTACACTCAACAGCAAAAATACCGCGGTACGTAGAGCCTTCTTTCCATAACACCATCATTTGATCCCAAGGGATATCGTTAAGGTTTGTCAGGCGCAAGCAAGTGGCCTTTCGCATTAATAGTAATGCTCTATCTTCATCTTTTAGTTCTGCATCGTGAGTTAGCCATAGATCGTAGAACTCTAAAGCAACGCTATAGTTTACTGGGCAAAATACTTTGCTGAAAGCGCCTCTTCGACCTAGGAAAGCAGCATCTTGTCCTTCTGTAATTGCTGGAATATATCCACGTTTGCCAGCGTTCAGGAGTTGGTTTAAGGCGTCTGAACGTACAGCTTTACTTGCGGCTTTTGCGTCTTCCTTTGATAATGTTTTATCGATTACGCCTTTGAATTTGTCATCAAAGATTAGCTTTGCAAACGCGACACATGCCTTATCGTCTTCGGCTTTGGCAAGCTCATGCATAGGAGCGCCTCTCTCCTTGATAGGGAGTTTCATTACTTCTTCGAAAGTCATATTAAATTTTCATACCTGTTAATGTTTGCATTCGATCTATCATACAAGTCTACTTCGTTTTCGTTTTAATATAGAGCAGGGCTTTAATAAGAAGATGCGACTATGTGGCAGATAACAAAAAACCGACTATAAAGTCGGTTTTTTATTAGGACAGCGAGAGAAAACTAATGACTAGTTTCTCGTTACTCAGCTCTAAATTATAGAGATGCAGTGAAAGTACGTGCGATTACGTCTTTCTGCTGTTCAGTTGTTAGAGAGTTAAAACGCACTGCGTAACCCGATACACGGATAGTTAGCTGTGGGTAGTTCTCTGGGTGCTCAACGGCATCAAGAAGCGTTTCACGGTTTAATACGTTAACGTTCAAGTGCTGACCGCCTTCGATGCCAGCTTCATGGTGGAAGTAACCATCCATAAGACCTGCAAGGTTAGCTTTTTGAGTATCTGCTTCTTTACCTAGTGCGTTTGGCACGATAGAGAATGTGTAAGAGATACCATCTTTTGCGTCAGCAAACGGTAGTTTACCTACAGATGTTAGAGAGGCTACAGCACCTTTCTCATCACGACCGTGCATTGGGTTTGCACCTGGTGCGAAAGGAGCGCCAGCACGACGACCGTCTGGTGTGTTACCCGTCTTCTTACCGTATACAACGTTAGATGTAATAGTAAGGATTGACTGAGTAGGGATAGCATCACGGTACATTTTCAACTTACGGATTTTGCCCATAAATGTTGAAACTAGTTCACAAGCGATGTCATCTACACGTGAATCGTTGTTACCGAATTTAGGGTAATCACCTTCGATTTCGAAGTCGATAGCAATACCGTCTTCGTCACGGATAGGCTTAACTGTTGCGTACTTGATAGCAGACAGTGAGTCAGCAGCAACAGAAAGACCAGCGATACCACAAGCCATTGTACGACGAACGTCACGGTCGTGAAGCGCCATTAGCGATGCTTCGTAGCTGTACTTGTCGTGGCTGAAGTGAATGCTGTTTAGCGCAGTCACGTATTGTGTTGCTAACCAATCCATGAAGTGATCTAGACGATCCATCACATCAGCGTAATCTAGAACTGCATCAGTTACAGGTGCAGTCTTAGGACCGATTTGGATTTTAAGCTTCTCATCAACACCGCCGTTGATAGAGTAAAGCATTGTTTTAGCAAGGTTAGCACGTGCACCGAAGAACTGCATTTGCTTACCAACAACCATTGGAGATACACAACAAGCGATTGCGTAGTCATCTGAGTCCATGTCTGGACGCATTAGATCATCGTTTTCGTACTGGATAGAAGAAGTATCGATAGATACTTTCGCACAGAAACGCTTAAAGCCATCAGGTAGCTGCTCAGACCAAAGAACAGTGATGTTCGGCTCTGGAGAAGGACCCATAGTGTATAGGCTGTTTAGGAAACGGAAGTTTGAACGTGTAACTAATGTACGACCGTCAAGACCCATACCACCCATTGATTCTGTTGCCCAGATTGGGTCACCAGAGAACAACTCATCGTATTCAGGCGTACGTAGGAAACGAACCATACGTAGCTTCATTACGAAGTGGTCAATCATTTCTTGTGCTTGAACTTCTGTGATTACGCCAGCTGCGATATCACGCTCAATGTACACATCTAGGAACGTAGAAGTACGACCTAGAGACATTGCAGCACCGTTCTGTGATTTAACAGCAGCTAGGTAGCCGAAGTAAGTCCACTGAATTGCTTCTTGTGCACTTGTAGCAGGACCAGAAATATCGTAGCCGTATTTAGCTGCCATAGTTTTGATCTGACCTAGAGCACGGTGTTGCTCTGCAATTTCTTCACGAAGTTGCATTGTCATTTGAAGATCTTCGCCTAACTCGAAACGCTCTTGTAGAGACGTAAATTGAGCGAACTTGTCTTTCATTAGACGATCAATACCGTATAGTGCTACGCGACGGTAATCACCAATGATACGACCACGGCCGTATGCATCTGGAAGACCAGTCAGTACACCAGACTTACGACATTTCATGATGTCAGGCGTGTAAATATCGAATACACACTGGTTGTGTGTTTTACGGTATTCAGTAAAGATTTTAGAAACTTCAGGATCTAGTACGCGATCGTACGCTTTACAAGAACCTTCAACCATACGGATACCACCGTTAGGGATGATAGCGCGCTTTAGTGGTGCTTCAGTTTGAAGACCAACAATCGTTTCAAGATCTTTGTTGATGTAACCTGCATCGTGTGCAGTGATAGTAGAAATAACTGAAGTATCGAAATCAACAGGAGCGTGAGTGCTGTTTTCCTGCTTGATACCTACCATTACTTGTTCCCAAAGCGTTGCCGTTGCTGGCGTCGCTTCAGATTCTAGGAAAGACTCGTCACCGACATACGGTGTGTAGTTCTTTTGGATGAAATCACGAACGTTTACATCGTTCTGCCATTCGCCTGCAGCGAAACCTTCCCAAGCTTTAGCAAATTGCTCTGCCATGTTATACCTACCTGTTTCTATTCAGTAGAAAAAATACGTACTGATTACGATGCAATTACGCAATCAATCATCATAAATGATGAACAGTACACTTTTATTAACAATAATACGGATAATGAAAAATTACAGCTCAACTAAATTAAGATTTCATTATTCGTATTCGTGCTTATTCTCAAGTAAAGCAGGGCAGTGCAAGCGCACTGCCCACGAATATTATAGTAGTGATTGAATGCCGTATTGACCTTCTAGCATACCGACAGAAAGCATTGCAACTAGACAGATAATCAATACCGATGCTGGAATGATAATACGGTCGAAGATAGACAGTGTTTTAGCACGTTCTTTATCACCGATTAGGCCGTTGTTATCAAGCAGCATTGTGAGTGCCCAAGCCAATACAGGGTTAGTCACTGCTGCTGCAAAGATACAAATACCAGCAGACTGAGAGTCTTTAGTATCACGAACCATTTGCATACCAGCTTCTAGAAGAGGAAGAAATACACCTACAAGAAGCGCAATACGCATTACTGGTGGCCATACCGCAACATCCATTGGGAAACCAAGAATAGCAACAATAATACACAAACTACCCAGTAAGATACCGCCCGCTGGAATTGGACGCTTAGCAATTGCCGCTGGGATCATGTACGTTCCCCAAGATGATGTAATGTTACCACCACCAACCGCTGTACCTACAATTTGGCGTAGTGAACACGTTGTCATTGTATCATCAACGTCCATCAGTACATTCTTTGCGCCACGAGGGTAGTTTAGCTCTTGGAAAATACGATGACCAAGAAAATCTGGTGACCACATTGCTACTGCTAGAATGGCAAACGGTAATGATGCAAGGAAGTGCTGAAAGTTTGGTAAGCCAAGCATCCAACCTTGATCTGTGCTACCCCACCAGTATACAGGATTTAGATTTGGCAGACCCATTTCAGTTTCAAATGTTAGGTCAAAACCTGCACCCAGTGCCAAAGCAATAGCTAGGCCAGCTGCCGCACAAGCAGGAATCGCTAGCCAACGCTTGCCGATACGAGCAAGGAAAGCATAAAGCACGATATTAACAGCAAGTACCACTAAGCCAATATACCCGAAGCTGCCTTTCGCGGCATCGGCTGTTTCAAGGCTTGTTGCCCAAGACTGGATATCACCAATTTGGCTCATTGCTCCCGTGAAACCGAGAAAAACGAGTAAGCCCCCAGCAACCCCTTCACCGGTCAGATTCACCAGTTTAGAGCCACCTTTAAAGTAACTCAGTAATAAACCGAATACACCTAAAAGAATTGCAAGAGCAAGGGGGTGTGCACCGGCTAGGGCAATCGTACCAATTAATGGAATCATTGGTCCGTGGTTACCTGCTAAGTTAGCTCTAGGGTTAAAGAAACCAGAGGCTAAAATACAGAAGAGTAATGCTGGGATAAGCATTTCTACACGAGCGACTTCAATGGCAAATTCTTTACCAAGCTCAACATGGTCCCAAGCTTGCGTTAGGCCATCAGCCCAAGACATCATTACCGCAGAATACATTGCGATGATGCCGATAGTGCCTGCAAGTGCGGGAACTAAATCTTCCCATTCAAAACGGAAATCACGACCAGGAAGGTTTAACTTCCAGCGGCGTGGCTTCATTATTTTCAATTCGTTATCTAGATACTCAGAGCGGCTAGAGAAGTCAGATGCAGGGCGGTGTTGCTCCTGATAACTTCTTTCTTCTGATGACATATTTGCCTCGTTTCTACGTTAAATAATAATGTTAAATAATAATTTTTTTTATGGTGACCTGTTTGCCGTTCTCTACTAATAACTCACCCTCAAGTAGGAACTGCTATATCAGTGTAATTATATTTCACCAAATTTTAGCAAAGTATACGGGTTCAAGTGGAAGATGGAATTGATCTTGATCACTACCCCTCAAAAAATGTAGTAAAATAACTAAAAAAAATTGAAAGAAAAAATAATTTGTTAAAAAATATTGTAGTAAGTGAGTCGGTTATGTGAGTTTGTAATAACCAAAAAATGAAAGAAGACTTGTTAACTAACTATTTTAAAACGAATATGGCTTTGTAGTGTGGATTTTACGGTCTACAAGGAGTCTACACCAAAAGAGGCAGGTTGGAAGCTGTTAATTACTCGTAATGTGAAGGGATATGAAAGATAAAGCCAGCAACAAAGCTGGCTTTAGAGAGAGCAATATATCGGTCTCTATTGACCAAGATGCAGTTTTTGGTATGACTCTAATAATTGCTGATGCGCAGGGTATTGGCTCATTGTAAGGTCGCCACCAGTGACACCATAAAAGCGAACTGTTCCTTCGATAGAACCCCATGCTGCAGCTACGGTTTCTACGCCATATAGCTGTTCGAAATCTGCTTTAGCCTGAGCTGGGTCGCTTTCTTCATCAAGTGCAAGATTAAGGCTAGCCACCAGGCAATGGAAGAATTGGGTACGTTCAGGGCTGTAAGTGGTAGTATTAACCTCAAGGCACCAAGTCGCCAGTTCGAGGGCTAACTCTAGATCGCCACCAGCGAGTGCGAGTAGACATTTTACTTCGCCAATGCGCAATGTTTGCCATGCATCGCCGACTAGCGGTGCTAGGCCTATGATTTCAGCAAGCAGTACAGAGTCATCGTATCCTTCTTCTTCTAAAATACCGTACATTTCTGCGTACTGTTCACCTTCCCAATCTACATTAGGTAGGGCAAGGAATGTCTCACGCAGCTCCAACGCAACGTTATTGTTGCTTTCGATGAGTGTTTCAATCGGGTAAATTTCAGACCAGCTTGGCACTATAATACGACAACAATTCACACCAAGATGCGAGTAATCAGCAATGTAAACATCAGCTCTTGCTTTGGTCATAATCGCCATTAAGTGGCTGAATGATTCTTCAGAATTGCCAGTGAAATTCCAATCAACAAAATCATAGCTTGCATCTGCTTTAAACAACTCACCAGAAACCATCACACATGAGAAGTTCGGTGTATGTGCCGTTTGTTCATTGTGCTGACTGTTATCATCGACTGTTGGCTGTGGGTAAATGCCTAGCTCGATCAGTGTATCGTTCTGCAGTAATTCGGTTACCACTCGCTCAAGTGCAACCTCAAAATGAAGATGAGCCTCAAATGCTGCTAAGCACACATCATTCCCTGGAACCGGTAACATCGCACAAAGCACTGGGTATTCACCGCCCAGTGATGCGTCGTAACATGTCACAGTTAATCCTTTTGCGGCTAATGCTGCAATAGACTCAGTGATTGCTGGGTAGCGAGCCATTACCTCTGCTGGAATTACCGGTAAGCTGATGTCTTTAAGAATTATGCGGTTTTTAATTGCACGAGCAATCACTTCAGATAAACACTGGGTACGTGCCTCTGCTTGCGTATTTCCTGAAGCAATACCATTCGACAAGTAAAGGTTACTGATGATGTTAGCTGGAATATAGACGGTTTCATTGTCAAATTGACGTTCAAACGGTAAACAACATACGCCACGATCCATATTGCTCGATTGTAGATCAACTAAATCGGTACCCAGTAGCTCAAGAGTCGGATCGTAATATTGTGTTAAACGTTCATCCAACATGCCTTCGGGCGGTAAGTTATCTTCACCAATATCAAACCATTTTTCGTTACTGTAGTGAACAACATCGCCATTAGCTAGTGCTTGACCCAAGTAATAGTCATTATAAAAAGCATGGGTTGATAGGCATTCAAAGAATTTACCTAATGCAGATGCAAGGGCTGCTTGCTGTGTTGTCCCTTTACCTTGAGTGGCATTCATCGGTGCATCGACATCACGAATTTGTACTGACCAGACATTCGGTACAGGATTAAACGAAGCAACCTCTTCTATATTAAAACCCAATTTTTTTAATTGAGTTTGGAAATGCTCGATAGATTGTTCAAGTGTGGCATCTTTACCTGTAACAGATGTTTTCATTATATGTCTCTTCAGTAAAAGCTATCGTCAGTATTGATAGGCGCGGAGTATATACCCAAACCACTTGGATGTCAGAAACCGAGGGCATAGATTCCACGCATTCGACTGGCATCGAACAGGTTTTGAAATTGGTTGATTTAACTGTTGAATAAAATGAAGTCATTTACGTTATTGGTGTTATTTTCTACCTAAGTTAGTCAGTTCTGGCTAATAAAGATCGTGATGATAAAGCATATTAGGGCGAATGCGGAAGATAACGAAATAATAATTCGTAATGGGATATTTTTAATAGAATTTATCATGAATATCGCAATGCTTATTGTTTTATATTGTAATGATTTTCGTCAGTCTATATGTCATATATATGCATTGTAAACTGTAGTTTTTGAATTTAAGGAGAGAATTATTGGCGAGTGCTTGATTGTTAAGATTAATGATTACGGGGTGGTTTTTTATTTGGAAGCTTGGATGGGAAAGGTTAGTAAATAAAAGGAAGTGGCATTATAGCCACTTCCTGCTGAATATTATTGCGCGACCTGGAATTCACCCAGACGGTTTCTCTGATCTTCTGCCAGTTGTGATAAGTGACTACTGGCTTCAGCTGTCTGGCTGATGCCAGCCACATTCTGGCTGATGATGTCATTAATAGTATTTATATTCAGTGTAATATCACCAATGGCTCGGCTTTGCTCGTCAACTGAGGTGGTGACATCGGCGTTGACCTGGCTGATATGATCCAGTGCTCGGGTGATAGAGTCAATCTGGCTACTTGTTTGTTCAGCGATTTCGTTAGTGCTTTTCACTTTGTCTAGGCTGTCATTCACCGCGGTAACGACGACTGACGATTTGTGTTGCAGCAGCTCGATAATGGTCTGAATTTGTTGGGTTGAATCCTGCGTTTTGGCTGCTAGCACTCTGACTTCATCGGCAACCACGGCAAATCCGCGGCCACTTTCGCCGGCTCGTGCCGCTTCAATCGCCGCGTTGAGTGCGAGTAGGTTGGTTTGCTCTGAGATACTGTCAATCACAGTGATGACTTCACTGATTTTGACGCTTTGTTCGTTAAGGTCGACAACCTGACTTGATGTCTCTTCAAGTTGTGTCGTAAGTTCTTGTGATAATTGGCGGGAATGCAGGGCGATAGCTGTGCCTTCAGCGCCCAAGGTCAGTGCTTGTTGGGCACTTTCATCAGCTGTTTTTGCATAGCCGTCAACCAGTTCGGCGGCTGCAGATAGTTCTGTTACAGCGGTGGTTATTTGCTCTACTTGCTGTTGTTGTTCTCGGCCGTTGACTTCACTTTGGGTCATCACTGCGGCAAGTTCAGTTGAAGAGGTGGCGACTTCATCACTAACGCCACGCAGTGCGCGGATAGTGTGGCTAAGTTGAGAAATAGCATCATCGAGGCTGGAACCCAGCATGCCGATTTCATTCTTTCCGCTGATGTTTGTGCGGGTATGCAATTTACCGTCGGCTAAATCTCTCACCGTTAAATAAAGCATGTTCATTACACCACTAATGGCATTTGACAGTAACATGCTGATTGCCAACGCTAGTAGAGTTGCAATCGCGGTCGCTGTTAACTGACTTGTGGTGACCGACTCTAATAACTCTGATGTTCTGTCAGAAAGCTGTTCAGTTTTATTAATCGATTCTTTTGCCAGGGTGGTAATTAACTGGGTGTTTTCATTACCAAATCTAATCATGTTCGCAACATTCTCTCTTTTCTCATTTTGTAGCTGAAGAATGTCTTGAAGCTGTTTTTCCCAAAGACGGGCGTTATTTACTAGCTCTTTGTTTTCAGGCCAGTTTTCAAAAGGCTGAAGCAGAGTGATGAGCGACTGGGTTTGATCTAATGTTTTCTTCGTTGCAGTGCGGCTCTTGCCTTTAACGCCTTCAGCGATATTAAACAGCATCAGCCCTGCGGTATCTGCCATTTGTGATATATCTTGATTCCATTGCTTCAGATCATCTGCGCTTCTGTTTTGGGTTATCTGAAAGTCAGCTTCACTGAGATCAGTGCTGATCCAGCTGGTTGCATCGTATATCTCTTTGATTTTACGACGCTGTTCTCTTAGCAGCTCCGAACTCTGTGTATATTGCTGGTAATTACGGATGAATGTTTCCAGTGTTTGTCTGACTTTTGGAGTTACGGCGCTGTTATCTGTCTGTATTATGCGATTATAGCTTTTCTGAACTTGCGCATAATTTTCGTTATTGACGCGCACCATTTCGTCTAGGCGTTCATAAAACCCTAGCGCATAAATAGAGCTCATCCGGCTTACGTCCTGTAGGTCCTGAAATTCTTTCAATGTGTTGTTAAGTGCGATGAAGTCATCGACATTGTCAGTGTTTGTTTCAACTTCTGATAACAGGCTCTGGCTGATTATGATGGTAATGATGAAACATAACACAGCAAAGGCTGAAGATAGCGAAAGTAATATTCGCAATGGTATATTTTTAATTGAATTTAGCATGAGATATCAACGTCGTAATGTTTTTAATAAAATAGAGGAATAATACTTATTGAGTGAGATTATTAATCAATATGCAATAGCGCTGTATTAACTGATAGCAATAGCGTCAGTTATTATAATTTTGCTGAATATTATATAGCCAATAGCTGTACTTTAGTAGATGTATTAAATTTATATTTGCATATGGAATATTATAACGAGCGCCTTATTTTTAATTATATTTGGTAATTGGTAATAATTGATCGCAATTTGTAATAATGGGTAATGTTGACGAGTAATGTATATTGTTATTATGTACGACTTTGCCATCTTGTAATTTATTAAAAGTGGGAAGTCGTCTTACTATCGTTTTGAACCCTGCCATGGTCTCCAGCTCAGAACTCTTTTCTTGTCAGAAATATTAATGCGATGGGTTTATCTTGTGTGTAGAACGGCTATGCATTGTTATAAGGATAATGCTGGCTTTATGATCGCTATCCCATTTAGATCCTTAATCAAGTGAAATTTGTCACAGATTGTTACTGCTTGTTGTAGCAGAATCATCCGGTATAAGGAAATCTCGTTGAATATTTATACCAATAATTAAATATCCTTCATTATTTTAGTCTGCATTTCTCTTTTTATGTCGACTAAAATGTAAGGGGAGCAGAGGGATACGATGAAAGCGAAAATAGCGTTAAATATAGATGGTATGCGTGATGATTATATCGAAGCAGTTAAGCGGCTAGTTACCATTCCGAGTGTTTATGATGAGGCAACAGCATCTGAACAAGATCAAGTACCGTTTGGTCAACCTATTGATGATTGTCTAACGCACACATTGGCACTATGCCAAGAGATGGGTTTCTCGGTGTATAAAGATCCCGATGGTTATTACGGGTATGCCGATATTGGGCAAGGCGAGCAAATGATCGGGGTGCTAGGTCACCTTGATGTTGTACCTACGGGGGAGTTGTCAGCATGGGATTCACTGCCATTTGAGCCTGAAATTCGTGATGGACGTTTGTACGGTCGTGGCACGCAGGACGATAAAGGACCGACGTTAGCGGCTTTATTTGCTGTTAAAGCTTTACTGCAAAGTGGTGTGGTATTGACGAAGCGAATTCGTTTTATTTTTGGTACTGATGAAGAAACATTGTGGCGTTGCATTGAACGTTACTTAGAAAAAGAAGAAATCCCCCAGTGTGGCTTCACACCTGATGCCAGTTTCCCTCTAATCCATGCTGAAAAAATGCTGATTCAATCGTGGTTGCACGGTGATGGTGACTCCTCGTTATTTCTTGAGTGTGGTGGCGCATTGAATGCCGTTCCTGAATTAGCACGATACCAAGGCCTATTAAGCGATAGCTTAGTGAGTGCACTTGATGAACTCGGGTTTGATTTTAGTTGTGAAGACGATGAAGTTACCGTATTTGGCAAAGCTGCGCATTCAGCCTCTGCCGATACCAAAGGCGTTAATGCTATCGCTCGCTTATGTATCGCATTGAAGAAGGTTGGTGTGACTCATCCTCTTGTGGTCTTTATTGCTGATCAAATTGGTCAAGATGCGAATGCTACAAATATCTTTGGTGATATTGAAGATGTGAGTGGTCGTCTAACGTTCAATGTTGCACAGTTAGATATATCGAAAGAGCACAGTAAATCGGGCATTGATATTCGGGTTCCCGTTACCTTTAGTAAAGAAGATTTTGATAACGATATTTTGGCTGTGGTTGAGCAGTATGGCTTACATTATGAAGAGTTTGACGTATTGCCTTCTTTATATATGCCCAAAGATAGCCCGATCATTCAGACATTGATGCGCGCTTATCAAGAAATAAGTGGTGATGTTGACAGTAAGCCGATGACGTCTGGTGGGGCAACGTATGCTCGAGCCATGCCGAATTGTGTGGCGTTTGGCGCTATTTTCCCAGGGCGGGATAAAGTTGAACATATGCCAAATGAATACTTAATCATTGATGACATGCTCAAGGCGATGAATGTCTACGCCAATGCAATTCATCAGCTGCAAGGAGTGGAGTTATGACAGCGGCAACAGAAACAAACAAGGTGAAGAAGTCTTTTAAGATGCCTACGGTGTACACCATCTTATTCATTATTATCGGCTTGGTTGCGTTACTGACATGGGTAATGCCTGCGGGTAAATATGATTATATGGTGAACGGGACTGATCAAATCATTCCTGCTGCCGAAGTGCTGGACTATAGCGGAGGTGAGCGTTTATTACCGATCCCTGGTACGTATAATGAAATTGAGTCAACGCCGCAGGGTTTCATTGATGTATTGATGGCTCCAATCAAAGGCTTCCATAAAGCCGTTGATGTTGCGTTATTTGTATTGGTGATTGGTGGTTTCTTAGCTGTAACCATGCGAACGGGTGCAATGGATTCAGGTGTTGCCGCTATTGTTCGTCGGTTTAAAGGCCGAGAGCAAATGATGATCCCGGTGTTAATCACACTTTTTGCTGTTGGTGGTTCGACTTATGGTATGGCGGAAGAAACCGTCGCCTTTTGGGCGGTGATATTGCCCGTTATGGCGGTAGCGGGTTATGACCGTATGGTTGCTGCTGGTATTATTTTGCTCGGCTCTGGTATCGGGGTGTTGTCATCAACTGTTAACCCATTTGCGACAGGTATTGCCTCGGGCTTTGCTGGTTTACCGATTGGTGATGGTATTGGTTTGCGCTTGGTGCAGCTTGTCATTTTGATTGTACTAGCTTCATGGTATGTCATGCGCTATGCCGCTAAAGTCAAAGCTGATAAATCTGCATCTGTATTGGCTGATATCGAATTTAATGATGAATTCTCGAAGATTAAAGAGGACTTAGGCGAGTTTACCACCAAGCAAAAACTCACCATGGGTGTATTCTTTGGTGCGTTCATGGTTATGATTTACGGGGTTATTCCATGGGAAGACATGGGTATCACGGTTATCCCAACCTTGTGGTGGTGGTTTGATGAGCTTTCTACACTATTTTTAGCATCAGCAATTTTGATTGCGGTTATTAACCGTATGTCAGAAGGTGATTTCATTAAAACCTTCTTAGAAGGTGCAAAAGATTTGATCGGCGTTGCGCTGGTGGTTGCTGTTGCGCGTGGTATTTACGTTGTGATGGATAATGGTGCCATTATTGATACCATTTTGAACTGGGCTGAAGGCGCGGTTACTGGTCTATCATCTGGTGTGTTTGTTGTGGTGACGTACTTGGTACATATTGTATTAAGCTTCTTCATTCCATCAACCTCTGGGCTGGCAACTGTTTCAATGCCATTAATGGCACCTTTAGCTGACTTCTCGGGTATTGGGCGTGATTTGATCATTACGGCTTATCAATCAGCGAGTGGTTGGATCAATATGTTTGCACCGACTGCGGGGCACTTAGTGGCTGGTCTGGCATTAGCGAAAATACCTTATGAGCGTTTCTTAAAGTGGGTAATGCCGTTTGTTGTCATGGTATTTGTCGTGACTATCGTGATCCTATTTGCAGGGGCTGCGTTGTCATAATCATTCGGTAAGGATTTTTTGTACAAGTCTGGTGAGAGGTGAATATAGGAGGGCTAACCTTCGGTATTCACCTCTTTTCTATTATAATGATCGAATCAAAACGCGTTAGAACTCAGATCTAGCGATACAGACAACAGAGTAGCTAACAGGATAGATAATGGAATTAGAGTTTGTCGCAAAAGCACTAAAAGAGTTAGGCCATCCTACACGGCTGTTTATTTTTAAACATCTGGTTAAATCGGGTCATGACGGGTTACCTGTTGGGCGATTACAGGAAGAGTTATCTATTCCTGGATCAACCTTATCGCACCACATCTCCAGTTTAATGTCTGCAGGTTTAGTGAAACAACACCGAGACGGACGCACATTATACTGTCTTCCACAATATGATGTTTTAGAGGGTGTAATCGGTTTTCTACAAGATGAATGTTGCAGTACGCCCACAGAATAAAAGAACTGCCGATAATTAAGGTGCAGCTTGGATATCAACCGTTTTCATCGCGACTGGTTTTAGCGCTAATACATGTAATAAACGTTCTGGTGCTTGCGGCCATACAAGTGGGCTTGCTTTGGGGTTTTCTTCATTAAACCACCCTGTAAATCGTTGCGTGTTGTACTGGAAAAACTGCACCGTGTTATACAGAGGTACTGTGATTTGTTTACTGGCAACGATATTACTGAGATCGTAAATAATAGCCTGACGTTTCTCTGGCGTTGAAGCTATCGGGAATTGTGCCAGTAACTCATCTATTTTTGTGTTTTTGTAGAAATGTTTGGCATAGCGAGGGTGTTGTGGTGCTTGATAAGCGCTATTAAATGCCGAGTCAAAATACTTATAGGGTGTAGGGCCTTGTGGGTAATTCGTTAAAGCCGCCGTAAAATCACCCGCGCTTAGCCTTTCATTAAACTCTCTAAAATCTACCTGTAGTGTGCTGACTTTAATGTCGACTTCTTGCAGCATGTCAGCAAGGAGTAAAGCGGTGGTATCAAAATCAGACCAGCCATTAGGTGTCAAGATTGTTAATTCGAGTGCTTTGCCCGACGGTAAATCTCGCCAGCCATCATTATTACCGTCTCTAACATGCAGTTCATCTAATAACTCTTTGGCCAGCAAAGGGGCATAGCGCATGTATTGTTGATATTTTTCATTGCTCAATGGATCTTCCCATTGCTCAAAACCTTGGCTCATGCCTGATGCTAAGTGTGACACTTCCCCCTGACCGAATGCCGCTATATCAATCAAAAATTGACGACGAATGCTCATCGAAATCGCACGACGAAATTCGACGCGGCTGATTAATGCCTGTAATTCTGGATCGACAGCTTTGAAATTGAAAAATAAACTGATGGTGCTCGCAGGGGGCAACCAATATTTAAAATGGGGCGAAAAAGAGGCGTAGTTGCGTTCTATATCAGGAATGAACGACCCGGTCCAGTCAAACTCTCCGGTCATAATTCGAGATATGAAATCGTCATTATTGATGACTTTGGGATAGCGAAGGCAATCAATGTGTCTTTGCTCTGCTTGCCAGTAGTAGGGGTTTTTACACTGCAAATAGCCACTTTGGTTTAAGGATTCAATTGATGTAAACGGACCCGTTCCAATGGGGGTAGGGTTTGCGTATCGAAGTGGATCAGCAATGAGTCCCCATTGGTGTTGAGGAACAATAGGGAGTAATACTAATGTAAACGCGATTAGGGCATTGGGTTTGTTTAGTTTGATGTAGATTTCATTAGCACTTTTTTTATTTACCGACTTTATCCATTTGTTTATGCCGTGTGAATCAAGTGCTGGAAATTTTTGGACTAATGAAAATGAAAATAGAACGTCATCGACGGTAAAAGGGTGCCCATCAGACCACTGAACGCCTTCTCGCAGGGTAAAACTAATGCCACTAAGGTCATTATCAAGCTTGTAGTTTGTTGCGAGTCGGTATTCTGGTTGGTTACTCTGTCGGGTATTAAAAATAATCATAGGTTCAAAAATGAACTCATGTGTCGTTGGCATACTAGACGTTGAATAAGGGTTAAAGTTTGCAACTATCTGATCTTTATACTCAGGAACAAGGGTAAGAATAGTGTTCTTTTTAACTCCTTCTTCTTGCGCTAGAACAATATTGGAAAAGATAGATAAAAGAAGGGATAACAGCGAGAAAATAACGCGAACGTTCAGTTGAAATGATAATTGAAACATATACTAACCTAATACAGCTAACAACAAGACAAAAATATGTCATTTCATTAATTTACAGTATGCATATAGTGTTGGCAAATAGTGCTACGCGAGTATTGTGGCCTCACAGGAAGTAACACAAGTGTAAACAAAGCTGGGGCGTAGGGCTTATTTAGTTTGATGTAGATCCCGTTTGAACCCTGTTTTTTTACTGACTTTATCCATTGATTTATGCCATATGAGTCAAGTGCCGGATATTTTTGACCTGTGAAAATGAAAACAAAATATCATCAATAGTAGAGGTTTTTCCTTCTACTTATTGGGCACCCTCTAATAGGGTAAAAAGTACGCCAATTAAGTCTCCATTAAGCTTGTAGCCTATAACGAGTCGATATTTTGGTTGATTATTCTGTTGGATATTAAAAATAAGTTGTGGTTGAAAAGTGAACTCATACGTCATTGAGGTGCTAGGCATTGAGTAAGGGGTAAAATTTGCAATTATCTGAACTTTATTCTGAGAGGTAAGGGTAAGAACAGTGCTCTTTCTACCACCGTCTTCTTGTGCCAGAACAATATTGGAAAGCTAGATAAGAGAAGGAGTAACAGCGAGGAAACAACACGAAAGTTCAATTGGAATGATAATTGAAACATATACCAACCTAATACCGCCAACAACAAGACAAAAACATGCCATTTCAATATTCTAATTTACAGCCTACTCAATATCTTGAGAAATAACACTAGATACGCATTTGCGGGTAAACATTCACTTTGACTGAATATTCATACCAAACCCATAAAGTTAACAAAATGTTGCCTATTGTGTTTTGTGGTGATACCTTCGTGAATGTGCTTGTAAAACCGACAAACATTTTGCGAGCAATTTCTCGATTTTATGGAGCTACAGGAGTTAGCGCACATGACAGATGTAGTGGCGCTTGAAGTAAAGGACTTACATAAATCTTTTGGTCAGAATGAAGTCTTAAAAGGGATTTCGTTGACGGCTCACCGAGGTGATGTGATCTCTATTATTGGGTCGTCAGGCTCAGGTAAAAGTACCTTTCTTCGATGTGTCAATTTGTTAGAAATTCCGACTCAGGGTGAAATTTGGGTCAATGGCGAACTCATTCAAATGAAGAATAATCGTCGTGGTGAATTTTTACCGGTTGATGAAAAGCAAGTTCAACGTATTCGTTCCCGTTTAGCTATGGTCTTTCAAGGGTTCAATTTATGGTCGCACATGACGGTTCTAGGAAACGTTATTGAAGCACCTATTCATGTTTTAGGGATACCTAAAGCAGAAGCAATTGAAAAGGCAGAAGCTCTGTTAAAGAAAGTCGGTCTTTATGAACGACGTCATTATTACCCAGGTCACTTATCGGGTGGACAGCAACAACGTGCAGCGATAGCTCGCGCATTAGCGGTTGACCCTGAAGTGATGCTTTTTGATGAACCTACCTCAGCGCTTGATCCTGAATTAGTTGGGGAAGTATTAGGGGTAATGCAAGATTTGGCACAAGAAGGTCGTACCATGTTAGTGGTTACCCACGAAATGGCGTTTGCCCGTGACGTATCAAATCAAGTGATGTTTTTACATCAGGGGATTGTGGAAGAACAAGGCCACCCTGAAAAATTATTTAAAAATCCAGAGTCAGAACGATTACAGCAATTTATCTCTTCCATTTATTAGTGAGATAAAGGTATTCACCTCTGGATACGTGTTTATACAAGATTGGATGTATCTGTAACATTGAGTAAAAAAGTGGCTGCTGAACGATGTTGGGGCATGCAGCAGACAGTACATATTATAGGAGAAGTAAGATGAAAAAATGGATTTTAGCAGCAGCAATGGTTTCGGCACTGGGTGCAACATCTTTACAAGCAAAAGAGTACACAGAAGTACGCTTTGGTATTGAAGGTGCTTACCCTCCATTTAGTTGGACAGAGCCAAACGGTGATCTGAAAGGGTTTGATGTCGACATGGCCAATGCGCTGTGTGAAGAACTTCAAACGAAATGTAAGATTGTTGCTCAAGACTGGGATGGCATTATTCCTTCTCTACTTGCACGTAAATATGATGCAATTATTGCTGCAATGTCTATTACTGAAGAACGTAAGAAAAAAATCGACTTTACAGGCAAATACGCACTTATTCCGAACAAGTATGTTGCTAAAAAAGGCACTGTAATCGACTTTTCGAAAGAAGGCTTAAAAGGTGTGAAAATTGGTGTTCAGCGTGCGACAACGCATGATAAATACCTAACCGATAACTTTGGCGACTCTGTCACGATTGTTCGTTACGGTTCTTTTGATGATGCTTACCTTGATCTTAAAGCCGGTCGTATTGCTACCGTGTTGGGTGATGCTTCTGCACTGGAAGAAGGTCTAATTAATAAAGAAGGCGGTGAAGGGTATGAGTTTATTGGTCCTTCATTAACCGATCCTAAATGGTTTGGTGAAGGTTTTGGTATTGCATTACGCAAGCAAGACAAAGAACTGACTAAAAAGCTAGATGCCGCGATTATTTCACTACGTGAAAAAGGTATTTACCAAGAAATTGCAGCTAAGTACTTTGCTTATGATGTTTACGGTCAATAATCAGATATTTTGTTATTAACTTAATATTACCTATGTAAGCTTTGATGACCGAAGCTGTATTTTCAAGGGCCCAGAGTCTATATCTAGCCTTTGGGCCTTTTTTGGAGATCTGTCGTGTTAGATTTAAAAGGATATGAATGGGCATTGGCAGAAGGCGCCTGGGTAACAGTCCAGGTTGCATTGTTGTCACTCTTATTCGCAGTAATCTTAGGTATGCTTGGTGCGTTGGCAAAACTATCGCCATACCGTTGGGCAAAAGCCATTGCCACCATCTATACCACAGTCATCCGTGGTATTCCTGACCTAGTATTGATGATGTTGATTTTCTTCGGTGGGCAAATGCTGCTTAACGATAGTTTGTATCGTATCAATGAATGGTTTAATGAGTATTTTACATCCAGCGATCCAACCCATGAGTGGACGGCTTATTTACCTGACTATATAGAGATAAGCCCTTTTGTGGCTGGTGTCTTAACCATTGGTTTTATCTTTGGTGCTTATATGGCAGAAACATTTCGTGGCGCAATATTAGCTGTCGATAAAGGGGAGCTTGAAGCTGGCAAAGCGTATGGCATGAGTAGTTTTAAGTCGTTCCATCGAATTCTATTACCGCAAATGATCCGACATGCATTACCGGGTTTTGGTAATAACTGGTTAGTACTACTGAAAACAACAGCGCTGGTATCGATTATTGGTTTAGACGATATGGTACGTAAAGGGTCGTTGGCCGCTGGCGCAACGCAAATGCCGTTTACCTTTTATATGACTATCGCGGTTATTTTCTTATTGTTCACTACATTGTCTACATCAGCACTTAAGTGGGCTGAGCGTCGATTTAGCATTCATACGAGGTAATATATGGACTTTAGTATTCTTTTTGAAAGCTGGGACCTTTACCTTGATGGATTTATCACTACGGTGTGGATGGTCGCGGTTGCATTGGTTGTGGGGTTAATCATTGCCATACCCGTTGGTATTGCCCGCAACAGTAAAAATCCGATAATTTATTTTCCAGCATGGGCTTATATTTATTTTTTCCGCGGTACGCCTTTATTAATCCAGCTGTATTTAGTGTATTACGGGTTAAGTCAGCTTATTGAGGTGCAAGGTACCTTGTGGCAAGAAGCATGGTTTTGTGCACTTTTTGTCTTTATCTTAAATACTGCCGCTTATACTTCAGAGATCATCCGAGGGGCAATTAATAGTTTACCGAAAGGGGAAATTGAAGCTGCGAAAGCGTATGGAATGAGTACACCACAAGCATTTCGCCGTATTATTTTACCCAGTGCGATGCGCCGAGCATTGCCGGCATACAGTAACGAAGTGATTTTCATGGTTCATGGTTCTGCTGTAGCAGGTATCGTAACCATTGTTGATTTAACGGGGGCGGCTCGTATCGTTAATTCGCGTTATTATGCGCCATTTGAATCTTACCTTTTTGCAGGTATGTGTTACATGGTACTTACGTTTACTATCATCTGGGGCTTTAAGAAGTTAGAGCAACGTTGGTTGCAACACTTAAGGCCGATTGTGTAATTCCGCTTACTAACAAGCGAGTAGGCTAGAACAGAAACAATATTAAAGCAGCCCAGATGTTCCCGTTACTAATGGAAATATCTGGGCTTTTTTGTGTGCTGAGTATAATTAAAGCGCAACGTCATCGTATAAATTGATGTTTGTTAATGCAGCAATTTCATCAATGTATTGGCGTACTTGCGTTGGAAATACTAGCCCTTTAACAACGGTTAAGTTGCGTAAAGAAGGGAACAGGTTTACATCATCGTACGTTAGATTGTTATCACGCTCAGATGGCAGTATTAACCAATCGAGATCCGTTAATACTGCATTCAATGCTGTGATATATTGCGCGGAATGCGTCAAAGCATCATCAAATGATTCATTAATCATTGCGGACTTTTTGTCATGAAACCAATCTTTGGCTTCTTGGCACTGAAATTCAGGTAAATCAATTTTTAGCCAACGAGGGTAAAGCAATAAGCTACTGTATGGACGTGTTTTCTCTGACCATTGTGCGATCTTATTTGCATCCATGCTTTGCCCTAAAGAAGGCTTGCCATCGAGTTGATCGATATAAGCCGCAATATCAAGGCTCTCGGCCATGTAACTGCCATCTGGCTTTTGTAAAATAGGAACTAAGTTAGCACCGACTTTTTCAATACGTGCTTCAATATCGTGATTCTGTAAGGCAACGAATTCAATGTCAGCTTTTTTATAACCGACAACCATCATCGCTTTTATACAAAACGGACAATGATCAAAAATAAATAATTTCATGGGCTTTCCTACGAGTGCTCAAGAGAAAAGGTGCAAGCTTGTTTTCATGAGCTTGCACTGAAGGTTGAAGGTGATTTATTTAAATGTTGACCATATAGGCGCATGATCAGATGGCTTTTCAATACCACGTAATTCGTAATCAATGCCAGCATCGATACAACGATCAGCAAGTGATGGTGTAGCAAGTACAACATCAATACGCAAACCACGGTTATCGACAAAACCTCTTGAGCGATAATCGAACCACGAGAATTGGTCATCTACGTCAGGGTGTAACTGACGGAACGTATCGGTGAACCCCCAGTCCATTAAGGTTTTTAGCCATTCACGTTCAATCAGCTGAAATGAACATTTCCCGGTTTTTAGCCAGCGTTTGGCATTGGCTGGGCCGATACCGATATCTAAGTCAATTGGGCTAATATTAATGTCACCCATCACAATCACTTCTTCTTCGTTAGTGTGGTGAGTGTTCAAGTAATTCATTAAATCAGCATAGAACTTTTCTTTTGCGGGGAACTTTGTTTCGTGGCTTAGGTTTTCACCTTGTGGGAAATAGCCATTTAACACCGTCACTTTCTTGCCATCTTCCTGTTCAAAGGTTGCCATGATCATGCGACGTTGCGCATCTTCATCATCAGTTGGAAATCCCTTTTGAACGCTAACGGGCTCTTGTTTACACAACATAGCCACACCGTAATGGGCTTTTTGACCATGGTGATAAACTTTGTAGCCCATGGCTTCAACATCAGCTAGGGGGAAAGCTTCATCATGTACTTTGATTTCTTGTAGACCAATCACATCGGGCTGGTGCTTTTCAATCAAAGCTTGAAGTTGGTGAAGACGAGCGCGAAGACCATTAATATTAAATGAGATGACTTTCATGTTCTAAATTCCAATTATTATGAGCTTGTTAACTGGTGATTCTCGATATTAGCATACCCCCTTGAAGTACTGTTATACCTAAGCTACTTCAAGGTGGCTTACTGAACGTCAAGCTCTCTACTTCCACATCAAGTGCCAGAGGACATTTGATGTGAAAGGAATAAGGTAATTGGAGGGCGAGTGTCTACTATCGGGCTTCGGCCATACTCATAACAGGTTGGTTTTTACGTAAGGCAAATAAGCAAAACATCACAAACCACAGACCACTGACAATAAGTCCTGCCCATGTTGAATGGGTATAACCGATCGCGATGTAGCCAAGCAGGGCGCCAAAGGCAACAGAAACCGCATAAGGGAGTTGGGTGAGTACGTGATCCATATGGTGGCAACCAGCACCGGTAGCAGACAGAATACTGGTACTGGAAATAGGTGAACTGTGGTCACCAAAAACAGCACCGGCAAGAACGGCAGACAGCATTGGCAGTAACATGCTGATATCACTCGCGGCGGCAATATCGCCTGCTAGCGGTAACATAATCCCAAAAGTTCCCCAGCTGGTGCCCGTTGCAAATGCCATCGCACAAGACAGTACAAAGACCACTGCTGGCAGCATTTCAATAGGGATATTGCCACTGGCCATAGAAGCTAGGTACATGCCTGTTTCCATGTCGCGTACGACAGAACCGATTGTCCAAGCAAAGAACAGAATAATGATAGCGGGTAGCATAGCGCCAATACCTTGCGGCGCAGCTTCTAGCCATACCTTCGCACTTAACTTCAAGCGAAGTGCCAATACCACAGAGACCACCAGACTACAGATCGCCCCGTATACCAGTGAAGAACCGACATTGGTGTGTTCGAAAGCACCGATCACGCTAAAATCGAGACCTTTCGCCGTTAGCACTGCTGCACCGGATTGGACCATGAAGTAGACCGCCGCCGCAGTCAGCGTCAGGATAGGAAGTACCATGTCTATCATGCCGCCATTGCTGCCTTCAGGCGTTTCAATATCAAGACCGGGTGGGCGACCACGAGATTCATCCCATAATTGTCCTTCCAGTGCCCGTTTTTCATGTTTACGCATTGGACCGATATCAAGCTGAAAAGCAATAACACACAACACCATGACAAGGGTAAATACCGCGTACAAGTTCATCGGGATCATCTCGACAAAAGCTGAAATAGGACTTTGGTCTGTGACGTTATGCGCGACCATAATGCCGCCAATTAGCGCGATAATATAAGCCCCCCAAGACGAGATAGGCATTATCACACAAACGGGGGCTGCGGTTGAGTCGAGCAAATAAGCCAGCTTGGCACGCGAAATTTGGAAGCGGTCGGTGACTGGGCGACAGATGGCACCTACAGACAAGCTATGGAAGAAGTCATCAATAAAAAAGATAAATACCATTAGACCTGTTAACGATTTTGCACTGCGGCGATCCTTACAGCGTACAGCTGCCCAATCGGCAAAGGCTTGAGTCGCACCAGAGACGCTCATCAGGCTGATCAATGCACCAAGCAATAACATGAAGATGATCATATTGGCGTTATCGCTGTTTAGGCTGCCATTAACCCACACAATGCTAAGTACTTTATCAAATAGGTAGTTTAGCGCAGCAGTGGGTGAAAAATGCGTCAGCATAAGGGCGCCGGAAACAATGCCAGTTCCGAGTGATAACAGTACTCGTCGAGTAGTCACAGCTAGAATGACCGCCAACAATGGGGGAAGAACCGACCAAGCGGAATCTGAATAATGGATGAGGTTCATGATCTCTTTACACCTATAGAAAAAGGTGGAGATCTACCAAAAAGAGGTGTAACGAAGACGTCTGAAAAGGTGACTTGTTACCCCTTCAGGTAGCGCTCCATAGGAAAAACTATGGCAGTCCTGCGCCTATTCGACGCAGACCCAGCAACTGAGTGTGATAACAACAGTTACTTCGGCGCTGACTCCTTTCTCCGGCATCGTCGGTATCATCCTCCGCACGGTTACTAATAGGCAGCGCACCTCTACTGATTAAGGGTTTGCGTGGACTATCTTATCAATAAGCCATTACAGAGCAAGTGTTAAATAGTGATATTTATTGATATTACGCAACAATCTACTGCTTTCATCGTAACGATGAAAAGATGGATTTGATGACGACCCTATTTATACGTGACTATCAGCCAGTTTATGCATGGAATTTTTCATGATTAAGGAGTAAGCATGATAGATAAAAAACACTTTGAATTGATCGATAAACCCACCTTTTTTGGTGCGTTAGGCTTATTGATCTCGGTTGTAGTGCCACTGTTACTGTTTCCGGTACAAGGGGCTGAATGGATTGCGGTTGCTAAAACGTTTATGACCGATAAACTCGGTTTTCTTTACCTCGCTTTAGGCATCTCTGCTTTCTTTTTCATGATATATATCGTGTTCAGTGATATTGGCCAAATTAAGCTAGGTGATGCTGACGAAAAACCTGAATTTGCTACGGCATCTTGGGCAGCGATGCTATTTTGCGGGGGGATCGGTGCCAGTATTTTGTACTGGGGAACCATTGAGTGGGCTTACTACTATCAGAGCCCGCCATTTCAGTTAGAATCTGGCAGTGAAGAAGCCGTTCGATGGGCTGCCACTTATGGTATTTTCCATTGGGGGCCAATCGCGTGGTCTATTTATATGATCCCTGCGATTCCCATTGCATACTTTTTCTACGTAAGAAAGCAGCCAGTATTGAAAGTATCTGCGGCGCTAATGCCAATTATCGGTGAAGCTCGCAGCCACGGTAAACTTGGCAAGTTCATTGATATCCTGTTTATTTTCGGCTTGCTTGGCGGGGCTGCGACAACACTTGGCCTTGCTGCACCTTTGATTAACGAAGGAATAAGCTACCTCTTTGGCATTCCATCAACCACAACCACACAGATTGGTGTGTTACTGCTTTGTACGGCACTGTTTGCTTACTCTTCTTACAAGGGGATGGATGAAGGCATTAAAGTGCTTAGTAACATTAACTTCTGGGGTGCGCTGGGGTTACTGGTTTTCGTCTTGTGTGCTGGTCCTACGCTCTTTATGTTAGAAACGGGCTTAGATTCTATTGGGCGTATGCTGTCTAACTTTTTTGTGATGGCAACATGGGCAGAGCCGTTCGGTGGCTATGGTACGTTTGAAGATACGCATTTCCCACAAGATTGGACCATTTTCTACTGGGCGTGGTGGCTAGTATTCGCACCAAGTATGGGCTTGTTCGTAGCACGTATTTCTCGTGGTCGTACTATCAAGCAAATGGTGTCAGGCGCGATTTTCTTTGGCTCGTCGGGTTGTGCGCTCTATTTCATGATTTTGGGTAACTACGGCCTGTCTCTGCAGCTTTCCGGTCAGCTGGACGTTGTCAGTATCTTGAATGAAGACGGCCCAACTCGCGCTATTTTCTCGATTCTTGAACAGCTGCCGATGAGCACCATGGTCATCGCTGTGTTCACTCTCTTGTGTATTATCTTTACGGCGACAACGTTTGATTCCATCTCGTTTATTTTGGCTTCTGTTGTACAAAATAACGTGACAGAAGATCCGATGCGTTGGAACCGTTTGTTCTGGGCATTCACACTTTCATTCATGCCTTCAGTGCTGATGTTTATGGGGGATCTGTCAACGTTACAAACGGCTGCGATTGTCGGTGGTCTGCCATTACTTATTATTGCTGTTATGTTGATGATTTCTGGTGTGAAAGCCGCAACGCTCGATTTGGCTCACCAGGAAGGATATATCGATCCAGTGATCAACATTGAAGATTTCCCAGATGTCGATCCATGGTCAAAAGAAGGTATGGCGATGGCGCAATTTGAACGCTTGAAAGACGAAGCTATTGCGGCTGCGGAAGAAGAGCGCGACAAACTCAATGCTATCTGGGTGCTGAAGAAAGAAATCCGTGCCACAGCCCTGTCAAAAGGCGAATCAGGCATGGAATTAGGTGATGCACCTCAAGAACAATTGGATGAAATCAAGCGTCTTACCGATGAAGCGATGGCAGCTAAAGATCACAAGCTGCAAGCCTCTGAACAAGCGCAAGAAGCGCGTAAGGTATTTGATGATCTAATGCGCGATCGTCAAGAAATGGAAGTGGAAGCATAATCTTGGCAACACCGTAGAATAATTGCAAGCCGTCCTTATATGGGCGGCTTTATATGCGTGTCACAGATACAGAGGCAATACAGCGTTGTAGCTGTGAGGGATGAATATTATAGATTCAATGATAGTGCAATCGGACAATGATCACTTAGGTTGAATGCTTTGACTACCTCTACGTCAGTGGTGAGTTCGCGAAAGCTGTTGTTGACCATTTTCCGTTTGGCTCGTTCATCAAGCACAATGTGATCAATGAAATTGGGATAGTGACGGGTTTGCCCGTGTTTTCTCCGTTTGCTATGAATTTTTATACGACATTGACTCTTTTTACCTTCGGTAGCGGCATAGAGTGATAATCCGGTAGGGCGTCCGTCATCCAGTTGTTGCCAAATTTTGTCATTGTGCAATGTGAGCTGTCGATTGAAATCCCCCAATATCATAAAAGGTAGAGGCTCAGCCGCTCGACGGTCTACCCATTGCTCCAGTACTTCAAATTGTCGGTTGAGCTGACGACAAGCCCTATTTTTGGTGCTTTTCTGTTGGCTATAGCAACCACTTTTCAAATGAACAGTCAGCAACCTCAGAGCCGGTTTCCCGTCGTTCAGTAGCGTAATATCAACCCCATAGCGCAAGCTCTTATTTCCCCTTAAATCCAACTGATGTAAATCTGCATTTCGCACGTATGAAATTCCTTCTCGAATGGCAAAGCCGACAAATTGAGGCCAGGGTTGTGCGTAGCGTTTGTCATTGTATTGGCTCTCTCGCTGTCGATGGGAGAACTCAAAGGTATATTCGTCATTCGTTAATACTTTTGAGATAGCTTGACGATCCGCGACTTCTTGGAAGGCCAAGATATCAGCATCTAACTGGGTCGCTATATTGGCCAGTTGCTGATAATCAACATGGGTGCGCTGGGGCGGAGGGTTTTTAATAACAATAGGATCGGATGAGAGCCATTGCAGATTCCAGCTGGCAATGGTTAGTGTGTTTACAGTATGTATGTTCGGTTTGGAAAAGCTACAGTTGACCAGCGTCAAGGCACTGATTAAAAAGAGTGGGAATAGCCATTGCATACAGTCTGTCCGAATGAAATGCCTAATGTGACTACTTTTTGCATGGATGGGATCAACGATCTATACATGTTGCGAGTCGGCGAACGTTTTGCTGAAAGAAGGCTGGTGCGTTGGGTTATGATTGCGGTCCACATCTATAACCGAAGAATGAGGAGGATTCGGAGCCAAAACTGTTGTGTACGAATATTTTTTCAGGTTAGCCTATGATCGAGGGTGAGGTTTGATATTTATTTTGGAAGCATTATCACGCTTTTATTGTATTTGTATGTATGGTAAGTTTGAAAATTCTCATTCAAGATGCCTAATTAAATGAAACCAATAGATAATCTTGATATCCGCCTATTAAAGCTCTTTCTTATTATTGCTGATAGCGGCGGATTTTCTGCAGCCCAATATCAATTAAATATGCATCAATCGAGCATAAGTAAAAAAATGGGTGATTTGGAAACTCGCTTGGGCATGACATTATGCCAACGTGGAAGAAGTGGATTTAAATTAACCAGTGATGGGTTGAAGGTCTATGAGGCAAGCAAACAGTTATTTAATTGCATCGATGATTTTCAAGTGAAAGTCGATGAAATTCGTAATGTATCGAGCGGCAGTATTAATATTGCTTTTACGGATAACTTAGCAACCAATAAAAATTGTCGGATCCAAACTGCGATCAATACCTTTTGTAATACGCATTCAAAGGTCAATATTAATACCCAGATCTATGATTCATCTTTGATTGAAAAAAGTATATTGGAGAATAAACTAGACGTTGGTATAACCTCTCCAGAAGTGCTTAAAAGCGGTCTTAAATATATTTATATTTTTAATGAACAACAGCAATTATATTGTTCACCATCACACCTAATATTAGCTTTAAATCGCGAAGTCACTGTAGAAGATATTCTTGTACACCCTGTTGTTGATCGTGGGCTGACCCATCATGTGACTCCTCTCAGTTATGCCAGTGAGCATCTGTATAAGTCTACAACGACCAATATGGAGGCGACAGCTCATATGATTCTCTCTGGCCACTTTATTGGCTATCTTCCAGATCACTATGCACAGATATGGATAGAGCGTGATGAGATGGTGAGAATTTCTGCTATTCATGGGTTGGAATATAACCCTAGCTTTTATCTGACTATTAATGAGAAAAATGACTTATCGTATGCGACAAAAGCACTAGTCACAGCAATATTAGAAGCGCATGATGTTAATGCTAATTTCTAGTGAGAGTTTTTATTAAGAAGAACGAACTGATTATTTTTTTCTTCATAGTAATATATTTATGATCAACTAGTTGTATAGTGTGTTTGTCTTGTTTTATATGCACTCTGTGTAATTATTAAACGAATAATGTGCCTTGCATGCATAAGCTGCTCACTCTACTGGTTGATTTATAAAACTCTGTTTGATTACATTATTAAATGGCTAAGTAAACATCATAAAATTACTATTTAATAGCTCGAATAAATCTATATAACTACCGTTTCTTTTGATTTTGGTTATTTATAGGTTAGTCCATATGCAATATCCCTCTTTATCGATCAACCTTCGAATAATCGAAAATAATACTCGTGAGCTGGTTCAGCTTTGTTGCAATAAGGGTATTATTCCTGTGGGCATAACCAAGCTGGTGGAAGGTTCGGAGCCGATTGTTCGTGCGATGATATTTGGCGGGATCCAAACTATCGGGGATACGCAAATTCAAAACCTGATGAAGTTAAAAGATCTTCCGATCCGAAAAATGTTGCTCCGACGGCCGTTACTCTCGGAAGTCGAGGGGGTGGTATATCATGCTGATATTTCACTGCATTCTGATCGAGCGGTATTAGAAGCATTATCTCAAGCAGCAATAAAGGCGAATAAGCGTCATGAAGTTATTATTATGCATGATTTGGGCGAGCTGCATAAAAAGACTTTCGATGACTCTAAAACTGAAGAACTGGCGGAGTTAGTACTGATGCTTCCAGGGCTTACATTCGTTGGTATTGGCAGTCATTTGGAGTGTTATCATGAGGTTGAATCTACGACCGGCAGTGGCACTCTGCCCGTTCATCAGGAAGAGCATACTGAATGGGGGAGTTACTGCGATTTAGACGCTATTTCGGGCGCAGGCGTAACTGGTATTGTGTTGATGATGCCAAGAGAAGGAACACCACGGTTCAATCAACTACGTCTAGGGGCGTCATTGATCATGGGAGAGGGATTAAATGATGAGTCCATCATCGATATATCGCAAGTACCAATGTACTTACAGGCTGAAGTGATTGAAATTAAAGAAAAGTCTCCAATTCGACTTCATTCTATTGAGTTAGATATTTTAGACAATGAATTCTATTTCACTGATCGTGGTGCCAGATTAAGAGCTCTATGTGCGATAGGTAAACAAGATGTCGATATTAGCCAGTTAACGCCAGTTGATGATGGGATCACCATTGTCGGTAGTAGTCATAATTGCCTAATACTCGACATCACTGATGCGGCTTCTTGTTATCAAGTTGGAGATGCGCTTAGTTTCTACCTTACATATAATGTTGCATTACAATGTATTACGTCAGAGTATGTACATAAACGCTACAGTTTTGCATAACGACCATATTGCTTTTAACTATTGATGGCCTTAATGTACAGCGGCAGCGAGTCTGCCGTCAGCTTATTCAAAAAATTCAACTATCATCATCAATTCATCACTGCCGATCTTGTTGATAAATCCACATATACTCTAATTGAACGTTTTTTGAGTTAAGGGTGGGATCATGGGTAAATTAGTTAAAGGTGTATGGCACGATGTGTGGTACGAAACAGATACAAGCGATGGCAAATTTGTTCGTGAAGAAGCAGGTTTTCGTCACTGGTTAACGCCAAATGGAGAGAATGGCCCTGATGGTCAACAAGGCTTTAAAGCTGAATCTGGACGCTATCATTTGTATGTGTCTTTGGCTTGCCCTTGGGCTCATCGCACACTTATCTTTCGTCAGTTAAAAGGATTAACCCCTCATATTGATGTGACGGTTGTCAGTGCAGACATGTTAGAAAAAGGCTGGGTATTTGATGAACCTGAACCCCTTTACGGCTTCAATTTCATGCATCAGGTATATACCCAAGCAAAGCCGGATTATTCGGGGCGTGTGACTGTGCCTGTATTATGGGATAAGCAGACACAAACAATTGTGAGCAATGAATCGTCAGAAATTATCCAAATGTTTAATACAGCGTTTAATGATTTAACGGGTAATCATGATGATTATTACCCGCAAGCACTCCATCCTGTTATCGAGCAATGGAATGATTATATTTACCCTGCCATTAATAATGGGGTATACCGTTGTGGTTTTGCGACCACCCAAGAAGCGTATGAAGATGCTTTTTCTGAGCTGTTTTCAGCCCTTGATACCGTAGATGCACATTTAGCGACAAATCGTTATTTAGCCGGAGAGCAATTAACTGAAGCTGATTGGCGTTTATTCACGACCTTAATCCGTTTTGATGCTGTTTATGTTGGGCATTTTAAATGTAACTTAAAGCGTATTGCGGATTACCCTCATATTCAAGGTTATATGAAGGAGTTATACCAATTTACAGGTATTGCTGAAACCGTCGATTTTTATCATATTAAACGTCATTATTATTTTAGTCATACCATGATTAACCCAACGGGTATTGTCCCTATGGGACCAGCACTCGATCTTATTACGTTTCATGGTCGGGATGCTATTTAATATCAATGTTGTGAGCTTGTTTTTTGTAATAAGTGCAAGCTTGCAGATCAAGAGATAAAAGTGGTGACGGTATTTTTACTGTGGTAACGACGCAGGTAAGGATCAATGGTGATGTTATGTTGCGTTTTTGTCATTTTTATCAATAAGCATTGAAATATATTGTTTCGCCATTCTGCAAGTGCACTAGGCAGTGGCATCATATTAATCGCCTTTATACTTTCTTTGATCTTGTCTTGATCATAAAGGTTTAATTGATAAAGGCTTTGTAGGCGCCCAAGGTGAGCTTCGCTACAGAGTGGATAGCGGCTGATGATGTCATTGTAATGCTGCAAAGTCACAAGATCTGCAATGTGCTCTTGTTCTAATAGCATTTTTGCTTCTTTCAAGTCAATCATCAAGGTCTGGATACTATTAATCGACGTGGTATTTTTCTTGAGTTCTGTAAGTCGGTTTTGGCTATGCCCATCAATACGGTCACGTTGTTTAAATACTTGGTAAATATCAAAAATTAGCTGTGCCTCACCAAGGTGGAACAATGCTGGCAATATTTCTATTAATATTACAGAAGGCAGTTTTGCGATGGCGTCAAAATGTGCTGATAAGCTAACCATCAGTCGGCGCTTAGCTTTTAAAGGTTGATCGTTAGCTAACGAAAAGCGTGCCAGCGTTATCTGACCATAGAGCGTTAAGAAGGGTTGTTGTATGGGTAATAATCGGTTGATAGCCAGTTGATGAATACCTTTGAGTTGTTGAATGAACTGTCGTTGTAGACGGTGTGAGGTTTGAGCAAAGTACAGTTGCTCAAAAATGGCGGTAAATTCAGCCAAACGGGTTACCCAAGAAACATCAATAATGGGCAGATGAGATGCCAGTACTTTCCCCGCTTTTATCAAACTCTCAGAGTCATTAAGGTTGGCTGCGAGTTGAGCAACTAGCAAGACGCGATGAGTCACACTGGGTGTATAGTTTAAGGCCTGTTTAGCACTGTTAAGGGCATCGTGATATTGCTTATTTTCTTCCTGATATAGTGAAAGAAAGTCATAGGCATCGACATAGAGTGGAGAGCGTGCGACGAGCTGTTGTAGCTTGTGGATTGCAGTATTGATATCTCCTTCATGGTGACTAATACGTGCATCAACGAGACTGATTTTATGGGTTGGATTTTGTGTTATCAGCAATGTTGTCAGTCGTTTAACTTGCTCCCAATCCTTTTGTTCGATTAGCAGATCGAGTAATAACCCTTCAATTTTATGATGATGACCATACTCACTCAGTTGTTGCTTGGCAATACGAATGGCGAGTGGAATATCATTATTTTCAAGTGCAGCGTAAATGGGTTTACGTTGAACACAATCATTACAGATTTCTTCCAGTTTTTGCTTTAGACCAGATATCGTAATGGGTTTAGAAAGAAAGCTATCTGGTTCAATACTGAGTGTCGTTAAAATGACTTCCCTAGAATGGTCACCAGAGAGAACGAGAATACCGCAGTCGGAAGATAAGAGTTTCTTTTGGCGCAGTAATGTCGTGAGTTCGTTACCATTGAGGGCTTTGTTTAAGTGATAATCTGTTAGTAGAAGCTGGTAGTGATTATTTTGACAGTAACGAATAGCTTCTTCATAACTGAACGCCATATCGATATTGGTGGTGTGTATCCCAATGTTTTTCAGCAAGCTTTTTAATAAAACCGCAGCAGTACGCTGATCGTCAACAATCAGTATTTTTAGTTTTGACCAATCAATCGTTGGTAAGCGCTTCATTTGTTCGGGCATACATGTCCTTTGTGGAATATGCACTTAAGTGTATTTATGTATCTTAGCTGTTTTTTGGGCAAGCATATCTAAAAAAAAGGCGAAAAGAGTGATAAATTTGCACAAAAAAAGCCAGCTGCTTGCGCAACTGGCTTGAATGATGGTGGAGGGAGAAGGATTCGAACCTTCGAAGGCGGAGCCGTCAGATTTACAATCTGATCCCTTTGGCCACTCGGGAATCCCTCCACGGGATTTTGCTGCTTGTTTTTTACAAACCGTCTTTCAATAAGCAGTTTGCGATGAAAATCGTTTCGTTGTTCAACCTTATGACAAAGATTGCGATAACCATTTTCAAAATGATGGTGGAGGGAGAAGGATTCGAACCTTCGAAGGCGGAGCCGTCAGATTTACAATCTGATCCCTTTGGCCACTCGGGAATCCCTCCACGGGATTTGTCTGCTTGTTTTTCACAAGCGGTCTTGCGATGAAAACCGTTTCGTTGTTCAACCTCGTGACAGAAGGTTGCGAAGCCATTTTCAAAATGATGGTGGAGGGAGAAGGATTCGAACCTTCGAAGGCGGAGCCGTCAGATTTACAATCTGATCCCTTTGGCCACTCGGGAATCCCTCCACGGGATTTGTCTACTTGTGTTTTTACAAGCTGCTTTTCATAAACAGTCGTGCTACAAACTGTCTTTCAATAAGCAGTTTGCGATGAAAACCGTTTCGTTGTTCAACCTTGTGACAAAGATTGCGATAACCACTTTCAAAATGATGGTGGAGGGAGAAGGATTCGAACCTTCGAAGGCGGAGCCGTCAGATTTACAATCTGATCCCTTTGGCCACTCGGGAATCCCTCCACGGGATTTGTCTGCTTGTTTTTCACAAGCTGCTTTTCATAAACTGTCTTTCAATAAGCAGTTTACGATGAAAACCGTTCCGTTGTTCAACCTCGTGACAGAAGGTTGCGGTAACCATTTTCAAAATGATGGTGGAGGGAGAAGGATTCGAACCTTCGAAGGCGGAGCCGTCAGATTTACAATCTGATCCCTTTGGCCACTCGGGAATCCCTCCACGGGATTTTTCTACTTGTATTTTTACAAGCTGTTTTTCATAAACTGTCGTGCAATAAGCAGTTTTCGATGAAAACCGTTTCGTTGTTCAACCTTGTGACAAAGATTGCGATAACCATTTTCAAAATGATGGTGGAGGGAGAAGGATTCGAACCTTCGAAGGCGGAGCCGTCAGATTTACAATCTGATCCCTTTGGCCACTCGGGAATCCCTCCACGGGATTTTTCTACTTGTTTTTTACAAACTATCTTTCAATAAGCAGTTTGTGATGAAAACCGTTCCGTTGTTCAACCTTGTGACAAAGGTTGCGGTAACCATTTTCAAAATAATGGTGGAGGGAGAAGGATTCGAACCTTCGAAGGCGGAGCCGTCAGATTTACAATCTGATCCCTTTGGCCACTCGGGAATCCCTCCACGGGATTGTTTTGTCTTGCGATGAAAACCGTTATCTTTATCAACCTTGTGGCTAAGATTGTAATAACCATTTTCAAAATAATGGTGGAGGGGGAAGGATTCGAACCTTCGAAGGCAGAGCCGTCAGATTTACAATCTGATCCCTTTGGCCACTCGGGAACCCCTCCACAAGTGCGGAGCGGATAATAACAAACATTTAGACCCTGTAAACCTTTTTCCTTATAAATCTTGTGCGCTTGCTGAATTTTTCATCATATAGGCGGAGATGTACTGTTTATTGCTTAACTTTACACTTCTTTACCCTCTTTCAGCATCGGTTCAGATATCATTTAGTCAGTCCTTTATTAGTGGTTTTAGCATGAAAAAAATAGTTGTTGCTGTTCTAGTTACTGCAGCGTTGACTGGCAGTGGGATTTTCTCTATTCAAAATGGTGTCTTTTCTCAAGGCACTGCTCACGCTGCAGAACAAAAAGCTGGGTCAGCACGCGTTATTGCGGTGACAACCGGTGAGGTCTCTTCTCATCCTATCGCTCAATCGCTTTCTTTAATTGGTAAGTTAGAGGCTGAGCGCTCTGTGTATATTGCGACAGAAGTCGCGGCTAAAATTGATGCCATTCCTGTTCGAGTGAACAGTAAAGTGGAAAAAGGTGATTTGCTGGTCCAGCTTGATGATGCCAAAGCAGAGGCGGCATTGGATGAAGCACAAGCTTATCTCAATGATGAAAGACGCAAATATAAAGAATTCGAACGTTTGGTAAATCGCGGGGCAATTACCCAAACAGAACTAGATGCGATGCAGGCCAGCGTGAATATTGCAGAAGCCCGATTAAAAGCGGCGCAAGCGGCATTGAGTGATTATGCCATTCGTGCCCCGTTTGATGGCACGGTTGGTTTAATTGATTACAGTGTGGGCCATATGGTGACTATGGGTGGTGAGCTTTTCACGCTTGATGATTTATCAGGTATGCGCCTTGATATTCAGGTTCCTGAGCAGTACTTATCATTTTTGTCGGCTGGTATGAAAGTGAGCGCGACCAACCAAGCATGGGCTGGCAAGACATTTAATGGCGAAATACAGGCTATCGATTCTCGCGTACAAACGGATTCGCTTAACATTAAGGTACGTGTGTTATTTGATAATCAAGCCGGATTATTAAAACCGGGCATGCTAATGGCAGCAACGATTGGCTTTGTGCCGCAAGAAGCTGCAATTATTCCAGTACAAGCATTGGAGTATTCTGGTACCAAACGTTTTGTCTATTTAGTGAATGATGAAAGCATTGCTACACGTACTGAGGTCATATTGGGTGCACGTATCGATAATGAAGTGGTGATTGAAGCGGGTATCGAGGTTGGTGACCGTATCGTAGTGCAAGGCTTAGTTAATATGCGTGACGGTTTGAAAGTGGATGACCTAACCGCCAAAAAGCCTCAAAGCTTGCCTCTAACAGCGGAGACTGATGTCTAATGTGGTTATCTGATGTCTCTGTTAAACGCCCTGTGGTCGCAATAGTACTGAGCTTACTGTTATGTGTTTTTGGTATGGTCTCTTTTTCTAAGCTGGCTGTGCGTGAAATGCCCGATGTAGAAAATCCTGTCGTTACGGTAATGACTAACTACAGCGGGGCATCGGCGACGGTCATGGAAAGCCAGGTGACCAGCCCAATTGAAGATGAACTGTCTGGTATTAGTGGCATTGATAATATTACGTCGGTGACCCGAAATGGTATGTCCCGTATTACTGTTGAATTTTCAATGGACTGGGATTTAACCGAAGGGGTGAGTGATATTCGTGATGCGGTAGCACGTGCTAATCGTCGTCTACCGGATGAAGCTGATGATCCTGTTGTGTCTAAAGATAATGGTTCGGGTGAGCCTGCTATCTATATCAACTTAACGTCTTCTGAGATGGATCGGACTCAACTGACTGATTACGCCCAACGGGTATTGGAAGATCGCTTTAGCTTAATTAATGGTGTGAGTTCGGTAAGTTTATCGGGGGCTTTATACAAAGTCATGTACGTTAAGCTAAAACCAGCATTAATGGCGGGGCGCGGGGTTACCACCAAAGATATTGTCGATACACTTCAAGATGAAAACATTGAACTGCCGGGCGGTGAAGTCCGAAATGATGCGACAGTCATGTCGGTTAGAACGGCGCGTTTATATCTTTCACCTGAAGATTTTGATTACTTGGTAGTACGAACGGCTGATGACGGTACTCCGGTTTATTTGAAAGATGTTGCCGATATTGATGTTGGCGCTGAGAATGAAAATTCCACCTTTAAAAGTAATGGTGTTGCGAACTTAAGTTTAGGCATCGTAACCATGTCTGATGCGAACCCTTTGAATGTCGCCAAAGACGTGCACGCTGAAGTGGATAGGATGCAGCAATTCATTCCTGCTGGTACAACATTAGCCGTCGATTATGATGCAACAGTCTTTATCGATCGCTCTATTTCAGAAGTGTATAGCACTCTATTGATCACTGGCGCATTGGTGATTTTGGTCTTGTACATTTTTATAGGTCAAGCAAGAGCGACCTTGATCCCTGCGGTAACCGTACCTGTCTCTTTAATTTCAGCTTTTATTTCAGCGTACTTTCTGGGTTTTTCGATCAACCTATTAACCTTGATGGCATTGATTCTATCTATTGGTTTGGTGGTCGATGATGCCATAGTGGTGGTTGAAAATATGTTCCACCACCTAGAAAAAGGGGAATCACCATTACTTGCGGCTTATAAAGGGACACGTGAAGTTGGTTTTGCTGTAGTGGCAACCACTGCGGTATTGGTAATGGTTTTCTTACCTATTTCCTTTATGGAAGGCATGGTTGGGCGCTTGTTTACTGAGTTTTCGGTATTGCTGGCGATGTCAGTAATTTTCTCATCCATTATCGCGTTAACACTGACCCCGGTATTGGGCAGTAAAATGCTGAAAGCCAATGTGAAACCTGGCAGATTTAATCTGTGGATTGATAGCCAGTTTACCAAACTTGAAAATGGTTACCGTAACGTGGTGGCTATGGCCGTAAAACGCCGTTACTTTGCCCCGTTTATTGTTGCTGGGTGTATAGCGGCGAGCTATGGCTTGATGCAAATTATACCCGCGCAATTAGCACCCCAAGAAGATCGCGGTGTGCTGTTTGCCTTCGTTAAAGGGGCGGAAGGCACCAGTTATAACCGTATGATTGGTAATATGGACGAAGTTGAACAACGTTTACTGCCCATGTTAGGTAAAGGCATGCTGAAATCGGTGAGTATTCAAACCCCGGCTTTTGGTGGGCGAGCGGGCGATCAGACTGGCTTTGTCATCATGCAGCTTGAAGATTGGGCTGATCGTGGTGTGACAGCTCAACAAGCGCTAGGGCAGATCAGCAAAGCATTACAAGGTATTCCCGATGTTTGGGTACGCCCTATGATGCCAGGTTTCCGTGGTGGTTCTTCTGAGCCTATCCAATTTGTATTGGGGGGCTCTGATTATGAAGAACTTTTCCAATGGGCCACTAAACTTCAAGCTATTGCCGAAGATAGCCCAATAATGAATGGCATTGATCTCGATTACGCGGAAACCACGCCAGAATTAGTGGTGACGGTGAACCGTCAACGAGCAGCTGAATTGGGTATTCCGGCGACAGATATTGCTGAAACCTTAGAGATTATGCTGGGAGGGCGTAGTGAAACTACATACGTTGATCGTGGCGAGGAATATGACGTTTACCTTCGTGGTGATGAAAACAGCTTTAATAGCTCTGCCGATCTTAGCCAAATTTATCTGCGCTCAAAGGCGGGTCAGTTAGTTACGCTCGATACCGTGACTAAAATTGAGGAAGTCGCGTCACCGCAACGCCTCAGTCATACAGATAAGCAAAAGTCGATCACGCTGAAAGGTAACCTGAATGATGGTTATACCTTAGGAAATGCTCTCGATTTTCTTGATCAACAAGCGATTGATATTTTACCGAGTGATATCACGATTAACTATTCAGGTGAATCGAAAGATTTCCGTGAAAACCAAAGTGATATTTTTATGGTCTTTGGTTTGGCATTACTGATTGCGTATTTGGTATTGGCTGCCCAGTTTGAAAGCTTTATTAACCCTCTTGTTGTGATGCTAACGGTGCCGATGGGGATCTTTGGCGGCATGGCCGGATTATGGATAATGGGGCAAGGGCTTAATATTTATAGCCAGATAGGCATGATCATGTTGATTGGGATGGTAACCAAAAACGGTATTTTGATTGTCGAATTCGCCAACCAGTTACGTGATAAAGGTATTGAGTTTGAGCAAGCGATTGTGGATGCATCAGTACGACGTTTACGTCCTATTTTGATGACGGCATTTACGACCTTGTTTGGTGCTATTCCACTTATCTTGTCGACAGGTGCAGGTTCTGAAAGCCGTATGGCTGTAGGTACTGTGGTGTTCTTTGGTATGGCATTTGCCACATTGGTAACGCTATTAGTTATCCCTGCGATGTACCGTTTGTTATGCTCTAAAACAACCTCACCTGGTCATGTTGCCGCTCAGCTGGAAAAAGCAATGCAGCAAGATTATGTCGGCCGAAGTACACACGGTGAATTACCGCCCAACTCATAGGTAATTAATCGAAAGTACTCGTTAATTAAATAAAAACCGCCGATATTTGGCGGTTTTTTCTTGGGTGAGGGGCTAATAATAACCGCTAGGTTGTATTGATTCTCTTACTCATTAAATCGCATCCTGCGTGATTTTTCATTCATAGGTATAATTAGAGTGTTCTGTTTTGTCGAGATTCAGGTAAAATCACGCCTGTATTATAGATACAGAAAACATCACCCTTGATCGCGTTGCGAAACGCTTACGAAAGAAGAATCCCATGCCACAAAATCAGTCTGACAATAAAGACCAGCTTGAAACACAAAACAAGCCAGTTCGATTAAATAAATTCATCAGTGATACAGGCTATTGCTCACGCCGTGAGGCGGACAAGCTAATTGATCAGGGAAGAGTAACCATTAATGGTACGCAGCCAGAGATGGGCACTAAAGTGATGCCAGATGACGAAGTACTGGTTGATGATAAACCGTTACGTGCGAAAGAGCGCCCAATCTATATCGCGCTGAATAAGCCGACAGGGGTAACGTGTACAACAGAGCGTCATGTTAAAGATAACATTGTGGACTTTATTGGCCACCGTAAACGTATTTTCCCGATTGGTCGTCTCGATAAGCCCTCAGATGGTTTGATCTTTTTAACCAACGATGGCGATATTGTTAATAAAATTCTGCGTGCAGGTAACTCACACGAGAAAGAATACGTGGTGCGTGTCGACCATCAGATCACCCCTGAATTCTTAGAAAAAATGGCATCAGGTGTTGAAATTTTAGATACGGTAACCTTACCTTGTACGGTTAAGAAAGAAACGGACTATTCATTCCGTATCACGCTAACGCAAGGCTTAAACCGTCAGATCCGTCGTATGTGTGAAGCACTTGGTTACGATGTATATAAATTGCGTCGTGTACGTATTATGAACATCACCATCGATGGCCTACCAAACGGTAAATGGCGTTACCTAACCGACGATGAAATTGCGGAAATTAATACCCTGATTTCACAGTCGAGCGGCACTGAAGAAGCATCAAAAGTTGATGCTGAAGGGCAAGCAATTTCTAAAGCGACAGATGCTAAGCTGTTTGATAGCCGTCAACAAGCTGCAGAAGAGCGCCAACGTGATCGTGAACGCGGTATGCGTGATGCAACGTATAAAACGTTTAAAGCCAAAGGTGAGTTCACTCGTACGCGTCGTAATACTGAACGTGATGATAAAACGGGCAGTGCACGCAATGGTGATAACCGCCCAAGTCAGAACCGTGATCGTCAAAGCTCTCGTGATCAAAGCTCTTGTGATCAAAGTACGCGTGATAGCCAAGCACCACGCGGCAATAAGCCAAGTAGCGGCATCAAGAAGTGGAAATCAAAAAGAGAGTCATAATTAGCAATACGCTAAATAGCCGATAAAGCGTAAAATGCGAGCTTCGAGTAACTATTTACTTGATGCTCGCTTTTTTATATTTCTGATGTTATAGAGGAAGATACATGAAAATCGTTGCTGTTACTGCATGTCCGACAGGCATTGCGCACACTTATATGGCTGCCGATGTACTCACTAAAACTGCTCACCAATTAGGGATTCAAATTCAAGTTGAAACTCAAGGGGCGATGGGTATTGAAAATCTATTAACCCCACAAGATATTGCCCGAGCAGATATCGTATTGATTGCATCTGATATCGAAGTAGAACAGCGTGCTCGCTTTACGGGCAGTAAAATCCACTGTGTGACCATTGAAGAAGTGTTAATCAATCCGACTGCTGTTATTCAACGTTGTCAGGAATTGTAAAATGATCCAGCGGCGCATAACCTTTTATTGTTGTTCGAAAGGCTTACCGTCTTATCAGCTTCATCAGCTAAAACGTTTGGCTGATTATTTCCGCTCATCAGTCACGTTGTTAAATCTTCGTCAGTTACGTAAAGCAGATATTCGCCAACCTCTTCGTATGCTCAGTCTCGCGAGTAAACCAGGTGAACTTTGCCAGTTGGTGATTCAAGGAAATGATGCTGAATTAGCTCATATGGTGTTAACAGAATTCATTGCCGAATTTGCTAAACCTGTTATCCAACGTCGTATAAAAAATGCATCGTCTTCAGGGTTACTGGCTAATATTCAGTCACCGTTACCCTTTGATTTTTCGTTTTCAGTTCACTCTATTTCAACTGTTGATGCTGCAACACCGAAACCCAAAGTGATTGCATCGCTGGTGGATCGGTTGAATCAGCAAAAAGTCAGTACTGGTACTAAAAAACAGCTAGTCGAATGTTTTATGGCTAGAGAAAAAGTCTCTGCGACAGTGATGGGGCAACAGATCGCTTTGCCTCATATCATGCATGAATCGATTACCGTACCGGGTATGGCGGTATTAAGCAGTAATGCGGGTATTGAGTGGGGGTCAAACCGAGGGCCTGTAATACGAATGATTGCAATGGTGCTGCCCAAGCCACCACAACGCCCAGTGGTGATGGCTTTTGCCCATTTCTCGCAATGCTTACTCAATGATGATTTTTGTGAAGCGCTAACAACAGCTAAAACGCCTGCAGTGATCCATGCGATTATCTTGAATGCGCTTAGCTCAGTTGAGTCGTTGAGCTAAACTGCTTAGCTTGAGCGTTCAGCTGCTAAACGACTTGTTATACCATCACTCGTTATGTTATCTCCCGGTATTCCGTTGGCGTTCTGCCGGTTTTGTTTTTAAATACCCGACAAAAATAATTCACATCTTGGAAACCGCAGCGTGTCGCGACTTCATGCAAGCGGAAAGGGTACTTTTTCAACATAAACTTTGCCCGTTCTAGCCTTACCCAGCAGATATAATCGGCGAGCCGCATGTGCCCTTGTTGGCGAAATAAGCGTGAAAGGTGATTGGGTGAGACGTTAAAGCGGTGAGCAATAGTTTCTCGGGTAACCGCTCGGTGAAAATTCTCTTGAATATAAATACAAATCCCTTGATAAAGATCTTCACTGCGTGTTTTTGCGGATTGGGTAGGTGAGTGGATCATCGTGCGGCAATAGCTTAATAATGCCATTAACAAATGCTCATCCATCGGGCTGTGATTTGGCTCTTTGGCTAAGGTATTCAGTGCACTCAAAATGTGGTCGATAGCATGCCCAGTCCAAGCCTGAATACTGTGCTTCTGTACGTCATAAAACCCAACGCTTTCTTTGCCTTTACTGACTAAGCTGAACCCCAATTGACGTTTGCCAAACAGCAAGCTCAATACCGAACATTCATTTTCCCAATTCGGTTTATTCCAAGTATTAGGAGGAATGTAAATAGCATCACCCGCCATTAGGCTAACTTCGCTAACTCCCATCACGGGATCTTCGAGTTGATTAATATATTCCCCACTTAATACCAGCTCCAGCCGTGGAAAATTGACTTGATAGCTAAAGGCGGGAGGCGCATGTTGATCACCTGCAAACCAAATACGGTTAAAATTCTCCCGTTCAGATAAAACAGTATCAATGATATCGAGAAATACAGTACTCATAGATGCTCATGGTTAAAGTGTGTAAAAGCGCTTAAATAGATGCCAAATGCCACGATAAGTCAGTTAAGTGTGGTAATTAAGCGACAGTATCCTACTGGCTATTTGATGGGTGATTCATGATCTTAAACAAGATAGCCAATAGTTTATGATGAATGCATATCGCAATCGGGTAAACGATTTTGCTATAGTCTTGCGGTGTTGATCGGCATTGTGTTGGTTGATGAGCTAACAAAATTAGCGGTAAATATCGTTAACGAAACGACTTCCATCAGTTTGCGGTTTCCATAGTTTACGAATAGCCATTTTGTAAATAACTATGCTTCTAATAACCATGCTTCTAATAACTATGGTTGATAACTGGCTGATTGATGAAAGTCGTTTTAACGCATTTGATTTTAATATTCGATCTTGATGATCATATTCAACAAGGATTTATGGTAATGACTGATTCAATCCGTCCTGTATTTTTCAAAATGGATAATGTAATTCAAAATTACCCATGGGGCAGTGTTACTTCTGTGCAGCAGTTGTTTGGCACAGCAAATCCAGATGCCCAGCCGCAAGCTGAAATTTGGATGGGGGCCCACCCAAATGGCTGTTCTACAATCGACATGTCTGGCAAGCCAGTATTATTGTCTGATTTCATTGCAACCGATCCTGATGCTATTTTAGGGGCGAATACTCAGGCGACATTTGGTGAATTACCGTACTTATTCAAAGTATTAGCGGCTGAAAAAGCACTGTCAATTCAAGTGCACCCAAGTAAAGCCCAAGCTGAAGTTGGTTTTGCGAAAGAAGACGCTGAAGGCATTCCTCGCAATGCGGGTAATCGTAATTATAAAGATCCAAACCATAAGCCTGAATTAGTATTTGCGTTAACGCCTTATCAAGCAATGAATGGTTTCCGTGAAATTGCCGATATTGTGGTGCAATTTGAAACACTCAATATTCCAGTATTGTCTGGCTTAGTAGCGGCATTTTCTGCAGAACAAAATGAAGTCGGTCTACAAGGCTTTTTCCAAGCGATGTTATCTCTTGAAGGAGAAGTGAAGGAAACGGCGGTGAACGCATTGCTAGCCTACGCAAACACCCATCAAGAAGACGCATTATTTGGTTTACTGATTGAATTAGCAGAGCAATACCCTGGTGACATCGGTCTGTTTGCGCCATTAATGTTGAATGTATTAACTCTTCAACCGGGTGAAGCCATGTTTCTTGACGCCTGCACACCGCATGCTTACATCAAAGGAACCGGTTTAGAGATCATGGCCAATTCAGATAACGTTTTACGTGCAGGGCTAACCCCGAAATACATGGATGTGCCAGAATTGGTGGCAAGCACCTTGTTTGTTACTAAACCAGTAGACAGTTTGTTACTTGCCCCTGAACTGGGTGAGGGTAGCCAGCATTATCCTATTCCAGTACCTGATTTTAAGTTCAGCGTTTATCAGCAAGTAAGTAATACAGTGATCGAGCATCACAGTGCTGAGATCTTATTTGCAGTCGATGCTCCTGTTACTGTGACGCACCAAAATGGTGAAACAATCACAATTGAAAAAGGTGAGTCAGTATTCATTCCTGCTTATGCTCTGAGCTATGCTGCTAGCTGTAACGGTTGTTTTGCGAGAGCCTACAACTAAGCTTTTATAAAACCAAGCATATCTAAAAAGACGAAAAGGGATTTAGGCTATAGGCGTAAATCCCTTTATTTTACTGTTCTACATTGTCCTCCCGTTATGTAAATATTTCCCTTTTAGTCACTAGTCCTACAATCCAGTTTTATTTTGTGAGCTTTATCACCTAAATATCGTACATCTAATAAGTTATATAGTTACTTTATTGCAGTGTTGAATTTTTCGTTGGTTATTTGTATTTATTTTAATAGCGATAATTTTGGTCGGTTCTAATTTTATCTCTTTGTATTTTAATGTTTATATGTTGGTTTTATTACGAGTTGGCATATGGGGCTTTATATGAGACATCGATCACACTGAAGGCGGTGTGGTACAAATGTCCAGTAAAAGCCTTTTTTATGCTCTATCGAAATGGCTTGCCAACGACCACAATAGTTATAGAAATGAGCGCACCATCAATGGATGAATACATCCTAGGTGTAAAGCGACACAGAAGAGAATAAATCGGGGATAGAGCGATGATTACAACTCTCATTAATGAAAACTTAATCAGCTTGAATTTACAAGCAACGACCAAAGAAGCGGTATTTGCTGAAATGGCAGAGATGCTTGCTCAGCAAGGAAAAGTGGGTGATAAAACTCAATTTCTTGCAGATATCCAAGCACGTGAAGAGCTAGGAAATACTGGTTTTGAAGATGGCGTAGCATTGCCACACGCCAAAAGTGCTGCGGTTGTATCACCCGCAGTGGCTATTGGTGTGAGCCGCCAAGGAATAGAATACGGCGCAGAAGACGGCTTACCTTCCAAACTCTTTTTCATGATTGCATCGCCAGATGGCGGCGCCAACCACCATATTGAAGTGTTAGCTGAACTATCCTCGAAGTTGATTGAAGACGGTTTCATTGAGGCGTTCTTAGCTGCAAAAACTCCGGCAGATGCCTTAGCGTTATTGCTAGAGAAAAAAGCAGCCGCACCAAGCGTCGCAAAAGATCAAGGTTTCCTGATTGGTGTTACCGGTTGCCCTGCTGGTGTCGCACATACTTACTTAGCAGCAGAAGCGCTGGAAAAAGCAGCTGCCGCGATGGGGTATGAAATTAAGGTCGAAACTAACGGTTCTATTGGGGTGAAAAATACCCCTACAGCCGAAGAGATAGCCCGTGCCGATGCCATTATCGTAAGTTGTGATAAGCAAGTTGATATGGCGCGCTTTGCGGGTAAAAAATTAATTAAGACGGGTGTAAAAGCACCGATTAAAGACGGTAAAGGCGTGATTGAGCAAGGATTAGCGGCAGCCCCGTTTGATGCTTCAAATGAAAAGCCAACCTCGACAGAAAGCAAAGTGTCAGAAGCACGTTCAAATCTATACCGCTACCTGATGAATGGCGTATCACACATGATCCCGTTTGTGGTTACTGGTGGTTTGTTGATTGCGTTAGCGTTAGCCATTGGTGGCCAACCGACTGATGCGGGTATGGCAATTCCTGAAGGGAGCTTGTGGCAATCAGTATTAGATGTGGGTGTGATTGCCTTCAAACTGATGATTCCAGTACTTGCAGGTTACATTGCGTTTGCGATTGCAGATCGCCCAGGTCTAGTCCCTGGTTTCATTGGTGGCTGGATTGCAAATGACGGCTCGTTCTACGGTGCTGAAGCTGGAACAGGTTTCATTGGTGCGATTGTCGCTGGTTTACTGGTCGGTTATTTCGTGCGCTTTATCGCAACTCGTAACTACCACAAAATGATTCAGCCTTTAGTGCCAATCATGATTGCGCCTATTACGGGTACCTTGTTTATTGCTGGTGCGTTTATCTTTGTAATTGGTGCCCCGATTGCTGGCTTGATGGAAGGCTTAAATGCGCTTCTAACCAATATGAGCACGGGTAACGTTGTCTTATTGGGTATCGTATTAGGTGGTATGGCTGGTTTTGATATGGGCGGTCCTTTTAACAAGGTGGCGTTCCTATTCTCTGTCGGCATGATTGCTAACGGTCAGACTCAATTTATGGGTGCAATGGCCTGTGCTATTCCTGTAGCACCATTAGGTATGGGTCTAGCGACAGTGATTGGTCGTAAATTGAATATCTTCGAAGAGAGTGAAATTGAAGCTGGTAAAGCAGCTGGTGCAATGGGCTTGGTGGGTATTTCTGAAGGTGCGATTCCTTTTGCTGCACAAGATCCGTTATCTGTTATTCCAGCCAACGTACTGGGTAGCATGGTTGCTGCAGTAATGGCGTTCTCATTCGGTATCACCAACAGCGTGGCACATGGTGGTCCAGTGGTTGCATTACTAGGTGCGATGAACAAGCCGCTACTTGCGCTGCTATGTATGGCAACAGGTATGGTAGTCACTGCACTTGTAGCTATATCACTGAAGAAAATGCGTATGGCGAAAGTTCAAACGGCAACAGCATAACGATATTGATGTAACTGTATCGGTTATATAAAAGCCGACATACAAGCATTTGATAGATAGGCACCTAATTACAAGGCACCTAATAAACAGGACATCAAATATCACGGTATATGATGTCTTGTTTATTAGGTGCTTTGTTCTTTTTTATTTATCACTAAAACCCTCCTTTTATCTTTGCTTAATTCCCTCTTGCAATCCATGTCACAACTTTGCACTATGTACTCATTAACGAAAACGTTACCTAACGTGATCAAGTAGCGGATAAAGACAGAGGAAGTAATGGCAGGCAACACGATTGGACAACTATTTCGCGTCACCACATTCGGTGAAAGTCATGGTATAGCATTAGGCTGTATCATTGATGGCTGCCCTCCTGGTCTTTCGCTGACAGAAAAAGACATGCAACACGACCTTGACCGTCGTCGTCCTGGTACATCTAAATACACCACACAACGTCGCGAAGCTGATGAAGTGAAAATCCTTTCAGGTGTATTTGAAGGGCAAACAACCGGTACATCAATTGGCTTGTTGATTGAAAATACCGATCAACGCTCTAAAGATTATTCTAACATCCAAGACTTATTCCGCCCTGGTCACGCTGATTACACTTACCACCAAAAATATGGGGTACGTGATTACCGTGGTGGCGGCCGTTCTTCAGCCCGCGAAACGGCAATGCGAGTTGCTGCGGGTGCTGTAGCAAAGAAGTACCTGAAGCAGATTCATGGTATTGAGGTGCGTGCGTACTTATCACAAATGGGTGATGTGAAGATCGATAAAGTCGATTGGGAGCAAATTGAACAGAATGCATTTTTCTGCCCAGATGCCGATAAAGTTGATGCCTTTGACGAGCTTATTCGTAAGCTGAAAAAAGAAGGCGATTCGATTGGTGCTAAGCTAACAGTTGTCGCAAGTAATGTGCCTGTCGGTTTAGGCGAACCTGTTTTTGACCGTTTAGATGCCGATGTCGCGCATTCTCTGATGAGTATCAATGCGGTTAAAGGTGTTGAGATTGGTGATGGTTTTGAGGTCATCGAACAACGTGGCAGTCAGCACCGTGATGAAATGACACTTGATGGTTTTAAAACCAATCATGCTGGTGGCATTTTAGGAGGAATTTCTTCTGGACAAGATATTGTTGCACACATTGCATTAAAGCCGACCTCGAGCATTACAGTTCCGGGTGAGACGATTACCAGTAAAGGTGAATCTGCAGAAGTGATTACTAAAGGTCGTCACGATCCATGTGTGGGTATTCGTGCGGTGCCAATTGCAGAAGCGATGCTAGCAATTACACTGATGGACCATTTATTGCGTAATCGTGGTCAAAATGCAGATGTAGTGACTAGCACACCAAAGATTTAAGTTTCAGCTTATCTCAGGGCGGGACAAACAAAAAAGCGGAGAAGCTTAATGGCTTCTCCGCTTTTTCTTTTATCATCAGTTTCTAGTTTCTAGCAACTTGTCTTCTTTTGGCTCTTCGAGTACAAACACAGGCAAACGCCAGCGTAATTGCACCGCAGCCATACGAGCAGTAAATCCTACCACTAACGTAGCGATTGTGGTGATAAGTTCAGGTACTGCAAAATACATCATGCCGTAATACATCACACCCGCTAGCAGTGCAATCGAAGCATATAACTCTTGGTGTAACACCATTGGTTGACGACGAGTAATCAAATCTCGTAACAAACCACCAAACACCCCCGTAACAACTGCCGAAACAATACAGATAATAGCGGGTAATTCCATGTCCATTGCGACACGACAACCGATAATACTGAACACAATTAAACCAATCGCATCCAACATGATGAAAGCTTTATGAAAGCGGATCACCCATTTAGCAATGACTGTTGTTAATAGACCCGCAAGACAAGTGATCACTAAGTACTGCGGATGTGCCACCCAACCAAGCGGGTAGTGACCCAACAGCACATCACGCACCGTGCCACCACCAATAGCCGTCGCGCTCGCCACCAACATAACACCAAACCAATCCATGTGACGCTTGCCCGCCGCCAAAGCACCTGTCATCGCTTCAGCAGTAATACCAATAATATAGAGAGTTGTTAAAAGCATGAGAAAAATCTACGTAAGAAGATGAAAAATAAGATGTACAGATTATATTTGAGATTTAAGTCATGTAAAAATGAAAGAAAAAACTCTATACATGAATTCAGTTAATCTTTTGGGATTTAAAAATATGATTATTTACTTTTAAAAGTCATAACATGTTATGATCCAATGTTGACTTGATATTTGCGCCCCTTGTTGTTAAGGCTTTTGATGAAGATATGTTTAATTTTGTTAAATTAATAAAAAATGATGAAGTAAAAAAGTATACTGCAAATACAGTTTGGGTTCTTTTGGAGAAAATCATAAGAATGTTTACTGTTTTGTTTGTAACGGCTTGGGTTGCTCGTTACTTAAAACCTGATAATTTTGGTTATTTAAATTTAGCTCAAAGTATAGTTTTTATTTTTACTTTCCTTACCACTTTGGGATTGGATAATGTTGTAGTAAAAAATTTAGTATCATGTGATAAAGATAGCAGTAAATTATTAGGCACGGCTTTTTTATTAAAGTTAATAGGCGCTATATTTGTTGTTGGTATGTTAGGAGGAACGCTAATATGGTTAGATATCAATGCAGATTTAAAATTAATGATAATAATAATATCATTATCATTAATATTTCAGTCGTTTAATGTTATCGACTTTTTTTTTCAATCTAAAGTTTTATCAAAGTATGTGTCATATTCAAACTTTGTAGTACTAGCAATATCAAGTTTGACTAAAATATTATTAATAGCTATTGATGCTAGCGTTGAATATTTTGCTTGGGTTTTTGTATTGGATTCACTCACATTAGCAATCTTTTTGTTTTACTTTTATGTGAAGGGGGAATATAAAAAAATAACATGGGATCTAGATTTATCACTTGCAAAAAAATTACTCAGAGAATCTTTCCCTTTAATTCTTTCTAGTGCATCGGTGGCTATTGCTATGCGCCTAGATCAGGTAATGCTATATAATTACCTATCTTCAACAGAGGTTGGTTATTATAGCGCAGGTGTTAAACTAGCTGAGGCTGCGGTATTTATTCCAGTGGCAATTATTAACTCAGTATATCCTAAGCTTGTTAAATTAGATTATAAAAAAGATCTGTTTACGCTTCAAAAAATATTAATTGCCCCTACTTTAATGCTATGTGTAATATCCATAATTGTTACATTGTTGTCGGGGTTTATCTCAGATGCTATTTTTGGTACTGACTATGCATCGACATCAAAAGTCTTATCCATATTGATTTGGACGTTGCCGTTTACATATATAGGGGCTTTCATTGGTAGATTAATGTTAATTGAAGGGTTTTCAAAGTTTATATTTTATCGACAGTTGATGATATTAATACTCAATGTTATTTTCAATATTATATTAATACCTATATTAGGCGTTGTAGGTGCTGCTATAGCAACATTATCGTCAGATATTATAATAAATATTTTTTTTCATTACGCATTTAAAAAAACCAGACATTATCATAAACTATTCTTCCATTGGAAAAATTGATGCTTAAAATATTGACAGTTGTAACAAAACTTACAAAAGGTGGAACCGAGAGGGCAGCTCAAACATTTGCTGAAGGTTACGATAAGCTCGGACATGAATCGAGAGTCTTGGCTTTATCTTCAGGGGAAAGAGCTTATGAGCTGGATAAAAAATGTATCAATTATTGGATTGGTAATTTAGAGCCTGTAATTGAGCAGGTTGTAAAATGGCAACCTGATATTGTACATTTACATTCACACGGCTTAACATTAGATTTTGTTTTATTATTAAAAAATAAATTACCACAAGCAATCTTTTGTGAAACAAATGTATTTTCAAACCCCTCCCCTTGGGAAAATATTCTAAAGTATTCATTTCAACTTTCATCATGGTGTCAGTGGCTGTATATAAAGAGAGGCGGCGATAGAAATAAAAGTAAAATACTATCAAATCCAGTTAATGATGCTTATTTTAAGCATGCTGAAGAGTGTTCTATTTCTAATTTCAAGGATAAGTATAAATTAGGGGAGAGCATTATATTAGGAAGGATAGGTCAAAGTGCAGAGTCAAAATGGTCTAAATATTTGATAGATATTTATGAAAACTTAAAGGCTCAAGGTGATGATGTTAAATTATTATTGGTTAATCCACCGAATAGTATAATAAATAGAGTTGCTGATTCTATATTTAAAGCAGATGTTATTATTATAGATAGAATAATAGGTGACGAAAGTTTATCCGTAGCTTATTCAACTATCGATATTTTTGTTCTCATTGCAGAACAAGGGGAAAGTTTTGGTTATGTTAGCGCTGAGTCAATGTTGTGTAATACTCCTGTTGTAGCGCTAAATACTCCCTGGGCAGATAATTCACAGTCTGAAGTTGTAGGAAATAATATTGGTGGGTTAGTTGCTCATAATATAAAAGCAATGCAAGAATGTATCGAGTTGCTTATAAATGATAAAGATTTGAGATTAAATTTGGGGCAAAAAGGAAAAGAAAGAATAATAAAAAAATACAATTATATTAAATTAAGTCAGCAGGTTGTTGGTTATTTACATGATGATAAATCGACAGTTGATTTATATTCAGGAAATGAAGTGGAAGGATATGGTGATGTGTCATTACTGACAAATTTACTAGTTAAAAATGTGGAATCAAGGAAGTTAACAAGGTTTACCACTGGCTACTCAGGTTACTTACAATTTTTTGTTATGTTGAAAAATAAGTTTTTATTAAACTTTAAAGTTTTTCAGTCGTAATTTTATCATTTAGAGAGAGCTGAAAGTGAATGAGATTAGTTTAAAGAAGCTACTATCATTGTTTTGGAATGAGAAGTTTATATTTGTTTTTTTAGTTATTATGTCACTAATTATAACTTCATCATTTGTAAATTATAGAGAGGTTAGATGGACATCTCAGTCGATAATAACTGAACCTAGAGACAGTGAGTTGTTTAATATAAGAAGAGAGTATTCACCTTTATATTCATTAGGTGGTGAGGTGGATATGATTAATTCAATTTTAAATAAGGATAAATTGTACAATGATTTTAAAATAAATTTAAATTCACCAGCTGTGAAAAAAGATTATTTTGAACAAAGCAATGCTGATGGTTTGGCAGATGTAATAGCTTTGTCGGAAATGATAAAAATGAAAGATGGTAATAAAAAAACAAAATCATCTATTATAACGAATACAAGTCATAATAAAGACAACTCACAAAAACAGTTAATTGGATATATTAATTTTGTAAATGATGTTACACAAAAAGAAGTTGATAATGATTTAAAGTCATATGTTTTTAGTTTAAAAAGCAAATATGAGGAAGAGCTTAAGTTATTAGAAGATGGTGCTAGGCAAAAGAAAAACAATCTGATTGAAATTAATAAAAATGCAATTAGTATTGCGAGGTTTTCCACAAATTCGAGGGTGTTATTTGTGGATGATGATATTTTTCCTATTAATATCGGATCTGATGCATTAATGGAAAAAGGGCGAATACTTGATGAAATGAAAAACTTGTCGATTATTGAGCCAAGTATAAATAACATTAAATATAAAATAAAACTTATAAGTGATGTGAGCTATAATAAGATAAAAGGTTTTAATTTATATACTTTTTTAAAAGAGCCATCACGTCCATTAAACTATGATGATGCAAGTAAAAAAATATTGTTTATTCTGGGTTTTTTTATAGCGCTAATTATTTTTAGTTTATATACCTTGACGAAATATTTATGGGTATCAAAAAGAGGTTTAAATGATGACTTATAAATTAGCTCCTATTGTTTTGTTTGTATTTTCTCGTCCTGATCATACATTAAAAACGCTAAATGCACTAAAAGAAAACTTTTTAGCTAGTGAATCAGATTTGATTATTTATTCTGATGCACCACGTAATTCTAATGAAGATGCGAGTGTCAGAAAGGTTAGAAATATTTTAAAAAATATTTCTGGTTTTAAAACAGTAACAATTATAGAACAAGAAAGAAATCAGGGGTTAGCAAAGAGTATTATTGATGGTGTTAGCGATGCTTGTTCAAAATATGGGAAAGTTATTGTATTAGAAGATGATATTGTTACAAATAAATATTTTTTAACATATATGAATGAAGCCCTTAGTCTTTACAAAGACGATTTAAAAGTTTGGCATATTAGTGGTTGGAATTATCCTGTAAAAGCTGATGGTTGCGGTGAATCTTTTTTCTGGAATACGATGAATTGTTGGGGATGGGCAACTTGGGGTAATCGATGGGATTATTTTGAGAAAAAGCCTAATGAAATGAATTGGAGTGATGAAGAAATTTTTCGGTTTAATCTAGATGGTATTGAAAATTTCTGGAGCCAAGTTGAAGATAATCAAAGCAATAAAATTAACACTTGGGCTATCTTTTGGTATGCGAGCATTTTTAAAAATGCAGGGTTATGTCTTAACCCCGTATTATCATTGGTAAACAACATTGGAGTTGATGGTACTGGTGAAAATTCTGGAAGTAATGATGATTTCTCTGTTGGTTATGATGCGAATTGTATTTCACCTAAATTTCCATCTAAAATCGAAGTTAATAAAAATATGGTTTTTGTAATAAAGCAGTACTTAAGGAGAAGGAAGTCAATGACTTATAAAATAAAAAATAAATTAATGAAGATTTTAAAAAAATGAAGATATTATTGGTTTCCAATTCAGATAGTGTTGGTGGTGCAAGTATTGCTGCATTTAGGTTATTGCAAGCCTTAAATGTATCGCCAAATACGGATGCTAAAATGTTTGTTAAATCAAAAACAATCAATAGCTCTCTTATATTGTCGAAATATAACTCTAATATTTCAAGAGCTTTTTCTTTATTTCGTTCGCCTATCGGTTCAATTATTCAAAAATTGCAGAAAACTGAAAACTACAACTTACATTCTGGTAACTGGTTGCCTTCATTTTCTCACCGTTACATTAATAAGTCGGATTGTGATATTGTTAATCTTCACTGGATAAATGCTGAGTTTTTATCAATTGAGGATATCGGTAAGATAAACAAACCTGTTGTAATGACTCTTCATGATATGTGGGCTTTTTGTGGAAGCGAACATGTTACAGATTATAGTTCTGAGCCTCGTTTTAAATCTGGGTATTTATCTGAGAGCAAGAAAAATAAAGGCATAGATCTTGATCGCTTAGTTTGGCTTAGAAAAAAACATGCATGGAAAAATAACATTACTATTGTTTGTCCTAGTCAGTGGTTAGCTGATTGTGCAAAGCAGAGTGCTTTATTTTCCAATCACTCGGTACATGTTATACCTAATGCGCTTGATACTAAAACATTTAAACCACTTGATAAAGATTTTTGCCGTTCTATCTTAGGCTTACCGAAAGATAAAAAATTGATTGGATTTAGTGCTTGGGGCGGGAGTTCAGATGTAAATAAAGGATTTGATCTTTTAAGGGAATCTCTAGAAATGGTTGAGAGTGATATTATTGAAGGGGTAGTACTTGGGCAAAGTGATGGTGTTAAAAAAATTGGAAATGTAGGTATAAATTATTTAGGCCATTTACATGACAAAGTGACCTTGTCAATATTTTATAATGCACTCGATTTGGTTGTTATTCCCTCTAGAATTGAGAATCAATCACAAATAGCTTCTGAAGCTGCAAGTTGTGGTGTGCCTGTGGTTGCCTTTAATGCTTCTGGGCTAAAAGATAGTGTAGACCATTTGTTAACTGGTTATTTAGCCGAACCATTTAAAGCTGAAAGTTTATTTAAGGGAATAGATTTCATTCTTGAAAGTAAACATTATAATGATATTTGCGACAACGCTAGAGAAAAAGCACTGCAGACATATTCAGAAGAAAAAATAATGACTATGTATAATGATCTTTTTTCTATGATATTGAATGGTTAGTTAATGAGTATTGAGAGGCTACTTAAATTATTTTTATCTTTTGCATTCTTTTTTGAATTTGTTTTGGTTCCGTCAAATGAATTATTTCAAGGTGTAAGGGGAGGTAACTTTACAGTTATAGTGTATCTTTCATATATCATTAAGTATTGTGTTTTTGCGTTGCTAACTTGTTATGTCATTGAAGCTTTTATCAATGAGAAGCATTATCCAATAGTTTTTTGGATATACATATCTATGATGTGCTTTTTATTTGTTAATTCTTTTTTTGTTATAATTTATAATTCTGGCATTTATAATGATGAGCTGGGGAATGTTGTATTTAAATACATGTCAGTGCTATTTAATTCTTTTTATTATGTATTGATTGGTTGTTTTTTATATTCAGTGAGAAAAACAAATATAATAATGGTTGGTTATGTAACATTCTGTTTAGTACTTGTTTTTTTTATTGATTCAAAATCATTTAGTTTGGTTAAATTTGACGGTAATAATGATTCGTTCAACTATTTGTCATTTTCAGATAAGTTTGTTTATTTGTCCTTGTTTGCCATATATAAATTCAGGAACTATAAAAAAGCAATAGTTATCACTGTTTCTTTTGTTTTTATATATGTGATGGGTTCTAGGTCGTCCTTGGTTTTCTATGTGCTTTCAATTTTGATGGCTTCTTTGTTTTATGTTCGATTTAAATTTATTTATATTTTATCTGTGATTGTGCTTTTATTGCTGATAACGACGAATGAAGGTTTTTTTCTTGATAATATAAAGTTCTTATCATCAAAAGTTCCCAATGGAAATAGAATGATTGAAAGTGTTGTAAATCGAAATGATGATGCCAGTAATATAGGAAGAGGTTCTTATTTAAAACATGGTATTGTTGATATTAAGACGTATACATTAACGGGTAAATTCCTTGGTCAGGTGGAACACACGGGAAAAGCTGGTACATATATTCATAATTTTTTATCATTTTGGAGACAGTATGGTTTAGTTTCTTTTTTCTTGTTTCTATATTTATCCGTGATGGGGGTATATGCAGTATCAAGAATAGAAAATAAAAAAGATAATATGTTATATGTTTCATGTTTGGTTTTTTCATTAGCTTCATTTTTATTAACCAGAACTGCGTTTACAAAAGAAATCATGTTGTTTTTTGGGATGCCTATTTTCATGTTTATAGGTCGAGATGATATTGGAATAAATAATGATGAATGATAAACATAAGTTTTATGATTTTTTTGATGATGTTTGTAAAGAATCAAGATATTCGATTTTAGTAATAAAAACATTATCTTCCAGATATAGTTTTTCATATGTAACTTTTTTGTTGGATGTTTTTTATCTTATTTTTTCGTGTGCAGTTAATTATAGGAAGAATGATTTCATCTTTATTCGTGAGTTTAATACTATACCTTTTTTGGTTACATCATTTTTTCTTTTCCCTTTTAGAAAGAAGATAATTCTTAATGTTAACCATAACTTCCAAAGAGCTAATACCTCTATTGTTCATCGTTATTGCATTTTGATTTTAGATTTTTTAGGTTTTATTTTTTTCTGTTTTGAATCAAATGAAAGTCCAGTTCGATTAAAAGGGAAGGTTATATCAATTCCCTTTGTAATGAATGATGGTGTAAATAAATTCAACAATAATAATGATCTCTCTGTTGGTTTTGTTGGATCATATAGAAAAGAAAAGAATATTGAACAAGTTTTAGAGATGCTTGATCAAGCTAACACCTTAAGTGGGTGTAAGTTAATATTAGGTACAGATAATAAAGAATTACTTTCAACTTATGAAAAAAAAGAATGGTGTACATATGACACTAATGAATATGATGATTATATAAAAGCAATTGAAATTGTAGATGTTCTGGTGCTCAATTACGATGAGGATGCCTATTATTATAGGCATAGCGGAGTTTTAACTGATTTTATCAATAAAGGTAAGGTAGTTATTGTGCCATCTTATCCATACTTTAATACCCAACTGAATAACCCTGTTAAAGTTGGTTTAACATTCACCTCACTTGATGAAGTGTCAAAATTAGTTAATGAAGGGAAAATAATGCTCGAGAGTAATGATTTTTGTAAGGTGTTAACTCAGTACAAAGAATATAGAACCTTGTCTAACGTTGTTGGTTTTTTAGATTGTAAATTAAGAGGTCTTACTCAATGAGTATTTCGGCAATAATCCTTACATATAATGAATCTATACATATTGAACGCTGTATTAAATCTTTGTCTGGTATTGTTGATACTATTTTTATAGTTGACTCTCATTCTAATGATAATACAGTAGAACTTTTTTCTTCGTTCGATAATGTTTCTTATGTTAAGAAAGATTTTGTTAATTATTCAGAGCAGTTTAATTTTGCTTTGGATTATTTTGACATAAAAACTGACTGGGTAATAAGGATTGATGCTGATGAATATATTGATAATGATTTAAAATACTGGATTTCTGAAAATATACATACTTTACCTGAGACTATTACTGGGGTGCATGTAAATCGATACATGAAATTCCTTGGTAAATTGATGAAGCATGGTGGTATGAATGAATATTGGGTGTTGAGAATGTGGAGGAATAACGTTGGGCGTTGCGAACAACGTTGGATGGATGAACATATTGTATTGGAGTATGGCGACACTATTAAAAGTTCCGGTAAGTTGATTGATGATAATATGAATAATTTAAGTTGGTGGTCGCATAAGCATGTGAATTATTCAACGAGAGAGGCGATTGATATTCTTTTACAAGAAGAAAAGTGTTCTTCATCTAATCAAATTAAAAGCAACTTTTTTGGGTCCTCTGCTGAACGAATAAGAAGCCTAAAGGGTGCCTACAATAAGTTGCCGTTATTTACAAGGCCTTTTTTGTACTTTATTTATAGGTATTTTGTTAGGTTCGGTTTTATGGATGGTAAAGAAGGATTTCTTTGGTGTATTCTTCAAGGGTTTTGGTACCGAACTTTAGTTGATGCAAAGTATTATGAAATTCATAAATATGCTAGGCTTCAAAATATCACAGTAAAAGAATTTATTAAAAAAACATATGGCTATGAGATTTAATATGAAAAAAGCATTTATTACAGGTATTACAGGTCAAGACGGCTCTTACCTAGCAGAACTCCTATTAGAAAAAGGCTATGAAGTCCATGGTTTAATCCGCCGCGCGTCTTCATTAAACACTGAGCGTGTTGATGCTGTCTGTAATACGAATGCCAATATTCATTTACATTATGGCGATTTGACGGACTCTTCTAACCTTATCCGTCTTGTAAAAGATATCCAACCAGATGAAATCTACAACCTGGGGGCGATGTCGCACGTGGCGGTGTCATTTGAATCGCCAGAATACACTGCCGATGTGGATGCTATGGGCACCATCCGTTTGCTTGAAGCGATCCGTATTAATGGTTTAGAAAAAAAGACCCGTTTTTATCAAGCATCGACATCAGAGCTATACGGTGAAGTACAGGAAATTCCTCAGCGTGAAACCACGCCTTTCCACCCGCGTTCCCCGTATGCAGTCGCTAAAATGTATGCCTATTGGATAACAGTAAACTACCGCGAGTCGTACGGCATGTATGCGTGCAACGGTATATTGTTCAACCACGAATCCCCACGCCGTGGCGAAACGTTTGTGACTCGTAAAATCACCCGTACCTTGGCGAACATCTCTCAAGGCCTGGAGTCGTGTTTAGAGCTGGGTAACATGGACGCACTGCGTGACTGGGGTCATGCAAAAGATTACGTGCGTATGCAATGGATGATGTTGCAACAAGACGTGGCGGATGATTTCGTTATCGCCACCGGTAAGCAAATATCAGTGCGTGAATTTGTGCGTATGTCGGCTAAAGAAGCCGGTATCGAGCTGGCGTTTACTGGCGAAGGTGTGGATGAAGTCGCGACAGTGACAGCGGTTGACAGCGAGAAAGTCTCAGGCGTGGCTATCGGCGATGTGATTGTCCGTGTTAACCCTAAGTTCTTCCGCCCGGCAGAAGTCGAAACGCTATTGGGCGACCCAAGCAAAGCCAAAGAAAAACTGGGCTGGGTACCTGAAATTACCGTTGAAGAAATGTGTATTGAAATGGTGCAGTCGGACGTGGCGAAATCCAAGCAGCACGCGTTATTGAAAGCCCACGGCTTTGATGTGTCTATCTCTTTGGAAAACTAAACACTATGTCAGTGAATAAAAAACGTGTTTTTGTCGCTGGGCATCGCGGCATGGTGGGCTCCGCCATTGTACGTCAGTTATCTGCCCGTGATGACATTGAGCTGGTGACGCGCAACCGCACAGAATTAGACTTGACCAGCCAGCAGGCGGTGAGTGAGTTTTTTGCGACTGAACGTATCGACGAAGTGTATTTGGCGGCGGCAAAGGTGGGAGGCATTCATGCTAACAACACTTACCCTGCTGAGTTCATTTTTGAAAACCTGATGATGGAATGTAACATTGTGCACGCTGCGCATCAGAATGATGTGCAAAACCTGCTCTTTTTAGGCTCTTCGTGCATTTACCCGAAATTGGCTGAGCAGCCAATGACTGAGGCGGCTCTATTAACGGGTACGTTAGAAGCGACCAACGAGCCGTACGCGATTGCTAAAATTGCGGGTATCAAGCTGTGTGAATCGTACAACCGTCAATACGGTCGTAATTACCGCAGTGTGATGCCAACGAACCTGTATGGCATGAACGATAATTTCCACCCGGACAATTCTCACGTTATTCCGGCATTGATGCGCCGTTTCCACGAAGCGAAGTTGAACAATGACAAAGAAGTGGTGGTGTGGGGTACCGGTACCCCGATGCGTGAGTTCTTGTATGTGGATGATATGGCTGCAGCCTCTATCCATGTGATGGAGCTAGACACGCAGACTTATCAGGACAACACCCAACCGATGCTGTCGCACATCAACGTGGGCACGGGTGTGGATTGCACCATTCGCGAAATGGCTGAAACCATGGCGAAAGTGGTGGGTTTCACGGGTGATGTCGTGTTTGACAGCACCAAACCTGACGGTGCGCCCCGTAAGCTGATGAACGTGAGCCGCTTAGCCGATTTAGGTTGGCGTTACCAGATTGAACTGGAGCAAGGTTTAGCTACAACCTATCAGTGGTTCTTGGCCAACCAGGCGAACTTTCGCGCTTAAGCGTACACACCAACAAGGATAGGGTGGACTATGACACAGCGCTTAGAGCTGGCGTTATTTAAAACGGTGGTGGCGAATACCCCGTTGATATCCATTGATTTGATTGTGTGCAATGCGCAAGGTCAGGTGCTGCTCGGTCAGCGCCTGAACCGTCCGGCTAAAGGGGACTGGTTTGTCCCTGGTGGGCGTATTTGCAAAGATGAATCAATGGCCGTGGCTTTTTCTCGGTTAGTACAGGAAGAGCTGGGGCTGACGCAGACGATTCAGGACGCCCAGTTTATCGGGCCGTTTGAACACTTCTATTCCGATAATTTTTCCGGTGTCGACTTTTCCACCCACTATGTGGTGTTGGGCTATCGCCTGCAGGTTGATATCGACCTTGATAGCCTGCCTCAAGAGCAACATCACCATTATCGCTGGTTTGATGTGTCAGAGTTATTGGCCTCCGACGAGGTACACCTGCACACCAAGTGGTACTTTATGAATGGAAATCAGTAAATCATGTTATTACCTGTCATTATGGCGGGCGGCTCTGGCAGTCGTTTATGGCCATTATCGCGTACGTTATACCCCAAGCAATTTCTCTCTCTGACCAACAATACCACGATGCTACAAGAAACGGTGGCACGCTTGGAGGGACTCTCGCATCAGGCGCCTTTCTTCATTTGTAATGAAGAGCACCGCTTCATTGTGGCAGAGCAACTGCGCCAGCAGCAGTTATCACACAGTGGCATTGTCTTGGAGCCCGTGGGACGTAATACGGCCCCGGCGATTGCTTTGGCAGCCCTGCATGCCACAGAAAAAGGTGATGACCCTTTGTTATTGGTCCTAGCCGCTGACCATGTGATTTTAGACCAATCTGCGTTTGTGGATGCGGTGAATGCTGCAGTTCCTCAGGCTAAAGCGGGCAAACTCGTGACCTTTGGTATTGTGCCTCATGCCCCTGAGACAGGGTACGGGTATATCCGGCAGGGTCAGGCGGTGTCAGATACGGCGTATACCGTGGATGCGTTTGTTGAAAAGCCAGATGCAGAGACTGCCCAGCAGTATTTAGACAGTGGTGAGTATTATTGGAACAGCGGGATGTTTTTATTCAAAGCCTCTCGGTATTTGCAAGAGCTTGAAACTCACCGTCCCGATATCTTGACTGCGTGTCAGCAAGCAATGACGGGTGCCCATGGCGATTTGGATTTCATCCGTTTGGACGAAGCGGCCTTTTCTGCCTGCCCGGATGACTCGGTAGACTATGCGGTCATGGAAAAAACCCAGGATGCGGTGGTGGTACCGATGGATGCAAACTGGAGCGATGTCGGCTCGTGGTCAGCACTGTGGGAAGTGAACGCAAAAGACACCGAGGGTAATGCTACTCGAGGGGATGTCTTAATGGAAAATACCACTAACAGCTATATTTACTCGCAGAGTAAATTGGTGGCCACCGTTGGGGTGGACAACTTGGTGGTGGTAGAAACCAAAGACGCGGTTTTGATTGCACGCAAAGACAAGGTGCAAGATGTGAAAGGGATAGTCAATCAGCTTAAACAAGCGGACCGCCCTGAGTATCTGCAACATCGTGAGGTATACCGCCCTTGGGGCTCGCATGATGCTATCGCTGATGGTGAGCGTTTTCATGTGAAACGTTTGACGGTGAAGCCTGGCGAGAAAACGGCGACCCAAATGCATTATCACCGCGCCGAGCATTGGGTGGTGGTGTCTGGGACAGCGAAAGTACGCAATGGGGATAAGACCTTCTTGGTGGGCGAAAATGCTTCCACCTATATCCCGATTGGTGTGGCGCATTCGATTGAAAACCCAGGCAAGGTACCGTTGGAGTTAATTGAGGTCCGTTCAGGCTCTTACCTGGATGAAGATGATGTGGTGCGTGTTGAAGATTACGGTGTGGGATATTAAATATAATGAAAAATAATACACTGACGTGCTTTAAAGCTTATGATATTCGTGGGCAGTTAGGTGCTGAATTAAATGAAGACATTGCTTATCGCATTGGCCGGGCGTTTGGTGAGCATTTAGCTCCGAAAACCGTAGTGGTGGGAGGGGATGTTCGTCTGACCTCTGAAGCCTTGAAAGTTGCCTTGTCTGAGGGGTTGCTGGATGCTGGGGTGGATGTTATCGACATCGGCATGACAGGGACAGAAGAAATCTATTTTGCCACCAAACACTTGGGTGTTGATGGTGGTGTTGAAGTGACGGCCAGTCATAATCCGATGGATTATAACGGCATGAAATTGGTCCGTGAAGACGCTAAGCCCATCAGTGGTGACACGGGGTTACGTGATATTCAGCAATTAGCTGAAGCGAATGATTTTGCCCCAGTCACTCAACGAGGCTTGTTGACGAAGCAATCGAACCTCATGCCGTATGTTGATCATCTGATGACCTATATTACTCCTTCGAATATCACGCCGATGAAACTGGTGGTGAATTCAGGGAATGGGGCGGCGGGTCATGTTATTGATGAACTCGAGCGCCGTTTTAAGGCCTTAGATATTCCTGTGGAATTTATCAAGGTACACCATCAGGCAGACGGAAACTTCCCTAACGGTATTCCTAATCCATTATTGCCTGATTGCCGTGCCGATACTGCGAATGCGGTGATTGAGCACCAAGCTGACATGGGCATTGCTTGGGATGGTGATTTTGACCGCTGTTTCTTGTTTGATGAAAACGGGCAGTTCATCGAAGGGTATTATATCGTGGGCTTATTAGCAGAAGCCTTTTTGCAAAAAAATGCCGGCGCTAAAATTATTCATGACCCACGTTTGACCTGGAATACCATTGATGTGGTTACTGCTGCAGGTGGTGAGCCTATTCTATCTAAAACGGGGCATGCCTTTATCAAAGAGCGGATGCGCAAGGAAGATGCGGTGTACGGCGGTGAAATGAGTGCTCACCATTACTTCCGTGATTTTGCGTATTGTGATAGCGGGATGATACCCTGGTTATTGGTAGCAGAATTACTGTCAGTTAAAGGCATGAAGTTATCGGATACGGTGAAAGCACGTATTGAAGCCTACCCCTCTTCGGGGGAAATTAATTTGAAACTGGTTGCTCCACAAGCTGCGATTCAGCGTGTACTTGAAGCCTATAAAGATGATGCCTTGGTATTCGATGAAACAGATGGTATTAGTCTGGAGTTTGCAGAGTGGCGCTTTAACTTACGTTCATCGAATACAGAGCCTGTTGTTCGATTAAATGTGGAATCATGTCGAAATATATTGTTAATGCACGAGAATACACAAAATATATTGTCTATTTTAAAAAGAACGATGGACTAAAGTTTTATAAATATGAAAATATCAATAATTACAGTTTGTTATAATTCTGATAAGACAATAGAGCGCACGTTGAAGTCTGTTGAATCTCAAATATATTCAGATATAGAATATATAGTAATCGATGGGGCATCAACAGATAGGACAAATGATATAATTTCAAGCTATTCTCATATAGTTGATGTTCATGTTTCTGAAAAAGATCATGGTTTATATGATGCAATGAATAAAGGTATTGCCTTGGCTACTGGTGACGTTATCGGTATTCTAAACTCTGATGATATTTTCTTTAATGATACCGTCATACAAAGAATTTCGGCTGAGTTAAATAATTGTGATGGTGTTTATGGCGATGTTGGTTTCTATGCAGATAAAGATTTCCAAATAAAAAAGAGACATTATTCATCAAAAGGCTTCTCGCTTGATAAATTTTCCAGAGGGATGATGCCTGCTCATCCATCATTTTATGTAAAGAGAGCTCTGTTACTTAAAGCTGGAGAATATAATACTGATTTTAAAATTGCCGCTGACTTTGATATGTTACTTCGACTGTACCTATTAAAAAATGCCAATTATAAATATATTCCACAAGAGCTAGTTAAAATGTTAATCGGTGGCGTCAGTACTTCTGGTTTTCACTCTAATTTGTTATTGAACAAAGAAATTATTAAATCTTGTCATATGAATGGAGTCAAGAGTAACTGGTTATATGTCTTATCTAAGTACCCAAAAAAAATAATGGGATTATTGTTTAAATGATTGGTGTAACAGGTGCAACTGGCTTTATAGGTCATACTTTAATCGACGAACTCTCTCTTAGGGGGAGTAAAGTAAAAGTGTTATTAAGAGAAAATAGTTTTAATCGTCATTTTGAAGATATTAGTTTAGCTAGTATCGATGAGAACAGTGATTATAGTTGTTTTTTGAAAGGTGTTGATACTTTAATACATTGTGCCGCTCGAGCGCATGTGATGAAAGATAATTCAAGTGATCCTCTTGAGTGTTACCGAGAAGTCAACACCAAAGGTACATTAAATTTAGCTCGACAAGCGGCTAAATCTGGTGTGAAACGGTTTATTTTTATTAGTAGCATTAAAGTAAATGGCGAAGCAACTGAGCTAGGTCATCCATTTAAAGCTATAGATAGAAGAGCTCCAGAGGACTTTTATGGTCAATCTAAATCAGAAGCTGAGGAGCAACTGTTAGATCTTGCTGAGGAAACTGGTTTAGAAGTTGTTATTATTCGTCCAACATTAGTTTATGGACCTGGTGTTAAAGCAAATTTTGCTTCTTTATTTAACTTAGTATCTAAAGGTTTACCACTGCCCTTTGGCTGTATTACGAATAATAAACGCAGTTTAGTTTCGGTTAACAATTTAGTTGATTTGATCATGACTTGCATCGTTCACCCTAAAGCAGTGAATCAAGTTTTTTTAGTCTCTGATGACAATGATTTATCGACAGCGTCAATGGTTAAACAAATGTCCAAAGCATTGGGAAAACCTAATCGACTAATACCAATCCCTTTGTGGTGTTATCATTTAGCGGGTAAACTATTTGGTAAACAAGATGTAGTGAATCGCCTGCTTGGTTCGTTGCAAGTTGATATTTCCCATACGAAAGAAGTTCTTGGATGGACTCCGCCTCAATCGGTTGAAGATGGATTCCAAGAAACAGTAGATGCTTTGTTGGTATCGAAAAAAGAGAGTAATTATAAATGATCCGAATTATCGATTTTCTTGCTGCATTTTTAGGTTTGCTATTTTTATGGCCAATCTTATTAGTCATCGTAATTATTGGACTGTTTGATACTGGGTCTCCGATTTTTGTTCAAACGCGTGTTGGGAAGAATAAAAAACCATTCAATCTGATTAAGTTTAGAACAATGAGTGTTGATACAAAATCAGTCGCTAGTCATTTAGCAAATGAATCTTCAATTACTAAGCTAGGGGCCTTTTTAAGGAAAACAAAAATTGATGAATTACCTCAGCTGATAAATGTTCTTAAAGGTGAAATGAGTCTTGTTGGTCCAAGACCGAACTTATTTAACCAAGAAGAATTAATCCGAGAAAGAGATAAGCATGGTGTTTATGATGCTTTACCTGGTGTAACAGGATTAGCCCAAGTGCAAAATATTGATATGTCGACCCCTGAGCTATTGGCTGAGACAGATAAAAAAATGATTGATACACTGTCAGTTCAGGATTATTTCAAATATATTATTATGACAGTAACGGGGAGCGGTTCTGGCGATGCTGTCAAACCAAGAAAGTAAAGTGGTTGATTTTTGATATAACTGTGCATTAAAGCGACCTTTGGTCGTTTTTTTATTTGTAATGAATATTTCATTGAAGAATGAGCCTTACTTATTTGTACCGTTAGAGTGTACGTACGATAGAGCAGATTACGATTAAAAATAAAAAGTGTTTATTGATCATAATGCAATAATGTACAAGTAGCTCGTACCTAATAAGTTTACTGTCTCATGCCGTTTTTGTGATTGAGTTGTTGTATAATCTGTCTCCCATGCTTGTAGGCATAGAAATGTTAATTGTTTGAGGTAGTATGTCAATTTTAGATACATTCTTTTCAATACCGCGTGCTTATAAGAGAATAATAAGTATTAGTATTGACTTGATATTCATTCAAGTTGCGTTCTGGGGAGCATTTTGGACTCGTTTAGGAAATTTTAACGAGTTCTTTAAATCAGAATATTGGTTTTTTATTGCATTTCTTTCAATTATTACGATTGTTTTTTTTGTGAAAATTGGTTTCTATCGAGCAATTCTTAGATATTTAAGTGTTCATGCGATTTTTACGCTTGGATTGGGTGCTATTTTATCCACTATCGCTTTTATAGTAACAACTTACTTCTATAGTATCTGGGTGCCTAGAAGTGTTTCTGTTATCTATTTATGTTACTTATTTATACTAACGGGTGGTGCTAGGCTATCTATCCGGCTGCTGTTTTCGCAACGTTCTATTAGGCGTAAACCGAATGTCATTATTTATGGATCAGGTGTTGCGGGAAGGCAATTGGTTAATTTGTTGCGACAAGGTGATGAATTAAACCCAGTCGCTTATGTTGATGATAATAAGAAGCTTCACAGACATGTTCTCCAAGGCCTAACGGTTTATAATCCTAATAAGTTATCAAAGCTTGTCAAAAAGGGTGAAATACAGAAAGTATTATTGGCGATCCCTAGTGCGAGTCGTTCTCAGCGCCGCTCGATTGTTGAGTCTTTAGTGGACTTGCCTGTTGAGGTACTTTCTATTCCAAATCTTAATGATATTGTTAATGATAATGTTTCCATTGCTCAACTTCGTGATGTGCCTATTGAAGATTTGCTAGGACGAGAGCCTGTTGAGCCAGATAATGCTTTAATGGCATCAAATATTTCAGATAAAGTTGTGATGGTTACAGGTGCTGGCGGATCAATCGGATCAGAGCTTTGTCGTCAAATTATTAAGCAGCAGCCTAAAGCATTGTTACTTTTTGAACTTTCAGAGTTTGGTTTGTACAGTATCGATAAAGAATTAACTGAGTATATAGTACAAAGAGGGCTTAATATTGAAATCATCCCTCTGCTTGGTTCTGTTCAACGTATCAACCGTTTATCTACTATCATGAAGACATTTAAAATTGATACTGTTTACCATGCCGCGGCATATAAACATGTACCAATGGTTGAGTATAATGTTGTTGAAGGTGTACGTAATAACGTTTTCGGTACTTATTATACCGCTTGTGCCGCTATTGAAGCTGGCGTTTCATCGTTTGTCTTGATTTCAACAGATAAAGCCGTGCGTCCAACAAACGTCATGGGTACAACGAAGCGTATGGCTGAGTTAGGTCTGCAGGCATTAGCAGAAAGTGAAGCAAAGAAAGAATCGGGTACTCGGTTCTGCATGGTTCGATTTGGTAATGTTTTAGGTTCATCTGGTTCTGTTATCCCACTGTTTAAACGTCAAATTAAAGACGGGGGGCCAATCACGATCACACACCCCGATATCATTCGTTATTTCATGACGATACCAGAAGCCGCGCAACTCGTTATTCAGGCTGGTGCGATGGGGAAGGGCGGAGATGTTTTCGTGTTAGATATGGGGCAACCTGTTAAAATTGTCGATCTTGCTCGAAATTTAGTTAAGCTTTCAGGCTTAGATATAAAGTCTGATGATAATCCGTATGGCGATATTGAATTTAAGTTTACAGGCCTCAGACCTGGTGAAAAATTGTTTGAAGAATTATTGATTGGTAACAGTGTTGGAAAAACAAGCCATCCACGTATTATGACTGCGAACGAAAAATATCTATCGCTCGAAGGTTACGAACAATTGATTCAATCTCTCGATAGTGCATGCCATGACTTTAACCATGAAGATATTCGTCAGATTTTACTGGATGCCCCCACGGGCTTTAATCCTACTGATGGTATTGGGGATGTTGTGTGGCTTAAAAAGCACAATTTAGAATGTAGTACCATTGAAAAAAGAGTTGTTTGATGACTCATAACTATAATACTCTGATCTACATTTTTAATGAGACCTTTTTAGAACATTTCAACACTGAATTAGTCTTAGGCGGTGATGAACCGATCTATTCACCTGCAGATGTTGAGAGTATTCACCACCGTATTATCTTTGCTCGCGGCTTTTTTTCTTCAGCGATGCACGAAATCGCGCATTGGTGTATTGCAGGCCCGCAACGTCGTTTGTTAGAAGATTACGGCTACTGGTATGAACCTGACGGTCGAACTGATGCCGTTCAAGCGAAGTTTGAGCATGTAGAAATTAAACCACAAGCTGTTGAGTGGATCTTGTCTGCCAGTTGTGGTTTTCGCTTCCAAGTCAGCTGTGATAACTTGAGTGGAGACACAGAGCCAGATAGAGTAGGCTTCACAGTGAAAGTGAGAGAGCAGGTATTACGCTATTTAGCGCAAGGTATGCCCGAGCGAGCGCAGATGTTATCAGACCGTTTACGTGTGTATTATCACGTTGACTCCCTGACATCAGCTCAGTTTCCAATGCCTGTTTAGCGGTCAAGGCTTGATTCAAGCTAACTAATAATTGATTGAAGAGTAATGAACATGATCCAGCAATATGAAGAAAAGTTATCCTGCTTGATAGACCAAATGGTAGAAACAGCCTCTGATGATGAGCTCTTTGCTGGCGGTTACTTACGAGGTCATATTTCATTATCGGCAGCAGAGTGTGAGCTTAATGGTATCGCATCGATTGATGTGATGAAAGAAGCGATTGATACCAGCATAGCACAAGCACAATCAGAACTAACGCCAGCCGATCAATTGATTGTTAAAGAGATGTGGCAGCAGCTTCAGGAACGTACTTCTGTGTGAACGGTAACCAATCAATTAAAAAACGCTGTAATGACCCTCATCGTTACAGCGTTCTTTTATCTGCAGGTCAATCTTGCTTGAGAGATTAACTTAATTTTTAGCACTCAAATATTTTTGTTTATAATCCGATGCTTTGGCAAAGACAAGCGCAGGAAATACAATCAAAACGAATCCGAGAGAAAAGATGATCTCTTCGTTTGCCAATAATTCGTAGCAGCTTACGATAAAGATGGTTAGCACGGCGAGTAAATTGAATTTATGAACCAATGGATGGTTCACGGAAAAGTGAGCATACGCTCTAAACATACCACAACCTCTTCTATGTTGAATTGTCATCAACTTAATTATGTAATCGGTCAATAATATCTCATTTTTGACGTTAAGATGCTTATTTGCTCTAAATTTGTGAGTAACCTCTATTGGTTTACCGTTTTTTATTGTTGATATGATAGGTGATATGTGATTGTTTTGACTTCAACGGGAGGGGGGAAATAAGTTTGACAGGTTTTTGACATGTCGACGTTATCAATACTATTTTCTAATCCCCATTATGTCTGTACACGCGCAGTTAAGCCTTATTCGGCCTCGCGAAAGTCAATATTCCACGGCAGTAGATCTGATAGGTCAGCACCAGGTACTCTCGTTGGCAGCATTCGGAACAGGTGTAAGAAGTAATAGTAAGGGTTGATGTCGTTTGCTCTGCATGTCATCACGATGCTATATAAATTCGCGCTCGCCTCTGCGCCAGCAACTGATTTCGAGAACAACCAGTTCTTCCGGCCGGTGGTGAACGGTCTGATATCTCGCTCTGTCACATTGTTGTCGATGCTAATATTGCCATCTTCAAGGTAAGTGGTCAGCTTATCCCACTGGTTAAGCGTGTAGTTGATGGCTTTCCCTATTAGACTTTTTGGCAGCACTTTTTCTTGGCTATCTTCCAACCAAGAGTGGAACTCAGCTAGGATAGGTTTGGCTTTTTCTTGTCTGTATTGATAACGCTTATCTGCACTCAGTGCTTTGCTCTGACTTTCGATACCGTAGACTTTACCGATGTATCCTAAGGCTTTTTCAGCTCGCCCTGATTTCGCTTTCGGTTGTGCTTTTTGGGCATCGGTGAACTTGCGTCTGGCGTGGGCCATGCAGCCCGCTAAGGTGACGGACTTTAGTCCTTCGTATGCTTTATAGCCATCACACAATAAATAGCCTGAGTAATCGCCAAGAAAGCCTTTTGGACAAGTTTGTGCACGACTCGGTTGGTAATCATAGATAACCACTGGATTGGGTGCGAACTCACCACTGCGATAAACCCACATATACGATTTGCTTGTCGCGGCTCGATCGGGCTCATCAAGTACCTGCACGGTGGTTTCGTCGGCGCAGACCAGTGATTCACTCAATAGATGCTGCTTCATCGCATCGACCAGCACATTAACTTTGGCACCAAGCTGCACGCACCAGTTAGCCAGTGTGCCTCGGCTGATATCGATATCTGCACGTTTCAGCATATCGACCTGACGGTAGAGAGGCAGTGCATCGACATATTTGGCAGTCGCTACTGCGGCGAGGGTTTCTGGGCTAGCGATACTTCTCGGTATCATGCCGACGGGCTTAGGCGCGGTGATTATCTGATTTTGCAGCGCTGTTTTCTCACAGGTTCGACAGGCATATTTTGTCCGCTGATGGCGGATAACACTGACTTTCTGTGGAATGATTTTCAGCTCTTCTGACGTCTCGCTGCCACATTCATGCATCGCACCACCGCAACAGTCACAGTGCGGTGCATTCAGAGTATGAACACGCGTTTCTCGCTCTAGCGTATCTGGCAGGGGCTTTCTGCCCTTTTTGTGGTGCTTGGGAGCGGGGTTATTTTGTTGCTCCGCCTCATTGAAGGTGCCTTTAGGGTGCTTCTCACTTTGAGATGCAAAACGTTTGGATTTGCTAAGGTTGAGTTGTTCCGTGAGCAGTTGAACGGTGCTTTTTAGCTCAATAATCTCTTCAGCCTGCGCTTGTTTTTCTTGCTGAAGCTGTAGCAACATGGCTTTCAGTTGTTCTACATCATCAGGAAGTTCAGTCATTTTTCGTCACACTTATTTTAGTTGATGACGATAGAATGCCAGCTTTAAAAGATCACTCAACCGCAATGAGGCGATCAGTGACGATCACCTCACTTGTTTGCCAATTAGCGGTTGGTGTGCCTTGGGGTTTTCAATGGTTAAGCCTGATAACAGCCAATTAAGTTGCTGTCGGGAGAGTTGAATATGGCCAGCGTAATTTGGTTTTGGCCATTTAAATCGCCCCTTTTCCAAGCGGCGATAGTAGAGCCAGAACCTGTTGGTATCCCAGAATAAGATTTTGAGTTTGTCTCGCCCACGATTACAGAAGATAAACCAGGCTTCACTGAGCGGATCCATTTCCAGCACATCAGCGATAATGATTGAGAGGCCATCGATAGACTTGCGCATATCTGTAACGCCTGAGACGAGGTAAATAGCGCCGCTGGGGATCATTGCAGTACCTGCAACCAGGTTTTGATTTGTGCCAGAGTCAGGTTCGCAGGTAGCTCCGCCTTAATACCATTAGGGAAATGCAAAGCGACAGTATCAGTGCCTATATCATCATTAATTACAATGGAGTGCGCCTGTTGCGATTCGTCGTTTTGCTCTGTTAGCTTCTTCAGCCAGTAATGAAAAGTCGGATAGCTAAGGTCGTTCGCCTTGCAAAAAGCAGGAATAGAAAGTTCGCTTGCTGTTTGTTTTTTAATGACGCTCGTCCAATATTGTCGTTTTCCAGATTGGTTCATAGTTCCTCCTTTGTTGTTGAGAAAACTATGAACGAGATCTAGTGATGTGGGAACGTGGGTTTAATTCGACGCTTAGTACGCTAGGCAAAGCTAGTGAATAAATAATGGGTGAAAGTCCCATCTTAGTAAGGGTGAGCCACCCGCTAAGTCCTCAAGCTATGCGCTGTATGTGGGTAACTGCATCAGTGAAGTGTTAGTAGAGGCCTCTGTAGGCTAAGTATTGAGCCACGAAATCAGTTTCAGGAGTGGGGATGCTGTTAAGCGAAGCAGAACCCAACAAGAATACGAGCGCTAAAGGCTAGTTTATATTCTACTCCTCGGGGTCGTAGACC
>Ga0316197_10000045_pt1 | contig 109932 bp, 112 predicted proteins | sample OudBiesiAoxic_MG_FD_204939 | JGI IMG/M metagenome (GOLD analysis project Ga0316197, IMG submission 204939) | Coastal sediment microbial communities from Oude Bieten Haven, Netherlands - site A oxic | ecosystem: Environmental > Aquatic > Marine > Coastal > Sediment | place: Netherlands... | reverse complement strand
TCTACAATAATATGAGACCGCATCTGAGTTTGGGTATGCAAACGCCAAATGAAGTGCATGAAAAAGGCCAGCAGCTAGCGCTACTGGCCGATCAATAAACCGTCAACGTATTTTAGGACGTGACATGATGGTATAAGATACATCACTAATTTGGTTCTGGATGTTGCCGCAATGACTCAACAAAGCTTTAGTTTTTCTGATCTCACGCCTGATTTATTACTCGATGCGCTCGACAGTGTGGGTGTGTATGCCGAATCAGGATTACTAGCGCTAAACAGTTATGAAAATAGGGTTTATCAGTTTAAAGCTGATGATGGCGCCCGCTACGTGGCAAAATTCTATCGCCCACAACGCTGGACTAACGAGCAAATTCAAGAAGAACATGATTTTACACTCGAGTTAGCGGATCAAGAAATTCCAGTTGCGGCACCTATCGTATTTTCGGGTGAGACTTTAACGCATTTTAAAGGTCATCGTTTTACCTTATTTCCAAGTATGGGGGGTCGTCAGTATGAAGTTGATAATATTGATCAACTTGAGTGGGTGGGTCGCTATCTAGGGCGTATCCATAACATAGGTAAAAGCAAAAGCTTTGTTCATCGTTCCACAATGAGCCTTGATGAGTACCTTTATCAACCACGTAAAATTTTAGAAAATGCCGATTTTATTCCTGACTACCTCAAAAAAACTTTTTTCTCAGATCTCGATCTACTCATTAAAGAGCTAGACCAACGTTGGCACTCTGATTGGCAACCCATTCGCTTACATGGCGATTGTCACCCAGGTAATATTTTATGGCGCGATGGCCCTTTATTCGTCGATCTCGATGATGCGCGTAATGGTCCTGCAGTCCAAGATTTATGGATGCTATTAAATGGTGATCGTAATGATCGACTCGCACAACTTGATACCTTGTTAGAAGCTTACACTGAATTTTCTGATTTCAATCCAAAAGAATTGCAACTTATTGAACCTTTACGCGGTCTTAGAATGGTTCACTACATGGCTTGGTTGGCAAAACGTTGGCAAGATCCTGCATTTCCCCGTGCATTCCCATGGTTTGCAGATGCAAAATACTGGGAAGGACAAGTGCTATCATTTAAAGAGCAAATCGCGACATTAAATGAACCGCCGCTGCAACTAATGCCACAGTGGTAATCACCTAAAAAATAACACAACATAAATAAAACAATGGAAAGTAGCTAAAGGCTATTTCTTAAAACTCAGGGAGTACACCGCAACATGATGAAGAAACTTTTGGCTCTAGCGAGCGTAGCACTATTATCTTTTTCCGTTCAAGCTGCCAAGTTTACTGAAGGCGATTACTACAAAATACTTGAACTACCTAAATCAAGCAGCCCGATCGTTACAGAATTTTTCTCTTTCTATTGCCCACACTGTAATAGCTTTGAGCCAATGATTCAGGAACTGAAAAAGCAACTGCCAGATAATGCTAAATTCCAGAAAAATCATGTTTCTTTCATGGGTGGCTCTATGGGTAAATCCATGAGTAAAGCTTTCGCGACATCTATCGTTCTCGGTATCGATAACAAGATGACACCAGTACTTTTCAATCGTGTTCATGGGATGAAAAAGCCACCGCGTAATGATGCAGAATTACGTCAAATCTTCGTTGATGAAGGTGTTAAAGCAGAAGATTTCGATGGTGCCTACAATAGCTTTGCCGTTAATTCGATGGTTAATCGTTTTGATAAAGGCTTCCAAGATAGTGGTCTAACGGGTGTTCCAGCTATTATCGTTAACAATAAATACCTAGTACAAACAGGTAAAATACAATCTTCTGATGAGTACTTCGAGTTAGTGAATTTCTTACTTAAAAAGTAATATTCAAGCGAGTACACAGCAGTATAGAAGGGGGCTTATATGCCCCTTCTTTTTATCCCGCATTAGGTATTACTTTTTATGGATAAGATCCTCATCAGCGCCTGTTTATATGGTTTACCAGTACGTTATGATGGAAAAGATAACCAGCTGACCGATAGCTTATTACAACAGTGGATACAACAAGATCGCTTAATCGTATTGTGCCCAGAGGTTTCTGGTGGGTTACCCACACCTCGACCGCCAGCAGAAATTCAAGCAGACGGAACCATCAGAACCAAGAACAATATCGATGTTACTGACGCCTTTTTACAAGGCGCACATCAAGCCGTCAGACTGTGCCAGCAACATAATATCAAGTTCGCGATCTTGAAAGAAAATAGCCCCTCATGTGGCAGCCATTTTATTTACAATGGGCAATTCAATGGCACAAAGATTACCGGGCAAGGTTTAACCGCAGCTGCACTAACAAAGATGGGCATTCAAGTCTTCAGTGAAAACCAACTTAGTATCTTAGACGCAGCCCTTGATTCATAAGCCACATCCACCTCCGTTTAATCAAACCACTTGAGCAGTTAAACGCTTTAATAATCGATCCATCGAACGATAACCTAATGCCTCGGCAAGGTGCCCACGCTCTATCTTGTCTTTCCCCGCTAGATCGGCAATCGTTCGCGCCACTTTAATGATTCGGTGGTAAGCCCGAATAGATAAGCCAAGTTGATGTAATGCACTTTCTAAAAATTCGGCATCCTCTTTGACTAGCGCACAGTGGGTATCTAACTCACGAGTAGACAATAAGGCATTAACCTTGCCGCCACGGGCTAACATCACCTTTCTTGCATGATGAACTCGCTGTTGAATAACCGCACTGCTTTCACCTCGATCGCCCCCTTCTGCCAATGTGCCACGTGGTAGGCCTGGGATTTCTATCGACATATCGAATCGATCCAATAACGGACCAGATAAACGGCTAAGGTAGCGTAATATCGCTTGTGGGTTAGTCCGCGACTGGTTGCCTTCGTAATAACCTGTAGGGCTAGGATTTAAGGCGCCAATCAATTGAAAACGAGCAGGAAAACAGGTTTTACTGGCTGCACGAGAGATCACAATCTCACCAGACTCTAACGGCTCACGCAGTGAATCTAAGACCTTTCGCCCAAACTCTGGCATTTCATCTAAGAAGAGAATGCCATTATGTGCCAAGGATATTTCACCCGGTTTAGGCACAGACCCCCCGCCGACTAAAGCCGCCATCGAACTTGAATGATGCGGGGTTCTAAAAGGCCGTTGAAGCCAGTTACCTTCATGCAATGACTGCTGAGTCAATGAAGCAACAGATGCCGTTTCTAGGGCTTCTGCGTGCCCCATTTCAGGCAATAAATCACACAGGCGAGAAGCCAGCATGGTTTTACCCGTACCTGGTGGGCCTAAAAACAACTTGTTGTAGCTGGTATAACCCCGAGAGCTAATTTCATGCGCTACATGGTCGAAAGACGTTGTGTTTGTTGTCTGCACGAAGCCCTTTAAATCCGCACTGTATTGCCCTTTAACGTAAACATACATCGGGTCAGACAATAGCTCTTCACGTTCGCCCAAACACTCTATGTGCGACTTAAACCAGTTCTTGAACTCGTTACTGATTAGCTGCTCAGTAGCTTGCTGTGATCGCTCTCGTTGCTTCTCACGCTGCAAACGCTGTTTGTTTATCTGATTATGATCAACCTGATTACGTTTATCAGCAGTAGTCGCTTGTCGATGCGCTTCTCTGCGTTCTTGCTGGTGATGTATCTGCTTTCGAATAGCATTAAGAACTAAATCAAAAATTGAATCACGACGCTTAGCGTTGTCAGTGTTATTAATACTCTCTCTCGTAGAGAGAGTGTTATAGGGGACATTTTTAGTGTCATTTCGAGGGGACAAAACACTTTTCAGCGATTTGTAAGCTAGTGCAGAGATAGCAGTCAGATTAAAGAAATAATGATTATTTCGACGCTTATCTGTTTTGTCTTTTGGTCGGTTGTTTGCTCTACGTTTTACGATACCAGCTTTGATAAGCAAGCTTACTGCTCGCGTGACTGTCTTAGTCGATACATCAACAGATTTAGATATATTTTCAAGGGATGGGTAGGCATAACCGGACTTCACATTGAAGTGATTAGCAATCTTGATAGCAACGTACAAAGCGGTTTGCTCTGCTTTGCCTGTAGGTTTGATTTTAGATAGCTCAGCAATTAGCTGACTTGAGTGGCGAATTTCTTGAGTTTGCAGTGATGCTTCGATCATCATTTAACCATCTAATACTTGTATGAGTATCTTATTGTTGCCATTAGTAGTCAGTGGATGCTTTAATCCAGCACGTTCAGTGCTTCGATCATTGGACTACTGGTGACAGGTGTTGTCTGTTACCACTCACAAGTCAGAGTTGCAGCTCTTTCTTGTGGCATAAAAACCCACTACACGGTGGGTTTTTTTGTATCTGCTGAAAATGGAACACTCAGCATCACGCGCGAATATCTACTCTATTTCATCAATGATCAATCAAGATCTGCACTTCTAATGACTGACTGAGCAGTAATTGATCAAACCAGTACAAACCGTGTTCAGTTCAGTCACCAGTGAGTTATTTTCTCTTTTATTTCGGATAGTTAAGTAACCAGTGAAGCATCGACAATAAAAACTATAATCAAGATAATGGCTTAAATCACTTGTATAGAAACTCGATTAATATGGATTTAAATACCGCAACAGACATCTTGATAGCTCATCGCTCTAAGGTACTTTTTGATATCGATGATCTAACTGTCCACCAGCTAGACGATGAACGTATTTTGATAATAAAAGGGGAGCATTGTTTTCTGATTGAAAAAGAAAGCTTATGAAACTATCTCAGACATAGTTCTAAATCGATCTGAGCGATCTTCTGTGAAGTTTTCTTGCTTTTAGATGAGCGATATAGCTTTATTTAACAGAAAGCTCTCACAGATCATTTGAGAGCTTCTAAGCGTAAATGATTAAATGCTTACTTATAAATTAACTGTAAGAACTCATTATCTGCCATGATCTTATCTGTTGTTACGTTTATAGCTTTGTTCATTGAATTTTGAACTGGGTAACTATTAACTTCACCGCTAGTAAATACCTTCTTGTAGTTTTCATTATCCGTCAGGTACACCGTCATATTACATTCAGGAACGTAATGACCAGTACATTGAATCGCATGAAGACTAATCTCAAAAGAAGCTGACTCTAGTGTTCTATTCGTCTCAACATTGTTGATCTTCATTGATAAGTTACTAATGATGTTATCTACCCAACCTTTGTAACCCGTTTTTAGTGTTGTTATTCCATCAGAGAAAAATACACGCGGTGTTGTATCTATTTGTGCATTGACAAATGTAACCGGTTCACTGCTATAAGATTCATTTTTAGGTGCTTCCTGATATACGGTTGTACAACCAGATAGAACAGTGATTCCTAACATGCATGCAATGATCGTTTTTTTCATTTTTCAGTGTCTCTTTGTGTGTTGAGACGCACATCCTAGAACAGATATTTAAAGGTGTCGGGTTTCTTTATAGATTGTTCGCTTCGCTCACTTCCGCCTTTGGCGGGGGAGCGCTGCGCACTCCGAATTTTTTCATAATTCTGCATAGGAAAATCAGGGCTCATTAAGGACTGTTTTGAACATGTTTTTAAGAGCTATATTGGTAGTATTATTAATAGAACTAGACAAAAACATAAGGAAAGCGACTCGAAACCAGTGATACCAATGGCTCCGAGCGTTTTGCTAGTATAAGAGGTTACCGAATGTTTGAGAGACAAGATTCCGGAAATTATTAGTCATAAAAAGCGAGTCTCTTCCAATTATTTTACTCGTCTTTTTCATGTCTTTTAGGATGTAGGTAATCCAATACGATGAGTAGAGTTTCTCAAGCTTTATTTTTCTAGCTGCGTTGCTTGGATGTGACTGTCCCAAAGATTTTTGAAGAGCTAATGCCAAAACTGATTCCTGACCAGCGTTAATTCTTATCCCACCATGAATGTGAGGGTTTTTCGAATTCTTTAGCTCCTTAAACTCCAACGAAAACCATAGCTCCTTTATATCCAAACCTGCTTTTCTTAAGTGACGTTTTAGGTTCTTAGCTAAATAATCAATGGGGTTACCTGAATTTTCCGCAGATTGATATGTGTAAGGATCAATTCTTACAGTAAAAGCCATCAGAGACTCATCATCACTAAGTGTCTTAAGCCAGTAGTCAAGAGACCATTTAAGTTTCTCTCTAATATCCATATAATAATATCAACTTATAGTGACCCGATTCCTTTGGGTACATACAAAAATGCCGTCCTGCCAAGGCGGCTTTTATTTACACCTCAACAAATCCCCAACACCTCTGACGAGACTTGTGCCCATAGCTATCAATGATCGCCTTCTCAGGTATCACTGGTGTCAGAACGTAACCTTCTGTGTTTAGATATGGATTAATTAGTGTTTTTGCTATGTAGCCAATGCTTGGTGATTCAGAGTCTCTAACCAAGTCCATAGTTGAGCTATATAGGAATTTGTTTCTAGGACTCACTAAGCTATGGAAAACCCGATAACCAAGACGGCTTCTTTCATTCGCCAAAGCAAAACTTACTTTGTGCTTAACGGGTTCCGGTAGCTCTACAAAATAATCAACACGACTAGTCATATATTCACCTCTCGAAAAAGTGAATTTTGCTCATCAAAGAACTCTTGAATTAACGCTTCATCAATAGTGAAATCTCTAAATCGATTCAAAGCTGTGTTATATCGTTCAGCTTGTTTTTGCTGTCTCTCTAATCTTTTTTCTTCAGTCATCATCTGACCAATAGAAGAACGAGACACGATCCGATTGATTCGCTCTCTAGGACTTATCGCTTCAAAACCCCAACGTTTTTCAGTTGAGCAAACTTTATGAGCTTTCTGAATACCGGTAGGGACTTGTTTAGCTTTGAAACGATAACCAAGAGGGATAAGAACCTTATTCAGACGCCTTTGAATACCAAGCAACTCATTGCGGTATATCATCTTTGATTCAAAAGCGTTGTGGTGGGTTAAATTAGTTAGATACTCAAATACATCTAAAGCATCTGTATATGATAGGCGTTGTAAGTCAAAAAGAGCTGCATTTACAACTCCCTTCGGAATCCTAGTAAAACTGTGGTATTGATTGTTCAAATTGCCCTCCTAGCTCTGAATGAACTAGTCGGAATTTATCACTAATAATGAAGTAGTAAAAGACACCTTAGTATAAGAACTTACCTAACCATTTCATAATCTTACACAAGTTTCTTGTAATTATTTAAAGTCACATATTGCTACTATAAGAATTTATGAATTAAGATGAAGACTAAGGACTATGCCATCATAATCACAGTAGGCTAGTAGGCTTTGAGAAACCCCCAAATAGAAGTCTCACACGGAAGACTTCTGTAACCCAATCGATAACCGCATTCTCGTAGATATGGTCTAAGTACTCTCTGTACTCGTTTAGGCATGATTTCTTTAGGTAACTCAGATGCCAGAACGGTTTGTTTTCCAAGCTTATCTAGCAGTACCAGGTACTCAATAGCTATCGTGTCATAGTCTGCATCAAGATTGCTTTTCAGGTATTCGATGACATGTTCCGGCAATTCAACAAATTTTGTTTTTTTCATTACAGCTACAGATTTCTAATCCAATAGAGTGGGGGGAGGTTAGTTAGCTCCTTAAGTAGCATCAAGGTGTAATAGTTTGAACCATAAGGTGATATGGACTGTTACCTGTATAAGGATTGTATCTAAAGAGGGCTTTGGGACTGGCGGCATCTGGGTGAAAAAAGTCATTTCCTATATGGGGATATGACAATAATACTTTCTAAAATGTAGATACTAAGAAGGAGAAGCAACTAGCTTCTCCTTCTGAGAGATTAGGCAGCGATAGAACTACGGGTAAAGGCTTTCAAATCTTGAGGAAGAGTTTCAATGAATGACTCTCTGGCAACTTTGGATGGCATTAAACTTAATAGTTCAGATAAGATACTCATTAAATCATCATATCTATCCCACTGAACTTTAAAGCGACCCTTTCCAACCTTTTGTTCAACTCTATTAAGCTGTTTAGCTTCGCTGTATGTATAACGCATACTATTAAGAATCTGTTGTCCTTCGTCATCAAACTCTTCAAATGTAAACGTCATAATTAACTGTTTGTTTTTCTTGGATATACTCATTTCAATATAGTTATCTTCGAAAACAGTATCAGCTATATCACTTGGTTGAACCCCTTTCGCAAGATAGGTAGCAATAAGCTTATCCGTTAAAACTTTTACTTTTTTACTTAACATGACAACATTTTCCTAAGCTCATCCATAAGCAACGGTACTAGGTCTAATGATTGTAGCAAAGCCTTGTTATCTCGGCTGTTAACCGGACCAAATTTGTTTGCTAGCTTCAAATTTACGTATCGAACCAGAAGACCATCATTTGGGGTATCTAATTTCAGGTACGGGATTATACCCTTAAACTTAGGAGCCAATTCAAACGATTTCTCGCCTAAATTACAATCACTCAATACATTAGCCACTTCGTCTTGAATCTTTTTAGTTAACAACTTTCTAATTTTCTTTCTAGCAATATCAGGCCGTTTTTCAATTAGAGCAGGATCAATCTCAGCGTCAGATATTTTGGTAGTTTCAGTCTCAATCAGCTTATTTTTTATGACTGCAATTTGATCGTCTTCTATGCCTGCATCTTTTAAAGCTTCTAATGTTTTAGATACTTTTGCATTTACTTCCGCACGCTTCTGCTCAAAAAGAACATTAAAATCTAGGTCACTCAAGTAAGAATCTTGATCACTTACAAACGAATCATCAGTAACAATTCCAGCAAGGCTACGCTCCCTTTGAGAATAATCTCTATTTAATTCTGTATAATCCCTAACTCGCTGCTGTTTAGCACGATCTACTTCTTTTTGGAATTTATCCCACATGAAGTTCAAGCCAGTCTCTTCGTGATAAATCACTACGGCATTATTATCTATTTCAAAAGCGGTTATCTCACTTTCAGGAATAGCTCGAAGAACTCTACCGATAACCTGAGCAAACGCATTGATACTACGATACGGTCTAAACATCGCTAGAATCGTAAGGTAATGATGATCATAGCCTTCCATAAGCATGTTGACTGAAATGACAACCTGACACTCATGATTGTTTATCTTCTTAAATGAAGCATCTACTTCTTCAGGTAGCATATCGCTATGTACGATGACACTATCTAACCCTTTGGCTTTATACCACCTAAGTAAATCTTCAGCATGTTTAATACTACAGCCCACGGCAAGGATTTTGTGGGGAACTTTAGGACTAGCCGTTTTTAGTTCCTGCAACCGAGCAATACTATTATCAATTACATCTAAAGAGCATTCTTCAGAAAGAGCTACACTTTTCTCTAACCATTCTCTATCTTTGAACTGTAAAACCTCATCTTTTGTTAGAGACACTCCCGGCTTCTCTGCTACTGTAAAATACAGCTGATGGGCATTAACCGTTTCTTTTCTTAGCCATTTGACATAACGATCTCTCATCACTTCAGATAGAGGGGTTTCGTGAATTCTATCGCCAGGAACTGGTTGATTATCACCTCGGTAAGGCGTTCCAGTAACATGAAGTTTTTTGGCTTTAGAAAAATAACTAAGAACCTCTTGCCATGTTCCTGCAGGAGCATGATGAGCTTCGTCAACTATAACCATGTCAAAAAAATCTGAATCAACAATAGACCGGTTAAGAAGTCCTGTTTTTCTACCACTCGATAGCTTTTGAATATTGGAATACACAATATTACTTTCAAACAAGTGCTCGTCTGAAAGATCACTGCTGTATTCCGAAACAATGGGTAAATACATTGGATTAAAAATGACATCAAAATTAACCCAAAAGTTATCGTCCAAGACTTCTTGAGTCTTTTGAATACTCTGCTTTGTTACTAAACCGGGAGTTATAATCAAAACTCTTCCACTACAAATCCCATATGGTGCAATAGATATCAACCCACTCTTACCTGTACCTGTAGGCAAAACAACAAGAGCTTCCCCATGAGGTTTCTCAGAAAAATAGTTCTGTATTTTTAGATAGGCTTCAACTTGAGGGTTTCGAAGCTTATGGTTTGATTCAATGTTAACAGGAGTATTCTGAAAATAGGACATGACAACCTTTCTATGCATATAGTTTATATGCTGATTATTTATTATAAGAACTGAGCAAACAATGATCAGCTCCTAAAAATGTAGAAAAGTATGAGTCACTTAAATCAATAAGAAGAAAAAAGAGAATAAATAGAGACTAAGTCTTATTCCAATGACGCTTTACTGTAGCAATACCGATATCTAACTCTTTAGCTGTCGCGCTCTGAGATAAACCTTCAGCTTTACATCGTTGTACGCTTTCTGTTGTCCCCTTTGCTGCTGGTCTACCCAGCTTCTTACCTTCAGCTTTAGCTCGATTTAGCCCTTCTTGGGTTCGTTCTCTAATGCGGTTTCTTTCAAACTCTGCAAAGGCTGCAAACATCTGAAGCATTAACTTACCTTCTGAGCTGCTTAAATCAGGTACAGGTAAATCGAGAGAAACAACGTTAATCCCTTTCTTTGTTAGTAGATCTACTGTCTGCTGTACATCAATATTGTCACGCCCCAATCGATCAAGCTTAAGTACTACAAGCATATCCTTTGCCTCCAGCTTATGTTCCACCAGCGTTTTAAACTCTGGTCGCTGCATAGCAAGAACACTGCCTGATACCGTTTCAGAAATAACCCTGCTTTCTTCAATATCATATCCGGCATTACGAATAGCTAGGATTTGATTATCAGTTGTTTGCTCTACAGTAGAAACGCGGCAATAAGCGAAGATGCGACCAGTAGTCATTGTGTAACTCATTGTTAGTATCAAAAACGTAGCATCATAATACTACTGGTATCATTTAATGTAAATGCTATTTTTATGATACCAGTGGTAATACTGCTCAGCTAGTATCATTTAACGAGTGTTTTTTGATGCCAGAGAAAGAAGTGTAATTAGTATCATGAATGTTTTTTACTCAAATTAGATCACAACAAATGTGTGGAACTAGTTGCTATAAAACCAAGACATGTATACTAAACAGCACCAAAAAGGCTAATTAAATAAAGTCTTTGTAAATTACAGACCTAGGTGACTCTATGAACTCAACTCTTATATTACGCTTTCGCGATCTATCATGCCCACGCGGTGAAACAATAAAACGTCACAAAGACATTATTAGTAAAAAAGGTTATGTTTGGTGGGGCTGGTGGAACAAAGGCCATGAAAAGTTGCCCGCTGAAACGCTGAGTAACTTGAACCTAAAAACAGAAGATGATTCAGAGAAATTTGTCTACCTGTTCGATAGTGCTGAAAAGACATTCTACAAAGCAACTGTACTGACTTTCAAAGCTGAAGTCGGTGGCGAAACCAACGCTCCTGAAAAAACCCACACACCAACTTACTATATCGAGAACTCACATCCTCTATGGTTTAAGTTTCAAAGAATAGTTCCAGTGGACAAATCTGAAGTAATCGAGAATAAGTCTTATGAGCCTATGGATGATCTGTTTGTGTCAGAGTCTCATTACGAAATATACGATGACAAAGTAGTATCTTCCGAAGATGAATTAGCAGAGCAACATCGGACTATGTGGAGAATCAGAGATCGAGACTTTGCTTCAGACAAAACAAATGAAATCCGTCTTCGTGGTCTTACAGAGCTTCAACCAAGACACTTTGACTCATCGTACAAAGCTACATCTCGAGACAGCATCTTGTGGTTATCTGATCCTCATTTTACAAATGAGGGTTATCATGCTTATTCCCTAGAGGATGGCAACCCTGATAAACCTACTTTGGCAACAACAATTAAATCGGCTTATTTCAGCAGTGAAGATAAAAAGATCGCCTCTTTGTTAATATCAGGAGATCTTACTTGGAAAGGTGAACATGAGGAATTTGCCCTAACAAGCCAATTCATAGACTTCCTGTGCAGTACTTGTAATCTAGATAAATCATGGCTATCTATTTGTCCTGGCAACCACGACTTATCTTTTTACGAAGAAGCCCATGGTAGCCAAAAAGAGAACGATGATGTTATTAAGGAAAACTACAAACAGTCTCGAGAGGCATATAGTAACTTCTACGCTAAGTATTTTGACCTTCAACCAAATAAATCGATGACATCAGGCAGAAGGTTCCTCCTTAATAAATCAATTCCTGTTGAAATAGTTATGCTTAACAGCGTTACTTTACAGCAGACAAAAGGCAGCTTTCAGGGGCATGGTTTTATTGGACAAGAGCAGCTAAAAACCGTAGAAGAAGAGATGGGGTTCCATGAAGATAAACCTAGAAACGTTACTCGAATCTGCGTAATGCACCATCACTTAATGCCGGTATCTCTAACACAAGAAGCTTACCCTGATGCAAAGTACTCAACTGTCTTAGATGCAGAAAGGCTTTCTAGGTGGCTAACTGAACATAAATTTGATTTCTTGCTTCACGGGCATATGCATCAAAACTTCCACTGTGCTATCGAACGTTCCGTGGTAACCCACCTTCCTACTTCAGACTCAAATCCAACCAATAAACTTAACGTTCTTTCACTGGGAAGTAGTGGTGTTTGTACAAGTCACACAGGGGAGTCAGCGGGTAACTGGGCTTGTCAAATTAAGTTCGGACATGAAAAAATTATCTTCGATTACAGCAAAATCAGCGATAAAGATGCTAATTTAAGGGAAAACTATCAATTGGAGTTCGACTACAATGCCTAAATTACTGATCACCGACTTAGACAACACACTTTATGACTGGGTGTCATTTTTTTCCCAATCATTCGAAGCTATGGTTGACTCTATCGTTGAACTGACAGGTATAGACAAGAGCGTATTGCTTCGAGACTTCAAAGAGGTGCACCAAAAGTACAATAGCTCTGAAAGACCCTTTGCAGCTCTCGAGGTCAAAGCTATTATCGACTACTTTGGTACTTCTGATAAAGACGTTCTGAAGAAGAAACTAGCTCCTGCTTTTCGTAACTTTTCAGATAAAAGAAAAGAAACGCTGAAGGTATACGAAGGTGTTACTGACACTTTAGCCAAGCTTAGAGCTCAGGGAATAAAAGTTGTTGGGCATACAGAATCGTATGAAGTGAACGCCGTATACCGAGCCAAAAAGCTAGGACTAGACCAATATCTAAACCACCTTTATACCATTGGTTCAAACTCTTCTTCTCACCCTGATCAGACTAAACCAATGATTGACCCTAGCGATGCAGAGTGGGTTGTTAAATTGCCGGAAGAAGAAAGAAAGCCTAACCCTCAACTTGTTCTAGATATATGTGAAAGAGAAGGTATATCTCCAAGTGATGCGTACTACATCGGTGACTCTATAGTAAAAGATATGTCTATGGCTAACGCTGCTGGTGTTAACTCAGTTTGGGCAAAATACGGCAAGGACTTCCAAAGTGCCAACTGGAAGTTATTGGTCAGCATCACTCATTGGACTGATGAAGATGTCAGAATAGAAGAAGACTTAAAAGCAATGTACTCGAAAGAAACACCAATGTTCGAAGTATCTTCTTTCTCTGGATTACAAAGCATATTTAAAGTATAGCTATATGTTCTTATTAGGGCTTTCACTCGTAAAGCCCTTGCTTAATCATTTTATAAGATTCTTTACGACAAACGTATAAGGCGGAAACTCTCGCACATCCCATGATGGCTTAACCATGTAGCTTTTCTGCTTTTGGTCAAACCGTAAATCGATAGTCCGGCTTTCATCAACTCTGACAGTAATTACCTTGGCTACAGCATCAAACTCTATCTTGTCGATACACTGTACTAGCTGTGAGTTTATCTTTGCTCTCAAGATAATATTTGTTCTGTCTGCTGCTTCGACTTTTAGCGTCTTGAGCGTGTGTTTAAGCTCTTTCCAGACGTTATTAGACTTCGGGGTAAGCTCTATTTCATCTAAGCGTTTCTCAAGCTCTCTATAACGTTGCTCAAGCGATTGCTGTTCTGCTTCTCTCTGCTCTAGTTTTGTAAGCAGTGCTTTGCTGCCAGTGATTGAATCAAGCAAATCAACCAAGTGCACTATAGAAGCTTCAACCGTTTTCAAATTTCGGGATACGCTAGATAACTGCTCTTTAAGTTGCGTTGATTCTTCTTCGTTGTGGACTGTATGTAATCTTAGGTTCAATGTAGCAGCGACACTCAAAACAGCATCTTCTATTACCGGATATCTCATAGAAGCGTACTTACAGCGAATACCATCATGATGAGCACCTTGGCGTGCTCTACTGCAAACAAGATACTGACCACCTTTGCTTCCACCACCTTTATTAAGGTAATGCATAGTTGCCCCACAGTTCTTGCAGACAACTAAGCCAGTAAACAGATTATTGATGGCATTCTTTCGGGTCCCACTGGTTCTGCCTTGGCGACTTTCTATCGATAGGTTAGCTTTCTTGAAAGTATCAATATCAATAGCGGCAGGGTAATAACCTTGTATTGGTTCACCATCCTCTACTCGCTTGCCGTCCTGTGATTTGAATGGTTGATACTCACCTAGAACGGCTCTAGCTCTTAATATCTTCTTTATATAGGTAGTATGCCAGCCAGTTTTAGACCGTCCCCATGGCTTAATCCCCTCTTTATTAAGTTGCTTATGGACTGCGATAGCACCTAGACCATCTATGGTCATCTGGAAGATACGCTTAAGCAGATCAACTCTCTCAGGTATTAGCTCATAACCTGTATCAGTAAGCGTTATCCAATGAGGCATGTTGTAGCCTGTAGGTTTTAGATTTTCTCTTGCTTGTTTTCGCTTCTCTGCGTGAGCTGCTTTTAAACGCTTAGATTTAGTAAGAGACTCTTCATGTGCTCGCATCATAAAGACAAGAGACAACATCAAGTCTTCAATGCGATCTAATGATTCAGTCGTGTATGTGCGACTGTCTTGTAAAGTAACAATGCTTATACCTAGCTCTAGCAATTCCATGAACCTACGAAGCGCGATAGATATCTTTTCCCTACTAAGCCTATCCATCGACTCTACAAGCAAGTACGAGCCTCTAGGGATAGTCCCGCCTTTAACAGCATCAATGAATTCACCCAAAGCTCCATCTTTAAAATGAGTCCCGTGATATGCAGACTTACCAAGATCTCTAAGGGTTAAGTCAGCTAAGTTGAGCCCATGCTTGTCACAGTAGTCTTTAGCTAAAGCCGTCTGCCTTCGAAACGAATCACCCTTTGCCTGTTCTAGTGAACTAAATCTAATGTAGCTATACGCAAGACTCACAAGCCAATCTCTTCCAATAAAATTTAGTGCACTCTAGAAGCTTCAGTCTGCGTATTCAAGTGGGGTTATTTAAGATACGACATCAATAAGTTATGCCCACCAGCCGCAGCAATCTCTAACGCACGCTTACCCTGCTGCTGACCGATAATATCTTGCATATCGCGATCATTTTTAGGGCGTTCTTGGGCTATTTCAGCCTCGTTTCGATGATGTAACTGCAATTGTTGTTGACCACATAAATGCCCACAGACAGCCAGTAAATCGCCAGCAGAACGATGTTTTTCTTTCCCCACCAGTGCAACTTGATCGCCATTATCATCAGGAACAATTAAACATCGTCCCGCCTTCGTTGATGCCAACGCTGCTGGCAACGCTCCTTTAACCGGACGTAAATCGCCTGATAATGCGAGTTCACCAAGAAATTCATATTCGTGCAGTTTATTCATCGGGATTTGTCCCGACGCAGCCAAAATACCTAACGCTATAGGCAAATCAAATCGCCCCCCTTCTTTGGGTAAATCGGCCGGGGCTAAGTTGACTGTTAGACGCTTGGAAGGGAACTCAAAATTCGCATTTACAATCGCACTGCGAACCCGATCTCGTGCCTCCTTGACCGTGGTTTCTGGCAGCCCAACCAAATTGAAGGCAGGCATTCCGTTACTCAAATGCACCTCAACGGTAACGGCGGGCGCGTCAACACCCACACATGCTCGGCTGTGAACAATCGCAAGAGTCATTCTTAATCGTCCTGTTTAGATTACATACTAATAAGTTAATGAAACGCTTCTATTTCGTTTCACAAAAAGCCTATTTATGCAGATTGTTTGCAAAGAAATCATAAGTTTTTTCTTGTCATGCGAGTCATGTCTGTGTTACCACTTAGGTAGAGCGACAATTAATCAATAAAATCGGACAGACAATAAATGCCATTTAACGCCAAAGCCCTACAACTCATTATTATCGTCATCGTGGTGATTATGTCACCACGAGGGGAATGCTAGGCGTTAGGTAGCAAGAAACATAACAAACGCATAAGCCCCCGCACTGAAAGGTTCGGGGGCTTTTTTAAATATTCAAAATCAGCAATAAAAAGCAATGCGGAAGCACGTTTTTAAGGAGCAGCAATGACAGGGGCAGAGTTAGTTGTACACGCGCTGCAGCAACAAGGGATAACCACGATATTTGGTTATCCTGGTGGCGCAATTATGCCAATCTATGACGCACTCTATGATGGTGGCGTCGAACACATTCTTTGCCGTCATGAGCAGGGTGCTGCCATGGCTGCGATTGGTATGGCTAGAGCCACTCAAGATGTTGCTGTATGCATGGCGACATCCGGTCCAGGTGCCACTAATCTGGTAACAGGATTAGCCGATGCTTTTCTTGATTCTGTGCCTATGGTTGCGATTACTGGACAGGTAGCCAGCTCGCATATTGGCACCGATGCCTTCCAAGAAATGGATGTAATTGGTATGTCATTGTCTTGTACCAAACACAGCTACCTTGTTACCGACATTAATGATCTCGCACCCACGTTAGCTGAAGCGTTTATTGTTGCCAAAGCAGGTCGACCAGGCCCGGTTATTGTTGATATCGCCAAAGACGTACAACTCGCCCAAGCGCCTGTTGAATTGCTGCCGTTTATTGAAGAGCCAAGCATTCCTGTTGCAACACCAGTATCTATCGCTAAAGCGCAGCGTCTTCTCGCCGCCAGCCAACGCCCTGTATTGTATGTAGGTGGTGGTGTTCAACTAGCGAAAGCAACCGACACCGTACGTACTTTTTTAAAACTAAACCCAATGCCAGCGGTGAGTACACTGAAAGGGCTGGGCACAGTAGAGCGTCACGACCCCCATTATTTAGGCATGCTGGGTATGCACGGCACTAAGGCGGCGAATTTAGTCGTTCAAGAGTCTGATTTATTGATTGTAGTGGGTGCCCGCTTTGATGATCGCGTAACCGGCAAGCTTGATACTTTCGCACCGCACGCAAAAGTCATTCACCTTGACATTGATGCCTCTGAATTTAATAAATTACGCATCGCAAACGCGCCATTACGCGGTGATGTCAATGTGATCTTACCGCAATTAGAATTGTCACAAGACATCTCTGCATGGGTACAGCACAGTGAAACATTACGTTCTGATTTCAAATGGCGTTATAACCACCCTGGCGATCTGATTTATGCACCACTACTGATGAAGCAGTTATCCGATATGATGCCCGACAGCTCGGTGATTTCGACGGATGTCGGCCAACATCAGATGTGGGCAGCACAACACATTCAACCTCGTGAACCACAAAATTACATCACGTCTGCCGGCCTAGGTACGATGGGCTTTGGCTTACCCGCTGCGATGGGGGCGAAAGTCGCCAGACCAAACGATGAATCTATCCTAATATCGGGGGATGGTTCATTCATGATGAATGTTCAAGAGCTTGGCACGTTAAAGCGTAAGCAAATTCCAGTGAAAATGGTGCTGATCAATAACCAACGCCTTGGCATGGTAAGACAATGGCAATCACTGTTTTTTGATGGACGCCACAGTGAAACGATCTTAGATGACAACCCTGATTTTGTCGTATTAGCCAGTGCGTTTGGTATTCCGGGTAAAACAATCACCAAGAAAGAAGAAGTAGAGCCAGCGCTAAAAGAAATGCTAGCAAGTGAAACCGCTTATTTGCTACATGTACTTATCTCTGAAGAAGAAAATGTATGGCCATTAGTGCCACCCGGTGCTGCGAACCAAGATATGCTGGAGAATACCTAATGGAAAGATACCTACTCGATATCAAAGCGGATGATAAACCAGTATTACTAGAGCGGGTTTTGCGCGTTATTCGCCACCGTGGTTTTATAATTAAACAAGTTAATGCAACACAGAATCACGAAAGTAAGATAGCAAGTGTAGAAATTATCGTCGACAGTGACCGTCCGATTACAACGCTGATCAATCAAATAGAAAAGCTTTGGGATATACGCACCGTCAAAACCACATTATTAGAAAACCAAGATTAGTACAGAAGGAAGGTACACGAGATGGCAAACACAGCAGATTACATTTGGTTTAATGGTGAAATGGTTCCTTGGGCTGAGGCAAATGTTCACGTATTAACCCATGCTATGCACTATGGTACGTCGGTTTTTGAAGGTATTCGCTGCTATAACACCCCAAATGGTCCCATTGTTTTTCGTCATAAAGAACACATGGATCGCTTAAAGAATTCAGCAAAGATTTACCGCTTCCCAATTCCATACTCATCTGAAGAATTAATGGAAATTTGTCGTGAGACGATTCGCGTCAACGAACTAGAATCTGCTTATATTCGTCCATTAGGCTATGTCGGTAATGTCGGTCTAGGGGTTTGCCCACCAGTTGATACTGAAATGGATCTTATTGTTGCGGCTTTTCCTTGGGGTTCTTATCTTGGTGAAGAAGCGTTAGAAAGTGGCGTCGATGCCATGATTTCAAGCTGGAATCGCGCAGCGCCTAATACCATTCCAACCGCCGCAAAAGCGGGCGGTAACTACCTTTCATCATTATTAGTCGGTAGTGAAGCGCGCCGCCACGGTTATGCAGAAGGCATCGCACTGAGTGTTGATGGTTACCTCTCTGAAGGTGCTGGCGAGAATATCTTTGTGGTGCGTAACGGGATCCTATCTACCCCACCAGCAACAAGCGCAATCTTACCAGGCATCACGCGTGATTCAATCATGGTGCTAGCCAAAGAGATGGGCTACGAAGTACGTGAAGAAAATATCGCGCGTGAAGCACTCTACCTCGCAGATGAAGTATTCATGACGGGTACCGCAGCAGAAATTGTGCCAGTTCGCAGTGTTGACCAAATCTCGGTAGGTGAAGGCAAACGCGGCCCTATCACCAAAGAAATTCAAGCGGCTTACTTTGGTCTATTCAATGGAACAACAGAAGATAAGTGGGGCTGGTTAGATTACGTTTACCCTAAATCTGACAAGTAAGCGCGCCAATTAAGTACATCATATTATTCGTTCATCTTGCCACACCAATTAGAGCGGCAAGATGAACAACGCAATAAAAGGATTTTTACTGTTATGCCTAAGTATCGTTCAGCCACCACCACCCACGGTCGTAATATGGCCGGAGCCCGCGCATTATGGCGTGCGACAGGCGTTAAAGATGAAGATTTCGGCAAGCCGATCATTGCCGTCGTTAACTCTTTTACGCAATTTGTACCTGGCCATGTTCATTTAAAGGACATGGGACAGCTAGTGGCAGGGGAAATAGAAAAAGCGGGTGGTATCGCCAAAGAATTCAATACCATTGCCGTTGATGATGGTATCGCAATGGGACACGGCGGTATGCTGTATTCCCTACCGTCGCGAGAACTCATTGCTGACTCGGTGGAATACATGGTTAATGCGCACTGCGCCGATGCAATGGTGTGCATCTCTAACTGTGACAAAATCACCCCGGGTATGCTAATGGCCTCACTGCGACTCAATATTCCTGTGATCTTTGTTTCTGGTGGACCGATGGAAGCCGGTAAAACAAAGCTGTCTGATCAGATCCTAAAGCTGGATCTTGTTGATGCCATGATTCAAGGTGCAGATCCTACGGTGTCTGACGAACAAAGCGAGCAAATAGAGCGATCTGCTTGTCCAACCTGTGGTTCATGTTCAGGGATGTTCACAGCGAACTCCATGAACTGTCTAACAGAAGCATTAGGATTAAGCCAACCAGGTAATGGTTCAATGCTGGCGACTCACGCCGATCGCGAACAACTCTTTATCAATGCGGGTAAACGTATTGTTGATCTGACTAAACGTTATTACCTTAACGATGATGACACCGCATTACCGCGTAATATTGCCAATAAAAAAGCCTTTGAAAATGCCATGGCGCTCGATATCGCAATGGGTGGCTCAACCAATACCGTATTGCACCTATTAGCCGCAGCAAAAGAAGGTGACATTGATTTTGATATGGACGACATCGATCGTATGTCTCGTCTGATACCGCACCTTTGTAAAGTAGCTCCCTCAACACCGAAATATCACATGGAAGATGTACACCGTGCTGGTGGTGTTTACAGTATTTTAGGTGAACTTGATCGCGCCGGTCTGCTGCACAACGACACTCACAATATACTGGGTCAAACATTTGCTGAATCACTGGCTGAATACGATATCGCGGTAACAGAATCACAAGCGGTGAAAGATTTCTTCCGTGCCGGTCCTGCTGGTATTCGCACCACCAAAGCCTTCTCGCAAAGCTGTCGCTGGGACACCTTAGATGACGATCGCACCAATGGCTGTATTCGCAGTAAAGAAAATGCATTTAGCCAAGATGGCGGGCTCGCTGTCCTTTCTGGCAACATCGCACTCAAAGGCTGTATTGTTAAAACCGCAGGCGTTGATGAAAACAGCTTAACCTTTAGCGGACCAGCCGTAGTTTTCGAAAGCCAAGATACTGCTGTTGAAGGTATTCTTGGGGGCAAAGTGAAATCGGGCGATGTAGTTGTTATTCGTTACGAAGGCCCTAAGGGTGGTCCTGGGATGCAAGAAATGTTGTACCCAACCACTTACCTTAAATCAATTGGTCTAGGCAAAGAATGTGCCTTAATCACTGATGGTCGCTTCTCTGGCGGCACGAGTGGTTTATCGATTGGTCATGTTTCACCAGAAGCAGCCGCTGGTGGTACGATTGGCCTCGTGAACGATGGCGATATCATTAATATCGATATTCCTAACCGCAGTATTGAATTACAAGTTGATGACGCAGAGCTTACCCAACGCCGTGTAACAGCAGATCAGCAAGGTTGGAAGCCTGTTAACCGTCAACGTGAAGTATCTTACGCATTACGTGCGTATGCATTACTTGCAACCAGTGCCGATCAAGGCGCTATCCGTGACAAATCTAAACTCGAAGGATAATAATGATGAGCGAAGTAACACAGGCCAAGGATGTAGAGCTATTAAGCGGAGCCGATTACCTTCGCAATATTCTTCGCGCACCTATCTATGAAGTGGCGCAAGTTACGCCTCTCCAAGATATGGATCGATTGTCAGCAAGGATCGGCAATCGCATCCAGTTAAAACGAGAAGATCGCCAGCCAGTTCACTCGTTTAAACTGCGTGGTGCTTACAACATGATGTCTCAGCTAACTCCTGAGCAACGTAAAGCGGGGGCTATTGCAGCCTCTGCGGGTAATCATGCTCAAGGGTTAGCATTATCCGGCCATAAGCTTGATGTTAGTGCAACCATCGTTATGCCACTGACCACACCTGCGATTAAAGTCGATGCGGTGAGAAGCTTTGGTGGCAAAGTGGTTTTGCATGGTAATAATTTTGATGAAGCCAAAGCCCACGCTGAAGAATTAGCGCAACAATATGGTTATACCTTCATCCCACCTTTTGATCACCCATCTGTGATTGCAGGGCAGGGCACCATAGGGATGGAGCTGCTCCAACAAAATGGGCATCTTGATTATGTTTTTGTTCCTGTTGGGGGCGGCGGTTTAGCGGCTGGAATATCGGTATTACTTAAACAGCTAATGCCGAATATTAAAATCATCGGTGTGGAAGCTGAAGATTCAGCCTGCTTGAAAGCCGCGCTCGATGAAGGTTGTCCGGTTACACTCGACCAAGTAGGCATGTTTGCTGACGGTGTCGCTGTAAAACGCATTGGTGAAGAAACATTCCGCTTATGCCAGCGATATCTTGATGAGGTTATTACCGTTAGCAGCGATGAAATTTGCTCTGCCGTTAAAGATATTTTTGAAGATACCCGAGCCATTGCAGAACCATCTGGTGCACTCTCTTTAGCGGGACTCAAAAAATACGCAGAGGTACACCAGCTACAAGATAAGCAGCTAGCATCCATTTTATCGGGAGCTAACCTCAACTTTCATGGTCTACGCTATGTATCAGAGCGTTGTGAATTAGGTGAGAAACGAGAAGGTCTCCTAGCGGTAACAGTGCCTGAGAGGCCTGGGGCTTTTCTTGATTTTTGCCATATATTAGGTGGCCGAGCAGTAACTGAGTTTAACTACCGCTACAACGACGATGCACTGGCTAATGTCTTTGTGGGTGTGCGCTTAATGCAAGGGCAAGAAGAGCTGGATGGCATCATTCACGATCTTCGAAAAGGGGGCTACCCCGTTGTCGATTTATCTGATGATGAAATGGCAAAAGTTCACGTGCGCTATATGATTGGTGGGCGCCCATCAAAGCCACTAAAAGAACGTTTATATAGCTTTGAATTTCCAGAGTACCCTGGCGCACTATTAAAGTTTCTTAAGACGTTAGGAACACATTGGAATATCAGTCTATTTAATTACCGTAACCATGGTGCAGATTATGGTCGAGTATTATGTGGCTTTGAGCTGGAAGATAAAGATCTGCTGTCTTTTACTAGCCACCTACGTGAATTAGGCTACCAATGGAAAGATGAAACTGAAAACCCAGCATATAAGTTTTTTCTTGCCCAATAGCGACATGAATAATAAGCCAACAAAAAAGCAGCCTATTGGCTGCTTTTTTTATTTTCGTTTTACTGAGGCAACATAATCAATCCAGCAAGAAACAAAACTCATATTATGTTCAATTAACTTCGAGCGCATCGAACGAGGCACTTGTGCAAATAGATCGAGTAACACTTGAATGTCATTTTTATCTTCAGATGATATTGGTCCTTCATCTTCATAGATAAACCAAATTAGTGGTCGTCCTGTTATATCGGCAATACTCACTAATGTTGATATTCTAGGTTCTGTTTTCCCCGATTCGAGATCGAGATACGTCTGACGAGCCAACCCTAATGCCTTTGCCATCGCAACTTGGGTAATATCTTTTCGCTCTCTCGCTTCTCGAATTTTAGTTGCTGTCCGTAATTTTACGTTTTCCACCCGTGTATCATCCATTAATCATTACAACAGGCCGTTCAAATAGCGCCATAAATCAGCCGACCTTTGCATTATTGACTTACATATTAGACTAGTATGACGTTGATATGATTATCATCACCCTATGTACAGTTAATATGTGAGTTCACCCCGCATATGCCTACATAGCTGTACAACTAAAGCCAGCAAACGCCCACAATAACATGCAATTTAGATACTTGTTCACCGCTAACTGTATAAAAATAGACTACTTACGTTTGTGAGTTAACGCTTTGGTATATTCCGCCATAAAGCCCGCTAAATTAATGCTCTGCTGCAAAATAATGTTACGAGCAGAATGAGGTAATCGGCTAAAGTATTGTAGCAAACGGTCAATCTCTTCTTTATATTCACTTTCTAAAATTTCAATGCCTTCATCCCCGTAAACAAACCAGGTTAACGGACGCTCGGTTATTTCAGAGATTTCTGATAGTAAACGTACTTTGGGTTCCGTTTTACCAGTTTCGAGATCAAGGTACGTCTGACGAGCAACCTGTAATTGTTGAGCCATATGAACTTGTGTTAACCCTTTCCACTCTCGTGCTTCTTTAATACGCGCAGCGATCTTGGCTTTAGAATCTGTCATGCCTAACCTCCAATACAAAAATAAATGAAGAATGCCTAGCAACCATGACAACACTTGCATGTAGTAAGCCAACTTGCAGATTGATTTACCAACCTAACAAATCAAAGACTTAATTAAAAAATCAGCAACTTATTCTTATATTGGATTGCAGAAAGTAAAAATGCGTTATGGTATTTTCATTTCGCAATAAATGCGTCACTGATGTATTAAAGAATAGACCCAGCATATTTATACGGGCATCGAAACGACAAAAGGCGCCATAATTGGCGCCTTTTTCTCAATAGTGAAACACTTATTGATAAGTGCTTTTACTCAACAGTAACGGCTTTCGCTAAGTTGCGAGGCTGATCAACATCGGTTCCTTTAATCAATGCAACATGGTAAGACAATAGCTGCATCGGTATCGTGTAAAAAATCGGTGCGATGAACTCATCCACTTTTGGCATGGTGATAATTTTCATGCCTTCACACTCTTCAAAACCAGCGTCGCTATCAGCAAACACGTACAGCAACCCACCACGCGCACGCACTTCTTCAATATTTGACTTAAGCTTTTCTAATAAATCATTGGTCGGTGCAACCACAATCACAGGCATATCGGCATCAATCAGTGCCAAGGGCCCATGTTTAAGTTCACCCGCGGCATACGCTTCTGCATGAATATAAGAGATCTCTTTTAATTTTAAAGAGCCTTCCATTGCGATTGGGTAAAACTCACCGCGACCTAAGAATAAAGCATGGTGCTTATCGGCAAAATCTTCTGCAAGTTGCTCAATAGGCTTATCAAACGCCAATGCTTTTTCAATTTGAGTCGGTAGCTGGTGGAGGGAAGTAACGATCTCTTTTTCTTTTTGCGGATCAATGACACCTCTCTGTTTACCCAATGCCGTTACGAACATCAACATTGTTGCGAGTTGAGTAGTAAAGGCTTTAGTTGATGCCACACCAATTTCAGTGCCTGCACGTGTCATGAACGCCAGATCAGATTCACGTACTAACGACGAGCCTGCGACGTTACAAATTGTCATAGCAGACATGTAACCTTTTTCTTTCGCCAAGCGTAGCGCAGCTAACGTATCTGCCGTTTCACCAGATTGCGACAGAGTGATTAACAGGCTGTTAGGGCGAGTAACAAACTTGCGGTAACGGAACTCAGAGGCAATCTCCACGTCACAGCTAACACCCGCTAATGCTTCAAACCAGTAACGTGCTGTCATACCCGCATTATACGAAGTGCCACACGCCACAATTTGTACGTGTTCTACGTTACGTAAAATGTCAGCAGCACCATTTCCAATACTCTCAACAATCACAGCGTCATTGCTAATACGGCCTTCCATAGTGTTAATCAAGGCACTTGGCTGTTGGTAGATTTCTTTTTGCATGAAGTGGCGGTATTGACCTTTATCTGCCGCATCTTGCTGCAAATTAGACTCATGCACCTCACGCTCAACCGGCTCGCCATTTAGGTCGAAAATATTCACTTCACGACGTGTAATCTCAGCCACATCACCTTCTTCAAGGAACATAAAGCGACGAGTTACATTCAGTAGGGCTAGTTGATCAGAAGCTAAGAAATTTTCACCAATACCTAAACCAATAACCAATGGGCTACCAGAACGAGCCACAACTAAACGCTCAGGATCTCGACGATCCATAACGACAGTACCGTATGCGCCTTCCAGTTGAGCTGCTGTTTTCTGTACCGCTTCTAATAATGTTTTAGCGCTACGTAATTCCCACTCGACAAGGTGAGCAATCACTTCAGTATCAGTTTGAGAAGCAAAAGAATAACCACGTTCAATAAGTAATGAACGTAATACTTCATGATTTTCGATAATGCCATTATGCACTAGCGCAATGTTTTCACCAGATACGTGTGGGTGAGCATTCGCTTCTGAAGGCTCACCATGTGTAGCCCAGCGAGTATGCGCAATACCTGTACCACCAATAATAGGGTTGCTGTCGACTGCATCTGCCAGTTCTTTTACTTTGCCTAAGCGACGAACACGTTGCAGATTACATTCTGTATCCAGAATAGCGACACCAGCAGAATCATAACCACGGTATTCAAGACGACGTAAACCTTCGACTAAAATTTCAGCCACATCACGTTGTGCTACTGCACCAACAATTCCACACATATTTTTATCTCCTAAATTTTATTCAACTGAGGCACAGATAACCTGTACCCCTTGATGTTCTATTTGTTCTTTCGCTTCAGCGCTTAAGCCATCATCCGTCACCAGCGTACTGATATTGCTCCACGGCAGTTCCATGTTGGGAATTTTTCGACCAATTTTGTCTGATTCAACCATTACGACAACTTCACGGGAAACTTCTGCCATGACTCGGCTCAAGCCAATCAATTCATTAAATGTTGTAGTACCACGAGCAATATCAATGCCATCTGCACCAATAAACAACTGATCAAAATCGTATGACCGCAATACTGATTCCGCCACTTGACCTTGAAAAGCTTCTGAATGGGGATCCCATGTGCCTCCCGTCATCAGCAATGTAGGTTCATTTTCAAGCTCATTTAAGGCATTCGCTACATTCAACGAATTCGTCATCACAATTAAGCCTTGTTTGCTGCCTAATAAACTAATGAGCGAGGCGGTAGTACTACCACTGTCGATGATGATGCGATTATGGTCACGAATACGTAAAGCGGCCGCTTTAGCAATGGCTAACTTACGAATCGAAACATTGTCTTCAACATCGGCGGAAACTATTTCTGAAGGCATCGCAATAGCACCACCATAGCGGCGTAGCAATAAGCCATTAGTTTCTAATGCGGTAAGGTCTTTACGGATGGTAACTTCTGAAGTAGCAAAGAAAGTCGCGAGCTGATCAACGCTAACTTCACCTTTTTCATTCACTAAGCTCACAATAGTGTGGCGACGTTGCTGAGTGTTTCTTTTAGACATTATGTTTTGATTCGTTAGCATTAAGTTTCGAACTGAAACTTAATGATAGCAAAACAAAACAAATAAGATCAATACGAAGAAGGAATATTGCCGTATTTATTTAATCATAAGAGGCTGCTTTGTGGCTACTATCACGAAACACGGGGATCAACAGACGAAAAAAAGACAGATATAAATCTGCCTTTTTTCATTTTAACGATACAGCAACTACATTATTTTTGCTTTACTGGGCGTTTCCAACCTTTGATAGTACGGGCTGGAGCGCGAGTAATGACTAACTCACCTTCACCAATATCACGGTTAATCGTTGCACCAGCCCCAATAGTCGCCCCTTTGGCAATTTTAACAGGAGCGATTAATTGGGTATCAGAGCCAACAAAGACATCATCGCCAATTTCAGTCTTAAACTTATTCACACCATCATAATTACAGGTAATGGTACCAGCACCGATATTGACCCGATCACCGATATCAGCATCGCCTAAATACGTAAGATGATTTGCTTTAGAGCCACGTCCAAGACGTGATTTCTTCATCTCAACGAAGTTACCCACGTGAGAGTCACCCACCAGCTCAGCCCCTGGACGCAAGCGAGTAAATGGACCTACAGTACAATCTTCACCGACAGTTGCACCTTCAATCACACTGTAAGGTCGAATAACACTGTTATCATCAATCTCACAGTCTTTTAGCACACAGCCTGCACCAATAAGTACATTGTTACCGATTGAAACGTTACCTTCGATGATCACGTTAACGTCAATCTCAACATCCGTACCACATTGCAACTTACCACGCAGATCAAAACGTGACGGATCGCGTAGCATTACGCCTTGCTCTAATAGACGCTCAGCTTGCATAGCTTGATATGCACGCTCTAGTCGTGCCAATTGAATGCGGTTATTAACACCTTCAACTTCAATTGGATTAACCGGATGAACAGCTTCGACAGCACGGCCTTCATCATGTGCTATCGCAATAATATCGGTTAGGTAGTACTCACCTTGTGAATTTTCATTTTTCAGCTGACCTAACCAACGCTTCAGATCGCCACCATTTGCGACCATCACACCAGTATTAATCTCTTTGATCAGCTTTTGCTCTTCACTGGCATCTTTCTGTTCAACAATTGCCACAACTGGGCCATTACGACGCACAATACGTCCGTAGCCAGTCGGGTTATCTAGTACGACAGTCAACAGCGCAATACCGCCATCAGGCTGAGCATCAAGTAAGTTAGTTAATGTGTCACTGCTAATCAATGGTACGTCACCATATAGGATCAGTACTTTTTCATTATCAGCTAAACCAGGAGAGGCTTGATTAACCGCGTGACCAGTACCGAGTTGTTCTGCTTGCAGTACCCAGCTTACAGGCTCATCAGCCAGCACTTGCTGCATCGTATCGCCGCCATGGCCATATACTAAATGGATATGGCTTGCACCAAGATCACCACAAGTATCAATGACATGCTTGGCCATAGGCTTACCGGCAAGCGTGTGAAGTACTTTAGGTAGGTTTGAATACATACGGGTGCCTTTTCCCGCAGCGAGAATCACAGCACTAAAGCTCATGATGGTTATCCTTTTTGATGCATATATGAAATCGAAACTGCAAGCATTGTAGCGCTCTAATTGATGATATTTAAGAGTTATGCCTTAATTTCCTCTAAGTATTAACTGTATTTTGACGCATATAACACCCTATAGACTCAAAGAGTTGCCCCCAAAAGTACCCGCGAGGTAAATCTTAGATATAAAAAAAGCGACCCTAAGGTCGCTTTTTGCGTCATACGTCTGACTTAACGCATTTTTTTCGTCAGCTCGATTACTCGTAACTGAGCGATTGCTTTAGCCAGATCACTGGCCGCTTGAGCAAAGTTGATATCGCCATGCTGATTATGGATTTGCTCCTCAGCTTGACGTTTCGCTTCTTCTGCCTTAGCTGCATCCAAATCTTCACCACGAATAGCGGTGTCAGCAAGTACCGTAACAGTACTTGGCTGAACTTCAAGCATGCCACCAGAAAGATAAATAACTTCTTCCTCGTCATTCTGCTTGGTGATTCGAATCATACCCGGCGTGATAGCGGTCAGCAGCGGTGTGTGTCCTGCGTGTATACCCAGTTCACCTTCGCTACCGGTCACCTGAACATTTTGAGCTCGACCAGAGAATAATTTTTTCTCTGCGCTTACAACGTCAAGGTGGAAGGTTATCGCTGCCATGTCGCCTCCTACTCAGCTTAAAGTTTCTGCGCTTTTTCCAATGCGTCTTCGATAGCACCACAGTACATAAATGCCTGTTCTGGGATGTCATCGTACTCGCCTGAAAGAAGACCTTTGAAGCTACGTAGCGTATCTTTAAGTGATACGTAGATACCAGGGTCGCCAGTAAAGACTTCAGCAACGTGGTAAGGCTGAGTTAGGAAACGCTCAATCTTACGTGCACGTGATACAGCTTGCTTATCATCTTCTGATAGCTCGTCCATACCAAGAATTGCAATGATGTCTTTCAGCTCTTTATAACGCTGTAGCAAGCTTTGAACGCCACGGGCAATGTCATAGTGCTCTTGACCAACAACCAATGGATCTAGCATACGAGATGTAGAATCTAATGGATCGATCGCTGGGTATAGACCCAAAGAAGCGATTTGACGAGAAAGTACAACTGTTGCATCCAAGTGCGCAAACGTTGTTGCTGGTGATGGATCCGTCAAGTCATCCGCAGGTACGTATACCGCTTGAACAGACGTGATAGAACCACTCTTCGTTGACGTGATACGTTCCTGAAGTACACCCATCTCTTCAGCCAGTGTTGGCTGGTAACCTACCGCTGATGGCATACGACCTAGTAGAGCCGAAACCTCAGTACCCGCAAGGGTATAACGATAGATGTTATCGATGAATAATAGTACGTCACGACCTTCGTCACGGAAACGTTCTGCCATCGTTAGACCAGTCAAAGCAACACGTAAACGGTTACCAGGAGGCTCGTTCATCTGGCCGTAAACCATCGCAACTTTTGATTCCGAAGGGTTTTCAATGTTTACAACACCCGCTTCCTGCATTTCGTAGTAGAAGTCGTTACCCTCACGAGTACGCTCACCAACACCTGCAAATACAGATAGACCAGAGTGCTGAAGTGCGATGTTGTTGATAAGTTCCATCATGTTGACAGTCTTACCTACACCTGCACCACCGAACAAGCCGATTTTACCACCCTTAGCGAATGGACAAATCAAGTCGATAACTTTAACGCCAGTTTCTAGCAGTTCAGTCGCGTTAGACTGTTCTTCGTAGCTTGGTGCTTCACGGTGAATAGCGTAACGCTGTTCTTCACCGATCTCACCACACTCATCAATTGGCTGACCTAGAACGTTCATGATACGTCCTAGAGTCGCAGTACCAACTGGAACTTCAATTGGGCGGCCTGTATTTTCAACAGACAAGCCACGACGTAAGCCATCAGAAGTACCCATTGCGATACCACGAACAACGCCGCCACCAAGTTGCTGCTGAACTTCCAGTATTAAAATACCGTTCTCTTTTGCATCAACTTTAAGGGCGTCATAGATCTGTGGTACAGAGTCTTGTGGAAACTCTACGTCGACTACCGCACCGATGATCTGTACGATCTTACCTGTAGCCATCGTTAATCCTCTAAACTTATTAATTCTTTGCCTTAAACAGCAGATGCACCAGAAACGATTTCTGACAGTTCTTGTGTAATAGCACCTTGACGGGCTTTGTTATACACAAGCTGTAGATCGTTAATAATATCTCCAGCGTTATCTGTTGCAGCTTTCATCGCAACCATTCTAGCCGCTTGCTCACTCGCAAGGTTTTCAACCACGCCTTGATACACTTGTGATTCAACATAGCGAACCAGTAGGGTATCTAGCAGAGGCTTAGGCTCGGGCTCATAAATATAATCCCAAGAGTGGCTACGCTGCATTTCTTCGTCTTCTGACTTAGGCAAAGGTAGCAATTGATCGATCACTGGTTCCTGAACCATAGTGTTTACAAACTGGTTGTAAACTAAGTACAGGCGATCCAATTGGCCTTCATCATATTTCTTTAGCATGACACCAACAGTACCGATCAGCTCTTCAATCGTTGGGCTATCGCCCAAACCTGAAACCTGAGCGACAACGTTGCCACCGTAGCTATTAAAGAATGCTGTAGCTTTAGCGCCAACTAACGCTAGATCCACTTCTGCACCTTTATCAGACCAACTTTTCATGTCTGCCATAGCACGTTTAAACAAGTTAATGTTCAAACCACCACACAAACCACGGTCTGTTGAAATAATGATGTAACCTACACGCTTGGCTTCACGCTCCTCAAGATAAGGATGCTTATACTCGAGGCTACCAAGGGCGATATGACCGATCACTTTGCGCATAGTTTGTGCGTATGGACGTGATGATTCCATTGCGCCTTGCGTTTTACGCATTTTAGACGCTGCAACCATCTCCATCGCTTTAGTGATCTTTTGCGTGTTTTTAACACTACCGATCTTGTTACGAATCTCTTTTGCGCCGGCCATCGTTACTCTCCGTTAGTAGGTGATCGCAAACGCGATCACCAACCAATTACCAAGTTTGGGTAGCTTTGAAATCTTCAACCAGTTTAACGAACTGAGCTTCGACTTCACCGTTCCACGCACCCGTTTCATCAATCTGAGATACTAGCTCAGCAAATTGACCTTTAGCATAAGAAAGCAACGCAGCTTCGAAATCAGCAAGCTTAGTCAGCTCGATATCATTCAAATAGCCTTTTTCAGCAGCAAAGATAACCACAGCCTGTTCAAATACAGACATAGGTGCATACTGCTTTTGCTTCATCAATTCAGTCACTTTCTGACCGTGATCAAGCTGCTTTTTAGTTGCCGCATCAAGGTCAGACGAGAACTGAGCAAATGCTGCTAGTTCACGATACTGTGCAAGAGCGGTACGAATACCACCAGACAGTTTCTTAATGATCTTGGTTTGAGCAGAACCACCTACACGAGATACAGAAATACCTGGGTCAACAGCTGGACGGAGACCACCGTCAAACAGCTCTTTCTGTAGGAAGATCTGACCATCAGTGATGGAGATTACGTTCGTCGGTACGAATGCCGATACGTCACCAGCTTGCGTTTCGATAATTGGAAGCGCAGTCAGTGAACCGGTCTTACCTTTAACTTCACCGTTAGTGAACTTTTCTACGTAATGCTCGCTTACACGAGATGCACGCTCTAGAAGGCGAGAGTGTAAATAGAAAACATCACCAGGGTAAGCTTCACGACCTGGTGGACGACGAAGAAGTAGAGAGATCTGACGGTAAGCAACAGCTTGCTTAGACAAATCATCATATACGATCAACGCATCTTCACCGCGGTCACGGAAATACTCACCCATTGCACAACCAGAGTACGGTGCAAGGTATTGTAATGCTGCTGCTTCAGAAGCAGATGCAACTACAACGATAGTATTTTCCAGTGCGCCATGTTCTTCCAGCTTACGAACTACGTTAGCGATAGTTGAAGCTTTCTGGCCGATAGCAACGTAAACAGAGTAAATACCAGAATCTTTCTGGTTGATGATGGCATCGATCGCCATCGCCGTTTTACCTGTTTGACGGTCACCGATGATCAGCTCACGCTGACCACGACCGATTGGAATCATCGAATCGACAGCTTTGTAACCAGTTTGAAGTGGTTGATCAACTGATTTACGATCGATAACACCTGGTGCAATAACTTCTACAGGAGAAGTTAAATCTGTATCAATTGAACCTTTACCATCGATCGGCTCACCTAGGGTGTTAACAACACGACCAAGTAGCGCAGGACCAACAGGGACCTCAAGAATACGACCAGTACCTGTTACTTTCATGCCTTCCTGAAGGTCAGCATATGGGCCCATTACAACCGCACCAACCGAGTCACGCTCAAGGTTAAGTGCTAGTGCAAAACGGCCACCAGGTAATTCAATCATTTCGCCTTGCATTACGTCTGCAAGGCCATGGATACGAATGATACCGTCACTTACTGAAATGATGGTACCTTCGTTGCGTGCTTCACTAACAACATTGAAATTTTCAATACGTTGTTTGATCAGTTCGCTAATTTCCGTGGAATTAAGTTGCATGCTCCAATTCCCTAATCAAGACTGCAAAGTATCGCTCAGGCGGGTTAATTTACCGCGTACTGAGTTATCGATTACCAGGTCTCCAGCTCTAATTACGACCCCAGCAATCAGGGTCTCGTCTACACTGCAGTTCAGCTTCACTTCACGATCAAGACGCTTACCAAGTTTCTCACTAATAGCTGCAAGCTGAGCATCATCTAAAACCACCGCAGAAATCACGTCAGCTTCGATAACTTTTTCATGTTCATTTTTTAAGAACAAGAACTCGTCACGGATATTAGGTAGCACTTTAAGGCGTCCATTTTCAGCCAAAACTTTTAATAAGTTCTGGCCGAATTCGTTGAGTTGCTCACCGCAAACTGAAACAAAAATTTCAGTTAGCTTTTCAGCAGCAAATCCACTATCCAAGATATCTTGCATAGTTTTATCATTTACCACTTCACCAGCAAAAGTAAGCATTTCAGCCCATTGGACTAGCTCACCATTCTCAACCGCAAAATCAAAGGCTGCTTTAGCGTAGGGGCGTGCGATAGTAGTCATATCCGACATGTGCTTGCCCCTTTAATTACAGTTCTGCAGTGACTTTGTTAAGAAGATCAGCATGAACGTCTTTATCAATCGTACGTTCAATGATTTTCTCAGCACCAATCACAGCTAGAGTTGCAACTTGTTTTCTCAGATCATCACGAGCGCGATTGCGCTCAGCTTCAATTTCAGCTTGGCCTTGAGCAAGAATATTCTTACGCTCAGCTTGCGCTTCTATTTTAGCTTCATCGATGATCTGAGCTTTACGTTTGTTTGCTTGCTCAATAAGCTCGCTCGCTGCACGTTTCGCATCTTTCAATTGATCAGAAGCATTCGCTTGCGCTAGATTCAGGTCTTTGGCTGCGCGATCTGCTGCAGCCAAACCGTCAGCAATTTTTGTCTGACGTTCTTCAATCGCTTCCATAAGCGGTGGCCATACATATTTCATGCAGAACACGACAAATAGGAAAAAAGCGATAGCCTGACCCAGCAAAGTTGCATTCATATTCACAACGCATCTCCTTAAAAAGGGTTGCTATGGGTCCATTTGCGACTGTAATAAACCATAAGGTTAAAACAGCTATTGATTAACCAGCTAGCTGACCAACAAATGGGTTTGCGAATGTGAATAGTAGAGCGATTACGATACCGATCATTGGAACCGCATCAAGAAGACCGGCGATGATGAACATCTTAACTTGTAGCATTGGTGCCATCTCAGGCTGACGTGCAGCACCTTCAAGGAATTTACCGCCTAAAAGTGCGAAGCCGATCGCTGTACCAAGGGAAGCAAGACCTACAATGATGCCCACGGCAATTGCAGAAAAGCTTAGTAAAGTTTCCATCACTATCTCCAGTTTATAGTTGTCGGCTAAAATGCCAGTAAAAAATTGAACAAAAAAATTTACAAATAATTGTTAATGATTGTCTTCATGTGCCTGAGACAGGTACACAATAGTCAACATCATGAACACAAAAGCTTGAATTGTAATGATCAGAATGTGGAAAATTGCCCACGGTACCGAACCTAGCCATTGTGCCCACCACGGCATTAGTGCCGCAATTAGAATAAACACCACCTCACCAGCAAACATGTTGCCGAACAGACGCATACCCAATGAAATAGGCTTCGCAAGTAGCGATACCACTTCAAGAAGAAGGTTGAACGGAATCATAATTGGGTGATTGAACGGATGCAGAGCCAGTTCTTTAGCAAAACCGCCAAGACCTTTCACCTTGATGCTGTAATAGATCATCAATGCGAATACGCCCAACGCCATTGCCATGGTGATGTTAACATCTGCAGTTGGTACTACCTTAAGATAAGGAATACCCAGACCATGTTCTGCGGCATACGGAATAAAATCAATTGGAATTAAATCCATGATGTTCATCAGCATAATCCAACAGAAAATAGTAAGTGCCAAAGGAGCTACCAACGGGTTGCGGCCATGAAAAGTATCTTTAACGTTGCTATCAACGAATTCAACCAATATTTCCACAAAACACTGTAACTTACTTGGAACCCCTGATGTCGCCTTTTTTGCTACTGAATGGAAAAGCCCTAAAAAGATAAGACCAGTCAATACAGAGAAAAATAGGCTATCTATATGCACCGTCCAGAAGCCACCATCACCCACTGCCAAATTGGTCAGGTGGTGAGTAATGTAGCTTGACGGCGTTAGCGCTTCACCTGGCGCAGCCATAACTCATCCTATTTGTTGCTGTTAATAAATAAAACTGGCCCAAAGATGTTAATTCCAAGAACCAGCAAATAGGTCAGCTTGAGGGGAACAAGTTCCACCTCCATATACAGGTAAACAATGGCAAATAGGATGACTGTAATGAGGATTTTTAACACTTCCCCACCAAAAAACGATGCCATCACCAGTCGTGCCTTGCGAGCACCACTAAAGAGAAAAGCACACGTGGCAAAAACCGTATTGGCTATCACAAAGATACCACCACCGATTAATGCCGAAATTCCCCAGTCAACACTGACAGCAAATACTGCCATTAATGCCGTTGTTAAAACGACGCCAGCTTGCAATAACAGTAACCGCTTCGCCAATTGGCGTCCTGGTCTAACTAGCGCCGATACCATGTATTCGTTCCTCGAGTCCATTCCACTACACAATCGTCGTGCTGGGAAAACTGCGAAAATTATACGGCTCATTAGATTGAATGCAATCTAATAGCAGCAAAAAAAAGAGTAAGATTTTACAACACAATAACTTGATCACGTCGTTGTAAAATTTGCAACAAAATATGCACATCACCGATCACAGTTCCTGACCAAAGATTGCAATAAGTTGCTTAAATTTGTGCGCTTCATCAAAACTGATAACAATCTTGCCTTTACCATTTTTTTGGTGGTTAATTGCTACCTGCGTTCCCAATCGTTCACTTAAACTATTTTCTAGTGCTTTAACCTCTAAATTCTCAGCAGGTTTAACACGTTCGCTAACAGGGTTAAGCAGTTTTTTTACTAACTTTTCAGTGTCACGCACATTCAGCATTTTAGCCACAACGGTTTCTGCAGCTTCTAACTGCATATTAGCGTCCAAGCTAAGCAGAGCACGTGCATGGCCCATATCAAGTTGACGACGTTCAAGCATACGCTTTACGGGGGCTTCTAACTGATTTAAACGCAGTAAGTTAGACACAGCAGCACGAGACTTACCCACCGCTTCCGCGATTTGCTGATGGGTCAGAGAAAACTCATTCTGTAAACGCTCTAATGCCTGCGCTTCTTCAATCGAATTAAGATCTTCACGTTGAATATTCTCAATCAATGCAATAGCAATCACTGCGCGGTCATTAACATCCTTAATAATACAAGGAATACTCTGAAGCCCAGCTTGACGAGCAGCTCGCCAACGTCGCTCACCAGCGATAATTTCATATTGTTGAGATGCCAACTTTCGCACCACAACAGGCTGAATAATACCTTGCGCACGAATAGAATCACTTAACTCAGCAAGTGCTTCCTCCGACATTTCTTTACGCGGTTGGTATTGGCCAGGCTGGAGCAGATGAATCGATAATTCTCTTAATGCACCATCTGCTGATAATGATTGTGCTTTTTCTGCACTTTGCTGCTTTGCTTGCGCCACAGAACTTGTTGCTAGCAATGCATCAAGGCCTTTTCCTAGGCCTCGTTTACTCATGTTCATGATCAACCCTTATGCGTTGATAGCATCTGCGCTATGTGCCAGTTCGTCACGGCGAATCATTTCACCGGCTAAGGCTAAATAGGCTTTTGCACCACTTGAATATTTATCGTAATACATTGCAGGGCGACCATGGCTCGGTGCTTCAGCAAGACGTACATTACGCGGAATAACAGTACGATACACTTTATCACCAAAATGCTTCTTAAGCTGTTGAGATACTTCGTTTGATAGTCTATTTCGAGGATCAAACATTGTCCTTAACAAACCTTCAATTTTAAGATCTGCATTCACAACGGCAGTTAATTTGCTGATGGTATCCATCAATGCCGTTAAACCTTCCAACGCAAAATATTCACATTGCATAGGCACTAAAACGGAATCAGCAGCAGTCATAGCGTTGATTGTAAGAAGATTAAGGGCGGGAGGGCAATCAATAAATATGAAATCATAGTTATCACGAACTACCTCTAAAGCATTACGTAAACGAACTTCACGTGCAAATACTTCCATCAACTTAATTTCTGCCGCCGTAACATCACCATTGGCAGCTATCAAATGATAGCCCCCAGTGGTATCTGTAATGACTACATCGTTAAACGGGGTTTCTTCGACTAAAAGTTCATATGCCGTTGCATCCACTTGGTATTTATCAACGCCGCTCGCCATCGTTGCGTTACCTTGCGGATCTAAATCTATAACTAAGACTTTTCGTTGCGTTGCCGCTAATGAAGCCGCTAAATTAACGCAAGTCGTGGTTTTACCCACGCCTCCTTTCTGATTTGCTATAGCAATGACTTTTCCCACGAAAAAACCTCATCCTTTATTCTTTTGCAGTCAAGATTACTAAATGACGCTCCCCTTCTAACTCAGGGATTTGCAAAGATTTGACTTCAGTCACAGAACACCACTCAGGTAACTCTGCCACTTCCTGTTCACTAAATTGACCCTTTAAAGCCAGAAAATGTCCATTTTCCGCTGGTAAATGGTGACACCAAGATACCATATCATTCATTGATGCAAATGCACGGCTGATCACTCCATCAAAACCTTGCTCTGGTTGGAATTCTTCAACACGGCTTTGCACTGGAGTTACATTGGTAATCTTCAGCTCATGAACAACTTGTTTGATAAAACGAATGCGCTTACCCAAGCTATCAAGCAGCGTAAAGTTTCTCTCTGGACACATAATGGCTAACGGAATCCCCGGTAAACCAGGCCCCGTACCAACATCAATGAAGTTCTCCCCCTGAAGGTGAGCACTTACCACAATACTATCCATGATATGTTTCACTAACATCTCATTAGGATCGCGCACTGATGTTAGATTGTACGCTTTATTCCATTTATGCAGCAGTTCTACATAACCTACAAGCTGTTGAACTTGTTGTTCTGTGACTTGCAATTCAGTTTGTGCGATTAACTGCACTAAACGTTGTTTCATTGATAATTCCTATTCGCCTTTTTTCAGCATACCGTGCTTTTTCAAGTAGACCAGCAGCAAAGAGATTGCAGCAGGGGTAATACCTGAAATACGAGAAGCCATACCAATTGTTTCTGGTTTCGCATCGTTTAATTTAACAATGACTTCATTTGATAAGCCTTTAACAAGGCTGTATTCCAAATCGAATGGTAATTTTGTGGTTTCATGACGCAGTGACTTTTCAACTTCGTCTTTCTGGCGATCAATGTAACCCTGATATTTCACCTGGGTTTCAACTTGCTCGCTGGCTTGTGTATCAATATGAGCAGGTGAAAAGTCTTCAAGTTGCGTTAATAATTTATACGTTATCTCAGGGCGACGTAAAAGATCTTCGCCATTGGCTTCTCGTGCAATCGGTGTTTTAAGGATCTTATTGATTTCATCAACATGATCCGAGTTTGGGTTGATCCAAATATCTTTTAAACGCTGACGTTCTTGTTCGATATTCTCAACTTTTTGGTTAAATCGAGCCCAACGATCATCATCCACTAAACCAAATTCACGACCAATTTCAGTCAAACGTAAATCAGCATTGTCTTCACGCAGCAACAAACGGTATTCCGCGCGAGATGTAAACATACGGTACGGTTCTTTGGTACCCATGGTAGACAAGTCATCAATCAATACGCCCATGTAGGCCTGATCACGACGAGGACACCAACCTTCTTTGCCTTGCGACTGAAGGGCAGCATTCATGCCGGCAAGTAAACCTTGTGCAGCCGCTTCTTCGTAGCCGGTTGTACCATTTATTTGACCAGCAAAGAATAAACCGTCGATAAACTTAGTTTCAAATGTTTGCTTTAAATCACGAGGATCAAAGAAATCATATTCAATCGCATAACCAGGACGCATGATGGCAGCATTTTCAAAACCATCCATTGAACGGACAATTTGTATCTGAACATCAAACGGTAAACTGGTTGAAATACCGTTTGGATATAATTCGTGAGTCGTTAACCCTTCTGGTTCAATGAAGATTTGATGACTATTTTTGTCAGCAAAACGCATGACTTTATCTTCAATTGACGGGCAGTAACGCGGGCCGATACCTTCAATCACCCCAGAATACATTGGGCTACGATCTAGATTATTGCGAATAACATCGTGCGTTTTTTCGTTTGTATAGGTGATATAACATGGGATCTGACGTGGATGATCCGACGTTTTGCCCATAAACGAAAACGTCGGGATTGGATTATCACCGTGTTGTGCTTGAAGACGGCTAAAGTCGACTGTTCGAGCATCAATGCGTGGTGGCGTGCCTGTTTTTAAACGATCAACACGGAAAGGTAACTCACGCAAACGTGACGCCAACGCGATCGAAGGTGGATCACCTGCACGACCGCCGCTGTAATTTTCTAATCCAATGTGGATCTTACCACCAAGGAATGTACCCACGGTTAATACAACCGACGTAGCCCGAAATTTTAATCCCATTTCAGTAACGACACCGATAACACGATCATTCTCAACGATCAAATCATCAACAGCTTGTTGGAAAAGCATTAAATTTGGTTGATTTTCAAGTGCTTCACGTACAGCGGCTTTGTAAAGTGCACGGTCTGCTTGTGCACGTGTGGCACGAACAGCTGGACCTTTTGACGAATTTAACGTTCTAAATTGGATCCCGCCTTTGTCGGTGGCTTTGGCCATCAAACCGCCAAGGGCATCCACTTCTTTAACCAGGTGTCCTTTCCCGATCCCGCCAATTGCTGGGTTACAAGACATTTGACCTAACGTGTCGATGTTATGTGTCAAAAGTAAGGTTTTTTGTCCCATTCTGGCTGCGGCTAATGCGGCTTCAGTACCGGCATGACCCCCACCAACAACGATGACATCAAAATTTTCCTGGTAAAACATGAAACTACCTCAGGTAATCAAAGAGCCAGTGAGTTACTACGAGCAAAAGGGGGATTATTCTATCCTTTTTCTGATGAAGAAAGAATCTTTAGTGAAGATCATTTGATCAGCAAAAAGTGGTTTGCTTATTATATATAAGATCTTATTTAGAGATCTTCTATTAGATCTATTATTAGGATCGCCCGATCGTGTGGATAACCGATAAATGATCCTAATGATCATGGTGTTACTGTAGATCATTAGTTGTGGAGTAGCTTTGATCATCATAAGGATTAGCTGGGATCAAAATAGCTACTTATGCACAGGGGTAGAATGGGGATAAAGTTATTCAATGGATAACTATGGGTTGATCACCGTTTAGATCTATAGTTATCCACAGAAAATAGTTTCAAATTAGCCTAAATATTGGGTAGTTTTGAAGCTAATTTTTACTACAAAGGTGTTTTTTCCATTCAACGAACCAACTTTCAGCGGCATCTTCAGGTACAGAGTGTTGTGAAATATCGATGTCTAATCGCTCACCAAGCTTCATTGCATGGAGAGAATTAAGTAAATTATCGATGTTAATTCCCGCTGCGCAGAACGTATCGTAGCTACTATCACCCAAGCCTATTACGCCATATTTCAGGGCTGATAAATCTGGTTTTTGCGCTGTGAGCTGACTAATAAAGGGCTGAATATTGTCAGGGAAATCACCCGCACCATGGGTTGAACAGACGAATAACCAGATTGAATTGGTATTGAGTTCACTTAAATTAGCGTGATTAATGACTTCAGTACTATGGCCATCTTGCTCTAATAGCTCTGATAGATGGTCAGCGACGTACTCAGCGCCACCTAAAGTGCTGCCTGTGATTAAGGTTATATTGCTCATACTGTCCTCAGTATTGGAGATAATGACCTTGATTGTACTGTTTAGTGAGGGAGATAAAAGAGACTAAATGTAGGGAATTGAGAGAATAAACGTATGGAGAAAAGCATCCACAGGGCAATAAACACCCTATGGATATGATCAGAGCATGATCGAATTACTTACCGATACAGAAAGAAGTAAAGATCCTTCCTAGAAGATCATCAGAGGTGAACTCTCCGGTGATCTCACTTAAATGTTGCTGAGCAAGACGAAGTTCTTCTGCCAATATTTCGCCAGCCATAAAACCTTCTAGCTGTTCTTTACCTATTTCTAAGTGCTGAGCGGCTTGTTCCAGTGCTTCGAGGTGACGACGACGTGCCATAAAGCCCCCTTCAGTTGTACCTGAGAAGCCCATACATTCTTTTAAATGTTCACGTAGGCTATCAATGCCTTCACCTGTACGGGCAGATAGACGAACAAGAGTAGGGTTGTTGACATGGCAAATCCCTGCATCTTCACCCGTTAATTCCACTTTATTGCGAATAACGGTTAAGCCCATGCTTTCTGGTAGGCGTTCAATAAAATCTGGCCAGATATCTTTCGGATCGGTGTCGTTGGTTGTGGTGCCATCGACCATGAACAAAACGCGATCTGCTTGTTGAATTTCTTCCCAAGCTCGTTCAATACCAATGCGTTCCACTTCATCAGATGCTTCCCGTAAACCGGCGGTATCGATGATGTGCAATGGCATGCCATCGATGTGGATGTGTTCACGTAGCACATCACGTGTCGTGCCGGCAATATCGGTAACAATCGCGGAATCTTTGCCTGATAACGCATTTAGCAAGCTCGACTTACCTGCATTAGGGCGACCAGCAATAACCACCTTCATCCCTTCGCGAATAATTGAACCTTGGTTAGCTTCACGGCGTACAGCTTCAAGATTATCGATGATGCCGTGTAAGTCATTACTCACTTTTCCATCTGATAAGAAGTCGATTTCTTCTTCTGGAAAGTCGATCGCAGCTTCAACATAAATACGTAGGTGAATAACGGCTTCCACCAATTCATTCACTTTGGTTGAAAATGCCCCTTGAAGAGATTTGAAGGCACTTTTAGCCGCTTCTTCTGAACTGGCATCAATTAAGTCTGCAATAGCCTCTGCTTGGGTTAAATCAAGCTTATCGTTCATGAAGGCGCGTTCAGAGAACTCCCCTGGGCGTGCAGGGCGAATGCCATCAAGTTTTAGGATACGACGAATCATCATATCCATTAGTACAGGGCCGCCATGCCCTTGTAATTCAAGAACGTCTTCACCTGTGAAGGAGTTGGGACCTTTAAAAAAGAGTGCGATGCCCTGATCCAGAGCGCTGCCATCTTCATTTTTAAAAGGGAGATATTCGGCGTAACGAGTTTTTAATTCACGACCAGCAACAGCAAGAGCAACCTCTTTAGCCTTTGGACCTGAAACGCGAATGATGCCTACACCACCTCGACCAGGAGGTGTAGCTTGAGCAACGATGGTATCAGTATGTTCGTTCATATCTTTGGCTTAGCTTAAAAAATTCGCAGCAATTGTAAACAGAGTCGGTAGGAAAGCCCAGTAATTGCTGACTCACCGCATAATGGCAATAGCTTTGAATATAGATGGAAAGAGGGGATTATGACCAATGGCCCAATAAAAAAGGCGACCCTTAGGCCGCCTTTCGATAACTTAGCTGGTCATGCTACTTGCTGTGTAGACCTTTCTTTTCCAGAGAACGATAAATTAACGTTTGCTGGAGCAAGGTAACTACGTTCGATACTAACCAGTATAGAACGAGACCGGATGGGAAAAATAGGAAGAAGAATGTGAACATAACAGGCATAAATGTCATGATCTTCTGCTGCATAGGATCCGTTACAGTTGTCGGGCTCATTTTCTGAATCATGAACATCGACACACCCATTAGCAATGGCAGGATGTAGTACGGGTCTTGTGCTGACAAGTCGTGAATCCAACCGAAGAATGGTGAGTGACGCAGTTCAACTGATTCCATCAGTGACCAGTACAATGCAATGAAAATTGGCATCTGCAATACAATTGGAAGACAGCCACCCAGTGGGTTCACTTTCTCTTTTTTGTACAGTTCCATCATTTCTTGGCTCATGCGCTGGCGGTCATCGCCTAGACGCTCACGCATTGCAGTCAGCTTAGGCTGAAGCATGCGCATTTTAGCCATTGAGGTGTACTGCGCTTTAGTTAGCGGGTACATCGCACCACGAACGATGAAAGTAAGCATCATAATCGCGATACCCCAGTTACCTACGATGCCTTGGATGAACGACAGTAGTTTATGTAACGGGCTTGCGATAAACCATAACCAACCGTAATCAACCGTTAGGTTTAGGTTCGCTGCAGTTGCTTCCATTTCTTTTTGTAGCTTAGGGCCAACCCAAAGTGTTGCTGTAAGGGTTTGCTCTGTGCCTGCGGCAATTGTTGTGGTTGGAAGACGCACACCGATGTAACCCAGGCCATTGCTAGCACGAGTAAATAGGTTTGATGCTTCTTCTGAACGTGGAATCCAAGCCGATACGAAGTAGTGTTGTAGCATTGCTGCCCAGCCGTTCGTCGTTGTCATGTTCAGGCTTTTATCCTGCATGTCATCGAAGCTGTACTTCTTATAGTTAGTTGTATCAGTTGAATATGCGCCACCACGGTACGTCGGCATCGTAAGGCTACCACCATCGTCCATCAGGTTCTGACGAAGCTGCGCATACATTTGTACACTTGCTGCAGAAGCAGATTGGTTATCAATGGTGTATTCAACATCAACAGCGTAGCTGCCGCGTTTAAGTACGAATGTTTTGGTGTATGTAATGCCATCTTTTACGTATGTCATTGGTACACGTAGTTCGTCTTGGCCATCAGCCAGCGTAAAATCTTTTGCTGTTACAGCTAATTGTGCACGACCGTTAGCCGAATCAATACCATTAGCACCGATTAGACCTGATTGTGCGATGTAGCTGAGACCAGGTTCGTCCTTAAGAAGAATGAACGGGTCAGCTGAATCTAATTCGTTATCGTAAGCTAATAACTTAGCTTCAGTAACATCACCACCTAGCGTATCGACAGAAAGAGCCAGTACATCGGTATTGATAGTGATTAAGTCTTTAGATGTTGTTTCTTGATCAGGAATTGGTTGACCATCACCTGAATGTGAAGGGACATCACCACTATTGTTAACTTGTTGCTCTGTACCCTGGCCTTGCGGCTGTGGGCTGTTGTCCATATTCCACTGTTGGAACAGTAGGAAAGAGACAAACAGTAGGGCAATTAACAGAATATTGCGTTGGGAATCCATCGTTAATTATCTCTGTCGTTATGCTTGGTTGGCGGAACGGGGTCAAAACCACCGTTGTTTAAAGGGTGACATCTTAATAGACGTTTCGCCGCGAACCAACAACCTTTTACGACTCCATGCATTTTTATTGCTTCAATAGCATATTGAGAACATGTAGGAGTAAAACGACAACGCGGTCCAAGTAGCGGACTTATTATCAGTTGGTAAAGGCGGACCAGCCGGATGGCTAGCCACGCGAAGGGCGAGACAGGCGATGCCATAATTTATCCAACAACTTAAATAACTCTTCGTTGCTCAACTCACTGGCACTTTTCTTTGCAATCACGACGAAATCGTTTGCTGGCAAATCATGTTGCTTTAAGCGGAAACTTTCTCGAACAATACGTTTGAAACGGTTTCTACCTGGGGCAGTTTTAATTTGTTTTTTGGGAACAGCAAGACCAAGACGAGGATGATTGAGGTCGTTAGGACGGGCTAGAATAGTTAAATGAGGAGAGCCAGCACGATGAGCTTGCTGGAAGACTTTTTTATAATGCTCGGGAGTTAACAAACGTAACTCCCGAGAGAAGGCTAGCTTATTCAAAATAATCAGAGATTATTTAGAAAGGCGCTTACGGCCTTTTGCACGACGTGCATTGATTGTTGCGCGACCGTTCTTAGTTGCCATGCGAGCACGAAATCCGTGGCTGCGCTTGCGCTTTAGAACTGAAGGTTGAAAAGTGCGTTTCATTGGTATTACCTTAAATTAACTGATCAGTTTTTAAGTTTGTTATTTAGTTTCGGATATAAAAATATCCTCGACCTCTAACAAAGAGGCGGAATTGTAATCACTGACTGCCAAAGAGTCAATAATTATGCCCATATTGTCGTATGGGCGGTGAATTATACTTTTTGTGAGCCAGAGCGCAAGGATCCTTCGTTGATCCCGACCTGATTTAAGAACTTTTTTAATCTTGGATCGTTTGGGGTGGTGAAGATCTGCTCTGGTTTGCCTTGTTCGACGAATTCACCATCGGCCATAAAGATCACTCTATCAGCAACTTCGCGTGCAAATTGCATTTCGTGAGTAACCACTAACATGGTTTGATGACGGGTGGCTAATTTTTTCATTAATGTAAGCACTTCACCGACCCATTCAGGGTCTAAAGCGGATGTTGGCTCATCAAATAGCAATAATTCGGCTTCTAATGCCATTGCGCGTCCGATCCCCACTCGTTGCTGCTGACCACCAGAAAGTGCTGCTGGAAAGGCATCTCCTTTATCACCAAGCCCAATATCATCAAGAATTTGTTGAGCTCGCTGGTAGGCTTCGTCTTTTTTCCAGCCTTTCACGGTGATTAAGCCTTCTGCCACGTTTTGCCGCGCCGTTAAATGAGCAAATAACGCATAATTTTGAAATACAAAACCTGTTTTGCGGCGTAACGCTAAAATATCGTTCTTTTTGGCTTGAGTTGTATCAACCGTCACGTCATCAATGGTGATTTTTCCTTGATTAGCGGTCTCTAAAAAATTAATACAGCGCAATAACGTGGATTTGCCGGTGCCTGAAGGGCCAATCACTACCACAATTTCACCCTTGGTGATCGTTAAGTCCAGATCTGAAAAGACGGTGCTATCGCCAAAGCGTTTGGTGAGTTTTTTTATATCTATCATCGTACATACGCCTTATTGAGTTTTGCTTCAGCCCAGTTTTGCACTTGCGTTAGTACAAGCACTAATCCCCAATAAATGAAGGCGACAGCCAAGAAAGCCTCAAAAAATTTAAAGCTGGAAGATGCTTCCATTTGTGCTTTTGCCATAATTTCAGCGACCCCAAGCGTGAAGGCGAGTGAGGTTGATTTAATCATATCGATAAAATAATTCATTAAAGACGGTAAAGCGATGCGGGTGGCTTGCGGTAAAATAATACGACGCATTGCCTGCATTTCTGTCATGCCAATGGCAAGGCTTGCTTCCCGTTGGCTGCGATCGACCCCAATAATGGCCGCTCGAATGCTCTCTGCCATATAGGCTGCGAAGTGTAAGCTCAATCCGATAACTGCTGCACTGAAAGCATCCAAACCAATAAATATCGGAAAGACTTGAGGTAAGCCGTAATAAAGCAGGAATAATTGCACAAGCAAGGGGGTGCCGCGAAAGAAACTGATGTAAAGCTGGCTCAGTTGGTTTAATACTGGCAGCTTGTAAACACGTACTAACGCCAGTGTTATCGCGATGATTAGTGCAAATCCTAGTCCCCATACTGCCATCGATAGTGTTGTACCAAGGTACTTCATCAAGATTGGCATCAGAGAAAGCATATAATTGAAATCGAAACCCATGATGGCTACTTGTCCGTTGATTGTGGATGTTGTCAGAGACACAAAGACTCACCATTGGTGAGCCTTGTTTTTAGGTTAAATGTATCGAAGCTTAACTTCTTTATATTTTACTTGGTGATATCAGTATCAAACCATTTAATTGAAATGTCAGTCAATGTGCCATCTTCACGCATTGCGCTTAGCGCAGTATTGACTTCATTACGTAACTTCTCGCCTTTTTCACCTTTCACAAAAGGCCACGCATTTTCAATTGTCTCAAATGGTTGCCCTGCTAATTCTAGTGGTAAATTCGCTTTTTTAATCAATTCAATTGAAGAAAGGCGATCCATTACAAATGCATCGGTGCGGCCTAAAGCGACATCATGCTCGATACCCGCATCGTAGGTTTTGATATTGATTTGCGCGGCATTATCAAGTTGACGTAATAGTTGCTCGTAATTAGATCCTAAGTTTACCCCGACGGTTTTATCTGCAAGATCAGCTGTCGATTTAATCTCGGTATTACCTTTACGTACTACTAATTGTGCGCCATCGATAACATAAGGTTCAGCAAAAAGGAATTTAGCTTGGCGTTCGGGGGTAATCGTGATTTGGTTTGAAATGGTATCAATACGGCCTGTTTCTAGTAAGCCAAATAAACCAGAGAAGCTGGCGGTAACGTACTCAACGTTATAATCGTTACGTTTACCGATTTCATCCCATAAATCGACTTCAAAACCCTGAAGTTGATCCATCTTTACAAAAGTAAAAGGGAAATAGCGTCCTGACATACCAACTTTCACATCTGTTGCCGCCATTACTGTTTGGCTTGCCGCTAAAGTTAGTGCTACCGCTGTAAATGTTGTCTTTATCCAGCTTTTCATCCTGCTTACTCCATGTATGTCTTATATCATTAGCTATTTCTGCCATCCTACTTGGTAGACTTTGGTTTTTTTAAATAACTTAGAGTTATTTTACATAACCTTGGGTTAGGTCTAGTAGATCTTAGCCCAATGTTAATAGTATTGTGGGTAATATCTGGGTAAATTGTGTTGATCCAATGCTTGACTGTGCAGTTTATGTGAATAAGTCTGATCTTATTCACTGGATCTGCGATCTCTTTGCTGGTGATCCAGAGCCAGCAGGTATAAAATTACATCCCTTTTTGTGTTTTGTTACTCAGTGTGGAGTCGAACTTGTCATCTTCGCTATGGTTGCAGTGCCTTCAACGTCTTCAAGAAGAGCTACCTGCGACAGAATTCAGCATGTGGGTTCGACCCCTACAAGCTGAGTTAAACGATAATACGCTGACCCTTTTTGCGCCTAATCGTTTTGTTCTCGATTGGGTAAGGGATAAGTACCTTAATAATATTAATCGTCTACTGAATGAATTCTGTGGGACGGATATACCGATCTTGCGTTTTGAAGTGGGCAGCCGACAAGTTGTTGTACCACCTTCACAAACCATCGCACCTGCCGCACCGGCAGTGACGTTAACGCGAAAGCCATCACCTGCAACGCAAATATTGCAAGATGATGCGCCATCACGCTCATGGGAGCCTGCACCATCACCCGTACAACCTGAATCGAAATCAGGTTATCGTTCGAATGTGAACCCTAAACATAATTTTAATAATTTTGTTGAAGGTAAATCGAATCAGCTGGGTTTGGCTGCTTGTCGTCAAGTGTCAGATAATCCTGGTGCTGCATATAACCCATTATTTCTTTATGGCGGCACGGGGTTGGGTAAAACGCACTTATTACATGCGGTCGGCAATGCGATTGCTGATCGTAAACCCAATGCGCGCGTGGTTTACATGCACTCTGAACGTTTTGTTCAAGATATGGTGAAAGCACTGCAAAATAACGCCATTGAAGAATTTAAGCGTTATTACCGCAGTGTTGATGCATTATTGATTGATGACATTCAATTCTTTGCTAATAAAGAACGTTCACAAGAAGAATTTTTTCATACCTTTAATGCCTTGCTTGAAGGTAACCAACAGATCATTTTGACATCCGACCGTTATCCTAGAGAAATCAATGGGGTAGAAGATCGTTTGAAATCACGTTTTGGTTGGGGATTAACTGTTGCGATTGAGCCACCAGAGTTAGAAACTCGGGTCGCTATCTTAATGAAGAAAGCAGAAAATCATAATATTCGACTGCCCGATGAAGTGGCATTCTTTATTGCCAAGCGTTTACGTTCAAACGTACGTGAGCTTGAAGGCGCATTGAATCGTGTTATCGCCAATGCCAACTTCACTGGTCGTGCAATTACGATAGATTTTGTGCGTGAAGCCTTACGTGATTTACTCGCGCTGCAAGAAAAGCTTGTTACCATTGATAATATTCAGAAGACTGTTGCTGAATACTATAAAATAAAGATGTCAGACATGCTGTCGAAGCGTCGTTCACGTTCCGTGGCGCGACCGCGTCAAATGGCGATGGCACTGGCAAAAGAATTAACTAATCACAGTCTTCCTGAAATCGGTGATGCTTTTGGTGGGCGAGATCACACCACAGTCTTACATGCTTGCCGAAAAATAGTGCAGTTGCGTGAAGAAAGCCACGATATAAAAGAAGATTATTCAAACCTAATAAGAACATTATCGACCTGATATGAAATTTACCGTCGAACGCGAACATTTATTAAAGCCTTTGCAGCAGGTATCTGGTGCTTTAGGCGGCCGTCCTTCTTTACCTATCTTAGGTAACATTCTGCTTAAAGTAGAAGAGGGATACCTGTCGATGACAGGAACCGATTTAGAAGTTGAACTGATTGCAAAATTAGCACTAGAAGCTGATTTTGAAATTGGTGCAGTGACTGTGCCTTCTCGTAAGTTTCTCGATATTTGTCGTGGCTTACCTGATAGCGCTAAGATTGCCGTGACGCTTGAAGGCGATCGCATTCTAATTCGCTCTGGTCGTAGCCGTTATTCATTATCGACATTGCCTGCCGCTGATTTTCCTAATATTGAAGATTGGCAGAGTGACGTTGAATTCACGTTACCGCAAGGTCGCATGAGTCAGCTGATCCAAAGCACGCAATTTTCAATGGCACATCAAGATGTACGCTATTACTTAAATGGTATGTTGTTTGAAACCGATGGCAGCCATTTACGATCGGTCGCGACAGATGGCCACCGTATGGCGGTGTGCGCAATCGACTTAGCGCAAGAACTGGCAACCAAGCAGATCATTGTACCGCGTAAAGGGGTATTAGAACTGGTGCGCTTGCTTGATAACGCCGAAGCGATGGTTGATATCCAAATCGGTAATTCAAACATTCGAGCAACCGTGAATAATTTTGTATTCACTTCGAAGCTAGTGGATGGACGTTTTCCTGACTATCGCCGTGTTATGCCACAAAGCAGCAATAAGTTTGTGGAAGCGAGTTGTGACGAATTACGTAAAGCGTTTTCACGTGCCGCGATCTTATCAAACGAAAAATTCCGAGGTGTGCGCGTTAACTTGTCAAAAGGTGAAATGCGTATAACCGCCAATAACCCTGAGCAAGAAGAAGCGGAAGAGTTTCTTGATGTTGATTATCAAGGGGATGACTTAGAAATCGGGTTTAACGTTAGCTATGTATTGGATGTGCTTAACACTTTAAAATGTGACCAAGTACGTTTGTCGCTAACCGATGCTAATGCCAGTGCATTAGTTGAAGATTGCGCCAATGATGAAGCGATGTATGTTGTGATGCCAATTAGATTATAAGGTATGGCACTTACTCGTTTAATCGTTAAAGATTTCAGAAACATTGAAGCGTGTGACTTAGCTTTGTCACCACGCTTCAATTTTTTGGTTGGTGCGAATGGCAGTGGAAAAACCAGTGTATTGGAAGCTATCCATTATCTGGGACATGGTCGTTCGTTCCGAAGCCACCTTACCAGTCGTGTTATTCGTCATGAGCAACAAGAGTTGTTTATTCATGGACGAGTACTGACTGACAATCAATTAGAACTTCCGCTGGGCATCAATAAAAAACGAGATGGTACAACGGAAGTGAAAGTCTCTGGTGAAAGCGGTCAAAAGTTATCGCAATTAGCTCAAGTATTGCCCCTGCAATTGATCACACCTGAAGGGTTTGAGCTTTTGAGTGGTGGGCCGAAATATCGTCGATCTTTTATTGATTGGGGTGTGTTTCATATAGAGCCGAAGTTCTATAATGCTTGGAGCCGTATTAAGCGACTCACCAAACAACGCAATGCACTGTTAAAAACAGCACGCAGCTACCGTGAACTCAGTTATTGGGATCAAGAGTTAGCAGTGTTAGCTGAAGAAATCAGTGTATGGCGAGACGAATACCTTATTGCGGTAAAACAAAAAGCGGCTGAAATCTGCCAAGGTTTTTTACCTGAGTATGAAATCCAGTTGTCTTATTACCGTGGTTGGGAGAAAGAAACCCCTTATGCTGAGCTGCTAAAACGCAATTTTGAGCGTGATTGTCAGCTTGGCTATACCGTAAATGGTCCGCATAAGGCTGATTTACGAATGAAGGTGGCTGGTACGCCTGTTGAAGATGTGTTGTCGCGTGGACAACTTAAACTGATGGTATGCGCATTGCGTTTAGCGCAAGGACTTCATCTAACAGAAGCAACGGGCAAACAGTGTATTTACCTTCTTGATGATTTTGCTTCCGAGCTGGATAGCCATCGGCGTGCGCTGTTAGCGCAACGGTTAAAAGAAACCAACGCCCAGGTTTTCATTAGTGCGATCAGTGATGAACAAATTGCAGATATGCATGATGAAAATGGCAAGATGTTTCATGTGGAACACGGTAAAATAACCGCAGGATAATTAAAGCGAGAGTAACTCAATGTCCAACAATTACGATTCATCAAGCATTAAAGTGCTTAAAGGCCTTGATGCCGTACGTAAGCGCCCAGGGATGTATATTGGCGATACTGATGACGGTACTGGTTTGCACCATATGGTGTTTGAGGTCGTCGATAACTCTATCGATGAAGCTCTTGCTGGTCACTGTGAAGACATTATTATCACAATCCACGAGGATAACTCTGTTTCTGTCAGTGATGACGGACGTGGTATTCCAACCGATATTCATGAAGAAGAAGGTGTATCTGCCGCTGAAGTAATCATGACGGTACTGCACGCGGGTGGTAAATTTGATGATAACTCATACAAAGTATCTGGCGGCCTACACGGTGTAGGTGTCTCTGTTGTGAATGCGCTATCTGAAAAGGTAGAGTTAACGATTTACCGTCACGGTTCAATTCATCACCAAATCTATCACCACGGTGTGCCAGACAAGCCACTTGAAGCGATCGGTGAGACAGACAAAACGGGTACGCGTATTCGTTTCTGGCCAAGTGAAGATACATTTACCAATGTTGTTTTCCACTATGAGATTCTGGCTAAGCGTCTTCGTGAGTTATCGTTCCTTAACTCTGGCGTATCTATTCGCTTGATTGATGAGCGTGAAGAAGGCAAGCAAGACCACTTCATGTATGAAGGTGGTATCAAGGCGTTTGTTGAACACTTGAACCGCAACAAAACACCAATTCACTCGAAAGTGTTCCATTTTGACTTTGAACGTGAAGATGGCATTTCGGTTGAAGTTGCTATGCAGTGGAACGATGGTTTCCAAGAAGGCATCTATTGTTTCACCAACAACATCCCACAGCGTGATGGTGGTAGTCACTTAGCGGGTTTCCGTGGCGCGTTAACGCGTACGTTAAACACGTTCATGGATAAAGAAGGCTATTCTAAAAAAGAAAAGACTTCGACATCTGGTGATGATGCGCGTGAAGGCCTAACGGCTGTTGTTTCCGTTAAAGTACCGGATCCAAAGTTTTCAAGCCAAACCAAAGACAAACTGGTATCAAGCGAAGTGAAACCTGCTGTTGAATCAGCAATGAATGAAAAACTGAGTGAGTTCTTATTAGAGAATCCATCAGACGCTAAAATTGTTTGTAGTAAAATTATTGATGCATCTCGTGCACGTGAAGCTGCGCGTAAAGCACGTGAAATGACACGTCGTAAAGGTGCTCTTGATCTTGCTGGTTTGCCTGGTAAATTGGCAGACTGCCAAGAAAAAGATCCTGCACTATCTGAATTATACATAGTGGAAGGGGACTCTGCTGGCGGTTCAGCCAAGCAGGGACGTAACCGTAAAAATCAGGCAATCTTACCGCTTAAAGGTAAAATTCTTAACGTAGAAAAAGCACGTTTTGATAAGATGCTATCTTCTCAAGAAGTGGCCACACTGATTACCGCAATGGGTTGTGGTATCGGGCGTGATGAATATAACCCTGACAAATTGCGTTACCACAACATCATCATCATGACTGATGCCGATGTCGATGGTTCTCACATCCGTACGCTGTTATTGACATTCTTCTACCGTCAAATGCCAGAGCTGATTGAACGTGGTCACATCTATATTGCTCAGCCACCGCTTTACAAAGTGAAGAAAGGTAAGCAAGAGCAATACATAAAAGATGATGAAGACATGGATCAATACCAAGTGTCTCTAGCATTAGATAACGCATCATTGTTTGCAACTGAAGGTGCACCAGCTATTACTGGTTTAGCACTAGAAGAATTAGTGAAGCAATATAATGCCGGTATGAAGCTGATTGAGCGCATGAGTCGTCGTTATCCATTACTGATGTTAAATGAGTTTGCATACCAACCTCGTCTTTCTACTGAAATGCTGAGTGATGAAACTGCAATCGAAGCGTGGGCTACACCGTTAGTTGCAGCGTTGAATGAAAAGCAATCTGGTGAAAGCCAATACAGCTTTGCTATTCAGCGTGATGAAGAAAACAATGTTTCTTTACCGCAAGTGATTGTACGTACACACGGCGTTGAATACGATTACACGCTAAGCTATGACCTTCTAAATTCAAGAGAGTACAGCAAGTTAGCTGATCTTTCTGAAGCGTTAAATGGCTTAATAGAAGAAAATGCTTACGTGCAACGTGGCGAGCGTAAACAATCGATTTCAAGCTTTAAAGAAGGCTTAGATTGGTTGATTAAAGAATCTCGCCGTGGTGTATACCTTCAGCGTTACAAAGGTCTGGGTGAGATGAACCCTGAACAGTTGTGGGAAACGACAATGGATCCTGAATCTCGTCGTATGCTACAAGTAACGATTAACGATGCCGTTGCAGCTGATGAGTTGTTCACCACACTAATGGGTGACCAAGTAGAACCTCGTCGTAACTTCATTGAAGAAAACGCACTGAAAGTGGCAAACCTGGACGTGTAGAACGTTCGGTTTTAGCCTCGTAACAGCGCAAAACGCCACTTTGATAGTGGCGTTTTTTATTACTTAAAATTCAAATTCTTCTGGGGTTATCCCATATTACCCACTACAGCAACGCCTCTGTCATCAGGAATTTCATTAAACGACAAGACTTGCAGACCACGCGCACAGACCCTTGAATAACGAGCTAGCAGTGGGCGCAATTGTGGCAACACCAATAAGATTGGGGTGTGGCCATTAATGCGCATGTTGTCTAACACTTCAGGTAAGCTGCGTTGTAATTTATCAATCACCGTTGGCTCTAAGGCAAAGCCGTCTAACTGGACGTGTCCTCCTGATTGCGCTTGGCTTAATGCCCCTAGTAGCATATTTTCTAATTCCGAAGAAAGAGTAACGGCAGGGACTTCGGTTTTCATGCCAATTAAATTATTGAGCAGTACGCGGCGTAAAATACAACGCACATCTGCGGCTAATAAAATTGGATCTTTGGATAGTTCTGCTGACTCGACCATTGAATTTGCAATGCTGACAATGTCAGACAGTGATACGCCATCAACGGTTAACTGACGGAATACACGCAGTAATTGCTGCGCGGTTAATTTTTGTTGCAGATCGTCAGCTAACTTACTGTTCAGTGTCGCAAGGCGTTCAATAATTCCCGCAACTTCTTCGGGGCTAAGAATATCTTCAATGTAATCATTAATTACCTTGCTGACATGGGTCGAGATAATGGTTGCATGATCAACCACGGTATAGCCAAGATTTACCGCTTTGTCTTTTTCTTGCGCCGCTATCCAGACTGCTTCCATACCATAAGCTGGGTCTTTGGTGAGAATACCATCGACATTGCCGTACACTTGGCCGGGATTAATTGCCAGTAGGCGATCTATTTCAAGCTCGGCCTGGACAATTGTCGCGCCTCTTACTGCAATTTGGTACTGGCTTGCTTCTAATGCCAGATCATCTTTGACATGAATTTTCGGGATCACAAAGCCACGTTGTTCGGTTAATGTCTTACGGATACCGACTAAGCGGCTTAGCAGCTCAGCCCCCTGGCGACGATCAATTAAGCTTACTAAGCGAAAGCCGACATTTAAGCTCAAGGCATGAACAAGGGGGATATCACTAACAATCAGTTCTTTATTTTCTGGTTGGCCGTGTTGCTCAACAATCTCTTCGGCGCGGACTAGGTCATCGTCATTATCTGTTGAGTGTTCTTTTTTTGTCATTCGCCAGCCAGTAAAAGCCACTGCGGCAGAAAAACATAAGAATGCGAGGTGGGGCATACCTGGGATTAAACCCAGAATTAACATGATGCCCGCCACCACAAACAGTACGACTGGCGATGCTAGCATCTGCTTACTGATTTGCTGTGACAGGTCGTTACTGTCAGTAACGCGGGTAACAATGATTGCAGCTGCAGTTGCCAATAACAATGATGGGATCTGGGCGACAAGACCATCACCAATGGTCAATAATGCATAGGTTTGGAAGGCGTCAGAAAATGATAGTCCGTATTCGAACACACCAATGCTGATACCACCAATGATGTTAATAAACAGGATCAGCATCCCGGCAATAGCATCACCTCGAACAAACTTTGATGCACCATCCATCGAACCATAGAAATCGGCTTCTTGTGCAACATCTTCACGGCGTTGTTTAGCTTGAAGGTGATCGATAATACCGGCATTTAAGTCCGCATCGATGGCCATCTGCTTACCCGGCATCGCATCAAGGGTAAAGCGGGCACTTACTTCGGAAATACGCTCTCCACCTTTGGTAACCACTACAAAGTTAATGATTATCAAGATGACAAAGACCACCATACCGACAACATAGTTACCGCCGATCACCACATCACCAAAGGCTTGGATCACTTTACCGGCAGCATCACCCCCGTTCTGACCGTTCAACAAAACCACGCGGGTAGAGGCAACATTCAGTGCCAGACGTAGCAAGGTAGCAATCAGCAAGATGCTCGGGAATACCGAGAAATCAAGAGATCGCTTACTGTATACGCTGACCAGCATCACGAGCAGTGAAAGTACGATATTGAAGGTAAACAACATATCCAGCACCAACGGTGGGATAGGCAGCATGACCATTGCCAATATGATCATAAGGACCAATGGGATCCCCAGTTGTCCTTTAGCTAATAGCGTTAGTAGTGGGGCTAGTTTCTGTTTCATTGATGCTCAGTTCCAATTAGCGGTGCAATTCTTTGGGAATAGAGACCTGTGGGAATTCAGGTTTACTAGGTTGTCGCCCCTGCTTGTATTGTTCCATCTGAAAGACAAAAGTCAGTATATGGGCAACGGCGACATATAAGGGGGCTGGAATTTCCTGCCATTCATTTGTCGAATAATAAACAGCACGTGTCAGAGCCGGAATTTCGACGATCGGGCAATTGTGATGACGAGCAATTTTCCGTATCTCCAGTGCCATCTGATCGGTCCCTTTAGCCAAAACAAAAGGGGCGCTGGCTTTATCTAAATCGTATTTTAAAGCAATAGCATAATGGGTCGGGTTAGTGATCACTACGTCTGCTTGTGGCACGGTTTTATGCATTTGCCGTTGCGACATTTGTTGCTGTAGTTGTCTGATCTTGGCTTTGACCTCTGGCTTACCTTCGCTGTTCTTATGCTCTTCTTTTACTTCCTGCTTAGTCATCTTGAGCTGCTTGGTGTAGTCCCAGCCTGCATACGGTAACTCTAATACCGCAATCAGCAGCAGCGCTAAGCCAAAACTAAATAGCCCCTGCCATAAAATATCGATTGTTTGCAAAATCGCTTCGGTCATCGGTAAGCGTTGCAGGGCAATAATTTGTGTCAGGTGGTTGCTCAGTAGCCAATATAAAGTACCGCCAATCAGGCTGACTTTTAGAATGCTTTTAATCAGTTCGACGAGCGATTTGGTTGAAAACATTTTTTTGATCCCCGATATAGGGTTCATTTTTGAAAATTTAGGTTGGGCGGCAGTGACAGAAATATTCCACCCACCCCGAATAATATTGGCCAAAATAGTGACCAGTAACAGCAGCCCAAAAATGGGACTGATGGTAAATATCATCGATGTTAAGCTGAATGATAGATGCTTCAACATGAACTCAGGTTCAAATGCCGCTTCTTTGGGTAGTGCCAGATTCAAGGTGGCGATTTCGTCAAACATATGCGCCAAATCACTGGAAAAAGCACTTAACAGTAATGCTGCACCTAAGGTCATCAGGGCTGTAACCAACTCTTTTGAGCGCGGAAGGTTACCTTCTTCGCGGGCTTTGCGAAGCTTCTGCTGACTGGGCTGTTCGGTTTTATCTTGGCTACTGTTCTCGCTCATGGTTGAACGGTCTCCAAATTCGCCATCATGGCCAATGTTTCACTGCATAAGCGAGTGAAGTTTTCCGGAATACTTGAAGTCGTAATGAGCAGGCACATCAGACCGAGTAGCATGGTCATCGGAAAGCCGAGTGCAAAAACATTTAGCTGAGGAGCGGCGCGGTTCATCATGCCGAAAGCACCGTTAACCAGTAGCATCGCGCATACAGCGGGAAGTGCTAATAGAAAGGCAGCCGCAATCAGCCAGCCTAACCGCATTACCACGGAATACAGTGCATCTTGGCTCGGCATTTCGCCAACGGGCCATACCTTAAAGCTTTGCACGACCACATCGAGTGCCACTAAATGACCGTCTAGCGCGAGAAACAACAGCAATATGTAGAGCTGGTAGTATTTACCAAGTGTTGGAATGCTAACGCCATTAATCGGGTCATTGCTCATCGCCATGCCTAATCCCATTTGCATTGATAAGATCTGCCCCATAGTGGTAAATACCCCAAAGAGTAATTCCAGCATTAGTCCCATAATGCCGCCAATAATCATTTGCTGGGCACCCAGTATTAATGCATCTAGCGACAAGGGATCAACACTGGGCATGGGGGGCATCAGGGGCGCTGCAAGAAGGCTGATACAAAACGCCAGCCCCACTCGAACTTGAGTAGGAATGGTTGAACCACCAAATACTGGCATCATTAGCATGGCGGCACCTAAACGGAAAAAGGGCCACCAGATTTGGCCTAGCCAAGCGGTAAGCTGAGCCGCGGAAACATCAAGCATGTCTTAGCCGATTAGGTGAGGGATGTTTAAAAATAAGCGTGCGAATAGATCGCTTAACGTGCGCAATAACCACGGGCCAGCAAAGCCGAGCATGGCAAACGTCATCAGCAGGCGAGGTAAAAAACTGAGGGTTTGTTCATTGATCTGGGTTGCCGCTTGGAAAATACTGACCACCAAGCCAACCAGTAGGCTTGGTATAATTAATACACAAACCATGCTTACAATGATCATTAACGCATCACCAAAAAAAGTCGCGACAAATTCAGAATTCATAATTAGCCAAAGCTCGCACTTAATGTACCCACGGTCATCGACCAACCATCAACCATCACAAACACCATTAGCTTAAACGGCAATGAGATAATCAAGGGTGATAGCATCATCATACCCATCGCCATTAAGACACTGGCAACAACCATATCGATAATCAAAAATGGAATGAATAACATAAAACCAATTTGAAAGGCTGTTTTTAATTCACTCAGAATGAAGGCTGGCATTACGAGCAAGAAGTCTAGGTCTTTAACACTGTCTGGTGCCGGCTCATCAGCAATCCGTAATATTTGTTCTAAATCGGTTTCTCGGGTCTGCTGTAGCATAAACTGACGCAATGGCTGTTCAGCAATTTTAGCGGCCTCGAACATCGTCATTTCACCATTCTGGTAAGGTACAACGGCATTGTCATAAATGTTGTGGATCACAGGTCGCATAATAAACAGTGATAATGTCAGTGCAATGCCAACCAATACTCGGTTCGGGGGGCTTTGCTGTAAGCCCATCGCTTGGCGCAAAATACCGAGTACAATGATGATGCGGGTAAAACTGGTTGTCATCAATAACATCGCAGGCAAAAATGCCAGTGCGGTCATAAGCAGGAATATTTGCAGCTTGACGCTATATTCCTCTTGGCCGTTAGGCCCATTGATGGTCAAAAGAGGGAGGTCTTGTGCAAAAGCTGGGTGACTAAATAACAGGAGTGCCAGCAATATTCCGAGCAAGCGCATTACTTGGTTAAACCTTTTAGCATGTCGTTATCATCAACAACACTCACCAAGCGCAGGCCGTATTTATTATTCACAATAACGACTTCAGCGTGGCCGAGCAGGGTGCCATTTACTTTGACATCCATGGCTTCGCCACTGATTTTATCTAACTCGATAACTGTTCCTAGCCCGATATTCATCAAATCACCCACCATTAACTCTGTACTGGCTACTTCAAGTGTCAGGTTAACCGGAATATTGCGAATGAAGTTCATGTCTTGCGATGATGTGGCTTCGGGGGCTTGGCCCAAAGTACCTAAATCTAGATCACCCAGATCATCCAAATCAAGACTCAAATCATTATTTTTTTCAGACATACTGGTTCCTATTACTGCTTGATAATGCTTTGAATTTGAAGCACTAAATTTGCGTTGTTTTCGGCAATCCGTGCTGTAAATAGCGATGTTTTTCCAGCTCTTACTGTTACTTCATTGGGCAGTTCCACGGGAATAATGTCGCCTGTCTTTAAATCCATGACTTTCCCCAGAGCTAAATTACGTTCACATAACGTGGTGGTTAATCGCATCGGAGTTTGACAAATTTTGGTTTGGATCTTTGCTTGAAGCTCCGGATCTGTTTCTATGTCAGCAGTTTTACATTGTTGATCGCGTAAAAAATCTAACCCTGCAAAGGGTAAGGCGATCTCAAACCAACCTTTATGACCGCAAACATCAATCGTAAAGCGACAAACCTGATACAACTGATTATTTTGCATTGGGTTGCCAAGTCGAAGCGTATTCTTTTCAGTCAAGTGGTTATGCCAGCTGGTAATGCTGTGCCAACCATGTGCAAATTGTTCCAGTGCTAGATTGAAAAAGCGCTTAACTAAACGTAATTCTGTATCACTCATATCATTGTTGCGGCGGATGTTATTACCGTTGCCACCAAAAAATAGATCGACCATGAAAAATAACAACTCACCATCAATTGAGACGGTGCCATGTAAATCGTGAGGACTAACAGTAAACTCACGATATAAACAGGGTTTTTTAAGTTGCTGTAGGTAGTCTTGTAATTTTAAGGTGTCTTGTTGATCAAAACTAAACTCAACAGGGTGACGCAAAAGGTGATGAAAAGACTGTCGTGCAGAACGTTCAAACTGCTTGCAAACATTGTCGATAATCGCTTGTAATGCACCAATGCGGTGTTCAGGACTTGCGAGATCAAAATCACGGACCTCTGTCTGCTCAAGGTTTGAAATGATTTTGCTCTTTTTCATCATGACCTTATTTTAAATAATGAGTTTAAATAATAAAAATATGGAATCAGCATCACACGAAACTTATGGTTATTATTAAATTATACAATTTTAAATTGAATGTAATTCAATTTATGGAATTGTAAATAATGATAAATTATAAACAATAAATCATATGAAATTTGTATCAAACATTGGTTTAATACAATTTTAAATCGAGTGTAATTCAACCTATGTCATCGTAAATAATATAACTATATTAATAGCGTTATTTAGAGTTGTAGTAGTTGTTAATTATTTGATTTATTTTTTTATTTTTTTTGTAAAAAAAGACATTGTCTAAAAAACAAGAAAATATATAACTGATTACTAATATAACTCTATAGTAAGTCACGTGATGCGGGCGAGACTACCTTTTGACCACTAGGTTTGTCAATCCAAATATACCATTACATAAGTCGTCAAAATATTATCACATTTAACAATGTATTTACCGCAATATATTGACGCTTGACATATTGTTATAGATGGTTTCTTATTCAGCTAAATAACGAGAGTGAAAAAGCCATACTATTAACAACTAAAAATAATAACAATACTAACAATAATGGTAATTTACCCTTCTGTTTTGTATGTTTTTTATTCTAATATTTTTTATTATTTAGTGTTGATATGGCATATAAATATCACCAAAAGAATGATTAATAAATCTAAGTTATTAATTGTTCACTCTGTCGTAATTAGGTTTATTTTAAATAAAAACAACGTTTTTATGGGTTTTTATTATTGACTAAGGCTTTGAAAAATAATGGTTATAAAAAGCATTATTACAATATTAGCACTAGTGCTTTCTTGTACCTTATGTGCAGGTGATAATGTTTGGATATCACCATTGGATAGTAGTACTTGGGTATTCTCCGGTAATAAAACTGAGTGTGTAATCTCTCATGATGTCGAGGGTTTTGGTGTTGTTAAAATAATCACCGAAGCAGGAGTGGGTACACGCTTAGAAATAAAATCGAAAGAACTAAAAAATCTAACGGATGATCATGCTGTTGATTCAATGCCAGCACTCTGGGCTGTTGAAAAAGTAAACAATATAAACTATCAAGGTAACGTTTCTTTTTCTTTATTGACTAGCGAACTTGTTTTTAATAATGCTGATGAAATTTTTAAGCGTTTAGACCAAGGCGAATGGATTAAAATTGGTTTAAGTAGGGGTCGTCAAAAAAATGACGCCGTTGTAATTTCTAATGTAAATTTCGAATTACCAGCAAAACGATTTCTATCGTGTAAAGACGATTTGATATCACTCAATTATCAGCAGGTTAGATCTTCTGAGTTTTATTATCCATCAGGTTCAACGTTAGTTTCTAAATCAGATATTAGAACGGCATATGGTATAGCTGAGTATGTGAAAGTTATTCGATCAATTAAGAAAGTCTTGATTGATGGTTATTCAGACAGCCAAGGACGATCGACGGTGAACTTACGAATTTCACGTGAGCGGGCTGAAGAAGTGGCTGCACTACTGATTGAATTTGGTGTTCCCCAAAAAATGATTCAAATTCGCTCTCATGGCGATCGTTATCCAATTGCTGATAACGCGCTAGCTGATGGGCGAAAGAAAAATCGACGTGTCACGGTACGTTTAATCAAGAACTCTGCGGCAGGTGTGCAATGATAAATGAGTGGCAAGTATTGATGTTTCAACCGCAAAATTCTGCGCTTGAACAAGCTTTATCAACTGGTAAAGCAAAGGGTTACAATTTGACTCGTACTACCTGCGTGTTTGATTGCCTGAATCTGGTGGCTCAAAAAGAGTGGGACTTATTACTCTTACCAGCTTGCTTGAGTGACGGTACTGAAGCCGCTGATATGATTCAATTGTTTCAGCGTCATGGGTATCAGGGTGCAGTTGTCGTGCTGTCTGAACTTCAAAATTTTTCAGAAGTTACTCGAGCCTTACAACAGGGAGCGATGGATTACCTGTTGATTCCTTTTGGTCATACTCATTTGGCGCAACTTGTCCAACGTTTGGTACAGACGCAGCAGCAACAATACATGGTTGCTGAATCTTGCAAAAGTAAGCAGATGTTTCAATTGGCACAACGCGTTGCACAGACGGATGCTTCTGTTCTGATCAGTGGTGAAAGTGGTAGTGGCAAAGAAGTATTGGCACAGTTCATTCATGATTCATCTCCGCGTGCTGCAGGGCCGTTCATTGCCATCAATTGCGCTGCGATTCCAGAAACTATGATTGAATCCATTTTATTTGGCCATACCAAAGGGGCGTTTACCGGAGCCACTTCAGCACAGGCGGGTAAATTAGAGACTGCCAATGGCGGTACTCTTTTATTGGATGAAATCGGTGAGTTGCCACTTGCTCTGCAAACCAAATTATTAAGGGTGTTGCAGGAGCGTGAAGTTGAGCGTTTAGGTAGCCATCAAAAAATTAAGCTAGATATCCATGTGCTAGCTGCAACCAATCAAGACTTAGAAAAAGCCATTGCCGCTGGTCGCTTCCGGGCTGATTTGTATTATCGTCTGAATGTTTTTCCTCTTCACTGCGCGTCATTGAAAGATCGCAAAGACGATATTATTCCGTTAGCAAATAACTTACTTCGTCGTCATATGCCGCCAGGGCAGGCGAGCACAGAATTTACCAAAGCTGCCCAAAAGGTATTGTGTAGCTACGATTGGCCGGGCAATGTCCGCGAACTAGAAAATGTTATTCAGCGCGCCTTAGTCATGAGTCGTGGTTGTTTGATCCGCGAAGAAGATTTGATGTTACCAACGTTCGAAAATATAACGAGCGAGCGGAGCACGTTCGTTTCGACATCAGCCTCATTGAGTGTGGTAAAACCGACAAGCAAATCACAGACCTCTTGCACTAAGCCCGACTTACAAAAAAGCCGTAAGCTTGCTGAATTTGACACTATCATTGAGACTTTGCGTCGTTTTGATGGTCATCGCAGCAAGACGGCAGAAGAGCTGGGCGTATCAACCCGGGCACTACGCTATAAAATTCAAACCATGCGCGAGCAAGGGCTGGATATCGAAAAAATCCTAACGGGGCAAAATGCAAATTTAGTCCCAACAACCTTTAATTTTTCCTAACCGTTATTACGAGAGCTGTCATGCAAGACAATGTGATGAGCATGAATCTGCCATTAAGTCAGATGAGCGAAATTCAAGCGCAAATGAAAACGCTAGAACCTATTCAGATCGCCCCAAACCCAATGACGGTTAATCAAGCGAATTCTGTCAACTTTACTGATGTTATTTCTCAGTCACTCAACAGTGTCGATCTGCAAGGCAAAGAAGCATCAGCTTTAATGACAGCGGTAGATACGGGCAAAAGTGATGACTTGGTTGGTGCGATGGTTGCCAGTCAAAAAGCCAGTCTTTCTTTTTCTGCTCTTGTGCAAGTACGAAACAAGCTGCTGACCGCCTATGACGATGTCATGAAAATGCCAGTTTAACGGGAACGTTTAAGTGACTGAATTAATGAAACAACGGCTGTCGGATATGGCGAGCCCTTCTGCGATGGGACGACTGCTTACGGGCACTCGTCTTATTGTGTTATTAGGCCTTATTGCTGCGTTAGTGACAACCGCCGTAGTGATTGGTTTGTGGCAAGGTAATAGCCAGTACCGTCCATTGTATGGCGAACAAGAAAAATTTGACCGTAGCCAAGTGATTTCAGTTCTTGAGCAACAAGGAATGGATTACTACATCGAGCCTCAGGAAGGCAACGTGATGGTTGATCGCGATAGTGTAGGTAAAGCGCGTTTAGCGCTGGCCGCTGCAGGTATTGAAGCCCAATTACCTGCCGGACTTGACATTTTATCGCAAGATTCAAGTTTAGGGACCAGCCAGTTTATTGAAAATGCCCGTTATCGCCATGGTTTAGAAGGCGAGTTGGCATTGAGCATTATGGCATTAGATGCCATTACCAATGTGCGTGTGCACTTGGCTATTCCTAAGAAAACCTTATTTGTGCGCCGCGAGAAAGAGCAGCCATCGGCATCGGTTGTTTTATCGTTAAGTTCTGGGCGTGAACTGACGACCGAGCAAGTGACCGCCATTGTTAATTTAGTGGCAGGCAGTGTGCCTGAACTGAATGCTGAACGCGTGAATGTTATCGATCAGCAAGGCCGGTTATTGTCATCGGTAATTAACAGCGAAGGTAAACATAGCCTTAACAGCAGCAGTTATTTGGAATACGTCCAAAAGCTCGAACAAAGCTATATCAAACGCGCGGTGCGCATGCTGCGGCCAATGGTGGGTATTGATAACTTCCAAGTGGAAGTGGCTGCCGATATTAATTATGACCGCACTGAAGCAACAGAAGAAAGCTATGCACCTGATGGTTCGGTTCGCAATGAATTTAGCACGATAGATCGCCGTATCGGCAAACCGGCCCAAGGTGTGCCTGGTGCATTAAGCAACCGTCCACCGGAGGATGGGGAAGAGGAAGATCCAAATGCCGGTAATGAACGCAGTGAATCATCCCGTGATTACGCCTTAGATCGCGTACTTAAACATACCCTATACCAGCAAGGACAGGTGAAGAGTTTAAGCGTCTCTATCTTATTAAATGGTCAGCCAGATACCTTCCCCCCTGAGCAACTGGCAAACATCAAGCAAATGTTAGCCGATGCGATTGGGATCAATGAAGTCCGTGGCGATCAGTTTAGTGTCTTGGTCTACCCATTCACCAAAGCAGAAGCCAACCTATTGGCTGACGAGCCAGTATGGTGGATGCAGCTAATCTGGTTAGATTACTTACGCTATATATTATCTGCCGTTGTAGCATTGGTGATTTTGTTAGTGCTTGTACGTCCAGCGATTCGTCAGCTATCTGGCAGTAATAAGTCGACAGCATTAACAGCACCTAATGATAAGTTAGCCGCCATCACGGGTGAATCAGGCAGTGAAAATACAGCGTTGAACAATGACACTAGCCCAGAAATTGAAGCAGTACCCGCGACCGAAAAAACAGAAATTACAAGCTTAAGCTCGGTTGTAACGAGTGAAAATTATCTAGAATTGCCAAGCCCTGAAACGGGGTTAGAAGTGCAATCATCTTACCTTCAGATGTTATCTGAAAAAGAACCAGAGCGTGTTGCTCACGTCGTTAAACAATGGATTACGCCCAAAGATGATGACAACTGAGAATAACCTGAACATTGAACAAGCTGCGATCCTACTGTTGAGCATGGGTGAAAATGCGGCTGCTAATGTCTTAAAACAACTTGATCGCGAGCAAGTGCGCCAACTATCGATTGTTATGGCGAGTATTCCTGCGGTGAAAAAAGATCAGGCTGAACAAGTTTTCCAGCGTTTTTTTACTGACTTTCAAAGTGAATCTGGTATTTCAGGTGCTTCACGTACCTACCTTGAGCGAACGTTAAACAAGGCGTTAGGTCAGTCATTGTCTCAGCCATTGCTGGATTCGATCTATGGCGATTCACTGAAGCATAACTTGCAACGTTTGCAGTGGTTAGAGCCGGCAAAATTAGCGGAATTGATCTCCGGTGAACACCCACAGATGCAAGCGGTTTTTCTTGCTTATTTAGATCCTGACGTTGCCACTAATCTGCTGGACAGATTGCCGCCTGAGAACCTCGATGACTTGCTATATCGCTTAGCAAACCTGAAAGAAATTCACCCTAATATGATTGACGAAGTTCATGTCTTATTAGAGAAGTTCTTAGCGCAGGTTGGGCAGCAAAATAGTACGATTGTTGATGGTTCACAGAAAGCGAGTGAAATCATCAATCGCCTGAAAGGTGAGCAAAGCCAGAAAGTAATGACAGGGCTAAAAGTACTTGATCCTGAGTTGGTTACGAAACTTGAGTCGCAAATGTACAACTTCAGTATATTGGTTCGCCAGACGGAAGAAACCCTTGAGCGCTTGGTTGAAGAGGTCGATCAAGAACTATTGGCAACGGCATTGAAAGGTTGCGAGCAAGCACTGCAAGATAAAATCTTCGCCACCATGCCAAAACGTGCCGCACAATACTTACGTGAAGCAATGGAAGGCAAAGGCCGCGTGCGTCTTAGTGCGGTGGAAGATGCGAGAGAGCAGCTTATTATTGCATTGCGCCAGCTGGCTGAAGCTGGTGAGGTTGAATTACAACTATTTAGCGAACCTGTTGTGGAGTAGTTATGAAGAAATCAGCAATGAATATTATTCATCCGCAATCGGGCCAATATCGCTCGTATCATTTTCCACCATTAGTTGAGCCGGAAGAAGATCTGTTTGGTGATGAAGGTGGTGGATCATATCAAGATGAATTTCATAATGGCTTTCAAGAAGGTCAAGAAAAAGGTCATGAGAAGGGCTATCAAGAAGGGTTAGCGCAGGGACAGCAAGCGGGTCAGCAACAAGGTATTGAGCAGGGACGCCAGCAAGGTGTCCGTGAAGGTGTCGAGCAAGTCAGGCAGACTATGGGTGGAACAGTGAGTTCAGTAGATGACCTAATGCAGCAGGTTCAGCAGGTATTTCATCAACATGTTCGTCTGCAAAGCGAAATGATTTGTGATTTGGTGCAGAAGGTTGCTCGTCAGGTTATTCGTGCTGAACTGACCTTAAAACCTAGTCAGATGGTGCATTTAATTGAAGAAACCCTCGCGCAAATGCCAGAGCAAAAACCAGATCTTGTGATTTATCTTAACCCCCAAGATTGCCAACGGTTGGTTGACTTAGTACCTGAGCAAATTGCAACTTGGAACTTAACGCCAGATGATAGTCTCGCCATCGGTAGCTGCCGTGTGGTGACGAAAGACTCTGAGGCCTTTTCTGATAGTGAAGAGCGTCTAGAGGCGTGTATGGATTCAGTTAAAGATAACTTGCTAACTAATGCGTGATTTATTCCAAGAGTTAAATGCTCGCCTATCTTTAGCTGTTGAGCATGTGCCTGATGTGCCTATCGCCCGAACCTACGGACGATTAACACGCATGGCAGGGTTAACATTGGAAGCGGTTGGTTGCCGTTTATGTACTGGTCAACGTTGTATGATTGAAACCGATCATGGCACCTTAGTGGAAGCTGAAGTGGTTGGTTTTGATCGTAATGCATCGGTATTGATGCCGATCCGCCATACCACTGGGTTACGGCCTGGTAGTCGAGTGTTTCCATTACACGGTGACAGCAAAATTAACGTTGGTTATAGCATGCTTGGCCGAGTCTTAAATGGCCTAGGTGAGCCATTAGATAGTCGTGGTCCCATTGCTGCCGATCAGCGGATAAACCTGCAAGGTGAAACAATTAACCCATTGCAGCGCTTACCTATTTCAACTCAGTTGGATGTTGGCGTCCGTGTCATTAATGGCATGCTCAGCGTTGGTAAAGGCCAGCGTATGGGGTTGTTTGCCGGTAGTGGTGTCGGTAAGAGTGTGCTGTTAGGCATGATGACCCGCAATACCACAGCAGAAATTACCGTGGTTGGGTTAATCGGTGAACGTGGTCGAGAAGTACGTGAGTTTATTGAGCATTCATTGGGCCCTGAAGGGATGAAGAATGCAGTAGTGATAGCCTCGCCTGCCGATGATCCACCATTAATGCGTTTACGTGCTGCAATGCTCTGTCACCGTATTGCCGAGTTTTTTCGCGACCAAGGCCACGATGTATTGTTGCTAATGGATTCGTTAACCCGTTATGCCCAAGCTCAACGTGAGATAGCCTTGGCTGTTGGTGAGCCACCGGCAACCAAAGGGTATCCGCCTTCGGTGTTTAGCATGCTGCCTCAGCTTGTTGAGCGTGCGGGTAATGGTGCTACGGAAAAAGGCTCTATTACTGCGTTTTATACCGTGCTATCAGAAGGCGATGATCAGCAAGACCCAATAGCTGATGCCGCCCGAGCCATTTTGGATGGTCATATCGTTTTGAATCGTGAATTAGCCGAACAAGGTCATTACCCAGCAATTGATATTGAACAATCAATCAGCCGAGCAATGCCTCAAGTGGTTACTCCTGAGCAGTTACAAAAAGCGCAGCAAGTAAAGCAGTTGTATGCCCGTTATCGTCAGGTACAAGATTTGATTTCGCTGGGCGGATATCAGCAAGGGCAAGATCAAAACCTTGATATGGCAGTGCATTACTACCCTGAAATCTGTGGTTTCCTGCAGCAAGGAATGAATGAACGGATACTTCTTGCAGATAGTCAGCAGCAATTAATGCAGCTGATCGGAGGGCAATAACCGATGATGAAGCGAGTCAAAATTGTTCAAAGTTGGCGCGATCAACAACAGCGACAATTTAACAAATTGCAACAGCAACAGGGGCAGATCAATCAGCAAATGAATGCCCATCAACAACGCTTATCGTTACTGGAAGATTTATCGGGGCAGTATTCTGTCGCCAGTGGTAGTCAGGCTTCGGCTTTATTATTGAAAGGGATAGGTCGTTTTCGGCATCAACTCGATAACTTGACGAATCTTCAACGTCAAGAACTTGCGTTATCACAGGTTGAATTACGCAGTATGAATGAGCGCCTGGTCAAGCAGCATAGCCAAGTCGAAATGGGCAATAAGATCATTGATAAACGGTTAACGAAAATTCAAAACCAGCGTGATAAGCAAGAGCAAAAAGTGCTTGATGAATTATCGATAATCCGCTTCTTTCACCGCCGTTCTTGATCGGTATAGGCAATGCAAATGGTTCGCACATGAACATTAAATGTTTGGACTATAGCTGTATTGTTGTTGTGGTTTTAGCAGTTTATCCATCATTTGTTTTTGTTGTGCCAATAAACGGCCATTGGCATTATTCTGCTCTTGGCATTGCAGCGTAACGTCATACAATTGTTGCCATAATTGGCGAGCTTGCTGGCTATATTGGGTAGGTAAAGCGGCGAGTAAACACTTCATTCCTGCGTCATCGGCTGTCATACCTAATGCGATAAGGTGCTCACCACGGTGTTGTGCATGGTTATTTAATTGCTGCATTAACCGCTGAAGTTCGACGTTATGCGTTAGCAAGGCCTTACTGTCACGATTTTGTAATAGCAGCTGTTGATGCTTAAGTTGTTGAGCCAGCTGTTGATAGCTTTTCACATCCTGTGCCAGCTCAGTGATGAGTGCTTTAACCAGTTCAGCTTGAGTCGCCATGCATTGTTACCTTTATTAACGTATGTATTGTGTCGCTATTATTCGTTGTCTTGATAAAAATCAAGCATGCTGTCAGCCAGATCATCAAGGTTAATTGATACCTTTCCTGCATTTAGCATTGCTTTCATTTCAGCCACTTTATTCATATCGACATCACTGGTTTTATCCATTGATTCTTTTGCCGACTGTAGCGATTTTAACTCACTGCTTAGCTCAACCTGCGCGACATTTGAAGTGCTAGGTTTTGCTGTTTTGTTCGTCACTTCCGGTGGTAAAACCATCGGCTGTGAATGCGATATTTTTCCAATCATAGGGTTCACATAAAACAGTAGTTGCGGTTATAGAGATAAGAGCGACCAGAGATAGAAACTCTTAAATTATTTTTCATTGCTCGAAGAGGAAGAATACTAGCATCAAAAGTTGGTTCGGACTTTTTGAGGCCCTACAATGATGGCATAAATTTCTTTTTGGGAAGACAGATTACGTACTCGAATCGAATCACCTTTCACGCCTGACTCCAAAGCTACCCCTTTCATTGTTGCATTCATTTTGCCAAATTTAGCCTCAATAAGCACTCCATCATTACGTTGCACGAGTTCCGGCAGCTCGACCATTCTTGGGCTAATGATTTTACCTGCAACAATCTTTCGTCGGCTCGTTAATCCGGTCAGCGCTTGTTTTGAGGTGAAATACCCGTGGCGTAAATACGCCACATTACTCCGCTTCATACTGAGCATTTTTGGGGTGATCTCTTGGTGACGATTTAAGGTCATTTTCGCGACAACTAACTGCCGATAAATCGCCACCTCGGCTTTTGCTCGGGCTTTCCAATAAGTCGGTTTCTGGCATTCCAATGTGATGGTTAATCGCCCTGCAGGTTGTAGTGGGTCGCTCAAGGATTGGCTAATCGGAGTATTACAAGCAGGAATGTCGGATAGCGGCTGCAAGGTTATTTTGTAATCTTGGCTGCCTAATGTTGCGGCATAACGACGAACATTTTTTTTCAGATAACGCTTAACCGCGAGTTCGGTTTTGGCGGTTGCTTCGCTGACTTGCTCTATGTGGTTGGTGGCAGCTTGCACTGTAGACGAGAAGAAACCGCCGCCCATGATTAAGCTTGCAATTAGTACCATTTCCGATCGGAAGTGACACTTCCGCTTTATTGTTGGCCGCACGTTTTTTGCACCGTTAAGTTGCTAATATTAAACAAGTATGCCATTGGCATGATTGTTGCTTGTTACTGATTGGATTTCACCATCATGCGGTTTGTAGTATGGCAATAAATTTTGAGCAAGCGTTAGGGGTACACCCTAATACATTGGCGTTTCGAACACAACGCGCAAAAGTACTGGCAAGTAACCTCGCCAATGTTGATACCCCTAATTATAAGGCTCGTGATATCAGTTTTGAAGATGCGATGAGCCAAATCGCGGGTGAAGCAAGAGCAAAACATCAAGCTCGCTTCCGCTCACAATCACCAAAGACTGAATTGCTGTACCGCAATCCACAACAGCCAAGCCAAGATGGTAATACGGTCGAACTGGGTACTGAACAAGCAAAATTTGCCTCAAATGCCATGGCATTTGAAACCAGCATGAGCTTCTTGAATATGAAGATTAGCGGCTTAAAGCAGGCCATTAAAGGACAGTAATTACGATGTCATTTTCCACTATATACGACATTGCAGGTTCTGCGATGTCGGCTCAAACCATTCGCCTGAACACCGTGGCAAGTAACTTAGCCAATGCCGATGTTGTTTCTGGCTCAGATAAAACGGGCTATCACGCCAAGCGTCCTGTTTTTTCGACCGTGATGACCGATATGGACAGCCAGGTGCCCGGTGCGAAAGTACAGGTTGATGATGTCATTGAAAGTACAGAGCCGCTGCGTCGCCGTTATGAACCCAATCACCCGAAAGCAAATAACGATGGTTATGTGTTTCATTCTACGGTGAATGTAGTTGAAGAAATGGCTGACATGATGGCTGCTTCTCGTAACTTTGAAACCAACGTTAATGTGATGAGCCGAGCACGCAGTATGCAGCAAAGTATTTTACGTCTAGGCCAAAGTTAGGAGCTATAAATGAGTTTGCCCCACGTTAATACCGTCAACCAATACAGCCATGGTTCGACTGAACAAAAAAACCAGCAAGTAGCTGGTAATGGCATGAATCCATCAAGTAATGAGTTTCTTACCATGATGGTGGCACAAATCCAAAATCAGAACCCCCTTGAGCCCGCTGATGGTACGCAGTACCTCACCCAGCTTGGCATGATGTCGGCGGTAGAGAGTTTGGAGGGCGTCAAAACGGGCATGATGAACATGAACATCGGCATTACTAACCTTGAAATGCTTCAAGCCACCAATTTAGTGGGCAAGAAAGTATTAATGGAAGCAAATCAAGGTGTGGATGTTTCAGAAGGCCAAATCATTGATGGTCGTGTGCAATTTGATCAGCCAGCAGATACCGCCAAAGTCATGGTTTATGACGAAGAAGGGAAAGTGGTTGATGAAATTAAATTAGGGCCACAGGCTACTGGCATGGCTGAATTTAAAATTGATGGCGACAAGTTAGGAAAGGGTACTTATACCTTTGAAGTGGTCGCTGAAAAAGGTGATGACGCTTGGACCCAGAAAATGATGATTGCTGCCGACGTTGAATCGGTCAACATTCCTGCTGATGGTGGCACGATCATGCTGAGCTTAAAAGGCCTTGGCAAGATGTCTATGTTCGATATGCGTGAAATTACAGCTTAAAGCAGTAATTACAGCTCAAAACCATTAGAAAATTAAAATAATTAAAAAGGTAACAACGGTTATGTCTATGAATATCGGTATGAGTGGTCTGATAGCGACCTCTGAACAAATGAACTCTATCAGCCACAATATTGCGAACGTTGGTACAACTGGTTATAAATCGTCACGTACTGAGTTCCAAGATATCTATGCACCTGAGTTTGGTGGCGGTGAGATGAACGGTGTCGAAGTTGCCGCTATTCGTCAGAGCTTCAAAAACGGTACTACCACCCCGACAGGCCGTAACGGTGATTTGGCAATTAACGGTGAAGGTTTCTTCATGGTTGAAAATAATGGCCAGCAGATGTTTACCCGTAATGGCGTATTTAATCGAGATAAAGATGGCTATTTAATCGCAAGTGACGGCAGCCATCTGCAAGGTTACGGCGCGACTGACACTGGTCAAATTCAAGCAGGTACTATTACTGACCTCAGGGTTGAGACGGGAGATATGCCAGCGCGAAAATCAGCAAAAGTGAATATGGAGGTGAATTTAGATGCTGATTCTCCTGCCATTGAAGCAAAAAAATTATTTGACCCAGAAGACCCTTCGACATTTACCTCAAGTGCAACCACGACGGTGTATGACTCGTTAGGTGCCGAGCATGAAGTGACGCAGTATTACGTTAAGACCGCTGATAACACCTGGGATGTTAACTATGTTGTTGACGGTGATAAAGCTAATACTCAGAAAACAACATTGGCCTTTGATGCTAATGGTAAATTAACGACCACTAATAGTAGTTTTGATTTAGCCTTCACGCCAAAGAATGGTTCAGAAAAGCAGACTATTAATTTTGATATGTCAGAAACTACTCAGTTTGGCAAAGAATTTGTCATTACTAAAAACAGCCAAGATGGTCACGCTCCAGGCCAGGTTGCGGGTTGGTATTTTGAAGGTGATGGCCGCGTATTCGCCCGTTATTCTAACGGCCAGACCAAAGTACAAGGCCAGGTTTCGCTGGCTCGATTCCCGAACCAAGAAGGTTTGCAACAAGCGGGCAATACCCGTTGGACTCCAAGTTTCTCTTCAGGTGCAGCACTGGTGGGTGCCGCTGGTACCGGTCAGCTCGGTAATGTTCGTACTGGTATGTATGAAAACTCGAACGTTGATTTGAGCAGTGAAATGGTCAATTTGATGTCGGCACAAAGTAACTATCAAGCGAATGCCAAAACCATCAAAGTAGCTCAAGAAATGACTCAAATTCTGTTCCAGAACCTGTAATCGGAGCCTAGCAAATGGATAAGATGTTATTTACTGCCATGTCGGGCGCGAGCCGCGTAATGATGGCGCAGCAAGTGCATGCTAATAACCTCGCTAACGTCAACACTGCAGGCTTTCGTGCCGATATTGAACAGGCTGAAAGTGTGGCAGTAAAAGGTAATGGTTTTGAGACCCGAACCTTGGTCGCAGCGCGAGCGGGTGGTACCGACTTTTCACAGGGTGCCTTACAGCATACTGATAATCCATTTGATATGGCGATTCGTGGTGACGGTTTTTTTGCGGTTGAAGCCGGAGACAATGACGAAGCGTATACCCGCACAGGTAACTTCCACTTAGACGCTGAAGGCACATTGCTGTTGGGCGACCGCCCTGTTTTGGGTACGGGTGGCCCTATCGTGATCCCTGAATATCAACAGTTAGATGTCGGTGCTGATGGCACTATTTCTATCGTACCGTCAGGTAGCAGCTTGGTTCAGGAAGTGGGCCAATTAAAGCTGGTGAAGCCAGATCTAGCGAATTTGCATAAAAGCGAAGATGGCTTATTCCGTGTCGCTGGGCAAGGGGGGCAGGCTGAAGCGGATGAGAACGTAACCGTCGCTTCTGGTTACATTGAAACCAGTAACGTCAATGCGGTTGAATCGATGATTAATAACATGTCTTTGTCTCGAAATTTTGAATTTCAAATCAAAATGATGAAAACCGCGGAAGACTTAGCAAGCGCGGGTAACCGAATTGTTCGCGGTAGCTAATCCATCTCCGTTAATAAAACAGTTCATCGATAAAACAGTTCGTAGAGAAAATAGTATTTTTCAGGAGTAATACACATGCACGCAGCTCTTTGGGTCAGTAAAACTGGTCTGGCGGCACAAGATACCCAAATGCAGGTTATTTCAAATAACCTGGCAAACGTCAATACAGTTGGCTTTAAACAAGATCGCGCTGTATTTGAAGATCTGTTTTATCAAATGAAGAAACAGCCGGGTGCAATGACCGACCAGCAAAATGAAAACCCAGGCGGTCTTCAGTTAGGTAACGGCGTACGCACCGTTGGTACCCAAAAGCTGATGAAAACGGGGGCTTACCAAAATACCGAACAACCAACCGATTTAGCGGTGCTGGGTTCTGGCTTTTTCCAAATTGAGCTGGCCGATGGTAATACTGGTTATACCCGTAATGGTCAGTTCCACCGCAACTCAGAAGGCATGATGGTGACGGCTGCGGGTTTACCGTTAATGCCAAACATCGAAATCCCGGAAAATGCGACTAACTTCAGTGTTGGAACCGATGGTATGGTCACCATCTCAACCGCTGATGATCCGCAACCGCAAGAAATCGGTCAGGTTACTTTAGCGAACTTTGCCAACCCTGCGGGCTTACAGTCGCTGGGCGGTAACTTGTTTAAAGAAACTGGCGCATCGGGCGCACCGATTGAAGGTGTGGGTGGTGAAGATGGATTAGGTCAAATTAGTCAGTTTAGCCTTGAAGGTTCAAACGTTAACGTTGTTGAAGAAATGGTTAATATGATCACGACTCAACGTGCGTATGAAATGAATGCCAAAGTGGTTTCAAGTGCCGATCAAATGCTGAAATTTGTCAGTCAATCAATGTGAGTATAGCGGCATGTTACGCGTTATTTTTTTACTCGGTATGTTATTTCTGACGGGTTGTGCGCCAGTGTCAAGCTTTGTTGAGGTGCAGCCGAAAGAGAATGTGCCTGCCATGGAGCTTCCCGAATATATTATTGATCCTGATGGCAGTTTATTCAGTGCCAACTATAGCATGGCACTGTTTCAGGATCGCCGAGCCTTTCGTATCGGAGATATCTTAACGGTTGATCTCTCTGAGCAGACTCGCTCCAGTAAGAAAGCTGATACCAGTTATGGTAAAGACAGTAATCTCGGGATTGCCGCTCCAATGATTGCTGGAAAATTACAACCGAAAGGGCAATTTTCCATAGATGCTGAGCGTGACTTTAAAGGCACATCATCAAGCTCACAGCAAAACTCACTGTCGGGCAGTATTACTGTGATGGTGGTAGACGTGTTGCCTAATGGCGTACTGCGGATCCGTGGTGAAAAATGGCTGAAGCTCAATCAGGGCGATGAATATATTCGCTTGTCAGGTCTCGTACGTGTCGATGATATCGACGGTACGAACCGCGTGTCTTCCCAGCGTTTGGGTGATGCCCGAATTACCTATTCTGGCCGAGGTGCACTCGCGGATGCGAATGAAGCTGGCTGGTTATCTCGATTCTTTAATAGCTCTTGGTTCCCAATTTAATGGTTATAAAAAAACACCTTATTGGTTTACTCCTTATTCTGTGCCCGTTATCGCTTCAAGCGCAACCATTGTTCAGTGTGGTTGATATTCAGGGAATTCGTGAGAACCAACTCGTCGGTTATGGCTTAGTGGTGGGCTTAAGTGGCACCGGGGACAAAAGTCAGACCAAATTTACCTCACAGTCGGTTAAAAACATGCTGAGCCAGTTTGGTGTTCAGTTACCATCGAATGTCGATCCAAAATTAAAGAACGTCGCAGCAGTGGCGGTTAATGCCACTCTTCCAGCCCTTGCTAGTAAAGGTCAGTCACTGGATATCACCGTGTTATCGATTGGTGACGCAAAAAGCTTGCGTGGCGGTACTTTGTTGCTTACTCCGTTAAAAGGGGCCGATGGTCAGATCTATGCCATTGCACAAGGTAACTTAGTTGTTGGTGGGGTAGTCGCGCAAGGCAGTAGTGGTAGCGGTATCACCATTAATGTTCCCACCGCGGGCTTAATTCCCAATGGCGGTATTATTGAACGTGAAATTTCATCTTCGTTTTTAAGCGCTTCAACGGTTGTTCTTAACTTGAAGAAACCTGGATTTAACACGGCGCGAAATATCGAAAAGGAGATCAACGAACTCTTTGGTCCCGATGTCGCTTTGGCGGAAAGTCATGCACGTATTAATGTTCGTGCCCCGCATGATCCGAGTCAGCGGGTGACATTTTTGGCGATGCTTGAAAATTTAGACATTGAAACTGGCCCTCGCCCTGCACGGGTGGTGTTTAATGCGCGAACCGGTACCATTGTGGTGGGGAAAAATGTCAAAGTACATACCGCAGCAGTAAGTCACGGTAACCTGACGGTGAGTGTGATGGAAAGCTCAAATGTTAGCCAACCGAATGCATTTGGCCGTGGCAATACAGCGATAACACCTGAATCGGATGTGTCGATCGATCAAGAGCGCGGTAAAGTATTTATCTGGCCTGACAGCGATGAAGGTACTTCGCTGCAAACGATTGTCGATGCAGTTAACAGCCTTGGCGCTACCCCCAACGATCTAATGGCTATTTTAATCGCATTAGATGAAGCGGGTGCACTAGATGGTGAGTTGGTGGTGTTGTAATGAAAATTGTTGATAATGAAAATAACCCCACACTGTATAACGACCTAACCAGTATTCAGAACATCAAAGCCAATTCCAATAAGCAAGAAGCGTTAGAGCAGGCCGCAGGGCAGTTTGAAGCGGTGTTTTTACAAACGGTATTGAAGCACATGCGTCAGGCATCTGATGCGATGCAAGATGAAGAAGATGGTTTATTTAATAGTCGCCAGCAAAAGTTTTATCGTTCGATGCACGACAGCCAAATAGCGGTTGAAATGAGCCAGCAGCAGAGCTTAGGTATTGCCGATATGTTGATTAAGCAACTGGGTCAACATGAAGCATTTAAGCCACAGCAACAACTGGTCGCTGTTAATTTACAGGGCGAGGCGATGCCTTCAGGGGGCCATTTACCGTCAGCGGCGGTGAGTCCGGTATTCAATGAAACCGACCGCCCTTACAGTAAAGCATCGCAGCCACATTGGTGGCGAGATAGCACGCCCTTATCTCTGCAACTTAATAACCATTTTGATGATGAAGAATTATGAGTTTAATTAATATCGGTTTATCTGGCTTGAATGCCGCCAATGCGGGGCTTTCAGTTACATCGCATAACATTGCTAACGCGATGACGCCCGGCTTCAGCCGTCAGCGTGTCGGCTTTGGCGCCCAGATGAGCTCGGGCTCTCAGGGGGCTGGTGTCGGTGTCAGTAGTGTCGAACGTATGGCCGATAATTATCTTAATCAGCAGATCTATAAACAGAACGGCTCATGGGGATTCAACAAAATTAGCTCTCAATATATGCAGAAAACTGAGAGCCTACTCAATAATTCCAGCACCAATATTAATACTGGCCTCGATCGTTTTTATGCGGCATTAAGTGAAGCGTCAGCTGCCCCGCAAGATATTGCATTTCGCCAGACCATTGTTAGCCAAAGCGAATCGATGGTGCAGCGTTTCAATAACCTGAGCTCGCAGCTTGATGGCCAGACCAAGCAAGTAAGCGGGCAGTTAGATGCCACTGTCTCTGAAGCCAATACCTTAATGGCGGGCATTGCCAGCATGAACGAAAGTATTCGTGATGCCGGTGCCAGTGGTAAAAGCATGACTGATTTGCTTGATGCGAGAGACGAATCTGTTCGCCAGCTATCGGCACTGGTGGATGTGAATACGACGTACAATGACGACGGCACAATTAGCCTTACCTTAGACAAAGGGCAACCATTAGTTAGCGGTAGCAGTGCCAGCGTGCTGAAAAAAGAAAATGATGGCTCATTAGCATTGCAACGTGGTAACGGCACTTTAGCGCTCGATGGTAATATCGGCGGCACCATTGGTGGTTTGATTGACTATCGTGACGGTGAGCTTGACGAGCTTAAACGTGAATTAGATGTGATGGCATACAGTTTTGCCACTCAGTTTAATGAAGCACACCAGGCGGGCTTTGATCTTAATGGTGATCCGGGTAAGGCGGTATTTGGTGGGGTTGATAGCATTGACGGTGCTGCTAAAAATTTAACGTTATTGGTTGATGATCCCAATCAACTTGCCTTTTCTGCAAAGGCTGGCGAGCCCGGCAACAGTGAAAATCTGCAACAGCTGATTGATCTAAAAAACACACCGGTATCGATTGATCAAACCAAACTTAGTATTAAAGATGCTGAAACCTACCAGATAGCTATCGCAAAATTAGAGGGTAAATCTCTCAATAACGGTTACACCGGTTTAACTGGTGACTGGGCGATCAAAACCGCACAGATTGAAGCCGATACCGAAGCCTCAAAATCATTGGCGGCGCAAGCTCAGGGTGAACGCGACAGCATTAGCGGGGTAAACCTCGATGAAGAAGCCGCGAGCATCATGACCTACACCCAGATGTATCAGGCCAATGCGAAAGTAATTTCAACTGCGCAACAGTTGTTTGATGTCACCCTATCGATGTTTCGTTAATCGGTATTAAAGTAAAAGGAAAGAGAGATGCGTTTAAGTACAGCTCAGCTTAATACCGTTATGCTAACCAGCATGCAAAGTTCGACAACCGGGGTGAATAAATCATTTATGCAGATGAACTCGGGTGAAAAGATGCTTAAACCATCTGATGATCCGCTAGGTTCGGTACAGTTAATGATGCTAGATCGCGAACAGGCCAATATTGGTCAGTTCCAGAAAAATATTACCAATCTTGAAGCGCAACTGGGTAAAACTGAATCACACCTCGATGCGTCAAATAATGCGGTATTGCGCGTACAAGAGTTGGTCATCAGTGTATCAAATGCCAGTAACAGTACAGTGGAAGGACGTGAAGCCATCGCGACCGAATTAGAATCGCTGCTTGATCAGTTAGCCGATACTGCCAACAGTAAAAACCCCAATGGCGATTACATTTTTGCGGGCACCAAGACAGATACCCAGCCAATCACTAAAAATTCGGTAACCGGTAAGTATGTTTACAATGGCAATGGTGATCAACGGATGGTAAAAGTGGCCGAATCGATGAGCATTCCGGCCAACCAGACCGCAGAAGATATTTTCTTTAACGGTGGAAGTGATATATTTAATGCCATTAATAAAACCATCACTGATTTACGTAATCCAGCAATTGAAGGTGACAGCTTAACGGCCAGCGTAACAGCGGCTCAAGGTGATATTGATGACACATTAAAATCAATCAACCAAGTCTGGACAGAAGTCGGTGGTCAGCGTAATGCTTTGACCATGGTGCAAGGTTCTCATGCAGATAACAAACTGGTGAACAGTAAGTTGATCGGTGATGTAAAAGATTTGGATTACAGTGAAGCTATTTTAGAATTGAACTCTCAAATGGCCGCGTTGCAAGCCACCCAGATGACCTACAGTAAAGTTCAGAATTTATCCCTGTTTAAATTGATGTAACTGGGGTCACCCGAATGAGCTAGAACAGGCTCCGCCAACAGAAGATGAGGCCACCTTGGTTAATCAAATAACCTCCAGTCATAGTACGCTGCGCAGTAGTGATAGTACCCAAACCGATCGCATTGCGAAGCAACAGCCCGTTGCTGCTGTTGCGAAAGTTGTAGAAAAAAAATCCAAACAAGAACAACAGCACTCGGCGACAAGCGGTAAGAAGCGCAGTTTATTGGTGCAAACCAGCCAGGCGCACCAACAAGCTGCGCAAGCACAAAGTGCGCAAAAAGCCCTGCAAAATGCCAATGATATGCTGGGCCAGTTACGCCAGTTAGCGCGACGTTCGCTGAATACGCAAGAAGGTAAAAAAGATCAGCTGCAGCAGTCGCTTCATCAGTTGAAAAATAAACTGACTAAGCTGACACGTGAAGCCAAATATGAAGGCGAGCCAGTACTGCATCACGATCTTACTCCACGATTGAGTGGTGAACAGCACAGAGAAGAATTTTCATTTAAAGGCATGCGCTTAAATACTTTGCGCCAACAAGATGAAGTTTTACGCTTTCAGTTTGACTCTGGTGTGCCAAGTTCAGTTCGTAGCCGCATTGATAATGATGAAAACAATCATGAGATTGCCGAGAAGCTTAATAAAGCATTTGCTCCGCGCAGTATTCAGGTAGAAGTTGATAAATACGGTGATTTGGCCTTCAATGTCCCCAAGTCGCAGTGGCCAGAAATCAAAAAAGGCATCTGGATGTCTGGTGGTGGGCAAATTTTACCAGCAGGCAATCCCATAAAAGCCAAGCTTGAACAGCGTGATAAAACCGCGATCGAACCGCAAGACTTAGAATTTGGCAAACCACAGTCAACCCGCAAGGCGCTGGCCGATATTGAACGCATGATGCAAAAAGTGCAGCAATCATTGGCACATATTACTAAGGTACAGCAGCAGGTGAGCCAAGATTTAGAACGATTGGTGGCAACCAATATGATGAAGTCTGGGGTAATAAACGACGAAGGCATAATTGAAGCCAGCTGGTTAGCAGCGCCGAACAATGTTTCTTTGCAGCTGCTTGATAACGCGGTACCAACCTTACTCGCTCAGGCCAATGCCTCGCGCCATAATGTGGTGGCATTGCTAGAGCCCTAGCCATTATTTACCTGACATCAACTTAACGTTCTTACTACGACATCAGTCGTGACATAAAAAAGCGAGCCTCGGCTCGCTTTTTTGCTTTTTGCCTTTTAGGACAAGATAACGAGGCAGACTGACAGACAAAAACGTCGTTAGATAGTTGTCAGCCACTCGCCAATAAGCGCTCAGCCTTGAACTTTGGCAGTAATGTCACTCTTACTCAGGTTTATTATCAATAAAGTAAAAAAAAGTGTTTAAGCAATTAAAAAGATGGGTCGCATTAAAAAGGTAACGACAAAGAAGCAGTGTCTACATCACCCCGATAGAGATGTTGCTTGTTAAATTAAAAATAACATTTTTATATCGAATTAGAGGAAGATCTATCATGGCGATGTCCATCAACACTAACTTTGCATCAATGAATGCTCAGCGTAATCTGCAAACTACTCAGGGTTCACTAAACGGTTCACTAGAGCGTCTATCTACTGGCTTACGTATTAACAGCGCAAAAGATGATGCGGCAGGCCTGCAAATTGCTAACCGTATGGATTCTCAGGTTAACGGCCTGAAAGTAGCACAGCGTAACGCCAACGATGGCATCTCTATGGCGCAAACTGCTGAAGGTGCTCTGCAAGAGTACACCAACATTCTTCAACATATGCGTGACCTTTCTGTGCAGTCTAAGAACGGAACTAACTCAGAGTCTGACCGTAAAGCTTTGGATAAAGAATTCCAAACGATGACTAAAGAATTGACGCGTATTACCGATACGACGACTTTCGGTAAGGGCGAGAAGTTGTTTGATAAGCTGGGCGCTGGTGTTGATTTCCAGGTTGGCGCAGAAGTTGATGTTAAAACGAAAGATGCAACAGCGATGACTGCCGCTGATACCTCAGAAGCGCTAAACGCTGCTCTTAAATCTGCTGGTATAGAATTAGATATTACAGATGCTGCGGATAAAACTGAATTAACAGCAATTAAAGCCGATTTAGTTAAAATAGCGGCTGCTACAACCTCAGCGGTAGGTGGTGCAGATACGGATGATATCGAGTTATCGTCTAAGTTATTTGCTAGTGATACTGCGGCAACGACAGATTTTGCTGCAGTCAACGCTACACTTAAAACATTAGGTATTGAAGGCGCAACATTTGAAGCTGGCGGTACTAAAGGTATTAAACTAGATAAAGCTAATGCAGATGCAGCTGCTGATACTGCGGCAAAAAATGTATCAGCATTAGTGACTGAAGCAGAGAAAATCACAACAGCAGGTATTGCTGCTGATGCTGCTGGTGTTGGTAAAAATGACTTAACTGCATTGAAAACAGAAATGGACAAGGCTAATGCATCAGGTAATATTTTTTCAAGTGATGCTAACGTAATTCAAATAAAAATTGACAGTGACTCACTGGATTCGTCAACGTTAGGTAATGTCTTAACGGCTGCTGATTCAGGTAAAGCGATGGATGCTATCGATGATATGATCGATAACGTCGGTTCTATCCGTGCAGAACTAGGTTCAACCCAGAACCGTTTCGGTTCTACTATCAACAACCTGGGCAACATCGCAGAGAACATGTCTGTTGCTAAAGGCCGTATCATGGATGCAGACATCGCGGCAGAATCTGCCAACATGACTAAGCAGAACACCATGATGCAAGCGGGTATCACGGTGCTTTCACAAGCAAACCAAATGCCAAGCATGGTTTCTCAGCTACTACGTTAATTTTCGTAGTCAGTCTGTGGTAAGCCACGGTTTATCACACCTACCAGAGCGGAAGTATTACTTCCGCTTTCTTTTTATCTGGCCTTTATAAATCAACTGCATCCTTTAAAATCAATGAATTAAATGTGGTATGTTTTTTGCTTGTTGTTAGCGTAATGGCTTGTGCACTATATTGTGCAGCGTGCGCTATAGGCGATTTAAAGCTGATATAGGCAAATTTTCTCCTTGGCGGAGATTCAAGTTGGCGGAGAGTAAATCATGTTAATGACAGGGATAGGTTCAGGTATTGACTACGAAAGTATGATTGCCGCGATCGTGGGTGCCGAACGTGCTCCGAAAGATAATCAGCTTGCACGCCAAGAGGGCATGAACCACGCCGAGAAGAATGCGCTGCAAGAGATTCAGTTCACCCTCAACAGCTTTCGCGACAAAGTTGAAGATCTGAACTCCAACCGCGAGCTCCAAAAATTAAAGGCGTTATTAAGCCGTGAAGACGTGCTATCAGCGTCGGTAGACAGCAATGCAGTGCCGGGCGAATACAGCTTTGAAGTCAAGCACCTAGCGCAAGCTCAGCGTGATCAGCTATTCAAGGCACCTGAAGACAGTACGTTTTTAACGGGTACTATCAGTTTTGGTGCGGTCAGCGTTAAGATTGACGGCGCAGGTGGTTTACAAGAAAAATTAACTACCGAACAGACCGATAAGAAGGCGGCGCACGTGGATCAGGTTTATCAGAAGATTTCTGATGACAAGAATTTGAATTTGGATCTGACGAAGCAGGCCGATCGCGACATCGCTAAAGATATCTTGGAAAATTCAGCCAACTCTGATTTTGATCCGGATCGTCTTGCAAGTTACACCGAACAGCAAAAAACGTATGACGATAAAATCACCCGTTTGAACACGCAGGGTGTGACCATTGAAGAGCTGCAGTTAGCAATTAATAACGACGCTAAGAATGACGGGGTAAAAGCCACTTTGGTGCGCAGTGGTACCGACGTTAGCATGGTATTAAATGCTAAAGAAACCGGAAAGGATAATGGTTATAGCATAACGAGCAGTTTGAAGGCGAGTGATTCGAGTTATCCAGATCCGGTTCCTGCAGATCCGGCAAATCCACCGAAGTTTACAAGTTATGATCCAGCGGTACATCTGCAAGACCCGTTAGATGCCACAGTCATGTTCGGTACCATGGAACTAACGTCGGCCAGCAACAAAATGGAAAACGTGATCGATGGCATCACCCTCAATTTAAAAGCCGCCAATAAAACTGGTGAGACGGTCAACGTTAAAGTCGAGCGTGATGAGGCATCAGTCAACAGCACTATCAAGTCGTTTGTTGAAGACTACAACAAGATTATCGAAACCGTTAATACCTACACCAAGTCGAGTGAAGATAAGGCGGCAGCGCTGTCGGGCAATTCGGCGACCCGCAGTATGGTCAGCCGTTTGCGTGGCGTGATTGGTGCTGAATACGGTTCATCAAACTATAACACCCTGTCTCGGTTAGGTATTACCACCAACCGCGAGGGTGGTACGCTTAAAATTGATCAGAAGAAGCTGGATAAAGCACTCGAAGATGATTTTGATGCTGTTTCCAAGCTTTTTTTAGGTGATGAGAGTAATAGTCAGATCGGCATGATGGATCAAATGATGCTGGTGCTGGATGACTACCACAAAAATGGCGGTACCTACGATCGCCGTATTGATCAGCTAGAAATCAACAATAAACAGATTGCGGAAGATCGTGAAAAATTAGATTCACGAATGGAAGCCAAAACCCTGTCGTTACGTAGCTATTATGCGCGAATGGACACCCAAATCGCCCAAATGAACCAGACACAGAACATGCTGGTCAGCATGCTGATGTAGCAAAGAGTGAAGCACAATAAATGATGAACAATGAAGGCCTAGGCGCCTACCAACATTCGCAAAACCATGCCCAAGCCGCGGCTGCTAGCCCACACCGTCTGATCCAGATGTTGTTAGAAGGCCTGCTGGACAATTTAAGCCGTGCCCGTGGTTTTATGGAGCGCGGCCAGGTTGCTGATAAAGGCATGATGATTTCAAAATGTCTCGACATTTTAAATGGTCTTAGCTCGGTCTTAGACGAAGAAAAAGGTGGTGATGTTACCGTCGAATTGTTTCGTTTATATGATTACTGTGGCCGCCGTCTGTTTGAAGCCAATATCAATGATGAACTTGAAGGCATTGATGAAGTGACCCGCTTAATTACCGACATCCTTGAAGGCTGGGTGGTTCTTAAGCCAAACCGAGTGCAGGTCGGTAATGAGTCTTAAGCAACAACTTCAGGGCATTATAGCCAGTTTTGAAAAGGCCTTGGCCGAGCAAGATTGGCAAACCCTTGGAGTTCTAGACAGCAAGTTGCAGCACGCGATTCCCAAAATTAAACAACAGCCACTGACAGTAGTCGATAAACAGCAACTGCAGCGGTTGAATGCGTTTTATAGCACCATGATTGCAGCAGGTGAGCGTGAAAAAGCGTACACCCAGCAGCAGATCCAGCAGCAAGAATGCAATAAAGAAGGCGTACTTGCGTATTTGCAAAACAGTTAATGAATGAATGACATGAATATTTCAGCCACTATCGCTGCGCAACAAAGCGCGACAAGCAATGTAAAAACAAGCCCTGTTGCAGAAAAAAGCGTCAGCTCAAATAAGGCGTCATCATCGGCAGCAACGTCTGATGTTAATCCTAACGAGCTGGATGGCGACCCGATGAGTTTTGCTCAGTACGAGCAAAAGATAGAACAACAGCCAGAGCAATCGAAAGAACCTGCGGAAGCTGATGATAATGCGTTACCTTCAGCAGAAGAGCTGGCACTGCAAATCGAGCAGTTACTGGCGCAAATTGCCGATCCCGCTGCACAGCCACAAGCGGCGTTGTTAGTGAACGGCCAGTTAGCAAATGGTCAAGCGGAAGCCGCTAGAACTGAAGCGTTAGCGTTGGCCCAGCAAGTGTTGGCAGCTTCAACAGCGACACTTGCTCAACCGTTATCGGCGATGAACCCATTACCTGGCCAAGCGTTGCCAACAGGAGCAGATAAAGCGGCTCTGCTGGAAAGCGCACAGCAATTTCTGACTCAGAACTCGGATTCTTTTGCTCAGGCAAAAGCGGGGGACGGTTCTTTTGCGTTGGCGAAAAATGCCGTGATGTCGCGAGATGGGTCGTTATTGTCTGCAGATAACCCAATGACGATGAATGAGACGGCACTGATGGATAAATTAGCCAACACGCTGCTGCCTACCTCATCCACCTCGCCACTCGCGATGAATGTGGCGAGTAATATCAATAGTAATACCGGCCAGGTACTTAACGGCCAGAGCCCGTCACAATTGGTTGCTGCTTCTTCAAGTGTCAGCCAGCAGTTGCAGGCGAGTGTAGATATTACCAAACCTGAATGGGGGCGCGATCTTGTTGAGCAGCTTCGTTCTCGACTACAGCTGAGCAAAAGTGATCAAATTCAACAGGCTCATATACGTTTAGACCCGCCTGAACTGGGGCGTTTAGATGTTAGCCTGCGCATGGATGGTGACAAAGTCTCGGTGCATTTTACTGCGGCACACCCGCAGTTACGCGAAGCATTGGCGACTAATGCCGATCGCCTGCGGTTTGATTTTGACGGTAGCCAGATGCAGTTAACCGATGTTTCGGTTTCAAGTGGTATGTACCAACAGTCGCAACAGCAATCAGGTCAAAGAGATGAACCAGAAATCATGACTAACCAGTTTATAACGGCCAGTGAAAAAACAGATCAGAGATCAGCAATGGCGACATCTGTTGGCCGTTATGAATCCATGATTTAAATACATTTAAAGGTTTTGCTATGGCTGATGAAGCTAAACAAGAAAATAAAAGTAAAAAGATCCCACTGATTATTGCTGCGGTCGTATTGGTTGTTGCTTTAGCTGGTGCTGGCGGCTGGTGGTATTTCCAGCAACAAGCAAAGAGCATGGCAATGGCTGTAGAGGTTGAGCCACAAGTGCCAATTGCTGCACTGGTTAAAAAACCGGTATTTCTCGAACTGAAAAAATTTGTGGTGAGTGTTCCGGGTGATGATCGTCTTCATTATTTAATGATGGAAATGTCGGTAATGAGCTACGACCAAGATGAGCTCGATAAGCTACAAGATTTCTTGCCAGTTATTCGTAATGCAGTGATCACATTATTGAGTAAACAGCATTACAACGACCTGACGCAACTCGGCGTGATGGAGCCGCTGCAAATCGCATTGCGCGATAAGCTACGCAGAGTCATGAATGATATGGCGAGCAGTAATGGTATCGATCAAGTACTGATCACCAAAATGGTGATTCAGTAAAGGAGACGGATGTGCACAGTGCAGCAATGTCTTATGACGCACAAGGGCTTCATGCTTATCAAAAAAGCCATCAACTTGGCCAGAAGGCGCGTGAACAGCGGTTAGTGAGCAAACATGCAAGCTTAGTTAAGCGTGTGGTTCGCCATCTTACCGCGCAAGTCACAACGGTGATGTCGTTAGAAGATATGGAGCAAATCGGCCTAATGGCACTGCTCGATATTATTCGTCGTTATTCTGATGAAGATGATGCGTCATTAGAGCGTCTAGCTGTGCAACGGATCCGTGGTGCGATTCTTGATGAGTTACGCCGTATGGATTGGCGTTCGCGCCGTTCACGCCAGAAAAGCCATGAACTACGAGATACCGAGCGGGTTTTAGCTCGTCAGCTTGGGCGTATGCCAACTGATCAAGAACTTGCCGCCGAATTGGATATAGAGTTGGGAGACGTTAAGCAACGTCGGGTTGATACCCAGGCCGAAAGCCTTACCAGTATGGAAGCCTTACAAGAAGACGGTGAGCAATTCTTTGGTTTGAGTTTTCAATGTAACAGCTACGAGCGCGTGGCATTGAAAAAAGCAATGGCTCAGGCCTTAGCGCGATTATCGGAGCGAGAACAAGTCATGTTGAGTTTTTACTACGAACATGAAATGAACTTAAAAGAGATCGGCTTAGTGTTTGAGTTAACCGAGGCACGTGTTAGTCAGATCCATAAGAAAGCCCTGAAAAGTTTAAACAGTATGTTAACGGATTGGCGAGAGTCAGTTTAGCGGAGTTGTCACATGCAAATTATTATTGGTTTCATTATTGTATTCGGAAGCATTGTCTATGGTTACACCCATGCATCTGGACGGTTATTAGCCCTTTGGCAACCCGCTGAATTTATTATCATTCTTGGTGCGGGCTTTGGGGCTATGGTGATCTCAAATCCCCCCTATGTCTTAAAAAACATCCTGACTCGTCTTAAGATGATGCTTGGTAAAGGGTATAGTGAAAATTATTATAAATCAGTGTTAGAGCTAATGTTTGAGCTGCTCGAAATTATTCGTAAAGACGGCATTAAAAAGCTTGATGATCATATTGAGAACCCACAAAACAGTAGCATCTTTAGTAAATACCCAGAAGCGATCCGCTCTAATGTATTAGTCAGTTTTATTACCGACAATTTACGCATGATGGCGATGGGAAAAATGAACCATCATGATCTGGAAGCGGTGTTAGAGCTTGAACTTCATGCCTTAGAAGGGGATTTGATTCGCCCTGCAAAAGCGTTAGGTAAAGTGGGCGAGGCAATGCCGGGTTTTGGTATTGTTGCTGCGGTACTCGGTATCGTGGTAACCATGCAGAGTATCGGTGGTGACCTAGCACTGATCGGAGTAAAAGTTGCGGCCGCATTGGTGGGAACCTTCTTTGGTATTTTAATGTGTTATGGCGTATTCGAGCCTCTTGCTGCCGGCGTTGCGAACCTCGTTAAAAAAGAGATGATGGCGATGCATATGGTATCGGCCATTTTGGTCTCTCAGGCTCAGGGTAAGCCGACGTTACTGGCTTTGGATGCAGGGCGTAAAGTCTTACATACTGAGGTTAAACCCTCTTTTGCCGAGATGGAAAACTGGATGACAGGGCAATAGTCAATCATGAGTAAAGAACCCCATATTATTATCGTTAAGAAAAGGGCGCGAGGTCATCATGATGAGCATCATGGTGGTGCCTGGAAGGTTGCTTTTGCTGATTTTGCTATCGCGATGATGGCGTTTTTTATGGTGCTGTGGTTGATGGGGATCACAACTCAGGAGGAGCGGATTGAAATAGAGCAGCGACTGCAAACCGCCTCTGTTTTTGATAACATTTTCGAAATCACCAACAGTCCATACCCCATTGACTTTGATGGTAATGCTTCTCCATTTGAAAATCCTATCAATAGTAGTACCAATAGTAAAAGAAAGAGAGACTCGTCTGTTGCGCAGCAAACTCCTCAGGGAGATGACAAGGCGAGTGCGGGTCGCGGGCCTAAATTAAATTCGATGTTGGCAGGTAAACAGCTTTCAACCGCGCAGCTGACGATGTTAGCTAAAGGGTTGAAAGAGATGGCGGAAGCACTATCGGCGTCTAATAATATTGTGTTGGAAATTGTACCGCAAGGTCTGCGAATTTTGATCCAAGATGATGATGATCATTTTATGTTTCAGCGTGGCGGTATTGAAATGACCCCTTTCTTTGAAGATATGTTGTATAACCTTGCTCCAGTACTGGGCCAGATAAAAAACCGGATGGTGATCAGTGGTCATACAGACAGTATCCCTTTTCATCGCCGTGATTACAGTAACTGGGACTTATCGGGATCTCGGGCATTGAAAGCGCGCCAGGTGTTAGTCGACTCCGGTCTTCCGGTTGCGAATATCCTACAAGTTGCAGCGATGGCTGCACGTATGCCAGTAAATAAACAAGATCCTAAAAGTGGTAAGAACCGTCGGATTGAAATGATGGTTTTAACCAAGGACGCTGATGATCAACTTGCGCAACTCTTTGGTAAAGATCAGTTAGAGGCGAAAGGCCCTGCTGTTAGCAAAGCACGACGTTATGCCGAGTCGAACCGCCCGGTGTCACGTCTTGATGTGATGGTGAACTGAGAAAACTGATGAAATATTGTATTACCCCTGAGTTTGTGAATAAATTTGCCTGCATCGCCGAGCACTGTGAAGATCATTGCTGCCATGGTTGGAATATTCATATCGATAAAGCTACTTACGGCTTTATGACCAAAAAAAGTGACTTGAAAGTAAAATCGCTGCAGGTGATTGAGCGAACGAAAGGTCAGGCGAGTTACGCTAAAATAAAGCTTGATGAAAGTGGTGTTTGTCCGTTTCGTGAAAGAGGCGGCTTGTGTGAAGTACACAAAGCCCATGGTCATAAGCGGTTGTCAACCACGTGCCAGACTTATCCGCGCTTAAGCAAAGTTAGGGGGAATCAAAAAGAGTCGAGTTTAACTCTATCTTGCCCGGAAGCGGCTCGTCAGGTTTTATTAAACCCATCGGCGATGAATTTTCACCGTGAGGCGGTAGCTGATACTAGCTTTGTTGCCGTCAAACAGACTCGTCCATTATGGTATGAGCAGGTGCGTCAATTATTTATTGATGTGTTGTTATTAGATGCAGTGCCTTTAGAAGAACGCTTATTTATTCTAGGGATGACGTTAAAGCAACTTGATAGCCATAAAGATGATATTGACTCATTTAATAATACGTTGGCTTTTTGTTGTGAAAAAATAACTAATGGTGAGTTTAGTGCCTTATTTGCCAACTTGGCATCGTCATTGAATCTACATACGGCATTTTTAATTAAAGTCTTTAATGTTCAGCTGGCGCTTGGCATCGTGGGTAAACAAGAAAAAGTACTTACCCGTATGCACCTATTGCACGAGCAATTAGTTGATGCATTAGCCCCTGCAGGGGATGATGAAGCTAAGCAAAAAGAAATATTACAGCAAGGCTTTAGTGGGAATTATCAAGACTATATTCATGCGAATCCCCATGTTTGGCTTAACTATTTTATCTATGAAATGTATCAACATGATTTTCCGACAGATAATATGTATGAAGTTTTTAGTGAATTAGTTACCAACTTTTTTATTTTGCGTGGTGCCTTAGTTGCCATTGCTTCTCAGCGTCCGCTGCAAGATAATGACCTCATTCTGGCAGTACAGACCTATCACAGATCACGAAGCCATGGCGCAACATTTGGGCAGGGAATTGAAGGCATTCGCAAGGTATTAAATGTGGATGACCAGATGTTTCCATTGATGCTGCTGAAAGTATTATAATTTTTAAGGAAGACTTGTGCTTCCTTATTTTTATTGGGTATTTATTGTTTCAATATAACCTTTTGCATTGTTTTTTTTATGTAATTAACTTTTCATGACGGTATCACCATTTGGATATTGTTATAAAAGGGCGTTACAAATTATTATTGTGAGTGAAGTAATGACGGTATCGGCGTTTAAAATTGCGGTTGACGATGGTTCAACAAATGTAAAAGTAAGCTGGATTGAAAACAACCAGTTAAAAACCATCGTTTCTCCAAATTCTTTCCGTAAAGATTGGAAAAGTGCAGCGCTGCGACGCGATAAAAAAGTTTATAACTACACCATTGGTACAACGAAATACACTTACGATGCAACGTCAGATAAAGCATTAGCAACGACGCATGTTGATTATCAATACGATGATCTGAATCTGCTCGCTGTACATCATGCATTAATGCAAACCGGCCTAAAACCATGCACCGTTACGTTAGTCGTCACTTTGCCAATTACTGAGTTTTATAACTCAGAAGACTGCCAGCGTAATGAGGAAAAAATCAGCAAGAAACGTGCGAACTTAATGCGTGAAATCAGCTTAAATAAAGGCGAGCTATTTGAAGTCGCTGATGTAGAAGTCATGCCAGAGAGCTTACCTGCAGTGCTATCAACCTTGATAAACTCAGATTGTAATGAATTCTCACGTTCACTGGTTGTAGACTGTGGCGGTACAACGTTAGATATGGGGATTATCGTTGGTCCGTTTGATGATGTTTCCGCTGTTTATGGTAATAACGAAATTGGCGTTTCAATGGTTACAGATGCAGCGCGCAAGGCATTGGCCTCTGCAGATAGCGACTCTAGCTTCTTAGTGGCAAATGAACTGATTAAACGTCGCCATGATTTAGACTTCGTTAAAGAAGTCGTTAACGACGAATCACAGATAAATAATATTCTTGATAAGATTGAAATTAAGATCCAAGAATTGGGTTCAGCAGTTGCTTATGAAGCAAAGAAATTTGCCAAAAATCCTAACCGTGTTTATCTGGTTGGTGGTGGTGCGCCGTTGGTATATGATGCGATTCAAGCTGCTTATGAAGTATTAGGCGATCGTGTGGTGCTGATTAAAGATGCACAGTCAGCATTGGCTCGTGAATTATGCCTATACAATACCGATGTTGAAGAGGTTCACATTGAGCGTGAAACCTTAGTTGAGGTCGAAGATGAGTAGTAATCAGTTAAAGCGAGTTAACTACTCAATTTATCTGGATCCTGTCAATTCTAATGCTGACCGCTATGCGGTTGGCGTTATGCAGGGCTGGGCGAAAGATCGTAAAGAGATGATGTCAGATCCAAGTGCAGGAGTAGCCCTGCATTACAGTCTGCATATGCATAAGAATATTTATCTAGCAGGAATGTTTCTTTACTTACTTAGCCCCGCACTTAGTAATGCCCTTGCAGGATCGTTAACTGAAGAAAGAATTAAGATAGACACGCTAGAACAGCAGTTAGAAAACTGTGGGCTAGCATTGCCTTCTACCAAGTCGTCATTGCCAGCATTTGATACTCATGCATTGATTGATGAGTTGAAGGCTGCGGTAAATATGAAACCGTTGATGGATGAAATTCAACAGCTCAAAGCAGGGTTGATTGAATCCAATACCGAAACTGCAGCGGTACAAAATGGACTATCAGAAAGTGATATAGCGACATTGCAGCAGAATTTGGCTGCTGAAATAAAAGCGCATAGTCAGCATCGAGAAATCGCTGAATTAAAAGCACTACTGAAAACACAAAATCAGCTGATTAAGTCGCTTTCAAATGGGCAACCATTACCTGAAATTGAAAAGTCTGAACCTGAACTGGATTTATCGGAACAAATTGCGAGTATTCAGAAGGTGAAAAAGAAAGGTATTTTTTAATTGTTATCAATGAAACCGCACCAAAGCGCGTGCTCTGCCAACCGATAATGCCTGAGTCGAAGTAACCTATCAGGTTGCTCATCCATCGTGTTTTTATCGGTGAGTACTGCGTTTTGAATGGGGTGATCCCTCATTTACAAAGTTTGCTCAGACATAGTCTTGAAAAATACATTTCCTCCCCTTATATCTATTGATGAAGAGCAAGACGCCTCAAGTAGGGTCATGTGCTTGGTTTGTCCTTTAAGGAAAACCACTTCATTACTTATATTATTTATATTGCTTCATTAGAAGGATAGGTATTATGCGCAACGTAGATTTCACTCCTCTTTATCGTTCAGCTATTGGCTTTGATCGTTTATTCAATCAAATGGAAAAAAATGTGAGTAATGCAAATACTGGTTACCCGCCATATAACATTGAGCAACAAGATGATAATCACTACCGTATAACAATGGCTGTTGCAGGTTTTGCTGAAGAACAACTCGATATTACACAGCAACAGAATAAACTGATTGTGCGCGGTATTCGCGAAGGTGAAAAAGAAGAACGCCAGTATTTATATCAAGGTATTGCTGAACGTGATTTTGAGCGTAAGTTCCAGCTCGCTGATTATGTCAAAGTTATCGATGCTCAAATGGTGAATGGTTTACTTCATATTGATCTGGAACGAGAGATCCCAGAAGAGCAGCAACCAAGAAAAATAGCCATTAATGGTCGTCGTATCGTTGAGGATGAATAAAGACTAAGTCACTTTATTCATAAAAGAGTAGTGAAGGTCAGCTTATGCTGACCTTTTTTGTATCTATCGGTTTGGTTTGCAAGCTGATCTGCCATTGCTAAAAGATCTGCTATCAATGTTTCATGTGAAACATTGCGAAAAGGAATTGTTGAGCTTTAGTAATGTAAAAAGAATCGGCGGTATTACTATCACCTATTCTTTGATTAATTAGCCTTCAGCATACGCCTTGGCAACTTCCTCAGCGATAACCGCAATGCCTTTTTGCATATCTTTGCTACTTTGAACATAGTTCATTCGCAAGCATTCATGACCGTGTTGCCAGTCATCATCTAAGCCAATAAAAAAGTATTCACCTGGAACAATTAATACTCCACGTGCTTTTAAGCGACGATAGAGTTCCATTGTCGTAATCGGTAACCCTTTAAACCATAACCATAAGAACATCGCGCCTTCGGGTTTATGAATACGAAAACGTGGGTCTGTAATCGCAGTTTGTAACAGCTTTACCGCGTCCTGTGATTTTTGTAAGTAAAAAGGTTTGATGACTTTTTCACTTAAAGTCAGTAAATCATTTCTCTCCATCATCTTATTGATGATGGCCGGACCAACGCTCCCTGGTGCTAAACTGAGTACGCCATTCATATTGGTTATTGCTGTGGTGATTTCTTCACTCGCGATTACAATGCCACAGCGAACGCCCGGTAAACCTAATTTTGAAAGGCTCATACATAGAATGGTATTTTCATTCCAGAAAGGGGTAACATCAGCAAAAATAATATCAGGAAACGGTATGCCATAAGCATTATCAATGATTAATGGAATCTTGTGTTCTTGAGCCAGTTGATCTAAATGGTGAACCTCTTCATCGGTGAGTACATTACCCGTTGGATTCGTTGGGCGAGAGGCGCAAATAACACCGATACTGCTATCGACTTTTAACTCTTTAAAGTCGATGTGGTATTTGAATTGACCGTTATCTAGTAAGGTGATCTCTGGGTGATAAGAAATAAACATATCATCGCTTAATCCTGAATCGCCGTAGCCAATATATTCAGGTGTTAACGGGAGTAATACTTTTTTCTTGCTGCCGTCTGGAAACTCTCCAGCCAGCAAATTGAAAAGGTTAAAGAATGCACTCTGGCTACCGTTTGTTAGCGCAATATTTTTCGCGCTAATATCCCAGCCATACGTGTCACGGAGCAAATCGGCGAGGGCAGTGATGAAGGTATTCTTCCCTTGGGGTCCATCATAATTTGTCATTGCCGCTGTGAGTTCACCCGTACTAACCATCTCTTTGGCTATATCGTTAAAGTAATCCACCATGAAGGGAATTTGTGCGGGATTGCCGCCACCTAGCATGATTGCGTCTGGATTTCTTAAGCCATCATTCAAGTCATCCATCAATTGAGTGATACCTGAATAACGAGAGAACTTATCTCCGAATGTAGAAAACTCCATGTGTACTACCGACCTTAGTGTATTGTTCTAATCATTATTTGTTAAATAAGTGTATAAGTTGTATTCACATTTCAACATACATGATTGTACTGCAGAGGGAAAGAACAAGAAGCAACCAATTTTTCTGGTCTGATGTTTCATGTGAAACAATGGGTTTTATATTTAAATCACTTAGATTTTGCTGAATTTCTGGTGGTTATATTTCACTTTAATGCTGTTTCACGTGAAACACAGACATAAAAAAACCCCACACTAAAGTGTAGGGTTTATATTCTTTTTGCGGCGAGTTATTTCTGAACTAAAGAAATATCTGCAACTTTTAAGAATTCGTTACGTAAAAGGTTAAGCATCGTTAGACGATTCACTTTAAGCTTTTCGTCATCAGCCATAACCATTACGTTATCGAAGAATGCGTCTACAGGTTCACGTAGTGTTGCTAGCTCAGATAGGGCTTGTTGGTAGTTACCTTTGGCAAATACTGGCGCAAGCGCTGCAATCATAGCTTCTACTTTTTCAGCTAATGCTTTTTCGGCATCTTCAATCAGTAGTGAGCTATCTACGGCCAATGGCAATTCGCCATCAAATTTAGCCAAGATATTACCAACACGTTTATTGGCTGCGGCTAATGATTCAGCGGCATCTAATGAACGGAAATGGCTAACGGCTTTAACACGCTTATCGAAATCAGCAGGCTGTGTTGGGCGTAATGCTAATACTGCTAGAATTACGTCGACACTATGCCCCTCATCTTGATACCAAGCACGGAAGCGACCTAGCATAAAGTCGATAACGTCATCTTCCACGTTAGCATTTGTCAGCTTGTCACCAAACTGAGCGCGTGCCTTCGCGACAAGATCAACTAAGTCGAGGTTGTAACCTTTCTCTACGATGATGCGTAGCACACCGAGTGCTGCACGGCGTAGGGCGAACGGGTCGCTACCTTTTGGTGCTTGGCCAATACCGAAGATACCTACTAGCGTGTCAATCTTATCTGCCATCGCGACAGCTGCTGAAACACCAGTACTTGGTAACTCGTCACCTGCAAAGCGTGGCATGTACTGTTCATATAACGCTAATGCTACATCTTCAGCTTCACCATCATGGCGAGCGTAATGCATGCCCATCACACCTTGGGTATCGGTAAACTCGAATACCATTGATGTCATTAGGTCACATTTGGCTAATAGGCCAGCGCGTTTAGCATTTGTTACGTCTGCATCGATTTGCTCTGCAATGTAACCAGCAAGCTCAGTAATACGATCGGTCTTATCTTTAATCGTACCAAGTTGCTTTTGGAAGATAGCCGTTTCTAGTTCAGGAAGGCGATCAACCAATGGGCGTTTACGGTCTGTTTTAAAGAAGAATTCAGCATCCGCTAGGCGAGGGCGAACAACCTTTTCATTACCTTCGATGATCTGACGTGGGTCTTTCGACTCAATGTTTGTCACGAAAATAAACTTAGGAATTAGGTTGCCTTCAGCATCGTAAACCGGGAAGTACTTCTGGTCACCTTTCATGGTGTAAACCAGTGCTTCAGACGGTACGTTTAGGAAGTTTTCTTCAAATGATGCTGTTAATACAACAGGCCATTCAACTAAAGATGTGACTTCTTCAACTAGCTCATCTTCAAGATCAGCAATGCCACCCACTTCCAGTGCCGCTTTCTTAGCACCTTCAAGAATGATTGCTTTACGTGCTTCGTAATTTGCCATTACTTTGCCACGTTCTTCAAGAATAGCAGGGTACTGATCTGCATTATCAATCGTAAATTCAGCTTCACCCATGAAACGGTGACCACGAATGATGCGTGCAGAGTCAGCACCGAGAATATTGCCTTCGATGAGTTCGTCACCTAACAGCATGGTTAGGGTTTTAACTGGGCGAATAAACTGTATTTCGTTGTTACCCCAACGCATAGGCTTAGGGATCGGCAATTTAGCTAATGCTGCTGCAGCAAGGCCACTGAGTAGTTCTTGAGCTGCCTTACCTTTCACTTCTTGCTTGTACAGTAACCATTCGCCTTTCTCTGTTTTCAGAGTATCAGCTTGCTCGACAGTAATACCATTACCACGTGCCCAGCCTTGAGCGGCTTTCGTTGGGTTACCTTCTGCATCAAAAGCGGCAGAGATAGCAGGTCCACGTTTTTCAACGACGCTATCAGCTTGGCCTGTAGCCAGTGCTGTTACTTTTAGCGCTAAACGGCGAGGCGTTGCAAACCACTCTATACCTTGGTGTACAAGTGCGGCTGCTTTTAACTCTGCTTCAAAGTTTGATGAAAATGCTTCAGCAAGTGTGCGAAGAGCTTTAGGTGGTAGCTCTTCAGTTCCTAATTCGATAAGGAAATTTCTTTCAGTCATGCGACGTCCTTACTTATCTTTTTTGCACATCGGGAAGCCAAGTGCTTCACGAGACGCGTAGTAAGCTTCAGCAACTTGTTTAGTCAGGTTGCGAATACGTAAGATGTAACGCTGACGCTCGGTAACCGAGATCGCTTTACGTGCATCAAGCAAGTTAAACGCATGACCTGCTTTTAGAATACGTTCGTAGGCTGGAAGAGATAACGGAGTCTCTAGTGCCAATAGTTCCTTACATTCTTTCTCGCACTGGTCGAAGAAAGAGAATAAGAAATCTACGTCTGCGTGTTCAAAGTTATACGTTGATTGCTCAACTTCATTTTGGTGAAAGATATCGCCATAGGTTACTTTACCTAGTGGACCATCAGTCCAAACAAGGTCGTAAACTGAGTCAACGTTTTGGATGTACATCGCCAAACGTTCGATACCGTAAGTGATTTCACCTGTTACAGGTTTACACTCAATACCACCAACCTGCTGGAAGTAAGTAAACTGTGTTACTTCCATACCGTTTAGCCAAACTTCCCAGCCAAGACCCCAGGCACCCAGTGTTGGGTTTTCCCAGTTATCTTCAACGAAGCGGATGTCATGTACCTGAGTATCAACACCCAGTACTTCAAGTGAGCCAAGGTATAGTTCCTGAATATTGTCAGGAGAGGGTTTTAGCATTACTTGGAACTGGTAGTAGTGCTGTAGGCGGTTTGGGTTTTCACCGTAACGGCCATCAGTAGGACGGCGTGATGGTTGTACATATGCTGCTGCAATTGGCTCTGGACCTAAAGCGCGAAGACATGTCATTGGGTGAGAAGTACCAGCACCAACTTCCATGTCTAGAGGTTGAACTATTGTACAACCCTGCTTGCCCCAGTAATCCTGCAGTGCGAGGATCATACCCTGAAAGGTTTTAATATCGTAATTCTGCATTGTGAACTTCGCGAGATTAGTGGATGAAAAGTAATATTCCAGTATACCTCGCATGGCTTTTACCGAGTAGGGTTAGTGCGTGTTTTTTATTCGTCTTTGACTCTTTTGCAGGACTATTTTTTTAAACATCGATGTGTTTATATCTCCACTGTGTTTTTTTGACATTATCTTGATGTGCAAAAAATCAGTGTTCATTATAATAGAAGCAGTTTCTGGCTCATTATCTTTAAAATAATGAGTGAGTGGTAGTGATTAGACATCGATCATAAATCGAGAATATGGAATAACAAATGGTGAAGGCAATGGATTTTTCAATGGTATCCAATCAAACATTATCAAAGAATAAAGTATCCAATAAGTGGGTACGTACAGCGGTATTTGCAGTGATGACATCTGTTGTTGCTACTGGCTGTACAACGGTAAACCCATACTCGCGTGAAGAGCAAACTGCGAAATCAACCAGTGGGGCACTTATCGGTGCGATTTCTGGTGCTGTTATTGGTGTGGCTTCTTCAAGTAAAAGTGACCGTGGTAAAGGTGCATTAATTGGTGCTGCATCAGGTGCTGCACTTGGTGGTGGTATCGGTTATTACATGGACGTGCAAGAAACCAAATTACGTCAGCAATTAGAATCGACGGGTATTAGCGTTACCCGTGATGGCGATAATATTGTATTAAACATGCCGAACGAAATTACATTTGGTATTGATCAGTCAGATCTAAGTTCACGCGCTGTTGCCGCGTTAAAGAATGTTGCTCTTGTCGCGAAAGAGTACGACAAGACGCTTATTAATGTTTACGGCTTCACTGATAGCACTGGCTCTGCATCGTATAACCAACGTTTATCGCAGGTTCGCGCAAGTGAAGTGAGTAGTAACTTGATGCGTGGTGGTGTTGCGGCTAATCGTGTTATTACCAAAGGTATGGGTGAAGCAAAGCCAATTGCCTCAAATAAAACTGAGCAAGGCCGTGCTGAAAATCGCCGTGTAGAAATCGTGTTAAGTCCGCTTTCTTAATCTTGATGCTTTTTCTGGTTACCAACTGTTAGCTTAACGGTTGGTAATCTTCTTGCCTTAATCTTCTCTTTTATTCTTGTATCCTTTTATCTCTCTCGTTATTATGCCGTTTCCTTTGGGGAGTAGCCTCTCGATCTATCGAGATAATCGTCAACATACTTGAAGCAAAATCTTCATGGCGATTATGACTCACACTAATCCTACTTTAGTGAGTTTGGCGAGACCATTGGTAAACCAGCATGAACCGGGGTGGGGCATGTACGTTTACCTGTGGTTTTTATAAATATCCTCGCCCCCAAGAGCATGTCGTGAGCGTATTAGCTGTATCTATTACTACTGTTGCCTTAGCTGAAATTGGCGATAAAACCCAACTACTATCTCTACTGTTAGCGAGTCGCTATCGTAAACCTGTACCCATTATTCTGGCTATTTTTCTTGCGACGATTGCTAATCACGCGCTGGCTGCTTGGCTGGGTGTCGTTGTTGCCGACTATCTCACACCTGATGTATTGAAATGGACACTCGTGGTGAGCTTTGTGGTGATGGCGGGTTGGATTCTCATTCCTGATAAACTGGATGATGACGAGAATATTTCTAACCGTGGTCCGTTTGTCGCCAGTTTTATTGCTTTTTTCATTGCGGAGATCGGGGACAAAACCCAAGTCGCGACAACCATGCTAGGGGCTAAATACAGTGATGCGTTATTGCTTGTCGTATTAGGTACAACGGTAGGTATGTTATTAGCGAATGTGCCAGTGGTGTTGATTGGTAAATTATCAGCAGAAAAAATGCCGCTAGCATTGATCCGTAAAGTAACAGCAACCTTGTTTGCTGGCCTTGCACTGGCTGCTGCATTTGGTTTGTAGTGGTTATTGATGTTTCACGTGAAACACGTTCTTATCACGTTAACTACCAGATAGTATGACCTTTTTGTGAATTGTGATGCTGATAGCTGTGTGGAAAAAAACGCCATGATACAGTGATATTACTAGCATGGTGTTTAGTAGGAGGAAGGTATGAACCGGTTTCTCGCTATATCTCCACAGAGTCAGTTTTGGTTGTTTAACACTGCACTTATTCTGAATATTTTAGGAATGGTACTAACGGATATGTGGCTACCGATGGTGGTTGGTGCCATTGTGACAACCTACTTATCGGTCGATGCGCTTGTTCGGCTGCGTTATGTGATTCCAATGAAAAAGGAGATCCGTGACTTACGGCATGAATTAGAAAGTGCGCGCAAAGAAGTTAAAGAAAGCTACGAGTAGGCGATGGTAATCAGATTGTAAACACTAAAAAGGCAGCTCTTAGAGCTGCCTTTTTTAATTTGAACCTTTACGGATTAGAAAGCGGTATGGCAGAGTTTCTGTATCAGCGGCAACCAGTGTGTGATCCATAAAGCGACAAAAGCTTGGTATGTCTCTTGTTGTCGATGGGTCATCTGCAAGTATTAGTAATGTCTCGCCTTCTTCCATTTTTCTAACTGTTTTACGTACCATCATTACAGGTTCTGGACAGCGCAATCCTTGTGCTTCCAAGTTATGTGTTGGGTTTTCAAATAATGCTGTCATAACGATTTCATTCTGGTTTCGAAGGCTTGATCATACTGATGGATAATAATTAATCAATAAGGGTTGGCAAATCAAAGTAAACTGTGTAACTTATTTAACAGGTGCTTAACATTTCTTCTGAAGGATTAGGAGGTATCGAATGCTGACACAGATTGATCGATTAACTATTTATTGCGTGCTGTGCTTTATAACTTTTTGCTCTCTCGTTTTACGCAGCCCCAATGATATGAGTATTTTTGCGCTTGGTGGGTTAATTGCCGCCGCGATCGGACTTTGGTTCGAATTAACCAATTCACCAGAACTCGAAGAGGAAGATGGTTAACTTTCACCTCTTACACTATACATCTACTACACTCTCCCTAGTTTTCTTGGGCTTCCCCGCTTTTTTGCGGGATTTTTTTTATCTGTCCCTTCATAATCTAATTGTCTTGGTAACTGTGCTGTTATCGCTAAGTAAGTGAAGCTTGATATGGAATTAGAAGAAGTCTACCGCCGTGATTTAAATTTATTGGTAGCATTGAAAGTATTGCTTGATGAATGCAGCGTCAGCCGGGCAGCTATACGGTTGAACTTGAGTCAATCGGCGATGAGTCGGGTTTTAGGTCGCCTACGTGATTTGTTGGCTGATCCGCTATTTACTCGGCAAGGGCAGCATCTTATTCCGACCCAGCGTGCATTAGAAATAAATGAATCATTAAATGATCCCTTGGAAGCACTGCGTATTTTACTTACACCAAGTGGCTTTCGACCTGAGTTATGCGATCAACGGTTTGTTATCGCGACTACCGATTATGCAATGCAAACCATTTTACCTTTTGCCTTACCGCGCATTTATGAAGAAGCCCCAAATATCTCATTGAAGTTTGAGCCGCTACAGCATGACCATTTACTTACTCAGCTCACCACAGACGGGTGCGATATGGCAATATGTCGCCCAACCAGTATCGATACCTCATTATGTCGAGATCATCTTGGCTTAGTGAGTGTTTTTTGCATGCTCTCAAGAAACCACCCAATGGCTGATAAAGATCTTACCCTTGATGATTATCTGTCGTTTCCTCATGCAATGATTGCGATAAGCGATGGGGTGAAATCGTTAATTGATGAAGCATTGCGTGGTTACCCCGAGCGGAAAATGGCCTTACGTGCATCGCATTTAGAAGCCGCCCTAGCCATAGTGGATAAGATGCCACTGATCATTACGGTGCCTGCTGATTTAGCGTATTTAGTCGCAGATAGATATGACTTGGTTGTGAAGCCGTTACCCTTTGAGTTTGAACCGTTTAATTATTCACTACTGTGGCATCCTCGCTGTGAACACTCTGCTTCTCAGGTGTGGTTGCGGAATCTGATAAAAGAAGAATGCAGTCGCCTTATTGGTCAGCGCATTCGCGATATGGGACTAGCATGAGTGATCTAATGAGGTGAGGAGGTTGTTATTTTTATCTTGCCTCGATAAAAAAGGGCCAGCATAAGCTGGCCAAGGTAGTCTTACTTTTTTCTGATTTGTTGCTTGGCTTTGTTTGAATAAGCCAGTATTAACAGCGGTACTGTTTACAGTTTAATAACGACACGACCCGTTACCTGGCCGTTGGTGATGTCTTCTGCGCACTCGGCTACTTCTTCTAAACTTACTTCGCGACAAGCTTGTTGATAGTAGCTTGCTGGCAATAGTTCAGTGAGTTTCTTCCACGCTTGCTGGCGTTTTTCGAATGGGCAAGATACAGAGTCAACACCTTGTAGTCTTACATTTCGTAGAATAAATGGCATAACAGTTGTAGGTAGATCAAAACCACCGGCTAGGCCGCACGCAGCAACAGCTCCGTTATAATCCATTTGCGCTAGTACTTTTGCGAGTACTTTACTGCCTACGGTATCAACAGCACCTGCCCATAGTTGTTTTTCTAGCGGGCGAGCTGGTTCTTCAAACTCGCTACGTTCAATAATGCGGCTTGCACCAAGCTCTTTCAGCAATGGACTGTTTACTTCGCTTCGACCAGTAACAGCTGCTACTTGATAGCCAAGTTGAGCGAGTAGAGTTACAGCAACAGAGCCCACACCACCACTTGCACCTGTGACGACAACTTCACCCGACTCAGGCGTTACGCCAGCATCGATAAGTGCTTGTACACATAGCATTGATGTTAGACCAGCAGTACCAATCATCATTGCTTGTTTACCATCAAGATTTTCAGGTAGTGGTACTAGCCAATCAGCGTTAAGGCGTGCTTTTTCTGCCATGCCGCCCCAATGTCCTTCACCAACTCCCCAGCCAGTAAGCACAACTGCATCACCAACCTGATAACGATTATCGCTAGACTCGAGTACTCGACCTGTTAAATCGATACCTGGAACCATTGGGAATTGACGAACAATTCGGCCTTTGCCAGTAATCGCTAGACCATCTTTGTAGTTTAATGAAGAGTAATCTACATCGATTAATACATCACCTTCAGGCAGCTCAGATTCATCAACTTGACGAATGCCTGCAATAGTTTTTTTCTCTTCTTGATCAAGAACAAGTGCCTTAAACATAGGTGTGCTCCGAGTATTAATGAAAGGGGGCGTTGAATATGTGCAGAGTGTAGCTTTGATATAACTATGAATGAAATGAAACATTATCATTTTATACATGCTTTTTTTGCATAGACAGATATCGATGATTAGATCTGTGTGTTTTTTCTTCGTAAAAAAGCCCGTGTCATCACGGGCTTTGTTGATTTATTGCTGTTTATGTTGAGTTACACGCGTTCAAATACCGTCGCGATTCCTTGACCTAAACCAATACACATTGTTGCTAAGCCAAACTGAACATCATGATGTTCCATTTGGTTGATCAATGTTGTTGAAATACGTGAACCTGAACAACCAAGCGGGTGACCAAGCGCAATTGCGCCACCATTTAGGTTCACCTTCTCATCAATTTTATCGAGTAAGCCTAGATCTTTAGCACAAGGAAGCGACTGTGCCGCAAAGGCTTCATTAAGCTCAACCATGCCAATATCATCAATACTGAGACCTGCTCGTTTTAGGGCTTTTTGAGTCGCAGGAACGGGTCCGTATCCCATAATGGAAGGATCGCAACCAGCAACAGCCATTGATTTAACACGTGCGCGAATGGTTAATCCTAATTCTTTAGCGCGGTGTTCGCTCATCACCAGCATTGCAGATGCACCATCCGATAACGCTGATGAAGTGCCTGCTGTAACTGTACCGTTAACCGGATCAAATACAGGTCGTAGGTTAGATAGCCCTTCAACGGTTGTTTCTGGACGAATCACTTCATCATAGTCGTAAAGTTTAAGGACACCATTTTCATCATGGCCTTCGAGTGGCAATATCTCATTCTTAAAACGACCTTCAATGGTTGCCGCATGTGCGCGCTGATGTGAGCGTGCGGCAAATTCATCTTGCATCTGACGACTAATACCATGCATACGGCCCAGCATTTCAGCTGTTAGTCCCATCATTCCTGCTGCTTTTGCGACAGATTTTGACATGCCAGGGTGGAAATCTACACCGTGGTTCATTGGTACATGACCCATGTGCTCAACACCACCGATGATACAGCTTTCAGCGTCGCCAACCATAATGGCACGTGTTGCATCATGCAGTGCTTGCATTGAAGATCCACATAGACGGTTAACCGTTGTGGCGCCCACAGTATGTGGAATACCAGCCAGAAGTGATGCATTACGCGCAACGTTAAAACCTTGCTCTAATGTTTGTTGAACACAGCCCCAGTAAATATCTTCAATTGAATTGGGATCTAGCTGCGGGTTACGACTGATTAACCCTTTCATTAAGTGTGCAGATAAATCTTCAGCACGCACATTTCGAAATGCGCCCGCTTTAGAACGTCCCATCGGGGTACGGATACAGTCAACAATTACTACGTTATTCATTTTAAATCCCTCGTCCTTAAGCGTTTACTTGCTGTGTGTAGTAACTTTCACCTTTAGCTGCTTTTTCTCGCAGGCCGGTAGGTACTTCATAAACGGCACCAAGATGAGCAAACTTATCAGCCATGGCGACATATTCAGCCAAGCCTAGTGTATCGATATAACGGAATACACCGCCGCGGAATGGAGGGAAGCCTAAGCCATAAACCAGTGCCATATCAGCTTCTGCTGGCGTGGCTATAATGCCTTCTTCTAAACAACGAACAACTTCATTGATCATTGGTATCATCATTCGCGCGATAATATCATCGCTCGTAAAGTCTGTTGCTGTACCTAAAACAGGGGCAAGTAAGTCTGCTACAGCAGGATCAACATTCTTCTTCGGCTTGCCTCGGCGATCTACCGAATAGGCAAAGAACCCGTTCCCACTTTTCTGACCAAAACGTTGTTGCTCAAACATTACATCAACAGCATCTTTGTAATTTTTACTCATTCGCTCAGGGAAACCTTCAGCCATTACTGCTTGCGCATGGTGAGCGGTATCAATACCAACCACGTCGAGCAAGTAAGCGGGGCCCATTGGCCAGCCGAATTGTTTCTCCATCACTTTATCGATTTGGGTAAAGTCAGCACCGTCGCGTAACAGTAAGCTAAAGCCGGCAAAGTATGGGAATAGCACACGGTTTACAAAGAACCCAGGACAGTCATTGACAACAATCGGCGATTTACCCATTTTGGCAGCGTAAGCGACAACGCGTGAAATTGTTTCTTCTGAAGTGTGTTCACCACGGATAATTTCGACGAGAGGCATACGATGGACGGGGTTAAAGAAGTGCATGCCACAGAAATTTTCAGGACGCTTTAGGGATTGTGCCAATAAATTAATAGGGATCGTTGAGGTGTTAGAAGCGATAACCGTTGTATCTGAAACATTGCTTTCAACTTCAGCTAAAACTGCCGCTTTAATTTTGGGATTTTCAACAACCGCTTCTACGACAACATCGGCGTCTTCCGCACCTGCGTAATGTAGGCTAGGGGTAATCCCTGATAATACTTTAGCCATCTTAACGCCATCAATTCGACCACGTTCAAGTTGCTTGTTCAGTAATTTTGCTGCTTCCGCCATGCCTAGATCAAGCGACGGTACAGCGATGTCTTTCATTAATACCGGTACACCTTTTAAGGCTGACTGGTAGGCAATACCACCACCCATAATTCCAGCACCTAATACAACCCCTTTCTTGGTTGGCTGGCCTTCTTTCGCTGCTTTTTTGGCTTTGCCTTTTATGTACTGATCATTAAGGAAAATCCCAACTAACGATTGGGCGACATCTGTTTTGGCTAATGTGATGAAGTGCTTATTTTCAACGGCCAGTGCTTCATCACGAGACATCCGTGCAGCGGCTTCAATGGTAATAACTGCGGTCATTGGGGCTGGGTAATGTTTTCCCGCCACTTGAGCAACCATTGCTTTTGCCATCGTAAAGCTCATTGTTGCTTCAATTTTATTGAGCGTTAATGGCGCTTTCTTTTGTGCACGACGCTTTTGCCAGTCGAGTTTTCCTGAAATTGCGTCTTTTATCATGGATAACGCAGCATCTTTTAAAGCTGGTGGTGCAACAACTGCATCCACAAGTCCAAGCTTTAGTGCATCTTGGGCTTTTTTATCTTTACCTGCAGTGATGATCTCCATTGCTGAGTCAGCACCTAAAAGGCGAGGTAAACGAACCGTTCCTCCAAATCCTGGCATAATTCCAAGGCGAGTTTCTGGTAAGCCAATACGCGCAGTGGTATCAGCTAAACGAAAGTCTGTTGCGAGAACACACTCACAACCACCACCCAGTGCATGCCCATTAATTGCCGATAATGTTGGCACAGGCAGATCTTCCAACTTATTGAAAATATCGTTGGCACGGGTTAGCCATTGCGATAACTCTTCTGCTGGTTTAGCAAATAAACCGAGAAATTCTGTGATATCTGCACCGACAATAAAGGCATCTTTATCAGATGTTACTAATAAGCCTTTTAAATCGGATTGTTGATAAAGAGCATTTAATGCCTCATTAAGACATTCTAAAGTTTTTAGATCGAATTTATTAACAGCACCTGGAGCGTTGAGATTGAGTTCCGCAATACCATCATCCAGATAACGAACGGATAGGGTTTCACCTTGGTAAATCATGTTCTATCTCCGTGAATTCTGATTCTATGCCAGATTTGACTTAACTGGTTTGACCTGTTGTAGGTTAAATATTAGTCTGGACTTGTTATGAAACTATTTCAACACTTATTTAAAACAATTGTTTAACTTTTTGTTGCGCTGTTCGTCACATGACGTTTAGTGTGATAATTTTTTATTGATAATTAATGGGTTGCTAAAAATTCTCTATTTTTAGTATGAATTTTATGACTAGGTGTAATGTTATGGTTATGTTATTTGGTGGTGGCAGTATGTATAGTTTCGTTCTAGGTCTTACTAATGTGAGGTGGGTGGCAATCCGTGTTGTTACTTCTTACTAGTAATAGTTTCATCTATATATAGAGGCGATATTTTCATTCCCATACTGTTTTATGTTGTTTCTCTCTATTGGCTGGTAGTTGGCAGGCAGATTTGAATTTGTTGTGGTACGTGTTGTGGTATCCTGCGCGATTATTTACCGGATTTTGTTTGTGGCTTTTGAATGGCAGTATTTGAACCCTATTTAGTACCAGCAGCAGACGCTGGTTTTGAAGAAGAGATTAAAAAGAGTCGTTTCATTACGTATCTCGCACATACACCAAGTATTGAAGCTGCAAAGGCATTTGTTCAACAGGTTAAAACTAAACATAGCGATGCTCGGCATAATTGCTGGGCTTTTGTTGCTGGTCGTCCTTCAGACTCAATGATGTGGGGCTTTAGTGATGACGGTGAACCGTCAGGCACTGCTGGAAAACCAATACTGGCTCAATTAACAGGCTGTGGTGTGGGCGAAATAACCGCAGTTGTAACTCGCTACTCGGGCGGTATTAAGCTTGGTACTGGCGGGTTGGTAAAAGCATACGGTGGTGGCGTTCAACAAGCCTTAACTGTGCTGCAAACCAAAGAAAAGATAATAACCTCAGAACTCAGCTTGAGCTGTGAGTATAATCAAGTGTCATTGGTCGAAACGTTGCTGACTGAATATTCGGGTGTACAACTTCATGCCGAGTATGGACATCAAGTTGACATGATATTTGAACTTGATAATCGTGACGTTGAAGCATTCAGTGCCAAGCTTAAGAATCGTAGTGGTGGGCGCATTATCCCAACTTCAGATTTAGACAAATAACCCCATAAAGGATGAGAGCCACTAAAGGCCATGCAATTTCGATCTATAATTAGAATCGTCGGGCTACTGCTCGCGTTATTCAGTGTCACTATGCTAGCTCCTGCTCTGGTAGCGTTTATTTATCGAGATGGTGCAGGCTTCCCATTTGTTGTTACCTTCTTTCTGCTATTTACTGGCGGTGCTTCTTTATGGCTACCGAATAGACATCATCGACGTGAATTGAAAGCACGTGATGGTTTTCTAATTGTGGTGCTGTTCTGGACCGTAATCGGTAGTGCAGGTGCTGTGCCTTTTATATTATCTAAAACGCCTGACCTCTCCATCACTGATTCTTTCTTTGAATCCTTCTCTGCTCTGACGACAACGGGCGCAACCGTGATTGTTGGGTTAGATGATTTACCTAAAGCCGTCCTCTTTTATCGTCAGCTTTTACAATGGTTTGGCGGGATGGGGATCATCGTATTAGCTGTGGCTATTTTACCCGTTTTGGGCATCGGTGGTATGCAGCTTTATCGGGCGGAAATTCCAGGTCCAGTTAAAGATAGCAAGATGACCCCGCGTATTGCTGAAACAGCAAAAGCCCTTTGGTATATCTACCTTGCCTTAACAATCAGTTGTGCTGCCGCATTTTGGATGGCTGGGATGAGTGTTTTTGATGCCATCGCTCATAGCTTTTCGACGGTAGCTATTGGTGGCTTCTCGACTCATGATGCCAGTATGGGGTATTTCAATAGCCCGACCATCAATATGATCACTGTGGTTTTCTTGCTTATTTCTGCGTGTAATTTTTCTCTGCACTTTGCGGCCTTCGCAAATGGTGGTATCCATTTACGAACTTATTGGCGAGATCCTGAGTTTAGAGCTTTCTTCGGAGCTCAATTTATATTGTTTGCGATTTGCTTTGCGATGTTATTACAGCATCACTCTTATGACTCTTATTACGATGCTTTTGATCAGGCGCTATTTCAAACAGTATCGATATCAACAACTGCGGGCTTTACCACGACTGGATTCTCAGATTGGCCCTTGTTTTTGCCTGTTTTGTTATTGTTTTCTTCTTTTGTTGGTGGCTGTGCTGGTTCAACCGGCGGTGGAATGAAAGTAATTCGTATGTTGTTACTTTTCTTGCAAGGTGTGCGTGAGCTTAAGCGTCTTATTCACCCCCGTGCTATTTATACAATTAAAGTGGGCAATAAAGCGTTACCTCAACGAGTGGTTGATGCTGTGTGGGGGTTCTTTTCTGCTTATGCATTAGTATTTGTTGTCTGCATGTTGGCTTTGATTGCTACCGGAATCGATGAGCTAACGGCATTTTCAGCAGTAGCTGCAACATTGAATAACCTTGGACCTGGCTTAGGCGAGGTTGCGGTACATTTTGGTGATATTAATTCATCGGCTAAGTGGGTGTTAATTATTTCGATGCTATTTGGTCGCTTAGAAGTATTTACCCTGCTGGTTTTATTTACGCCAACCTTCTGGCGAAACTAAGGAGAGACTGTGGAAAAGGTTCTATTTCTTCATTCCAGTAACGATGGTCAAACGATTAAAATTTTCAAACACATTGAAGAACAGCTTGGTAGTGAGTATCAATGTGAGGTTATTGATCTTCATCAGTCTCCCAATATCGATTTCTCTCTTTATGATCGTATATTGATTGGAGCTGCTGTTCGTTATGGTCACCTAAATAAAAAGTTATACCAATTCATTGATCAAAATAGAAAGCAGCTTGATGAATCGAAAGTCGGATTCTTCTGTGTGAACCTTACAGCACGTAAAGAAGGGAAGAATACACCTGAAACCAGTGCGTATATGAAGAAGTTTCTTTTAAAGTCACCATGGGTTCCTACATTACAGGCTGTTTTTGCTGGAGCGCTGCGCTATCCACGTTATAACTTGTTAGATCGCACTATGATAAAGCTAATAATGAAGCTTACTGGTGGAGAAACGGATACGTCAAAAGAGGTGGAATATACAGATTGGAACAAAGTGTCTGAGTTTTCCGCTGAATTTAAACGGTTCTAAGCTGGGGGAATAGACGGTTTGTTCGCTTTTTGTTCATTATGGCTCTTTTGAGTGGAATTGTAGAAATAAGGCTTGCTTCGATCGGTTTACTCCCTATAATGCCGACCTACCGATACGGAGAGCGGCTTCTAATAAGGAGTTAGCAACATAACGGTATTGCGGGAATTTAAAACGAACTGAGTTGAAAATAGTGTTTGACACTTCAGTTTAATTCGCTAGAATGACCGTCCACTTCAAGATAAGAGCGAAACGCTTAAAAGCATCACTTTTAGATTGAAGTATTGTTCTTTAATAATTTGACCATGCAATCTGTGTGGGCACTCGTGAAATTTTAAGTCGAAAGATTTATCAATGAACTGAGTGACCTTAATCATCAATAGATGACACAGTCAATTTATGCTTCATTTCTTCGTAAGAAGA
>Ga0316197_10000044_pt1 | contig 110579 bp, 103 predicted proteins | sample OudBiesiAoxic_MG_FD_204939 | JGI IMG/M metagenome (GOLD analysis project Ga0316197, IMG submission 204939) | Coastal sediment microbial communities from Oude Bieten Haven, Netherlands - site A oxic | ecosystem: Environmental > Aquatic > Marine > Coastal > Sediment | place: Netherlands... | reverse complement strand
TGTTGTTGTTGTTTTACCATGGTCTACATGACCTATTGTTCCAATATTTACATGTGGTTTACTTCTGTCAAATTGCTCTTTTGCCATTGTTAAAGCCTCCTAAAAATTTAATTTATTTTTGAATTTATATTATGACCCCATGGCCTAATTCATTATCTTAAAAAAAAATCCACACTCTTCCCTTAAATATTTAGTTTAAGAAATTTGTGTAGTTTAAATGGTGGTTGGAGAAGGATTTGAACCTTCGAAGGCTGAGCCGGCAGATTTACAGTCTGCTCCCTTTGACCACTCGGGAATCCAACCACGAGTATTTTATATCTCTTACAGAGATACAAATATTATATAGAAAAACATAAATTTTGTCAATTATTATTTTAATTTTTTATATAGATTTGATCATCTTCAATAGCTATCTTTATTTTTCCTTCTTTTTGTAAAATATTTAAATATTTGAATAATTCTATCTCGTTTCTTTGGAGCAATTCAACCATTTCATATATACTATATTTTCTTTTGGCTAACATATTTAAAATAAGTTTTTCAAATTTTTCACTATATTTAGGAAATTCATCCCTCGATGTATATTTTTTTATGATCTCCACTGATTTTAAACCTTTATTTATAAAAAAATCCTTGATCTCAATTAATCTTTTCATAGAAGCTGGTTTTATACCCTCTATAGCTCCAGGTCTTGCAAGAGTATTTAGTTGAATTACAGTTATTTTTTTATCTTTCAGATATTCTACAAATTTTTCTAACTCCTCATCACCGTCATTTATTCCTTCAATTATAAAAATTTCCAAATATACTTCTTTTTTAGTTGTAGTTAAAAATTTAGTCATTCCATCTAAGATATTCTCAACAAGTAAACCTTCCATAGGTCTATTAATTTTTTCAAATACATCTTCTGATATTGAATCTAAAGAGGGGATTATTAAGTCTGCTTCCTCTAAATCTTTTCTTACATCTAAATTATTTAAAAGACTAGAATTAGTTATTACAGCTATTTTACCATTATATATTTCTCTTATTTTTTTTATAATTAATCCTAGATCTTTATTTAATGTTGGCTCTCCACTTCCTGAAAAAGTTATATAATCAGGGGTTAAATTTTGTAATATATCTTTAACTTCTCCTAATAGCTTTTCTATATCTATATAACTATCTCTCGTATTATAAAATTTAGTTGTAGATCCACATTCACAATAGATACAATTTAAATTACATGTTTTAGACATAACCAAATCAACCCCTAGAGAAACTCCTAATCTTCTAGAAGGTACTGGTCCAAATATATATTTATACACTTTTATCCCCCTGTTTTACAATTTTATTTTTCCCAATACCAATGAATATATAGTTGATGCTAATTTCAATGGATTATGTCTTACAGTTTTATTTTCACTTATTTCAATCAATGGTTCTTTAATTATTTTAAGGGAGTATTTTTTAAGATTTTCCAAATCTATCTTTATTTCCTTAACGTTTTGTTCCCTATATTTTTCCAATATATCATTTGGGATTTTTTTACTATTCACTATAACTGAGTTAAAAAATTCAATCCCAACATGAGAATATATAGCTTTAATATGATCTCCAACGCTATAGCCGGTAGTTTCTCCTGGCTGTTCCATAGCATTGGACACATATATTTTATGAGCCTTTGATTTTAATATAGCATCTTTTATCTCTTTTATGATTAAATTTGGCATAATACTAGTATAGAGACTTCCTATCCCTACTATGACCATATCAGCTTTTTCTATTGCATCTATTGTTTCTTTAACTACTTGAGGTTCTTTATCAAAATAAACTCTTTTTATTTTTTTATTGATAGTTGGAATCTTAGATTCTCCTACAATTATCTCTCCATCTTCCATCTCTGCAATAAGAGTACAGCTACTAGAAGTAGCAGGTAATACAGTTCCTTTGATATTTAATACTTCATTTAAGGCCTTTATCCCATCGACTATATTTCCCTCAATATTTATCATAGCTGTCAACATAAGATTGCCTACAGGATGACCAGCTAGATCACTTGTTCCGCCAAACCTATAGTTTAGGAGTTCCTCTCCCTTACTTTCAAACTCACTTAGAGCTATCATAACATTTCTTATATCACCTGGGGCTGGAATGTTAAACTCCGTTCTAAGCCTCCCTGAAGATCCTCCATCATCTGCTACTGTAACTATGGCAGTTATATCTAAAGGGAAATATTTTAATCCTCTCAATAGGTTGGAAAGACCTGTTCCTCCACCTAATACTACTATTTTTGGTTTGTTTTCCATAAATTTCTCCCTTTTCTATCTTGATACTTTAAGTATAACATAAGATTATTTTATATAAAAAAGAGGGTAATTAAATTTAATTCTATTATCCTCTTTCTTTAAATTATCCTAAAAATTTATAACCAATTCCCCAAACAGTTTTAATGTATTTTGGATGTTTTGGAAAGTCTTCTATTTTTTTTCGAAGGTGTCTAACATAAACCATAACAGAATTATTATCTATAACAGTATCTCTCCAAACATATTCATATAGTTGTTCCTTTGTAAATACTCTATTTGGGTTCTCCATAAAAAATTTCATGAGCATAATTTCTTTTGAAGTACAGACAATCTCTTGTGCATCTTTAAATAACTGATAAGTATCTATATCTAGTACAAAAGGTTCTCTGATAATTTTCCTTGAAACGTTTTGCATTTTTTTTATTTTCTCTCCTCTTCGAAGATGAGCTTTAATTTTTGCTATTAATACTGCCATACTAAAAGGTTTGGTAATATAATCATCAGCTCCCATTCCAAGAGCAAGAATTTTATTGTAATCCTGTTTTTTACCGCTAAGAAAAATAACAGGAACTTCAATTCCTTTTATTTGAATTTTTTTTAAAATTTCAAAACCATCAGTATCATTTAACATAACATCAAGAATAATAAGATCAAAATTTTGATTATCAATAATTTTTTCAGCTTCAATTTCTGTTGAAGCAAAGGATACATTTATGTTTTCAGGTTCAAGAGCTTTCTTTATCATTTTACATATAACTTTATCATCATCGACCAATAATACTTTAAAACTTCTCAAAGTGAACCTCCTAAAAACAATGTATCAAATATTTATTTAAAACTAATACTTATATAATACTATATAATCACAGGAAATGCATATTTAATTTATTTTCTTAAAAAATTTAAATAATAGGAGAATTTCTATTTTTCAAAATTTGAATTATCGAATAAAAAAATATATTCCTAAGGGATATAAAACCAATAAGCTAACATGAAAAATAAAGAGATAGGCAGATACCATGGGAAGTTTTTAGATAAAAGTAAGCAATTTATTTAATTTGACAATATGGGAGCATGGACTTAATATGTATAATAGAATTAAATATTTAATTAATTTTGGGGAGTATTAATGATGAATAAAAAAAGATTAAAACAATTTTTTATAATTTTAGTGGGATTAATATCTCTTCTAATCATTCAAATAAGTAGAAAAAGTTTTTTAAACTATGAAAAAATAATCGTTTCTCAACAACAAGAACAGCTCTTGACAATTTCCAGATTAGTTGGAAGAAGTATATTAAATTTTGTAGAAGATAAAGTAAAGATGGTTGATTACCTGGCAGAGAATATAAAACCTGATCTTTTAAAAGAAGATAGAAATGATTTACTTTTAGAAAAATTAAAAGCTTTTAGCAAATCCAATGGAGATCAGATAGCTAGTCTTCATTATGTAGATTTTATAAATAATAACAATTTAATTTATCCTAATAATATCACAAATAATATTAGTTTTAAAAGTAAATATGAATTTATAAAAGAGATGAAATCACATAAAATTATAAAGGGTGTTTTAATTGGAGAGGTTTATAAAACAGCTAGGAAAGCTTATGCATTTAATATATTTAAGCCTATTTATAGGGATAAAGTTTTAATTGGTGCAATAGTTGTAAAAATTGATGTTAATGATATGTATAATTTAATTGTTAAGCCTGTAAGAGCTGGAAAGTTTGGTTATGCAATGGTAAAAAATAGTGATGGAATTATAATTATGCATCCTGTCAAAGAACAAATTGGTTATGACATAATGATAGATAGAAAAAAAAAATATCCTAATCTAGACTATTTTGAGTTAGAGAAACTAATAAAGAGGCAACTTAGTGGTATAGAAGGAACTCATATTTATCATTCCTACTGGTGGCCACAGGAAAAATTAGTGAAAGTCAAAAAAATCCAAGGATTTACACCTATTGATATAACTAGAAAATTTTGGATTGTTGCAGTAACGATGTCATATGATGAGATCCATGGAGCAATTAGGAAATATTCCTACAATATAACTGCTATAGCAATAACTTTGATTTCTGTAATTTCGCTGGCTTTGTTTATAATTATAAGGATGATAAGTAACAAAGAAGCTCATAGAATAGAGATGAATTATTTAAAAGAGATAAATGAATCAAGTGAAAGTTTGAGGCATAAGGATGCTGAACTTCACCAGAGAAAAAAACTTGAAACAGTAGGAGCTTTAACAGGAGGGATAGCCCATGAGTTCAATAATATTTTGACCCCAATAATGGGTTATTCAGAGATGATACTTATGGGATTAAAGCCTGAAGATAAGATCTATGATGATATGAAGATAATAAATGATTCTTCAAAAAGAGCCAGAGATGTGATTGATCAAATTTTATTATTTAGTGGAGATAAGAATATACTTATACAATATAAAGTTTTAGAAATAAATAAAGTAGTAAAGGAAGCATTAAATTTTTTTGAATCAGCTACCCACTCTAATATAAAAATCATAAAGAGACTTTCAGAAAATAGCGGAAATGTATTTGCCAATGAGACACAAATTCATCAGGTACTTCTAAACCTGTGTATAAATGCATATAGCTCTATGAAAGAAAGGGGTGGAGAACTAGAGGTTGACTTATCCGTAATAAATTATAATGAAGATGAAAAACTTAGGGAAAGTGGGCTTAAGGATAAAAAATATTTTAAACTGAGTGTAAAAGACACTGGTTGTGGAATGGATGATGAGACATTGAAACAGATATCTGATCCTTTTTTTTATGGTACTCAATATAAAAATAGTACAGGATTTGGTTTATCTGTTGTTATGGGAGTAATAATAAAACATGGGGGCAAAGTATTCATAAAAAGTGAGATAGGAAAGGGTACCAAGGTTGATGTGTATCTACCGAAATCCGATAAAAAAATTAAAAGGGAGAAATTTGATATTGAGATATCTCAATATGGAGATGAGAAGGTTTTAATAGTTGATAAACAGGAGTTTATAGTAAAATCCTTGAAAAAAGATCTAGAAGGATGGGGATATAAGGTTACTATATATATAGATACTTCAGAAGTTGTAAAAGAATTTAATATGCTTAAGGATAAAATAGATATAGTGATCACTGATATTCGTATGCCAGAAATAAGTGGAATTCAACTTGCAAAGAAATTTAAGAGAAATAATCCAAAGATTAAAATATTATTGATGACTTCAAATACAGAGGAGCCACTAGAAGAATATATTCAAAATAAAATAATTGATGATTATATATTAAAACCTGTATCTGCAAAAAAAATTAATAAAAGAATAAGGATAATTATGGATAAAAAATAAATGTCTTATTAAAAATTAGGAGCAAATAGATGAATAAAGTTAAGTTTAAGATAACATTGATTTTAATTTTTATAGTAATGATAATAGTTATTAAGGATATAAACTATAAAAGTTTTATTGACTATGAGAATACAATTCTTTCCCAACAAAATGATCATCTGCTCACTATTGCAAAATCAACAGCAAAAAGTTTGGAGTTATATATAGATGGGAAGGTAGGAGAAATAACTAATCTTGTAGATAACCTAGCAATACTTTCAAAAGAAACTAAATTAAGCGACAAAATAATATTAAAAGAACTTAAATTATTTCAAAAAATTCAAGGGGAAGAAGTACTCGAACTGATATATATAGATAAAAAGATCGATAGATCAATTGTATATCCAGTAGAAATTATTGATTTAAAAGATATTAATTTTAATGATAATTTTAAAAAGGTAAAAGTAAATAGGTTACCTTATATTAGTAAACCTTTTAGAGATAGCCTAGGAAACTTTGTATTTTATATCTATCAACCTTTAATTCTTAATAATAATTTCGAAGGGGTTATATTGGGGAAAATTGATTTGGAAAAAATATATATAAAACTTTTTAAACCCATAAAGGCAGGAAAAAAAGGGTATGTAATGGTTAAAGATAGTAAAGGGATTACTTTAATGCACCCAGTAAAAGAAGAGATAGGTTATGGTGAAATTAAAATAGGTAAAGAAAGATACCCTGATTTTGATTTTACAGGATTAGAAGGGTTGGTAAATAAGCAATCTAAAGGAAGAGAGGGAACCTATATCTATGATTCATACTGGCGATCTCAAGAAAAATTAAAAAAGGTTAAAAAAATGTGTGGTTTTGCACCAGCTTTTATAGGGGATGATTTTTGGGTTGTTTCAGCTATAATGTCATATGATGAAATAAGTGCTCCAATTAAAGATTACTTTTATTCAAGTTTGTTAGTTTCTTTTTTAACTATCTTAATTTTTGCATGGATACTTAGCTTAATAATTCGAATGGTAAAAAATAAAGAAGCGTACAAAATGGAAAACTTATACCTACATGAATTAAAAGAAGCAGATGAAAAACTTAGGGAAAAAGAAGCAGAATTAAATCATAAAAGAAAGATGGAGACCATAGGAACTTTAACAGGGGGGATAGCCCATGAGTTTAATAATATTTTGACTCCAATAATGGGGTATTCAGAGATGATATTACGGGATCTAGGTTCCAATACTGATATGTATGAAGATGTGAAAGTAATATATGATTCATCTAAGAGATCTCAAGAAATAATTGATCAAATTTTAACATATAGTGATGACAAAATTAATGTTAAATATAAGGTACTATTTTTAAGTGATATACTTTTTGGGATGGAAAAAGTTATAGAGTCAACACTTCCAAAAGATATAAAGTTAAGGTTGATCATAGAGGATAAAAAAAGTTTTGTAGTTGGAAATGAAACTCAACTCCATCAAGTAATATTAAATCTTGTAAAGAATGCTGTAAATGCTATGAAAAATTCAAAAAAGAAAAAACTTACAATAAAATTAGTAAGGATTCTAGGTGTAGATAGAAAAAAAATTAGTAAATTAATTATAGAAGATACAGGATGTGGTATGACTGAGGAAACCTTAGAAAATATATTTACGCCCTTTTATAGTAAAAAGCTTTCAAAAAATAGTACAGGTTTAGGTTTGTCAGTTGTTGCAGGAATAATTGAAAAGCATGGAGGAAGTATAAGGGTTACCAGTGAGATAAATATAAGTAGTTGTTTCGAGATATTTCTTCCTCTGATAAACAAAAAAGAAATAAATTATAGGGGAATAGAAAAGTATGAGGATCAATCGGAATTAAAAGGTAATGAAAAAATTATGATAATAGATGATGAAGAATTTATTGTTAAGATGCTAAAAAAAGGTCTAGAAGGTCTAGGCTATACAACTCAAACATTTAAAGATAGTTTTCATATTTTAGAGGCATTAAAAAAATCATCTTTGATGGATTATGATGTGTTGATAACAGATCTAACTATGCCTGGGACAAGTGGGATTGAACTAGCGAAACTATTAAGGAAAAAGAATAAAAAAATAAAAATTATATTAATAACAGCACATCCTAAAGAATCTCTTGATTACTATATAAAAAATAAAGTAATTAATGAATTTCGTTTAAAACCTGTCTCTGTACTGGATATAAGTAGGTGTATAAGAAAACTTTTAGATGATAATAAAAAGATGGGTATAGAGAATAAAAAAATAATAATAAAAAAGAGATGATTTTTGCAATTATAGAGATCATCTCTTTTTAATTTCTTAAAAAAATTTAAAATTTAAGATGAAATATTTTAAGATTTGTAAACTAATATTGTAATAGAATGTAAAAAAAAAGTTTTAAAAGTTCTATAAGTAAAATTTAAGACTAAAATTAGAACAAAAATTTATATCAATTTTAAAAAAGGGGTGAAGGTAGTGAATACTAAAACAAAATCAGGGATAGCTGTAACAGTATTTGGTGTAATTTATACAATACTTGCTTATACAATGCCAAAAGCTGCAATTGGAAATCCAATAGCACCAACTATATTTCCGCTAGTCTTAGGGATAGGTTTGACTATAATGGGTATATTTTACTTTATTAGAGAAAATAAAACATGGAAAGAACAAGTGAAAAAAGAGGGGATAAAAAAAATTGATCCTGCAACTTTAGCAATTCAAAAGAAAACCAACAAACTTATATTTTTAACATGTTTGTCTGGAATAGGTTATGCAATTTTCTTTGAACATTTGGGGTATATTATTTCAACAACTTTCTTTATCGGAATTATTATGTTTGCTATTAACGGAAAGAAAAATTGGAAATTAAATTTATCAGTTGCACTTATATTTAGTGTAGTAGTTTATTTTATATTTTCATATCTATTATCAATTCCGTTACCAATAATGCCAATATTAGAGATTTAATTATAAATAAAATTATGGAGGTGAATATTTAAATGGGTGAAATATTAGGTAGTTTGATGGATGGTTTTGCTGTAGCAGCAACACCAATGAATATACTGTGGGTAACAATCGGAGGAGTCTTAGGAACTATAGTAGGAATGCTTCCTGGTCTTGGACCTGCAACGGGAGTAGCAGTATTACTTCCAATGACATTTTCTATGGGTCCTACTGCAGCACTTATCACAATGTGTGGGATATATTATGGGGCGATGTTTGGAGGATCTAGAAGTTCGATTCTTATCAATACTCCTGGAGATGGAGCAGCACTTGCAGCAACATTTGATGGATATCCAATGGCACAAAATGGAAGGGCAGAGGCGGCACTGGCTATGTCAGCAGTAGCATCATTAATTGGAGGAGTAATTGCAGCTGTATTAATGACGTTTATTGCAGCACCAGTATCAAAATTTGCATTAAAATTCGGGCCTTCTGAATATTTCTTATTAATGGTTATGGCTCTTTCTATGACAGCTTCAATGTCAAAGAGAAACATGCTTGCTGGATTTATTTCAATGTTTTTAGGATTGAGTATAGCAACTGTAGGGTTAGATGCCATGGCAGGTGTAGATAGATTTACTTTTGGTATGATGGAATTACAACAAGGAATAGATTTTTTAATTGTTATCATTGGTATCTATGCCCTTGGAGAAGTATTTAAAAGCTTCCAATCTATGAATGAAGGTACAAAAAAAGTGCAGAAGAAATTTGGTAAGATTTGGTTTACAAAAAATGATTGGAATAGATGTCTAGTACCTATCCTTAGAAGCACTCCTTTGGGATTTATAATTGGAGCACTTCCTGGTGCAGGTGGAACAATGGCATCATTGATGGCTTACAACAATGAAAAACAACTATCTAAAAATCCCGAGGATTTTGGTAAGGGAGAAATTATTGGATTAGCTGCACCAGAGGCTGCAAACAATGCAGCATCAGTAGGAGCTTTAATACCAATGTTGACATTAGGAATTCCTGGTTCAGGAACAACTGCAGTAATGATGGGAGCGTTATTAATGCTTGGATTACAACCTGGTCCAATGTTATTTGTTCAACATCCTGATGTTGCATGGGGATTAATTGCAAGTATGTTTATTGGAAATATTGTCCTTGCAATTGTTAATATTCCTTTAGCTGGGGCTTTAGTAAGGGTATTAGCTATACCTCCTAAAGTTCTATATCCAATCGTTCTTGGACTTGCATTTATTGGAACTTATGCAATTGGAAATAGTGTCACTGATTTTTATCTATTAGTAATCTTTGGTTTAATAGGGTTAGTAATGTCAAAAGTAAATATACCTACAGCACCAATGATTTTAGGAGTTATTGTAGGAAATACCATGGAACAATCATTTAGACAAGCTATAACAATCTCAGATGGTAGTCTTGGAATATTTGTAAAATCTCCATTAGCTATTACATTAATTATAGTTACAATAATTTCTATACTATATCCACTTATAAAAGAAAAATTAACTAAAAAACAACTAAAAACAATTTAATTAAAAAGTTAAAATAAAATTATTGAGGTGGTTTAGAAATGAAGGTATTAAATATTGAATTAGAAGATGAACTATTTGAAGAATTAGAAAAAATATGTAATAAACTTGAAATTACCGAGGAAAAATTTATTCATGAAATTTTAAAAACAAAAATAATAAAAAAAGATCATCAACTTGAAAAAATAAGCGATAGGGAACAACTTAAAGAAAATCTTCAAAAAATCAATGGAGAAGATGAATGGATGTAATATTTTAAAATTAATACTTGATCGATTAAGAAATAAGTAAACTTTAAAAAATTTTAAAGAAATATAAGTTTTATTTTAAGAAAATAGTTCTATTATAAATGTAGTTATAAAGGTTTTTATGTTTTATAAAAGAACTTTATATCCTAAAAAAAACAAAAGGGGGAGAAGAATGAAGAAAAAATTATTAATATTTGGAATGTTAGCAACTTTATTATTTGCAGGATGTGGAAAAACAAAAACAGATGGAAGTGATTATCCAAGTAAACCAATGACGTTTATTTCACCAGGTGGAGCTGGAGGCGGATGGGATACAACTATCAGAACCGTTGCTAAAGTTTTAAAAGACACTAAATTAGTTGACGTTCCTATGCCAATTACAAACAGACCTGGAGGTGGAGGTGGAGTTGCACTTTCTTACTTACAAGGACAAGCAGAGAATGAAAAAATAGTTACTGTTTATTCACCACCTTTATTACTTATAAACTTAAATGGTTCATCTGAGTTCGGTTATAAGGACGTTACACCAATTGCAAGATTAATAACTGACTATGCTGCATTTGTAGTTAACAAAGATTCTAAATATAAATCAATTAAACAAGTAATGGATGCTCTCAAGGAAGATCCTAAGAGTATAAAAATTGGTGGACAATCAGCTGCAGGAAGTATGGACCATATCCAATTCTTAATGATAGCCAAAGCCGCTGGAGTTAAAGATATTAATAAAATTGATTATATCTCATTCCAAGGTGGGGAAGGTCCAGCTCAATTATTAGGCGGACATATTGATTTATATTCTACAGGTCTTGGAGATGTATCGGCATTACTTCAAAGTGGAGACTTAATCGGATTAGCTCAAACTTCAGATAAAAGAGCAGGTACTGGGGAATTAGCAAAGATACCTACTTGTATTGAATCTGGAATTGACGCTACATTCTTTAACTGGAGAGGATTATTTGGAGCACCTGATATGCCTGAATATGCTAGGAAATATTGGGAAGATACTTTAGCTAAAATGGTTGAAACTCCTGAATGGAATGAAGCTGTTGTAAAAAATGGTTGGTCTAAATCATGGGCTAACTCAGAAGAATTTGAAACTTTCTTAGAAAAAACAAATGAGGAATACAAAGAGATCTTAACTGATATTGGGATGTTAAAATAAAGATTAGTTTTATTTTATATTCAAAAAAATTTAAAAGTTAATTACATTAAATGTTGAGAGCTTTAAATATTAAAGAAAGAGTTCCCTTGGGAACTCTTTCTTTATTCATTGAAAAAATTTGAAGTTATAGTTTTAATATAAAAATAATAAATATTTATAAGGAGATTAAAATATGAAAGGAATCTGTGGAAATGAAAAAGCTTCTGATGTTTTAGTAAGTGTAGACCTAAGTGTAATAGGGATATCTATAGAAATTAGATCAAAATTAAAAAAAATGTTTGGATACTCTATGGAAAAAGCAGTAAGAGAATCTTTAGACGAATTAAATATAGAAAATGCAAGTGTAATCGTGGAAGACTTTGGAGCTCTTGATTTTGTAATAAAGGGAAGAACAAAAACAGCTATTGAAAGGGCAATAAAAAATGGAGGGGGAAATTAATGAAAAAATTAAGAAGAACTATGTTATTTGCTCCTGCAAATAATCCAAAGCTATTATTTAATACGCCAATATATGAGCCAGACTGTATTATCTTTGACTTAGAAGATGCTATTAAGATAGATGAAAAAGATGCTGCTAGAAACTTACTTGCAGAAGCTTTAAAAGTAGTAGACTATGGAAATTGCGAAGTATTTGCAAGAATCAACCCTCTAAGAACTCCAACAAATGATAAAGCTCCCTTTGGAGAACTAGATGTAAGAACACTTGTTCCTGCAGGTCTTAGAAGGATGAGACTTCCTATGTGTGAAACTGTAGAGCATATAGAAGAACTCTCTATCTTATTAGATGAGCTAGAGGAAAAACATGGGATAGAAAAGAGATCTGTAAAGATACAAGCTTCTCTAGAAACTGTTCTAGGAGTTGAAAATGCAAGGGAAATCGCAGCATGTTCAGACAGGATAACCTCAATTTCATTTGGATCGGAAGACTATACTAAATCTCTTGGAGCAGTAAGAACCAAAGAGGGATCAGAGATATTTTTTGCTAGAACTCAAATAGTAGTTGCAGCAGCTTTAGCTGGTGTAGATGCGATAGATACTGTATGGGCCGATCTTGGAGACTTAGAAGGTTTTAAAAAAGAAGTGAGATCTACTATTAATTTAGGATTTGTAGGTAAATCATGTGTTCATCCATCTCAAGTAAAGGTTGTTCATGAAATGATGACTCCATCTATGGAAGAAGTAGAAAAATCCTTAAAAATTGTAAAAGCAGCCAAGGAGGCGAATATTGAAAATGGTGGTGTAATGCAAATTGATGGAAAGATGATAGATATTCCAATTATTGCAAAAGCACAGAAAATTGTAAGTTTAGCAAAAGGTGCAGGACTTATTAAATAATTTTTGGGGGGCAGAATGAAAAGCAAAATGTTATTAAATAAAGTTGGTAGGGAGATACCAAGTTACATAGAAGGGTATAAAAAGATAACTCTATATAAAGGAGTGTTTGAAGGACAGATAGAGGGAAGAAGGTATGCACCTTTAAAAACAGGATCAAGACCAGGAGATAATAAATTACTATATAACATAAAGGAAGCCATTAAAAAATCAAAATTAAAAGATGGAATGACCATTTCATTTCATCACCACCTAAGAAATGGCGACTATGTGCTCAATATGGTAATGAAGGAAATAGCAGAGATGGGTATAAAAAATCTAACTATCTGTGCCTCTTCAATTACTAAAGCTCATGGACCTTTAGTAGATCACATAAAAAATGGGGTAGTGACTGGGTTAGAAACTTCTGGATTAAGAGGGGAAATAGCTAGAGAAATAACTGAGAACAATATCCTTAGAAAGCCAGTAGTCTTTAGATCTCATGGGGGGAGAGCCAGAGCAATTGAAGCTGGAGAAGTAATTATAGATATAGCATTTATAGCTGCTCCTACATGTGACCCAATGGGTAACTTAAATGGTATGGAAGGTAAAAGTGCATTTGGAGCTATAGGATATCCAATTGTAGATGTAAAGTATGCAGAAAAAGTAGTAGCTATTACAGATAATTTAGTTTCGTTTCCATTAAATAATATATCTATCTCTATGTCTGATGTAGACTATGTAGTCCAAGTAGATGAAATAGGTGACCCTAGCAAGATAGCTACTGGATCAACTAGGGTAACTAAAAATCCTTTGGAACTACTCATTGCAGAAAAAGCAGCTAATATACTTATTCAATCAGGAATGATAAAGGAAGGATTTTCATTTCAGGCAGGATCTGGAGGAGCTTCCCTAGCTGTGTGTAAATTTTTAAGAAGTTATATGGAAGGAAATAATATAACAGGATCATTTGCAGCTGGAGGAACAACAGCATATCTTGTTGATCTAATGAAAGATGGACTATTTAAAGCAATCTTGGATATACAAACATTAGATAGTGCAGCAGTAGGATCACTTCTTGAAAATCAAAATCATATAGAGATATCAGCGTCTACATATGCTAATCCTCATAATAAGTCTTGCTCTGCTCATCAGTTGGATATAATGGTACTATCAGCTACAGAGATAGATACTAATTTTAATATAAATTCTATGACAGGCTCAAATGGAATGATAATGGGTGCAATAGGGGGAGCCCAGGATACAGCAGCAGGAGCAAAGTTGACTGTTGTAGTTGCTCCTACTATGAGGAAGAGGATCCCTATTATAGTAGATAAAGTTACAAATATTGTTACTCCTGGGGAAACGATAGATATATTAGTTACAGAAAGAGGGATCTGTATAAATCCCAAAAGGATAGACTTAATAGAGATCTTAAAAGATAAGATAGATTTAATTTCCATAGGGAAACTAAAAAATAAAATAGAACATCTAACAGCTAAAGGAAACAAACCAGATTATTTAGATAATATAGTAGGAATTATAGAATATAGAGATGGAACAGTGATAGATATAATAAAACAAGTAAAAATATAGATTTAAATTTAGATAGCCTTTTCAATTTAATCTATCAATACCTATAGGAAAATTAATAATATTAATTTTTTTCTAAAAGTTATATAATATATTAAAAAAGATCTTAAGGAATAGGAGGTATTTTAGTTAAATACTTAATTTATTGGGATAGATTGGAGGCTAAAAAATGAAAAAAAATATGATCAGTGGATTAATAGTATGTGTAACTATAGCCATATTGGCTAAGTTTATATCTATATTTTTTCCTGTAGTAGGAAGTACAAGTTTGGCGATAATAATAGGAATTATTGGAGGGAATACTTTAGTTAAAGATAAAAAATATATTCCTGGAGTAAAATTTTCAGAAAAAACTATATTGGCAGGAGCGATTATGCTTTTAGGAGCTACTCTTCACCTCAGTGCAATAATAAGTTTAGGTACAAAAGGAATAATTTTTATTCTTTTAGAAATTTCTTTAGTTATCGGAATAAATTTAATTATTGGGAGGTTTTTAGGGTTTAGTAAAAACTTTTCCCTCTTAATGGGAACGGGGAATGCTGTTTGTGGTTCCTCTGCTATCGCTGCTGTAGCACCGGTTTTAGGAGCAAAAGAAGATGAAATTGGAATCCCTATAGCTATAGTCAATCTTATTGGTACTATATTTATGTTTATACTACCTGTAGTTGCATTTAAGATATTAGGGTATAGCCCCATAGAAAGTGGTGGACTTATTGGAGGAGGACTTCAATCGGTAGGTCAAGTCGTTGTTGGAGGTAATTTTTTAGGTGGAGATGTAGCTAAGTTTTCTATTCTATTTAAGATGATTAGGATAAGTATGCTAGGAGGAGTTGTTTTAATCTTTTCATTTATCAGTGCTAAAGATATAAAGGATATTAATACTAAAAATAAATTACCTGTTCCACCTTTCATAATTGGTTTCTTTATCCTCAGTATCTTAGTTACTTTAGGATTTATCAATGATCAAGTAAAGGATATCTTAGGGTTTCTAAGTAAGAACCTATTGCTAGTTGCTATGGCTGGAATAGGGATGAGGGTAAAATTTAAGGAGTTACTCAGTGAAGGGCCTAAAGCTCTGTTGTTTGGAATAATAGCTATGTTTTCTCAAATTACTTTATTAATAATTCTGATAAAATTGATATTAAAATAAAGTTTCTTAATAAAAAAAATGAATTTTTATATAGATAAATTTCAGAAAAAAATATAGATTAGGATATCTTATTTTTTTTAATTATTAGTTTTATTTAAAGTGCTTTAAAAAACAGTATAACTAAACTTAAAAAAATATTATTAGAAATCAAAAAAAGATCGGAGATAACTGAAGTTATCTCCGATCTTTTTTTGATTTATTTATTGAGTCAAAATCTCATTCCAAACTTCACTTTGAGGAGCTAATGCTTCACCTAAATCTTTCATGAGGTAAGCATCTTTTAGATCTTTTATATCATAGACAGGTGTAGTTTCTCTTAGTTTATTTGCTCCTATATTTACAGAAGGAGTTTCTAAATAATCTATAATTTTTACATATACTTCTGGTCTATAGATATAGTTTATAAACTTATGAGCGTTTTCAATATTTTTAGATCCCTTTAGTATAACCATACTATCTATATACATCTGAGCTCCTTCTTCAGGGATGAAAAATACCATATTGTCAGCTTGTTCATCGGTCATATGAGCTACTATATTTTCATAGTAACCGTGTACCACTAAATACTCACCATTTGAAAAACCCTTTCCAAAACTTTCACTGTCAAATTTTAAGATGTTTTCTTTCCACTTTAATATAATTTCTTTAGCATCTTCTAAATCTTGTGGATCGGAAGATTCTGGGGAATGTCCTGCAATAGTTAATGCACTAGACATAACTTCCCTCATATCATCTAGAAGGGTCATCTTTCCTTTTAGATCTTTCCTATTGTAGATATCAAAAGATCTATCAAAATCTTTAACATATTTTGTATTTACTGCTATTCCTGTTGCTCCTACAGAATATGGGATGACATAGTCATGATCTTTATCAAAACTAATTTTTGATCCAATATCTTTATTTAATTCTTTTAAATTTGAGATTTTAGATCTATCTATTTTTTCAAGCATCCCTTGTTTCATCATAATTTCTGCATAGTCAGTAGATGGAACAGTTATATCATAACCATCTCCTCCAGCTTTTATCTTTGCGTACATCTCCTCGTTGGAAGAATAATAATCTGCTATAACTTTTATACCTGTTTCATCTTCAAAATCAATAATTACCTCATCTGGAATATAATCTGACCAATTAAATAGATATAATTCATCTTTATCTTCCTTTTTTCCACAACCTATTAAGGTTAATAACATTAAAATAAATATAATACTTTTTTTCATTTTTTCCTCCTCTTATTTAACTTACCATATATTTTTGTATTTTTTTTGTTGACATTGCCAGTGCTATTGTTCCTGCAATTAATATTACTGATAGTGCATTTATAACTGGTGAAACCCCAAACTTAATCATTGAATAGATGTGTAGGGGTAGGGTAGAAGAACCAGGTCCCGCTACAAAAAAAGTTATCACAAAATCATCGAGAGATAAAGTGATTGACATTAAAAGTCCAGAGATTATTCCTGGCATAAGGTTTGGTAGTACTACCTTTGTAAGGGTTTCTTTTTCAGTAGCTCCAAGATCATAGGCCGCTTCCACTATAGAATAATCAAAGTCATGTAACCTAGATAAGACAATAAATAGTACAAAGGGGATATTAAAAGTTGTGTGGGCTAAAAATATACTGAATAATCCCAATTTAAATTTTATACTGGTAAATAAAATTAATAACGACACACCCATTATTATATCTGGGAGAACTAAGGGTAGATAAGATATAACTTGGAGGTATTTTTTATGTTTAAAACTATACCACTGAAGTGAGATTGCCCCTAAAGTTCCAATTGCTGTAGATATAATAGATGAAGTCACAGCAATTAAAATACTATACTTAAATGATGTCCACAACCTTGCTGAATGGTTAAATAGTTCATCGTACCACTTGAGAGAAAATCCATCCCAACTTACTCCTTTACCTGAATTAAAAGATTGAACAATAAGAACTACCAAGGGAAGGTATAAAAATACCAAAGTTAGGATAAATATATTCATTGAAAACTTTTTTTTATTCATCTCTATACCTTTCCTCCCTTATGATCTTTATCATATTTTGATAAAACGATAATAAAAATAACCGTTATTATAGTTAAAATTGTTGAGATAGCTGCGGCTTTTGGCCAGTCTCTAGTAATTGTAAGTTCCCTAGCTATTACATTTCCTAACATTTGAGAATCATTTCCTCCAACTAATTTTGGGATAGCGTAGGATCCTAATGCTGGTATAAATGTAAATAATGTTGCAGTTATAATTCCAGGTTTTATATTTGGTAAAAAAGTTTTCATATAAGCTTTCATCTTACTAGCTCCTAGATCTCTTGCTGCATCAATAATAGCAAAATCAAATTTTTCTATAGCAGAGTAAAGGGGTAAGATAGCATACGGTAGATAGGCGTAGATACTTACTAATATTACTGCAAATTTATTGTAGATAAATTGGTGGGGTTCCAAACCAAATTTTATCAAAAGATTATTTAATAGACCATTATTTCCAAGGAGAGATATCCAAGAATATATCCTAATTAAAAAATTTGTCCAAAATGGAATTATTATTAAAAATAATAAAAAGTTTTTATATTTAGATGTAGCTATATATAAGGCTACTGGTATAGCTATTAAAACTGTAAGGAAGGTTACAACTACAGATATCTCAACTGTATTCCATACAACTTTTAAAAAATATGAACTTTTAAAAAAATTATATCCATCTATAGAAAATATCCACTCTACTCCTCCATAGATTCCTTTTTTTAAAAAACTATAGATTATAACTATCAGTGTAGGAGCTACAAATAAAAGGGTTAGCCAAAGGGTAATTGGAGCGGAATAAACTAAACCATTTCTTTGATTTTTCATCTATATCACCTCTAAGAGGAAACTATCAGCAGAATCCCAAATAATATAAACTTCGTCCTTCCAATGGATGGTCTCTGCATCTTCCTCAAAAAAATCAACATGTTGTTTGAATGCACTAAATAATTGATTTCCAACAGTGACAAAGAACTTACTTTGGAACCCTGAATAGATCATCTCTTCAACCTTTCCTTTAAATATATTATCGTTATCATCTAAATATCTAGGTTTTGATTTAGTTACCTTTACTTTTTCTGGTCTAATAGTTAACTTTACATACTGACCGACCATAACTTCTTTATCTAGTTCAAATTTTATCCTTCCATAACTGGTAGATTCTAGATATGCAAAATTTTCCTCTACTTCTACAACTTCTCCCTCGATAAAGTTTGTTTCACCAATAAAATCAGCTACATATGCATTGGCTGGACTCTCATAGATCTCATTTGGAGTACCAATTTGAAGGACCTCTCCATCTTTCATAACAGCAATTCTGTCAGAGACACTAAGGGCTTCCTGTTGATCATGGGTAACAAATACAAATGTAATTCCTACTTCCTCGTGGATATTATCTAATTCTATCAACATATGTTGTCTAAGTTTTGCATCTAATGCAGAGAGGGGTTCATCTAAGAGTAGAACCTTTGGTTTATTTATCAGTGCACGGGCTATGGCAACCCTTTGTTTTTGTCCCCCTGAAAGTTGAGATGAATATTTATTTGCATGTTCAGATAGTTTTACTAACTCTAAATATTTTTTTACCTCTCTATCTATCTCTGCTTCTTTTACTTTTTTTAATCTTAATGGAAATGCTATATTTTCATAGATTGTTAGGTGGGGAAACAGTGCATAGGTTTGAAATATTGTGTTAACATCTCTTTTATTAGGACTTAGGTGGGTAATATCTTTTTTTCCTAGGTAGATAGCTCCCTTATCAGCTTCTATAAATCCTGCGATCATCCTAAGTAGGGTAGTTTTTCCACATCCAGACCCTCCTAGGATAGAAAAAAACTCTCCACCTTTAATTTCAAAACTAATATTTTTTAATACTTCTACTCCATCAAAAGACTTAGAGATAGAATCAATTTTTATATTTCCTTGTTTCATAATACCGCTCCTTACTATATAAATTTTAAAGGTATCTATACTTACGTCAAAATACATTTATAAAATACACTAAATTATTTTTTATGTTTTATATAATACGTTTATAAAAACAGTATTACTAAACCTTAGAGATTAATTTTATAAAAAAAAACATATTTTGTCAATTGATTTTATATATATATCAAGCTATAATGTTTAGATAGATTTGTAAATTAGATATAATTAATTTTGAATAAGAGTAAAAGGGGAGTAAAAAATGGATATAGGCAAAAAAATTAAAAGATTGAGACAAGAAAAATTTCTAACTCAAGATGAGTTAGCTATGAGGTGTGAACTCTCAAAAGGTTTTATATCTCAATTAGAAAGAGACCTTACCTCTCCATCTATTGCCACCCTAATAGATATATTAGAGGGATTAGGTACCAACCTTAGAGATTTTTTTAATGAGAATGAGGATGAGAAAATTGTTTTTAAAAAGGAAGATTTTTTTGAAAATATTGATGAAGAATTAAAATATAAGATTGAATGGATCGTTCCCAACGCACAAAAAAATCAAATGGAGCCTATCCTCATAACTATAGAGGAGGGAGGAAGGTATAAGGAAGAACTTCCCCATGAGGGAGAGGAGTTTGGATATGTCCTCAGTGGAACAGTTTTAATTCATTTAGGGGAAAAGATATATAAGGCTCGAAAGGGAGAATCATTTTATTATAAGTCTAGAAAAAATCATTATATTTCCAATGCAGGGAAAAATTTAGTAAAAGTTTTGTGGGTATCTAATCCACCAGCATTTTAAAAAAGGTATCAAAAGTAATATTACTTTTGATACCTTTTTTTTAATACCTATGAGCTAAGGTTATGATTATTTATCTTATTTTAGATAATATATATTTTCTATTATTTTTTCTAATTCTTTAGATATCTTAGAGTTACTTAGACCGTGATGATTTACTATTATAGAAAATGCCAAAAGATCTCCATCTATATTATTTATATATCCCCCGTAAGATTTTATCCCCGTTAGGGTTCCACTCTTTCCGTGAAAATTATCTATCAAGACTGTTTTTTCCTGGAAATCTTCAAAGGTTCCATATTTTCCAGGTTCAGCTAAAGAGTTATAGAAGCTAGAAAAGTTTTTAGATTTTTTCATATATTTAAAAACTTCCACTATAGTATTAGGAGTTACCCCGTTATAACGAGATAAACCACTTCCATCATAGATATGTAGTCCCTGAGTAGATAGATGTTTACTCCAATATTTTTTTATTGTTTGAGATGAATCTTTTTCCATCTCTATCTTTAGGTGTTCTGCAAATAAATTTATACTATATTTATTCATATAAGAGATGATCTCCTCTAATTTAGGGGAATAATGGTTATAGATAAATATCTTTTTATTTATTTTTCTATCGACTTTATCTATTGATATGGTTCCATTATTTTTTATACCTTTTCCTTCTAGAGTCTGGGAAAATACTTTACCTAAAGCAGATCCAGGATCTTGCATCACTGTATTGTATGATATTTTAGGTTTATTCATAGTTCCTAGTGCGATTATTTCATTGCTATAAGGAGGTACCACTAAGGTTATTTGAGATGAACCTTTACCATCTACAACAATTTTATTGGTTACAACGGTATTGGTATAAGTGGGAGAGATACTCGTTTTAATATCTTTTTCGTCTTTACTAAATGTAAGTTTAATACTGTTATCTAAAAAAGTAAGGCCACTAGGTTTTGATGCAAAGGTATATCTAAGATCTCCCCACTCCCAAGTTTTAGATAGTGTTCCAGTAGGATAGTAGGATGGGTCTGTGATTATATTTCCATTAATTTTTTTTATCCCCATGGTTTTAACTTTTTCTGCCCATATATTTAAAAATTCTATCTGTCTCTTTTTTTCCTCTGTTGTTATCCATATGGGATGCTTTGCTACTAAATATCTAGATCCAAGAGTTGGATCTCCTCCCCCGATAATATATATATTTCCATTTAGGATCCCCTCTGAATCTACCTCACCGTCATAGGCTAGGGTAGTTTTAAATCTATAATCTTTTCCTAAAATTTCTAAAGCTGCTCCTGCTGTGAGTAACTTCATATTAGAGGCTGGGACTAGGGATTTATTGGGATTAAATTTAAATAAAGTTTTATCGGTCTTTAAATTTACAACTTTAATTCCTAGGGAAGCATTTTTTATTTCTGGAATATCTAAAAAGGTCTCTACCGATAAGTCTACCTTAGATTTAACAGGGAGCTTTTTGATAACGGTGTTATCTGTCTTAGGTTTAACAGATGGATTTTTAATAACGGTATTATCTGTCTTAGGTTTAACAGATGGATTTTTGATAACGGTATTATCTGTCTTAGATTTAACAGATGGATTTTTGATAACGGTATTATCTGTCTTAGGTTTAGCAGGCAGATTTTTAATAACGGTATTATCTACCTTAGGTTTAGCAGGCAGATTTTTAATAACGGTATTATCTATTTTAGATTTAGCAGGAATATTTTTAATCTCTATATTTTTACATGAGATCATAGATACTAAAACCATGGATAAAAATATTTTTTTTAATATGTTTTTCATTTATTCTCCTCTATTCTTTTTTTTTATAAAAAAATTAAAACTTTACATTTTTTAAAAAACAAGTTATAATTCTTTTGAAATGTATTAGCGACATTATGGTGTTTCTAATGCTGAGCCAGTAATCCTTCTCAAAAGGTTTGCTGGCTCTTTCATTTTATATACTAATCCCTTTATCTCTTAGATAAAGGGATTTTTTTTATCCTTCTACAGGAAAATATTTTTCTAATTTTAAATTAACATATCTTCCTGTATCCTCTAATTTAAACTCAGCAGAATACAATTTTTCCTTTTTTCCTTTTATTTTATTTATAAGGATATTCTCTCCTTTTATTAATTTTTTAGCCTTTGTTTTAGATATCTTTAACTCTATAGATTTATATTTAAAATTTTTCCAAATAGTAAAATTACAAGGTGGTGTATCTCTATAACCAACACATGCAAATCCTTTACTATTTTCATAGATATTTTTACCACATCGAGGACAGATACTAATTACCTCACGGTCTGAATCATTATAGACCCTTGGGATCTCTATATTTTGACCTATAATACTTTGTAGTTCCTTTGTAACTAGATCGATAGTATCTTGGATGGTGTTATTACCTTTGTATACTTTTTTTAAAAGTTTTGAAAATTCTACAGTTTTAGTTTTATATAGGTCTACATTTAATTTATCTAGGGTATCTACTACCTTTCTACCTAAGGGTTCCAAAGAAAAACTAGATTTTTTCTGTGAGATATACTCATATTTTTTTGCATTTTCTATTATCCCTGTCCTTGTAGCTTCAGTTCCTATCTCAATTCCTTTGAGGATAGCTTTGTACTCATCCTCCTCAGTATCACTGTTTTTTCTAAATGGATTTTTTAAATGAGCTGAGAGTTCCCTTTCCGATACCTTTCTAGGAGGGGTTGTCTCCTTTGATATCTTTTTAAAGTCAACTTCAAATGTGTCACCTATGATAAAATTTGGTAGTTTATTTTCAAAGGTCGCAGGTTCATATTTTAAAAATCCTAGTTGTACAATACTTTCCCCTGAAAGTTTAAACTTTTCATCTCCTACTCCTATTGTCACAGTTACCTTTGCTGTGATAGTATCCTCTACTATAAAGTTTGAGATAAAACGATTTAAAATAGTTTCATAGATTATTTTTTCCCTATTATTTAGATTATTTTTTGGAAATTTCATAGTTGGAATTATAGCACTATGACTCTCTACCTTATCGTCATCAAATATTTTTTTAGAATTTCTAAACTTTACATTGTGATCCTTTGAGAGAACCTTTAAAAGTTGTTTAACCTTACCCTTTTCATTTACAGCTAAATATTCTGTATTTGTCCTAGGATATGTTACATATCCATTCTCATATAATTTCTGAATTATTTCTAAGGAACTCTTAAAATCTATCTTATTTTTTTTTGAAAGTTGGGACTGTAACTTCGATAGGGAAAACAATTTGCTAGGTTGTTTTTTTATATTTTTATTTTCTTTAGATAAAACTTTTCCTTGGTGGGAGTTTAATTCTTCACACTTTAAGTCAGCTTTTTTCTCATTTTTCATGGGATACTTTGTATTTTTAGATAGTTTGAATTTAATTTCATCTTTCTCACATTCACTCTCTAGTTGGATATATTTTTCTGGAACAAAGTTCTCTATAGCTATATCTCGATCATAGATAAATTTTAATACAGGTATTAGTACCCTACCAACGGGCATCAATTGACCACTTTTTAGGGTAATATATCTAGTTAAGTTTATCCCAAAGAGCCAGTCCATAACAGTTCTAGAATATCCCTCAAAAGCTAACTGTATATACTCACTATCAGGTTTTATATTTTTTACTTCCTCTATGATAGTTTCCTTTGTCTGTTCTGGAAGCCACAGTCTATAGACTTCTTTTTTTATTTTAGATTCCTTTATTATCCTATCTATTATTATTTGTCCCTCTCTATCTGCATCGCCACAATTAATGATACCATCTACGTCCCCTCTTTCCATGAGATCTTTAAGGATTTTAAATTGTTCTGAGATCCCCTTACTTTCTTTTAATTTAAATTTAAATTTTCTTGGAGTAAAGGGTAGTTCTACCTCTTTCCACTTCATTTTTTTATCAAAATAATCATCTACATCTGAGAGTTCAAATAGATGTCCAAATGCCCAAGAGACAATATATTTTTCCCCTTCAATATATCCATTTCCCCTTTTTTTTAATCCTAAAGCATTGGCAATATTTCTTCCTAGACTAGGCTTTTCAGCTATAATTAATTTTTTCATTATTACTCCTTTTGTTCTACTTACTGTTTTATTACTTTGATTCCTTATGACAGAGATCTTTTAAACTCTCTTATAATTCTAAAGGATTTTGACACTCCCACAGCTAAGGCAATGGGATTCTTAGGATAAGTCAGTTTTATATCTATCTTTACGATAGCACAGGGAACCGATATGTTATCTAATAACTTTGGGCGGTGTCTTCGCCAACTACGCACTTAGTAGTACGATACTTTTATGGGATGTCTATAGGACATGACAAAATCTACCAACTCACATTGGTATTTTTTACGAAGTATATTAAATGCTCCTACAATATCACGATGGGCTTTAAAACCACATTCACAAGAATAGTTCCTACCAGTAGGTTTCTTTCTTTTGCTACAAGCTGGACAAGTCTGAGATGTATAAGACTCATTGACCAACGAAAATATAATACCTTTTGATTCTGCCTTGTATTTTAAATATTGTTTTAGAGTTCCAAACTCTGCTTGAGATAGTTTTTGTCTGTTTTTACTGCTATTAGTTTTATTTTTTTTGGTATTTTTTTCAACACCTTTAGGATTACCACAGACTATCTTACCTATATTATTAGAAACTGCGAAATCAATAGCTTTCCTAGTCGTTTGATGATATAGATTACGAAGTTGATTTTTAGTTTTAGTTTTCATTTTATTTTTAGAATTAACAAGTTTTCTATATTTACGAGAATATTTAGTACATCTATGAATAGCTTTAGAAAAAGATCCTAACTTCTTATTTCTATATCGTTTAATAGATCTACCAAGCCTATTAGAAATTATGAGAGAATCACCATCTTCTGTGGCCATAGCTATTGAATGTATCTCACCGAGGTCAATACCACAGGTTTTAGTTTTATTAGTAACGATTATAGGTTCATCAAAGGTGTAAAACAAATGATAACCATTGTTCCATACTAACTGTACTGTTCTAATTTTAGGTAGGTTAGAAATTAAAATATTTAAATAACATTTTGAATGTAATGTTAACCTAAGATTAGTTTCGGTTTGTTTAATAGCATGAGTTTTAAATGGTATCATAAAAAAACGTTTTTCTTTATAGGGATATTTAGCTTTTTTATCGCCATTACGTCTTAACTGAGCAATGGTTTGCCTATTTGCATTAAATATATCAGTTAATCCTTGTACTGTTTCAGAATGTAATTCATATTGCCCTTTGATTAAAGGTTGAATATCAAATTTAGATATCCATTTTTTATTGATATCATAATAGTCTTTAGCTATTTTAATTATGTCATTCCAACATTTAGCAGACTCTATGGAATGGTTTTGAACAAGTTTAAAGTCATGGTGGCTTAATTTCAATTTAAAACTTCTGGTTTTAATCATAATAATTCACCCCCTAGTTTTTTGGTTTTCTACTTTTATATTATCAAATATTTTTTCCTATATCTCTGACAAAATACAAAATAATAATTAATCATTGAAACAGTCGTTTGAGTTTTTTTATACTCATTCATATTTAATTATATCATATAGGTTTGAATTTCTTTTAAAAATAAAAAAATAAATGCCTTACCTCCCGCTCCTTTTAGGAGTGGGCTTCACGGCACAAGGATTGTAAGATTTAAATCAAGAAAAAAAGAAAATTGACCTTAACCTTCTAATATTGATATAATTTAGGGATGAATAGGTAGGAGATTTCTATCTATAATTTTTTGGAAAACAACTCTTGTTTCATAGGAGAATTCAATATGTTAAAATTTAAAAATATAACTACCCAAGGTAAAAAACCATACCTCAATAATTTAAATATAAATATACCAATTGGAGGATTTGTTCTTTTAAATTATAGATCTAAATTAGAAAAAAATAAGATGATAGATTTAGTCTGTCAATTAGATATACCTAGATCTGGGGGGATAATAATAGGAGGAAAAAACCTTACTAAATTTAATTGTCGTTCAAAGATAATACATAAAAGGATCGGTATTTGTTTTGAAGATCTAAAACTTATAGAGAGTAAAGATGTCTTTGAAAATATTATCTTTCCATTGCAGATCCATACAAAATTATCCTCTAAAAAACTAATTGAAAAGGGGGAAAAGCAACTAAAAAGATTTGGTCTTTTAGAGAAAAAGAATAATTCTTTAACTACCTTAAATTTAGAGGAAAAACAAAGACTTAATATTGCTAGATCTTTAGTATTAGATCCTGAATTAATTCTATTAGATAACCCCCAAACTAATTTAAAGTTTGAACAGATCAAGAGTTTGATGGAATATTTAAAAGAATTAAATAATAGTGGGAAGACTATAATTATCTTTACTAATAATAAAAAAATTGAGAATATGATAAATTGTGATAAATATATGTTAGAGAAGGGAGAAATATTCAATGTTTAAAAAAATAAAAGAGATGAATACCGAGATAAATCAATTGATAAAAAAAAATATAACTTACTATACTCTAAGTTTTACTACTTTGATATTTGCATTTTTATTTTTTAATATAAGTATTATATCTATCTATAATGTTTATCAGAGTAATAAAGTTTTAAATAAAAGTTATACCCTTAGTATATACATGAACAACAATGTCTCTCAAAATAGTATTGAAAAAATCGAGAAAGATATTTTAAGACTTGATGGGATTGAAAAAATAAGTTATATAAACAAGGAGTTAGCGTTTAAAAAATTAGCTGCACAATTAGGACTCAGCAATAGTGGGATAAGTAATCCCCTTCTAAACTCCTTTGTAGTAAAAACTGCAGGTGAGGAAAAGATGAATAATGCAAAACTAATTATCGATGAGATCGATGGTGTAAAGGAAGTAGTGATAAATAAAAAAAGTGTAGTTATAATAAATGAAAAGATAAAAAGAAATAATAAACTTATAATTGGATTACTTCTTATCACACTTCTACCTATAAAACTTATGATATTTAATATAATGCATAGTAGTGTCGTTAGTCAAAATCATGATATAGAAGCTAAACTATATCTAGGGATGGAAAAAAAAGAGATACTAAGACCATATTATTTTATAAACAATATGAAATTTATCTCAGCAGCTATTATAGGAAGTTTAATTTTTTTAAACCTCTATGAGTATGTTAAAAATCAGATAGTAGAACTAAACTATCTAGCTTCTACTATCCAAGTTGGAATAGTCGTTGGAATTATTATTATCTTAGTGAACTTTATCTTTCCAATTATATCTTTTAACTTGATAAAGGTTAAGAGGTAGGTCTATGAAAAAACTAATATTTTTTCTGATCCTTATGATTTTAAATATAAATATATATTCTAATAGTTTAGATGAAAAAAAAGATCAGATCAATCAGATTGAAGATGAGATTAAAAGAAATGATGAAGAGATAAAAAAAAATACTCAAAAGATTAAAACGATAGATAAGGAAACTGAAACGTTAAAGGAACAAATAATTCGTTTGGAAAAGGAATTAAAAATTATCGAGAGTGAGAAGGAACTTTTAAAGGAAAAAATCGATGTGGTAAGTAGGAAGATCGATTATGGCCAGAGAAATTTAAAATTTAGTTCTAAAGAACTAACCAATATGGAAAACGAATATATAGCTATGCTTTTGTCATGGCAGAAAAAAGAGATAATCGATGAAACCGACACCTATAATTTTAAAGAGATCCTCAAAGCTAACCAAGATAGGCAAGAGGAGATAAAAAATGTTCAAAATAATATAAAAAAAGTTAAAGAAAACATTGAAAAAGAGCAGAGAAATTTAAGAAGGTTAGAGTCTCAATTGGCCTATAAAGAACGACAGCAAGAGAGTAAGAAAAGGCAGCATAACAATCTAATTATTAAGTATAATAAAGATAAGAAGATAACAACAGCAAAAACAAATAAAGCTAAAAATACAATAACTAGTCTTCAAAAACAAAAAGTTGCCATTGAAAAAGAGATCGATAATATAATTAAGACTAGGACTAAACAACTAGGAAATGTAAATTACTCAACTATTGTTAAGAACTTGGGAAGTTTTAAAAAACCTATCTCAGGAAGAGTTATAGTTGGATTTAACCAGGCAAAGGTAGGAGGTATCCGTAGTTCTGGTCAGGAGATCCAAGGAACTCTAGGAGACCGAGTAGTTGCTGCAAATAAGGGTAAGGTTATATATTCAGGTAAATTTATGAATATGGGAAAAGTTGTTATGATAGATCATGGGTATAACTTGATTACTATCTATGGAAATTTAATCTCTAGCTATTTAAAGTTGGGAGAAACAATAAAAAAAGGAAATGAAATTGGAATTTTAGGACTTAATTTAGATGGAAAGTCATATCTTTATTATGAGACGAGGTTTAATCTAAAGTCTTCTAATCCAAATAATTTTTAGAAAAATATTTTGAGTTTAATTATATATTTGATTACTGGCCATATTAGGAGGTTAAAGATGAAAAAAAAGGTATGTATCATATATAATACCTCTAAAAAAGATGCAATAAAATTTTATAGGGTATCCAAAGAATTTTTCGAAAGTTGTGGTGTAGAGGTTCATTCAAAGATAGAGAAATCAACCTTTGTTGTTGTAATTGGTGGTGACGGAACCCTTTTACAGGCCAGTAAAGATATAGCTCATCACGATAAATTTGTTGTTGCTGTAAACATGGGCAGTCTCGGATTTCTTACAGAGATAAGAAAGGATGAAGCTCTTCAAGTTTATAAAGATGTTTTGAATGGAGACTATGAGTTAGAGGAAAGACATATGTTAGAGGTAGAGGTTAGGGGAAATATATATACTGGACTCAATGAGTTAGTTATGGCAAAGGGAGGAGTTCTACAAAAATTAATTAGGGTAAAAGCTTCTGGGGAACACTATATCAATACCTATAGGGCAGATGGATTAATCGTTGCAACTCCTACAGGATCTACAGGATATTCCCTTTCAGCAGGGGGACCTATAATTCGATCTAACTTAGATGTTTTTTTAATTACTCCAATTGCTCCACATAACTTAAGTACTAGACCTATAATAATAGATGGGAAAGAAAAGATCACATTAAGATTAGATGAGATAGGAAACTCTGCCTATATATCTATCGATGGAGGGAACTCTGTTAAAGTGACCGAGGAAGATCTTATTAAGATAAGGTATTCAAAGAAAAGATTAAAGTTAGTGGTGCCAAAATCAAGGAATTATTATTCTATTTTAAGGGAAAAATTAAAGTGGGGAGATTTGATATGTTAAGGGAACTTCGAATTGAAAATTTAGCGATTATAGATAAATTAGAATTAGAATTTCAAGATAAATTAATAGCTCTAACAGGGGAAACAGGAGCGGGTAAATCTATTATCCTTACAGGGATCAACCTTCTTATTGGGGAAAAAACCAATATGGAGATGCTTCGAGATGGAGCTGATTATCTTTTAGCTGAAGGGGTTTTCGATGCTGATGAAAACCAAGTTAAAGAGTTAAATGAGATGGGGATAGATGTAGAAAACAATGAGATAATTGTCCAGAGAAGGATGGAATCTAATGGTCGGGGGAAAGCCTTTGTAAACGGTAGGAGAGTTCCAATGAGTAACCTAAAGGAAATTATGGGAACCTTGGTAGATATCGTAGGACAACACTCCCATCAGATGCTCCTTCATAAGGTAAATCATATAAAATTAATCGATAGATTTTTAAATAAAGATGAGAATCTCATCAAAGATCAACTTGTAAATATTGTATCTAGTTACGAGGAGATCCATAGATTTTTAATTCAACTTTCAGAGAGAAGAAATAGTATTAAGGAAAAAAAAGATCTCTATGAATATCAGTTAGTTGAGATTGAAGAGGTAAACTTATCTGAAAATGAAGATGAGGAGTTGGAAGATGAATACAAGATCCTTTTTAATTCTGGTAAGATTACTGAGAAGTTAAAAAATTCATATTATAGTTTAAGTGATGGAGAGATAAGTATCACATCTTTACTTCATGGGGTAAAAAAAAATATGGAGTCCCTCTCTCAATATGGTAAAGATTATGAAGCTATCTTTGAAAAGGTAGAAAAGATCTCCTATGAAGTTGAAGATCTTACATATAGTATAGAAAATATTCAAGATAATATAGGTGTAGATGAGTATCGGCTCAATGCTGTAGTAGATAGACTGGATAAGATAAATAATCTCAAGAAAAAATATGGGGATGATATCTCAGGAATTTTAGAATATAGAGGTAAGATCAAAAAGGAACTAGACCTTTTAGATGAGAGTGACTTTGAAGAAAAAAAATATAAAAAAAATATGGAAGATCTTTTAAAAAAATATAGGGAGGTAGCCACTAAACTATCTGCAATTCGTAAGGCTAAAGCTAAGATGATAGAGGAAAAATTAGTTTCTGAATTAGTCTATTTAAATATGAAAGATGCAAGGTTTAAGGTAGATTTTAAAGTAGATGAAAAAATTTCTAGGTCAGGGATGGATATAGTGGAGTTTATGATAGCTCCTAACCTAGGACAAGAGATGAAACCTTTGGCTAAGGTGGTTTCTGGTGGAGAGATGAGTAGGATAATGTTAGCATTAAAGGTTATATTTTCAACGGTAGATAATGTTCCTATCCTTGTTTTTGATGAGATCGATACTGGAGTAGGGGGAGAAACAGTTAAAAAAATCGCTGATAAGTTATATGATATTGGAGAGAATGCTCAGATAATATGTATAACCCATTCTCCTGCAATAGCAGCTAAGGCTAGTCAACAATTTTATATTGAGAAAAAAAATATAAATGGAAAAACTATAGCCACAGTAAAAAATCTAAATCCCACAGAGAGGATAGATGAGATAGCACGAATGCTAGCAGGAAATAATGTCAGTGAAAGTGTAAAAAATTATGCGAAAGATCTGCTAAGGGGTTGAGAAGATGCTCAGTAAGATACCAGGATTTAAAGATTTTGAAAAATATATGAAAGATAGAAACTTTAGCTATAATAGCTGTGAAGCCTACAAAAAAGATATCGATGATTTTTTTATCTTTATTAATTATAAACCTCTAAATGAGATAGTAGAAGGAGACATATTAGATTTTATAAAAGATCTAAAAAAAGTTTATTCAAACAACAGTATCAATAGAAAGATAATATCTATTCGAGGATATCTAAAATATTTTTATAAAAATGGTATAATAGATGTTCTACCTATGGAAAAGATAAAAAATCTATCTCCCAAGAAAAGAACTTTAGAGGTATTGAGTTTAGAGGAGATTGATAAACTGAGGGAAGTTATGGGTAGTTCCCCAAAAGAATATAGGGATAGGATCATCTTAGATATCCTATTTGATACTGGTATTTTAATCTCAGAAATTTTGGATCTAAGATGTGAAGATGTAATCTCAGAAGATTATAAGGTTATCACTCAAATAAAGGGAACTAAGATCAACAAGATCCCTCTAGATAGTTCCTTAAGTGAACGGCTACAAATATTTATAGAGGAGAAAAGAGATGAACTTAGAAATAAAAATACTAAGATATTTTCTAGTGTCTCCAGGCAAAATTATAGAGCCAGACTAATAAAATACGGAAAAAAAGCTAATCTAGACAGGGAGATATATACCCATATGATTAGAAATTCTGTTTTAAAAAATATTTTAGATACAGAGGGAGCTCATGCGGTAAAAGATAGGATGGGATATTCTACCATTCAAAATACCAGTCTTTATGAGAGTAGAAATACCCAACAGATTAAAGAAATATATATAAAGATAGGAATAGGTGATAAGTAGGGAAAAAATAAATTACCCTCTACCTAATTAATAATAGAAGAAAAAAGGAGATTTAATGAAAGCAGGATTTATAGCAGTAGTAGGAAGACCAAATGTAGGAAAATCTACATTGATGAATAAGATAGTAAATGAAAAGGTAGCCATAGTTTCTAATAAAGCTGGTACGACGAGAGATTCAATCAAGGGGATATTAACTATCCAAGATACACAATATGTATTTATCGATACTCCAGGGATCCATAAACCTAAACATCTTTTAGGGGAACATATGACCAATACAGCTATCAATGCACTAAAGGAAGTTGAAGCTGTTGTTATGGTTTTAGATGGTACCCAAGAGATCAGTACAGGGGATCAGTTTGTATTTGATAAAATTATGAAAGCTCCCAACACTCCTAGAATTGCGATTATCAATAAAATCGACCTTATGACAGATATAGAGATCGAGGAAAAAATTGGAGAGATTCAAGCAAAATTAGGAAATTTTCATAGAATTGTAACTATGTCAGCTGAGTATGCTATTGGTATCCCTAAATTATTAGAAGCTATCGATCCATTCTTAGAGGAAGGGATCATGTACTATCCTGAGGATATGTATACTGACATGCCTATGTATAGGATGATCATTGAGATTGTAAGGGAAAAAATATTAACTAGAACTAGAGACGAGATCCCACATTCTATAGCAGTTGAGATCATCAACGTAGAGAGAAGGGAAAACGGTAAGGATAAATATGATATCAATATCTATGTAGAGAGAGATTCTCAAAAAGGAATAGTTATTGGGAAGAAAGGTTCCCTTTTAAAAGCTGTTGGGACCGATGCTAGAAAAGATATTGAAACATTGTTAGAAAAGGAGATCTACTTAAACCTTTGGGTAAAAGTTAAAGATAACTGGAGGAAGAAAAAACCATTCTTAAAGGAGATGGGATATAACTTGGACTAGTTATAAAAAGAGAGGAGGAATAGATGATAAAAGCAATTATGTTAGATCTCGATGGAACACTACTGAGTAGTGATCATAGGATCAGTGATATAGATAAGGAAGTTTTAAAAAAATTAAAAGAAAAGGGGATAAAGATATTTTTAGCTACTGGTAGAAGTTATGATTCTATGAAAAAGTATCATGAGGAACTCAATCTAACGACTCCTGCTATTTGCTATAATGGAGCTAAGATAATATATCCCAATGAAGTTCAAAAAGAATATCCAGTAAAAGAAAGTTCATTAAAAATACTGATAGATATAGCTAGGGAATATAAGACACATCTAAATATATATCAAGATGAGATTTGGTTTTCTGAAAATATTAAAAATAAAGAGACAGATATCTATATAGGAATTTCAGGATTAGAGCCAGAGCAAAAAGATTTTGATCTATTAGATAAGGTGTTTTCTACAAAGGTTCTATATATAGGGGAAAATGAAAAATTATTAAAGATAGAAAAAGATATAAAAAATAGGTTAGGAGACAGTGTCCATACTACTTTTTCTAGACCATTTTTCTTAGAAATTTTAGATAAAGATGTGAACAAGGGTACAGCTATGAAAAATATTATGGCTGAAGAAAAGATCCCACTATCTCAGGTGATAGCTTTTGGAGATGGATTAAATGATAAGGAGATGTTAGAAAGTGCAGGGATAGGTGTCGCAATGGATGGGGCCTTTGATGAATTAAAAGAAGTTGCAGATTATGTGACTCTATCTAGTGATAAGTCAGGTGTAGGAGAATTTTTAAAAAAATATTTATAGTATATATTTTAAAATATAGAACTATTTAAGGAAGGGAGGTAATAATAATTATTATCTCTTTTTTTTTATAAAAATTTGATTCAGATAAAAAAAAATGGTATTATTTACTAGATACAACTGTAAGAAACAGGTTACTTTTGTATTGAACTTTTTAATTTTTGGAGGAAATTAATTATGAAAAAATTATTTTTATTAGCATTAATATTAATGATCTTATCAACAATATCATTTGCTAAATCTAATTTTTATATAAATCCAAAAGTTGGTATAGATCTAATCTCTAAATATGAAAAAACTTTTGATGAGAATGGAAAAATGATCTTAAATGATAAAACAAAAAAATTTGGTGGAGAGGTAGCAATAGAAGGATATAAGATCTTAAATGAACATATAGATCTAGGTTTAGGTGTGGCTTACCAGGATCACGCCGATAGAAAACATTTTGACTACACAAGTAATGTTGATATTTCAGGGGTACAGTATACCTCTATTCCAGTATATATAGCTAGTAGATATAATTTTTTTTTAGATTCCAAAACAAAACCATATCTAAAAGCTAATTTAGGATATTCATTTAATTTTGACTCCTCTGACTTAGAGGAAAAAAATACTGTAAATGATCGGATAGAAAAAATTACAACAGATATAAATGGTGGCTTATACTATGGGATAGGAACTGGGATAGAGTATAAAAACTATACTATAGAGTTGATGTATGCAATCAATAGATGTAAAGGTTCAACTAAAAGAAGTAATTCCAAATACAGAGCTGACTATGATAGGATCTCCCTTTTAGTTGGTTATAGATTTAATTTTTAAAAAAGTAATATGTAATTACTTTTTTTTTTACTAAAAAATTAAAAAACTAAAGTTAGTAGCAGTTGTAAAATATATCTATATATAGTATACTACATTAGTAGAATGAGGTGATATTATGGCATTGGCTAAAAACAAAAAAGCGTTTCATGAATATTTTATAGAGGATAGACTTGAAGCAGGAATAGAGTTAATTGGTAGTGAGGTAAAATCTATAAAAGCTGGTCAAGTAAGTATTAAGGAAGCTTTTATTAGAATTATAAACAATGAGATCTTTATCATGGGGATGAGTGTAGTTCCTTGGAACTTTGGGAGTGTATATAATCCAGAGGAAAGAAGGGTAAGGAAACTTCTTATCCATAGAAAAGAGATTGCAAAACTTCATGAAAAAGCATCACAAAAAGGATACGCTATAGTACCTATCTCAGTATACCAAAAAGCTGGAAGGATAAAGATAGAGATAGCTTTAGGTAAGGGTAAAACAAACTATGATAAAAGAGATACCCTAGCAAAAAAAGATGCAAAAAGACAGATTGATAGAGCTCTTAAAGATACATATAGATAAAATATATGATCTTATAATATAGAGGTTAAACATTAAGGGAGTGCACTGGTTTCGACAGGGGCATTAGGTTGTAGGAAGCAAGTCAGGTTGATCGCTGTGAGAGGTCAAACCCATTTTTAAATGGAAACGAAAATTACGCAATAGCTGCCTAATAGTGCAGCGTGTTCTATCTTCCTAAGGCCTGTGCAGGTTGGTAGAATATAATTAACATCAGGCTTACCAAGGGTTTCGTCATTAAACCTGCGGGACATCTTTAATTGACTGGTATAGATTGGTTCTGTTTGTGAGACGAGTTTATACGAGACTAATTCACGAAATAAACTTGTAGAAACCTATGATACTGGTGTTCTTGGACACGGGTTCAATTCCCGTCACTTCCACCAACAAATCCACGACTGCAAATGTTGCAGTCTTTAACATAAGTAAAAAAAGGCTTTTAGCCTTTTTTTTTTGGATAGAGACTTAGGTGGGGAATGGATACCTCCGCCAAGTGGGAGTTTATAAAGGAAGAAAGTTTATATATATACTAGAGAAGTAAGTAGCTATAGCCAAAATTGATCAAAAAATATAATTATATAAGAACAAAATTTTTTTGAGTAAGATAATATTAAAGAGTATAATTATATAAGGGCAGAGTGAATTTTGAGAAAGAAGATACTATAAAAATAAAAGAAAGGAAAAATAAACTTGGAAACAACAAATAATCTAAATAAATATGAATATTTTCTGAAAAATGTAATAAAAGGAAAATTATTTTTAGGAAGTGAACTTAAAAAGAAATTAGTAGAAAAGTTTAATTGTAAAGATTCTTATGCTCGAAAAATAGTGTCTTTAGCAGTAAAAAATAAAATAATAAAAAAATATTATGAGAATATAACCTTTGGAAAGGGGCAGTATATGTATATAGATTTTGAAGATGGTGATGATTTTTACTTTGAAGAGACCGCAACAGAAGAAAAATATAAAAAAGAACAGAATATAATAATGGAAAAATTTAAAGAAAATAGACCTAATATTTACAGAGTATTAAAGAGGTATTATAGTAATAAAGAAATAATATCATATTTTGAAATTTATAAGCTATCGGCATGTACAACAGAAAAAACATCTAGTAAAATAACTCAATTTGAAGAAGTTATAAGTATATTAAAAGAAGTAACAGGGTCGGTAGTGAAAGAAGACCAAGGGGCAAAATATCTAGTTAATCAATATCATGCAGAGGCATCAGAAAGTAGTGTAATAAAGGCTATGAAAGAATATTATGTAGAGTTAAAGACAGAATGTATCTTCTTGCCTATAGTACTGAGATGGCTACAAAATACTAATTTAGTAAATACAAATGTACCAATTTATAGAAGAAAAGATAAACCTTATATGGGAGCAATTTTAAATAATTTAGTGTGGGATGCTTTTTCTTATACAGGGACAGTAGGTTTTAATGAAAAAATAAAGATATTAGAAAAATCACAGGTTTTAATAGAACTAGCAATATCAAAAGAATTTCAAAAAGAAGATTTAGATGGTTTTTATGATAGGTTACAAATTTTAAGAAATAGTGTTAAAAAATCTTCAAAAAGAAGAATAATTCCAATACTTTTCATTAAAGATGCTTCTTATAGTATAATAAAAGAAATTAAAAATCTAAATATAATGTGTTTTAATATTAAAACAATTTTTGGAGAGAAAATAATTGATGTTTTAGAAAATATTGGAAGAATTTCTACTCAAATTTTATATAATTTCAATGAAAGTAGAGAAGATATAACTTATAATGTAGAAGAAGCTCTTAATCTTATTGAAGAAACAGGACAAGGAGAAAATTTAAATAATTTAAAAGGAGATTTTTTTGAAGCTTTAATGTGTAGAGTTATATATGAACTATATCCAAAAGCAATAATAAGACCTAATTATAAGTTATCATACACTGATGAAAACAATAATAATATATATAATTTTGAATATGATTTTATAGTAGAGACAAAAGATGAAAAAATAGTATTTGAATTAAAAGGTTATTCAAAAGATAGTGTAATAAAGTTAGGTAAATTTGATAAGGAAACTCAAAAACCAGAAAAAAATACTATAAAGTGGTTTTTTAATTACACTTTTCAAAAAGCTAAAAAAAGAATGCAGGATTCAGAAAGAGCAATAAAAGCTTGCTATATAACAACAGCAAAAATAGAAGAACAGGCTATAAAAAAAATCCAAATCATGGAAAAAACTAAACCAAAAGAATTAGATATTTATTATGACAGAAAGAAGTTAATTGAACTATTAAAATCAAAAGGCTTCTCTCATGAGGTGAAGTTAATAGAGCAATATTATTAAAAGTTCTAGTAATGAGTTGCATTAGTTATACTTCACTTCCACCAACAAATCCACGACTGCAAATGTTCTAGAAGTTTGTAGGAGTTTTAAATAGTAAGGGCTAAGGGAAACCTTAGCCCTTTTAATTTATAAAAAGATAAGATTGTGTTATAATTGTCAATAAGTCATACAACTGGAGGCAATTTTTTGAAAAATATTGATTTAAAAGCACGATTAGACAATACTATAGTTGAAAAAGATGTAGAAAATGCTTATCGAAACTCGTTTTCTGATTTTTTTGGAGATAAAGCCATTATAGATTCACCTTATGGATGTGATGGATTTTTTAAACTACAAGATAATCAAAATAAACTTTTTGATATTGATGATAAGACATACTCAGAATCAAATTTAAAAAAATTAAAAATTTTATTTGAATTTAAATATAATGAAAAATTGGAAGAGAAAAGTAAACAAGCAATAATTATATTGCAAGGAATTTATTATTTGAAAAAATTTGAATTAGATGGTAAAGATGGTATAGATTTTCCTTCTATATTGTTTATAGGAGACAAAGACCAATGTTTTTCAATTCATACTAATAAACTTCAGAAATACTTAGACTATGATTTAGATTGGGATATAGCGCCTTCTTTAGCGGGTAAATCTAATCCAGATACTGTTTTACAGATTATGAATGATGTGAGTTAGATGTCCATCCTATATTAATCAAATCTGATAACTTCGAAGATGAGATTCTAAATCAAGTTTTTAAACTAAATAACAACGAAAAAGCAAAAATAAGAATAACAGAACACAATATCTCTAGAATATTTGAGGATTTTGTAGGTTATATTATTCGTGAAAATGTATTAAGAGTTTTAGAACCAGAAAAGTTAGTAGGAATTTTTATAGGATGTATTGTAAAGCCAGAAGAATATTACAAGCATACTAAAAAAAAGAATATATTGATAACCCCAATTGAAAATCTTAAAGAAATTGAGATAAATGGGGATAGATTTAAGGGTTTTATTAAATATTTTAATTTTGAAAATTATTCTATTAAAGAGAAAAGAAAATTTACAGAAACTCAAGATAGATTAATAGAAGAGCTCGAAAGAAGAAAAAAAGGTGAATACTTTACTCCTACGAATTGGGTTGATGAATCAATAAAGATCATTGATAAAAATCTAGGCTCTAAATGGAGAGAAGATTATGTAGTTTGGGATTGTGCTTGTGGAACTAAAAATCTTACTAGGGATTATTCTTTTGAAAACCTATATTGCTCAACGCTTATAGAAACAGATTTAGCAGTTTCTATAAATTATAATAAAAAAAACGTATCGTTTCAATATGATTTTTTAAATGAAGATATAGCTTTAATGGACACTAATTTGTCGATAAAAGAAATTAAAGAAATGGGAGATAGTTTTGGTATCCCAAAAGAACTTTTAAAAGATTTATTATTAAATAAACCTTTTTTATTTTTTATAAATCCACCTTATGGAACAGCGAATGCCGATGGTGCAAAAGGAGATGGAGTTAAAAAAAAAGGGATGTCTAAAACTGCGGTAAATGAAGAAATGAAAAAAAATAGTATGGGATATGCGTCACAACAACTATATGCCCAATTTATTTATAAAATAATGAAAATAAAAGAAACATTCAATTTAACTAACGTTACATTAGGAATATTTGCGCCATCAATTTATATGAGCGGTACAGGATTTAAAAAATTTAGAAAGGTTTTTCTTCAGCAATTTAAACATGCAGATGGAATGTATTTTAGAGCTAGCCACTTTGCAGATGTAGGCGATGACTGGGGAATTTCATTTTCTATTTGGGAAACTGGAGAGAGCGTCGAAAAAGAAAACTTTATTCACACAGTAAAAGAAATAGAAAATGGGGAAATTATTGATATAAAAGAGAAGAATATTTATAATACAGATTTTAAAGAATCTCTATCTAAGTGGATGCAGTCAGATTTACTAAAAAAATATAAAAATCGGTCTAATGAATACCCACAATTATCAAGTGCTTTAAATGTAAAACCTAAAGGTAGAGGAACATTTATTCCTAAAAGCCTTGGTTTTATTAATAATCTCGCAAATAATATCTATCAAAGCGAAGGTGGAGTAGGGATTTTTTCTTCAGCATACTCTGGTGGAAATGGCTACTCAATTTTACCTGAATATTTTGATAGAGTAATCGTAGGATTTATGGCAAGAAGAATTGGATTTTCCTTAGAAAGTTGGAAGAATCAAAAAGATGAATTTTTTGCTCCTGATGAATTCCATCCAAAGTATCATGAATTTTTAGAAGATAGTTTAATTTTAGGAGTTTTTAATCCAAAAGCTAAAGTAAGTTCATTAAGAAACATTAGCTATGGAGATAAAAATTGGAACATAAAGAATGAATTCTTTTTTATGGATATTGAAGAAATTAAAGAACTTGCTGAAAAATTTAACAATGAGGAAATATATGATGATACTATTGAATTTTCTGGTAATAGATACCTTTTTAATAGAATAGAATATGAAAAATTGTCAGAACAGGGAAAAAAAATTTATGCATTATCTAAGGATTTAGTTAGAAAAAGTTTCCCTTTCAGAGAAACCTTAAACAACGAATATCCTAATTATAATTTAAATACTTGGGATGCTGGATGGTTTCAAATTAAATTTATATTAGAAAATTATTTTTCAGAAGATTATAAAATATTTACTGACGAATATAAGAAACTTTTTAACTATTGGAAAGAATATATATATGAATTTGGATTTTTAAAAGAATAACTTAATATTAGGCACATAGGAAGTCAATTTTATGTGCTTTTTTTATATTCCTAATATCTTCCTCATCTTTTTGAACAAAAAAACCTCCCCTTTCCCAGTAAGCATAGGCTGATATATAACCCTCCCATTGATAACTCTAGTAACTACTTCAAAATATCCGGCATTAATATAACACTGGTAAGATCTATTTTGACTATTAAGAATACCGTTAGATCTCATTTCTTGAAACAGCTTCTTTTGTCCTAACCCAAGAGTACCATAAGTAGTCTTAGCAAAATCATTAATGGAAATCAAACTAGTAGCCTCACTGACATTCTCAGCGGTAACCATAGATTTAAAACCATTGACGCAGACTAAAATCTGACTCTATCTTTTGACTTTGAAATTTCTAGTCGATTAACTTTTTTAATTTTGAAAGTGATCTAACTTCTACAATAATCCCCCTACCGAGAGCGATATATAGATTAAGTTCCGCACAATTATTATATGAACCCCCACTATAATTACAACTACACATATGGTATAATTAAATACAAATAAATTGATAAAGAAGAAAAACTATGGCGACTAAAAGCTTTACTAAAAATTTTAAAATTGATCCTAGTGTTGCAAATAATTTTAGAAATAAATTAGTTTCAGTTCCTAAAGAAACTAAAGAGGAACGAATGGCTACTAGGGAAACTATTAATAACAATAATGAAAATACAGTAAAATTATTAGCAAAATTCTCATATTTTTATAAAAAATAAGAAATATCCCTTTATTTAGGAGGTTTAAAATGATTAATTTAAGGAAAATAGAAGAAGCTAAACAAAGATTAGTTGCTGAATTTAACCCTGAAAAAATATATATATTTGGATCTTATGCATGGGGGACTCCCACAGAAGATAGTGATCTTGATATTATGATAGTAGTTAAAAAATGTAATAATAAGCTTTTAGAGATGAGAAGAGGAATAAAATCTCTTAGAGGAATAGGGTTTCCTAAAGATATTATTGTAGAAGGAGAAGATGAGTTTATTCATAATTCTACAGATATTAATAAAATAGAAAATGAAATTTATAATAGGGGGTATTTAATCTATGAAAATGCCAACTAAAGATTGGGAAATTATGTTATTTAAATCAGAAAGGGATTTTAAATCAGCTGTAATTTTAAACGATTCAGAGCTAGAAGATCAAGCAATATACCATTTTCAACAAGCTGCTGAAAAAGCTTTAAAAGCATTTTTGATATATACTAAAGTAAAAGTCCCTAAAAGCCATGATCTATCTAATATTTTAGATAAATGTGTAGAAATAAATGTAGAATTTGAAAATCTATACTCCAATGCTGAAAATCTTACTCCTTATTCTACTGCTTTTAGATATATGGATATAGGTCTGGGGATTATTCCATCTCATGATTTAGTGGAAGAAGCTAGAGACGACAGTTTGAAAATATTAAATTTTGTTAGACAATTAATAGATTGATAAAATTTTAGTCGTGATTTAGGTTGAGTACGCTTCACTTCCACCAACAAATCCACGACTGCAAATGTTCTAGAAATTTGTAGGAGTTTAAAATAGAGAAAGGAGTTAGATAGTTGTCTGACTCCTTTTTTATATACTTTTTTGATATTTTTTTTAATGATCTCTTAAAAAAAATTGTTATTTTAAGTTGATTATAGTAATATAAATATATATATTTAAAAGAAAAAAACATGAAAATAAATCAATTAAGCGAGTTAAATAAAAAACTTATAAGTGCAAAATTAGCGAAAGATATATTTTCTGAAAAAACAATCAAAAAAGTTTTTAATGAAGAAGATGCTGACTTTATTATAAATCTTTCAGAATCTTTAAAAATAAATATAAAAAAACAAGGTAAACAAATTAAATCAATTACAAATTGACTTATCCAATAAGAAATGAGAGATGGTTAACTGACAGATTATAGATATTAATAATTAATTTGAATCTATTTGAAATTTTGTATAAAAATAGACTGGATAAGAGACTGTAACTTTGTAGAAAAACAAGATTATCTAAATTGTGATAGAATTGGGAGAGGTAAAGGAAAAAGATTGGGAAAAAACTCTGAAAGTAGAAAAATAGTATTTGAAGTAATGAAGCAATTTAGAGGAAAACTTAAAGAAAGAAGGCAGTTAGATCTAAAAGAAACTTATATACATTAAATAATTTAAATATCCTTGAGATGGAAAAATATGATATAACAATCATAAATATGAAAGTAGGAGGGGAAATATGGGAATGATAATTTCAATAATATATATAATATGGTTATACAAAATATTTGATTCTATATTTTTGACTATAATTTTATATATACCGGGATTAATTATTATTTATTCAATTTTTACGGTTGGTTTTTTAGGATTAGGTTTTTTATCAATATTTTTTAAGGAAGAAAAAATAAGAAATAGAAAAATCACCAGAAATAGATATAATTATAAAAAAAAGCTAAACTCTAAAGAATTTCTTAATAATGATGAAAAAAAAGAAAAGTTAGAGCTAGTTAAAGTGCCACAAATCAAAAATATAATAACTAAAAGAAAATCTAACTGGGAAGAGTTTGAAGAGGTTTTAAGAGACGAGAATATAGTGAGGCTTTATCATTTTACAGATGAAAGTAATTTGAAATCTATTATAAAAAATAAGGGGTTATATAGTTGGAATAGATGTGAAGAACTTGGAATAGATGTAAAGTGCTATGGAGGAGATGATTTGTCTAGAAAATTAGATAAACATTATGGATTAGAAGATTACGTAAGATTATCATTTGCTAAAAATCATCCAATGAAATATGTAGCAAAAAAAGAAGGAAGAATACCTAATCCAGTAGTCTTAGAAATAGATCCTTCAATAATATATGCAAAAGATACAATATATTCAAATATGAATGCAACTAGGATTGGACATTTAAAAGGTGGAAAAATAAAACATTTAAAAAAAATAAACTTTAATATTATAAATAAAAAAAATTATTATGATCTTATAAATAAAGAAAAACCATTTTTTCAAGCTGAAGTAATGGTTAAGACGCACTTACCATTAGAATATATTTTAAATCTTGATGAGTTATTGATTTTTAAAAAGAGTTTAAAAAATACACTCTCTATTAAAAAATCCGTTTTTTCAATTTCGGATTCTTTTATAAAAGATGAATTTAATGAGAAAGAGTATTCTACTATAATATGGGATGATGATATAGAATATAAAAATAAAGAAAATATAAAAAAAAAATATTATGAAAGTGGAGAAATAAAACTAGAAGAAAGTTATAAAGAGGATAACCTAGAAGGCAAAAGGATTACATATTATAAAAATGGGAAAACAAAGACAAAAGAATATTATAAAAATGGTAAATTAGAAGGAGAATTTGTTTCTTATTATGAAAATGGTATCAAAAAACTAGAGGAAAATTATAAAAATGATAAAAGAATAAGACCTCATTCAGAGAATAAAGAGTTTTCTAATGATTATTATTATAACGAGAATTTTAATTAAATAAAAAGGAAGTGAAAATGGCAAATAGACCTGTTTATATAGTCAATGTGAAACATAAAGAAAATGTTGAAATAGAAAATATTGATTTTGAATGGTTTGCAGGTTTTTCTATTTTTCAAAAACAAAAATCAATAAAATCATTACAAAATGCTTTTAGAAGTATTGGAAAATATAAGCTTTATAAAATTTTAGAAGTTTCTAGTAAGTCAGAAGATGAGTTAGGGGTTAAATTAAGTGCTTTTAATCTTTCTTCTAAAGGTAAAACTGTTGAAGTTATATTTCAAGGAAGTAAAGTTTTTGAAAATGGAGGGCCGTACACTGATATTTATAATTTAAATTCTAGAATGGCTAAAAAAGATGAGCGATTAAAAAAATCTGGAAATTTGAAATATTTTGAATATCGAAATGAGAAATGGGAATTAGAACCTAAAACAGCTTTTTATGATTGGATTTATATTAATATTTTAGAACAAAATAAATCTTTAAAAGAAAAATTGATAAAAAAAGGTTATGAAGCTTTTACAGATATAGAGTTTAATCCAAAAAAATCTATAAACTGTCAAGCAAGAGCTTTAGCACTGTATATTGGTTTAGTAAAAAATGAAACTCTAGAATTAGCTTTGAGCAGTAAAGATAGTTTTTTGAGAGAAGCATATAGTTGGGATAAAAAAACTACTACCATTCAAAAAAAATTAATATAATTTTCATAGATTATTATTAATTATAAAGAGGATAATATATATAAGAAAAGAAAAAACTAAATATGGACGTTTCCAAAATTTATATGTAATTGGATTAAGTTCATGAAAATAGAATAATTCTAGACGTGATTCAGATGTGTGCCTACTTATTTCCATCAAAAATAATTTTTTTCTAACTTTTCCATAAATTTGTAGGAATTTTAAATAGAGAAAGGAGTTAGATAATTGTCTAACTCCTTTTTAATTCATTTATATTAAAAAAAATTCTTCCATATTAGCCTTCTAAGATATCACTAAAAAGTTCCCCTTGTATTTATACCTCTATAAACGAAATATCGCAAACTATAAGGTCTTTAAACCATTGATACTATTGGAGTTGAGAGGCGAGAATAATTTTAGGCCATAAAAAAGACTAAAGGTCTACCATATGAACTAAAGGTCCACCTGAAGGACTTATTTTGCCCTAAAATCAGAGTAAAATTATAGTGATTTATAATAACTCTATTATTTTCAAGAAAGAAGTTATTTCGTGTAAATTAGTGTAATTCATTACAAAAATTTACTAATTTATTATGAAAAATCAGAAAAATTATTAAAAACTAAATATTTTTTTAGTTTTTTCTCAAACTCCTTTTAGAGTATACAAGTTTTTATTTTTAATAAAGCTTAATGTATCCTTGCCAGTCTGCTAAATCATTATATTCAACATTGGCATCTTCAAAGCCAAGATATAGATCTTCTTCCCTATTTATATTTACATTCTCTTCAACATCACATACTGAGTCAATATGATTAATATTTGGAAATTCTTTCATTCTCTTAGTTGCTTTATTCTTAGCATCATCAATATTCTCTGCTAATATAAATAAATTTTTATGTATTTCACCAAATATTTTATCTGAGTAACCACCAAAATCTATAAAGAAAAGTTTTTTAGTTTTTGGTGATTTTTTGTCAGAAATTATAATATTATAGTCATCAATATTAGATATAACTTTATATCCATCTATATGAAAACTTTTACTTTTTCCATACCATCTTGCTTTTAATTCTTCATAAGTTTCTTCAATACTGTCAGCTAGTATAAACTGAACATCATGTACTTCTATATTTGATAACCCTGCCTTCCCACCAACTTTTATCATAAATAATTTTTTCATAAAATTCCTCCTAATATGAGATATATCATATTATTATATACTGAATTCAATTAGAATAATAGTGTAATTGATTCTAGAATTCACTACAATTAACAATTTAAATTTTATAAAAAGAAAAAAATTTGACATTATGAGTCTATATAGTATAATTATATCAGGTTAAAAAATAACAATATTTTTTTAGAAATATAGTTAGCTTTACCTTGCATCAAAAAAATTAAATAAGTAACACGGCGATTGTAGAAAACTCGATAGGTGAATTATATTCACTCATTCTATACATATTAGTCGTGATTATCAATGGCAGCTAATATTAGTTGTCATTTTTTATTATTAAATATGAAAACAAGTAAAAAGGAGGTATAAAATGAATCATGAAAAATATTTAAAGAGGTGTGCAGAAATAGCAGTAAAGTCAATGGAAGGTGGAAATAACCCTTTTGGAGCATTACTAGTAGATAAAGATGGTAATATTTTAATTGAATCTGGTAATATAGAAGTTGTAGAAAAAGATATAACAGGACATGCTGAAACTACAGTTGCAAAATTAGCAGGAAAAAAATATTCAAAAGAATTTCTTTGGGAAACAACTTTATATAGTACTGCAGAGCCTTGTTGTATGTGTACTGGGGCAATTTATTGGGCAAATATAGGGAAAATTGTGTATGGAATAAGTGAAAGAAAATTATTAGAACTAACTGGTAGTGATGATAAGAATCCAACATTTGATGTTCCTTGTAGAGATGTTTTAGCTAAAGGTCAAAAAGATATTAAAGTTTTAGGACCATTAGCAACTCCTGAGATAGAACAAATGATTGTTAAACCACATATTGGATTTTGGGGATAATATATATAACTTAAATAAATTTAAACAATTAAAATTAGAGGTGTAATAGCCTCTTTTTTATATACTTCTTTACCAGTTTGATAAATTTCTGTTGAAGTTTTTTCTACCAAAATAACTATATTATTAGATAGTCTCTCATATTTTTTTACAAAAAACTTCAGATAAAATATAAAAAGGTTAATCAAAACTTAATTTTTTTTCAAGATTATTGGAGGAATTAAAAAATAAACTTTGAATGATAAGCCCTGAAATAATAATTAAAATACCAATAGAAGAATATAGAGAGGGTAAAAGTTCCCCTAAAAAAATAATTTCACCAAGCAATGAAAAAATAACTTCTCCAGCTTGAGTCGCTTCAACAATTGCAAGTTTTTTCATATCATCCTTAACAAGTTCAGTTCCTTTAAAAAAAAGTATTGTGGCAATAACTCCAGAAGAGATTGCTACAATTAGAGATGAATATATTTGATTTTTTTCAGGTGCCCCATTTCTAAAATACTCAAAAAGTATTAATAAAATCCAAAATGGAAGACTACATATTATCATACCTAAAATTCTCTGATAAACATCAAGGGAACCTGCACAAAGTGCCATCATCTTTCTATTTCCAAGGGGATAAGCAAATGCCCCTATTAAAACAAACAAAATACCAAAAGTTGTATCTTTAAAACCAATTTTAGAAACTTGGTCTATTTGAAGTAAGAAAACTCCAATTAGAATAATAAGTGAAATAATAAGATTTTTTTTAGGGATAGTTTCCCTTATAAGGTGTTTTTTATTATCCTTAAAAACAGTTTTAAAAAAAAATGGAGACATAAGAGCCCCAGCTACAATTGTAATTTGCCACGAGCTAGCAATAAGCCAACCAGGACCAAAGTTAGCAGCAAAACACAGGGTAGAATAAAACACTCCAAATCCAATGGTACTCCAGATCAGCCACTCTAGAAATTTGGATTTGATAGATAAAAGTAAGGGTGTAAGACCACCTCTGTAAAATACAATAATAATAAAAATTGGTAACATAAATAAAAACCTGAGAGAAGAACTCCAAATCCAACTTCCCCCGTTTATTGACATTTGTCTATTTAGTATAAATGATAAAGAAAAAAATAAAGAACTAAATAAACCAAAGATAATGCTTTTCAAATAAATCCTCCTGTAAATTAAAAGATGTTATATTATATTTAATTTTAACATAAATATAATATAACATCTATATTAAGAACATTTTTTATAGTCAAATTTCATGAGCTGGTTAAAAAAATATTCTCTTATTCGCTTCCTAAGACCACCCTAAAAACTTCCCCTTGTATTTATACCCTTAGAAGAGATCTACCCCCTAGAACAAAGCCTTCTACCCATTGGTACTACTGGGGTTGAGAGGGAAAATTAGTAAAACCCTCTAAAGTAGCCTTAGGGGTATCAGGAATAGCCTTAAAGGGGTCAAAAAGAGCCTTATTTTGCCCTAAAATTACAGTAATTTAGAGTTCTTTAATAAATTTGGTTCTAGATATGGTTGCTGCTATTTTTTTTATTAAAAGAATGATTTTTTACTACAAAATAAGTAAACAGAGACCTTTTTTGTCGTATATTATTAAATATATTTTTAATCTTTAAGTAAATATTTAAAATTTTTCTAAAATTATTTTAGATAGGTTTCTAAGAAATTATTCATTTCTTCTTGTGGAACCATAACTCCCCCTGTTGCCCACGCTATTTGAAAAGCATTTTCAATATTTCCCTTTAAATTTTCTTCAACATAGGTTTTACTTGCGTCATACTTAAGTAAAGTTATTGGTCCTTCAAATGCAGCACAAGAAGATGGTTCAATCATTTTATTTTCTGAGCTCTTAAGAGATCTTAAATAATCATAAAGCTTAGCATCATCAACTGTAAATATACCACTTAAAATAGGTTCCATTACCCTCCCAATAAATCCTGAAGGTGTTGCTACTGCAAGTCCATCAGCATGAGTTATTTTATTTATTCCAATATCGTAAACACTGATTTTTTCATGTAATTTACTAGCCATTCCTAATAACATACAAGGTGAAAGTACAGGTTCTACAAAGAAACAATGTGCATTTTCTTTAAAAATTCTTTTGATTCCATACGCAACTCCACCTGGTGCTCCACCTACACCACAAGGGATATAGACTATTAAAGGATGCTTTTCATCTATTACAATAGCTTTTTCTTCTAATTGTTTTTTTAATCTTGAAGCTGCAACAGCATATCCTAAGAATAGATCTTTTGAATTCTCATCGTCTATAAAGTAACTCTTTGGGTCTGCATCTGAAGATTTCCTTCCTTCTTCCACTGCTTTACCATAATCATCTTCATATTCAATGACAGTTACACCCTTTGATCTCAGCATATCTTTTTTCCATTTTTTTGCATCTGCGGACATATGAACTATAGCTTCAAATCCTAAAGTTGCACTTATTATTCCTATACTCAGTCCCAAATTTCCTGTTGATCCAACTTGGATCTTATATCTCGAGAAGAAAGTTTTAAATTTTTCCTCTGAAATTATTGAATAATTATCTTTATCTGATAAAATCCCAGCTTCTATGGCTAAATCTTCTGCATACTTTAATACTTCATATACTCCACCTCTAGCTTTAATCGATCCTGCTATTGGTAGATGACTATCCATCTTTAAAAAAAGTTTTCCTGGAATCTTAACCTCATACTTCTCTTCTAATTTTTTCTGCATCTCAAAGATAGGTTCTAATGGTGATTCTATTATACCGTTAGATTTTTCTGTCTCTGGAAAGACAATTTTTATAAAAGGTGCAAACCTTTCTAAACGATCTTCAGCTTCCTTTATTTCTTTATCTGTTACTGGAAGATTTTTTTCATATTCTTTATACTGAACCTTACTTTTATTTATCCAGACAGTCTCTTTTTGTTGTGATAATGTTTTTACTATTTCATTTTCCTCTAATAACTTTTCGATATTCATTGATCACTCCTTATGACTATAATTTCTTTCTCGCTATTAATTTAAAAACCATTCAATTAAATATAGTTAAATTTATGCTGCAATAAGTTAACTGTATTTAATTTTATTTCAGTGGATTATAGCATGAAAATTTAAAATAGTCTACAACGTGATTAAACTTTTTGATTTTTTTTAAATCAAATTAAATTTTATAGTTTAAGTATGTTATAATTATTCTACAATATTACTATTGTTTTGTTCTTATTCATTGGTTTAAAAAAATAAAAATACAAGGAGTAAATATGAATAAAAAAATAAATGTAGGGTTAGCTATTAAAAACATCCGTATTAAAAAAAAAATATCTCTAAAAGAAGTTGCTGCTAGATCTGGAATATCTTCATCTATGCTCAGTCAAATAGAAAAAGGAAATGCAAACCCTTCTCTAAACACTATCAAATCAGTTGCTAATGTTTTAAATATTCCTCTTTTTAAATTATTTTTAGAAAATACTGATCAAAAATCTGAAATAAATATTTTAAAAAAAGAAGATAGAAAGATTATGTCAACTAAAGATATTGATTATGAACTAATCACACCAAATGTTCCAACTAACTTAGAAGTTATGAAAATGACTTTGAAGAAAAAGGGCTCTGAAACCTCTTTAACTCCTAAGCCTCACAAGGGAGAAGAGATAGCTTTAGTTTTAAATGGTAAAGTTGAAATTATTATTGAAGAATCTACCGCTACAATGGTTTCGGGAGATTCAGTATATATCCCCACCGCTAAAAATCATAAATGGAAAAATTTATATGACGGAGAATCAATTATTATATTTGCAGTTACTCCTCCTGAATTTTAAGAGAGAGTTATATTTAATCTGTAACCTTTATCAATGACACTAAAAAAACAAACAAAAATCTTTTAATTTGACATTTACATATATAAATTATATACTATCATATAAAATTGATGCTTTAATTATATGATTACTGATTTTGCTACTATTGATATGGCAAAACTTAATATTTATTTTATGGGAGTGTGGTAGGATGAAAAATATGACGTTAACAACAAAGATTTTTATGGGATTAATTAGTGGGATAGTATTAGGGTTGATTTTATACCCAATGAGAGAAGTCCCCTTTGTAGAAAATTATGTAGTAGGATTTTTCTTAAAATTAGGAGGATCAGTATTTATTAATGCTATAAAGATGTTAGTAGTTCCATTGGTATTTGTATCTCTTACTGTAGGAAGTTCAGCTATGGGAGATATAAAAAAATTAGGAAGAATAGGAGGAAAAACTTTAGGATTTTACCTCTTTACAACAGCTATTGCAATTATTATAGCTCTTACACTTGCAAATATAGTTAATCCAGGAGCAGGATTGTCACCTGATAGTATTGAAAAAACTAGCAAAACTATCAAAACTTCAAAACCATTTGTAGATGTACTTATCGATATCGTACCATCTAACCCAATAGCATCTATGGCTAGGGGAAATATGTTGCAAATAATTTTCTTTGCACTTCTTACAGGTATGGGTTTAACCGTCTTAGGAGACAAAGTTGCCAAAGTAAAAGATCTATTTAATGAAGCTAACGATTTAATTTTAGAGATGCTAAATCTTATTATGAAAGTAGCTCCATTTGGTGTATTCTGTCTTATTGCTAAAACATTTTCATCTCTTGGATATATAGCAATGATTCCATTATTAAAATATATGCTTACAGTAATAGGAGCTTTATTTATTCATGGATTATTAACTTACCAAGGTCTTTTAGTTGCTATAGTTAAGATGAATCCATTAGTTTTTCTTAAGAAATTTTTACCAGCTATCTCTGTAGCATTTTCCACATCTAGTAGTGGAGCTACTATTCCAGTTACCCTTGAAACTATTCAAGATGAATTTGGAGTGTCTAAGAGTATCAGTTCATTTACAATACCACTGGGAGCTACAGTTAATATGGATGGAACTGCTATCATGCAAGGTGTTGCTGTAGTATTTATAGCAGCAGTATATGGTGTAGATTTAACTATGGGTGATTATGTTGCAGTTATTTTAACAGCTACATTGGCATCTATAGGTACAGCTGGAGTTCCTGGAGTAGGACTTATAATGTTATCAATGGTATTAACTCAAGTAGGATTACCTATTGAAGGAATTGCTCTTATCATGGGTGTAGATAGAATTTTAGATATGACTAGAACTGCTATAAACATAACAGGAGATGCTGTTTGTACCCTTATCATCGCTAAAACTGAAGGGGAAGAATTAGATATTACTTTAGATAAAAAAGTAGAAATAGCATAACTAATAGCTATCAAAACAAATAAAATTATGCTAAATGTAAGGAGGGATATTAATAATAAATATCCCTTTTTATTATTAATATTCTTTTTAAATAATAGAAAAAAATAATTTTCTATCCTTTCTCTTTTTTGATTATATTTTTTTAGTATGAATGGTAGTTATCTTTAAAAAATTAAAAATATATTCAATAAGTATGTTATTATTATTATTGTTTATAAATCTTAAAAAATAGGAAAAGGAGAGTATCAAATATGTTGAATTTTTTTAAAGGGAAGTTTAAATCTATTTTTGTATTAAACAAAAATAAAATTAACTTTCATATACCACTAATATTAACATTTTCAATGGGAATATTTTTATCAATGGGATTTTATCTTGATAATATTAAAGCAGGATTAACAGCATGTCTAGCAGGATTGATATTAGTTTATTTTCCAATTTATGCAACAACTGGAGAAAGGATCATAACTCTATTAACCTGTTCATTTGCTTTTATTTTTTCATTTTCTTTAGGGCTTATATTTAGTTTTAATTATATTATTTCATCTATAATATTTGGGATATATTGTGGAATTATTCGTTGGTTAACATCTTATTTAACAGTAAATCCTCCAAAAAGTTTTTTCTTTGTAATGATAGCTGCTACAGCTAGTTCTATGCCCTATAGACCTGAAAAAATAGCAGAAAACTTAGGGGTATTTGCACTAGGTGCTATAATAACTACTTTTATTGCTTTTGTATATAGTATTATTGTAAATAAAAATAAATCATCAATCAATGAGGGAATATTGCATGTTGACTTTAAATATAATCAAGACGTAGATTTTTTAGAGGCAATAATATTTGGAATATTTATGTTTATCTCTTTATTGATAGGACATCTACTAAAGTTAACTAATCCATATTGGATTTCAATCTCTTGTGTAGCAGTATTACAAGGATCATCTAGGGATCATGTATTTCAAAGGATAGCCCAAAGAATAACAGGAACATTTATGGGACTAGGATTGTGTTGGGGAGTTTTAATCTTGGCCAATGAAGAGATCAAATTAATATTTATTTTTATATTGATACTTCAGTTTATCCTTGAATCTGCAGTTCAGAGGAACTATGCTATTGCAATTATTTTTGCTACACCTTTGACAATATTACTTGCAGATGCTTCTACTTTATTTTCAATGAACACAACGACATTTATGAAATTAAGGTTGTTTAATACACTTATAGGTTGTCTAATAGGAGCCCTTGGTGGATGGATAATCCATCATGAACAATTAAACTATGAACTGAAAAGAAAAATAAAAAGATTATAAAATTTTAGTTTAAATTTTTCCAAATAGTTCTTTATATGAAATCCAACCTAATATTTCATTATTATATAGATCCAAAGAGGAATTCTTACATAAAAAACAACAAAGTTAGGAGTTTTTTAATAATTCTCTCTCATTTGCCTTTTAAGGCCACCCTAAAAACTTCCCCTTGTATTTATACATCTTGAGGAAAACTACCCCCTAGAATAAAGCCTTCTATCCTTTGGTACTACTGGGATTGAGAGGTAAAATTAGTAAAACCCTCTAAAGTAGCCTTAGGGGTATCAGGAATAGCCTTAAAGGGGTCAAAAAGAGCCTTATTTTGCCCTAAAATTAAAGTGATTTAGAGTTCTTGAATAAAAAAATGGAGTTTCTATTGAAACTCCATCTCTAATTTTTTTCTAATTTTTTTTCTGATATCCGCACTTTGGACAAAGACCATTTTCATCTAGAAAAATTCCACAAAGAGGACAACGGTCAATATTATTTTTAGTTTCAAATTCTGCAGATCCTACATTAACCCCACTAGTAAATGTAATCTTAGCAATATTTAATTTATCTTTTAATAGATCGTAAACAATCTTTATCATTCCTTCGATTGTTAATGTTTCCTTTGTAACAACTAAACGACTATCAGGATATGCAGTTGCAAGTTCTGTCTTAAATGCCTCACCCTTCATTGTATTTTGAGGTGCTCCATTTTTAATTCCTGTTTCCTCATATACACCAAGTATTGCAGGAAGAAGTGGATCATCTTCCCTTAAAATAAGAGCATGATCAAAGTTTTTAAGAACTTCCCAAGCAATTTTTTTGATTTCGTTACATGGAAAAACCATATTAACGCCATCATTAATAGTATCTTCAACCTCTATAGTTAAGAGCCCTGAGTGTCCATGTAAATACTGTGCTTCCCCTTTAAACTTGTAAAATCTGTGTGCATACTGCAAATCAAGTGTAGTAATACTTCTCATTAATAATTCCTCCTTTATATTTAATTTAGTATTTATTTATACTTGAAAAAATATTAATATCCTTTAAACAAATTAATTTTTGTAGACTTTAAAAATAAAGATCAAGGAGTTTAAATATCTAAAAAATTAATTATGATAAATTATACTTCTTCAATTATTCTCTCTTATTTGCCTTTTAAGGCCACCCTAAAAACTTCCCCTTGTATTTATACATCTTGAGGAAAACTATCCCCTAGAATAAAGCCTTCTACCCAATGGTACTACTGGGATTGAGAGGCGAAATTGGTAAAACCCTCTAAAGTAGCCTTAGGGGTATCAGGAATAGCCTTAAAGGGGTCAAAAAGAGCCTTATTTTGCCCTAAAATTACAGTGATTTATAATGCCCATAATAACTATCAAAGTTAGAGGTAAAAAGGAATAAAATTCTTGATTTATAATATCCTATGTGATACACTTTGTATAAAATTTATATATAATTCATATATATCCGAGATATGGTCGGAAGTTTCTACGGTTAACCAAAAAATAACCACTATGGATGAATCGATGCCAGAACTTTAAAAAGTCTAGGTATATTTTCGTCTGCAGATGAAAATATACCTAGACTTTTTATTTTCTTAAAATTAAAAATATCCTTAATTATAAAAAGTAAAATCAATATTTAAAGTATTACTAAATTGTAAAACAAATTAATATAATAGAAAATCAGGAGGAAATATAATGGAACATGTACAAGAAAATAAAGAAAATTTTATTAGTAGTTTTTTTAAATTAAGAGAGAATGAAACAAATGTAAAAACCGAGGTGTTAGCAGGTTTTACAGTATTTACAACAATGGCTTATATATTATTTTTAGTTCCTAAAATATTAGGGTCAGCAGGGATGCCAACTGGTCCTGTACTAACTGCACTTATCGGTACAGTTTTTTTTACTACAGTCCTTATGGGTTTAGTTACAAATAGACCATTTGTACTAGGACCAGGTCTTGGAAGTGTCAGTATTTTTGCTATCACTTTGGTACAAGGAGAGGGAGTTCCCTGGGAAGTTGCTGCAGGAATAGTTTTTATAAGTGGAGTAGCTTTTTTACTTGTGACTGTATTTGGTCTTAGAGAACTTGTTGTAAAAGTAGTTCCAAAGAGTATTAAAATAGCGATCAGTACTGCTATTGGTGTTAAATTAACCCTACTTGGACTGAGAAATTCAAAAATAATAATTGCAAATGCAGATAGAAATGTTCTTCAGTTTGGAAATTTAGCACAACCTAAGGTTGCTTTGTCTGTGCTATGTTTTATACTTTTAATAATTTTTGCAGCTAAAAAGCTACGTGGTGGAGTTTTATTTGCAGTACTTATAACTACCGCAGTTGGAATACCATTAGGAATTACAAGATTACCGACTTCTTTATTTATGATGCCATCTGGTGTAGGTGAAATTGCATTTAAATTAGATGTATTAGGAGCTATGAGTATAAAATATCTTCCTTTTTTCTTTGCTTTCTTTGTATCCGATTTCTTTTCAACATTTGGTACACTGTTAGGTGTTGGATCAAGAGCAGGATTTTTAGATAAAGACGGAAATTTACCAGGGATTCAAAAATCTTTTTTTGTTGATTCTATAGCTACAATTGTAGGAGCGATGTTTGCAATGCCAGTTATGACAACATATTTAGAATCTGCATCTGGTGTTGAGGCTGGAGGGCGTACAGGTCTTACAAGTATCTCTACTGCTATTTTATTTTTATTTACCCTGTTAATAACTCCCCTTGTTATAATAGTTCCTTCAGCTGCAACAGCTCCTGTTCTGACTTTTCTTGGTTTAACAATGATGACAGGAATTAAGGGAATAGAGTTTGAGGAGATATCAGAATACTTACCAGCATTACTTTGTATTATAATAACAGTATTCACTTATAATGTTGGTAATGGAATTGCCTGTGCAATTATTTCATATGTAATTCTTAAATTAGCTATTAATAAGCACAAAGAATTACATCCAACAATTTATTTTTTAGCATTACTACTTGTTTACTATTTTTATATAATAGTAAAAGGTTAAATCATATTAGTTGATCAAATAATCAGTATATTTAGGAGGGAAAAATGAAAGTAGATCTACTAATTAAAGATATTAAAGTATATAATTCATATTTAAAAAAATTTTCTAATGCAGATATAGCAATATTAAATGGAAAATTTTTATATATTGGAAAAAAAGATTCCCATAAGTTTCAACCACAAGATATAATTGATGGCAGAAATAATCATATGATACCTGGGCTTATTGATATTCATATGCATATAGAAAGTTCAATGGCAACACCATATTATTTTTCCGAAGGTGTTGCAAGACGTGGGGTAACGACTATTGTTTCTGAGCCACATGAAATAGCAAATGTCTTGGGGCGTGAAGGTGTTATTGAAATGATTAAAGCATCGGAAGGTTGTAGTATAGATATTTATTATGGAGTTCCAAGTAGTGTTCCCTCAACTAATCCTCAGATGGAAACTACTGGTGGATTAATTGAAGTACCAGATGTTCAAGAACTGATGAAACTCGAGAGAGTTAAATGTTTAGGTGAGGTTATGAACTATGTTGATGTTATTAAAGATGAAGATTCAAAAATACGTCAGATTATAGATTTCACTTTAAAGAACCATCCAGAAAAACTTATTGAGGGACATTGTCCTCAATTGAGTGGCTTAGACCTTGCCAAGTTTATATATAGGGGAATCGATTCAGATCATACTCAACAGAGTGTGGATGGTATGTTAGAAAGAGTAAGTAATGGTATGTTTATCGAAATTCAAGAGAAATCAATAAATAAGGAAATTGTTGATTGTATAAAAGATAATAATATATTGGAGTATATATCTCTTACAACTGATGATGTTATGGCAAATGACTTTGTTGAAAAAGGTCATATGGATCATTTGGTTAAAAAAATAATAGATGCAGGCCTTTCTTTAGAGGAGGCAATCTATATTGCAACCTATACTCCTGCTAGAAGAATGAGGATGTATGATAGAGGTGTCATAGCTCCAGGTAAAATTGCTGATTTCGTTATTATAAAGGATATAAAAACTATGGATATTTCAAAAACTTATAAAGCGGGGAAACTAATATACAATAAAGATGAGGAAAAAAAAATAAAATCAAATACATATAAATTTCCAAAACATTTTTATGAAACAGTTAAACTAAAACCTCTAAAAAAAGAAAACTTCGAACTTAAAACTATAGATAAAAGTTTAAAGGAAGTTAGCTGCAGGGTTATTGGTGTTCAAGACCAGACAACTTATACTAAAGAAATTATTAAAAAACTTTCAGTTATTGATGGAAAGGTAGTTTGGGAGGATAGTGATAATTGTTTAATCGGAGTTTTTGAAAGATATGGTAAAAAAGATACATCAACTTTAGGATTAATTACTGGTAACACAATAAAAAGAGGTGCAGTAGCAACTACTTATGCTCATGATCACCATAATTTACTCGTTATTGGTAAGAACATAGATGATATGATTTTAGCAGCTAACTCAGTTATTGAAAGTCAGGGTGGATATTGTGCAGTTGAGAATGGAAAGATATTAGCGAAAATTGATTTACCAATTGGTGGAATTCTTTCAGAGCTTCCGATGAATGAATTAGGAACTCAACTCAATAAAGTGGTGACAGCTATCCGTAAACTTGGATATGAGCATAAGAATCCAATTATGTCACTAAGTACCAACACCTTACCAGTTAGTCCATCAATCAAAATTACTGATATTGGATTAATGGATGTAAAAAAAGGTGAAGTAGTTTCTTTGTTTACCTCTTAAATTATTTATTAAATAAAAAAGATGATTTCTGGATTGTACAGGAGTCATCTTTTTTAGATTCCACTGATATCTATCAACAATACTTTTCTAAAAATATCTTACTTTAAGTACTCTCTTTATCATTGAATATTTTTCAAATCTAATATACAATAAAATAACAGTAAAAAATTATTTGGAGGAAAAGTTTATGATGAAAGTAATATTAGGTTTGTTTTTGTTGGGAATATCAGCAATAGGCTTTGCAAAAGAAGATGTTAGTTTAATTATTAAAAATGGACAAATAGTAACTATGAATGGGAAAAAAGAGATTATTGAAGATGGGGTTATTATAGTAGATAAAGATACTATTGTGGCAATAGGTGATAAAACTTTATTAAAAAAATATAAATCTATAAAAACTATAGATGCAAAAAATGGAATAGTTATTCCTGGGATGATAAATGCCCATAACCATCTTCCCATGATAGCCTTTAGAGGACTTGGAGAAGAGGGAATTAAAAATCGATTATTTGCTTATTTTTTTCCATTGGAGGGTGAAAAATTAAGTCGCGACCTTATCTACAAAGCTACTATCCATGGGACTATCGATATGGCCATGGGTGGTATTACTACTTATGCTGATATGTATTATCATATGGATGAGATGGCAAAAGCTACAAAAAAAATAGGACTAAGAGCAATTTTAGGTGAAACTGTTATAAAGTTTCCTGTAGTAGACGCTAAAAAACCTTATGGTGGATTGGAGTATGCAGATAAATTCATACAAGAATATTTAGGAGATGAATTGATAACTCCTGCTATAGGACCTCATGCACCATATACTGTCTCTAAAGAAAAATTATTAGCTATTAAAGTTATGGCAGACAAATATAATGTACCAATTCTTATACATAGTGGGGAATTTAATGATGAACCTAGCAGGATAAAGGAAGGTAATGGAAAAGACTCATCTATAAAATATATGGATAAAATAGGTTTCTTATCGGATAAAGTATTGTTAGCTCATTCAATTCATATGACTGATGAAGATATACAGATAGTAAAAAAAACAAAAGCTGGAATTTCTTATAATCCAATGGCTAATGCTAAAGGTGCAACTGGAATAGCTCGTGTAAAAGAGATGCAGGATAGAGGAATTGTTAAAATAGGATTAGGAACAGATGGTCCTATGAGTTCAAACCAAGTAGACCTATTTAGAACAATGAGTTATGCTTCTACTATGCAAAGGATCAAATATAGCAACAGAACTATTATGACACCGGATATAGTTTTAGAATTAGCAACTATAGGGGGAGCTAGAGCTCTTAATATGGATGATAAAATTGGTAGTTTAGAAAAAGGTAAGAAGGCAGATATAGTTATTGTTGAAACTAGATCTCCTAATATGGTCCCAAACTATAATCCATATGCAACTTTGATTTTTCAAGCAAATGCTCATAATGTAGATACAACTATAGTTAACGGTAAAATAATAATAGAAAATAGAAAATTAATTACTTATGATATAGAAAAAGATATAAAAGATATGAAAAAAATTACAGATGATATCGATATATTTGGAAAAGAATTGGCTAAAAAAGCTAAAGATATGTAGTTTTTTTAGGGGTTAGTAGGATAGAAAAAGTAAAATTTTAAGCACTAAAAACAATAGATCTAGAGGATTTATAGATATTAAAAAGATAAAAAATAAATATATATATATAAATAAAAAAATTCTAACTCATATAAAAAATTTATAATAATTTATTTGATTTTAAAGAAAAATAAAGTATAATCCAAGTATAGTATATACTAACTTGATTATTATTTTATTCTAAAAAAGCATTTAATTTATTTTAGGGGGGATTTATATGAAGATGAAATTATTACTTATGGGTTGTTTTATTATGTTAGGAACTACGGCTATTGCTGTAGATAAAATTCCATCACCAGAAAGAAATTCTATCAATATTAAGTTAGGGTTAGGAACAGGAAATGTTGAATATCAAGAGGATAATCGTTATAACTACGACCTTTCTCTGAATAATACATCAGTAAATTTAGAATACATTGCTTCATATGAGAAAGGTCTTGAACTTGGTGTAGGTGTAGGTGTCGCTAGAAATTCTCTTGATGAATGGGATATGGATATAACATCTATACCTGTTTATGCACTTGCAAGATATAAATGGGAGAAAGACTCTGATTGGAATCCATACGTCTTTACAAATCTAGGATATTCATTCTCAAATTTTGATTATTCTTATAGTCGTGATGATGATGATTATTATTATTCAACAGAAGTTGATGGTGGACTTTACTTAGCTTTAGGAGTAGGAGCAGAATATAAAGATAAATTTTCTATAGAACTTTACTGGAATAAATCAATTTTAGATTATAAAGAGAATAATTATTATGATTATGATTACGATGATTCAGATTTTGAGATAGAGATGATAACTCTTGCATTTGGTTATAGATTAGATATTTAGTACAATTAAATATTATAGAAAAGCACATAGGGGATAACTCTATGTGCTTTTTCTATATATAATAAATCTATGAAAAAAAAAAGGAAAAATGAAAAAAATAGTGTATAAAGAAGAGGTTAAAATTATAAATTAGAAGTTGTTCTAGGAGGGAAAAAATGAAAAAGATTATGTATATTTTTAGTATTTTAATAATATTGATGCTCACAGCCTGTGGGGGAGAAAAAAAAGAAAAGCAAGAAGAAGTAAATTTAGATACGACAGAACAAGTATTGAGGTTTAATTTAGATGCAGATCCACCATCTATTGATCCACAATTAAATACCGATTCATCTGGTGCAATGGTAATCAATAATACTTTTGAAGGGTTGATGAGAAATGATGCAGCAGGAAAACCTCAGCCGGCAATGGCAGAATCTGTAGAAATTTCAGAAGATAAGACTATATATATATTTCATTTAAAAAAAGATATAAGGTGGTCAGATGGCAAAGCAGTAACAGCTCAAGATTTTAAATATGCTTGGCTTAGAGGACTAGATCCAGAGGTAGCCTCTGAATATGCTTATCAACTTTATTATATTAAAGGTGGGCAAGATTACTTTAAAGGAGATGGAAAGAGGGAAGATGTAGGATTAGAAGTAATAGATGACACAACTTTAAAAGTAGTATTAGAAGCTCCTACACCATACTTTTTAAATTTAGTAACATTTTTTACATATATGCCTGTAAGAAAAGATATAGTAGAACAAAAACCTGAAGGATGGGCAAAGGATCCTGAATTAACAGTATCAAATGGGCCCTTTGTTGTATCGGAATACAAGATAAATGATAAGATCATATTGACTCCCAATGAAAATTATTGGAATAAAGAAAATATAAAACTAAAAAAATTAATATTAACTATGATCATAGAGGGAAGCACTGTACTTACAGCATATGATAACGATGAGATAGATGTTATATCTGGTCAAGTACCTATACAAGAAATTCCTAAAAGACAGATGGAAGATCCAACTTTTAAAACCTTACCATATCTAGGAACATATTATTATCTATTTAATGTAGATAGAGCTCCTACAAATGATATAAATGTAAGAAAAGCACTTTCCCTTGCTATAGACAGGGAAGCTATTGTAAAAGAGATAACTAAGGCAGGACAAATGCCTGCAACAGGATTTGTTCCTAATGGACTCATAGATTCTAAAGGAAATGATTTTAGAGCAACTGCTGGTAATTATGATATGTCTACAAGGGCAAATGTAGAATTAGCAAAGGAATATTTAGCTAAGGCAGGATATCCTAATGGGGAAAAAATGCCTCCTGTGGAACTTATGTATAATACAAGTGAATCTCATAAAGCTATAGCAGAAGCAATTCAAGATATGTGGAAAAAAAATCTAGGGATAGATGTTACCTTAGCTAATCAAGAGTGGGCAGTATTTAAAACCACAAGAAGTATGGGGAACTTTCAAGTGATGAGATCTGTATGGCTTGGAGATTACAATGATCCTATGACATTCTTAGATATGTGGACATCATATTCAGGAAATAATAATGCTCAATGGAGAGCTACAGAAGATGGAAAATTTCCTGAGAATAAAAAATTTACAAAATTAATTGAGGAATCTAAGTTAGTTAGTGGTGTACAACGTGATGAAAAACTCTATGCTGCTGAAAAGATAATGATGGATAATATGATTATAGCTCCTCTTTATTACTATACAGGTGTGGTAATGATCAAGGATAAAGTTAAAAATTGGGAGAGAGATATCTTGGGAACTTGGTATTTTGGAAATGCAGAGATAGTAAAAGAAACTAAATAATAAAAAAAGGTATCAAAAGTAATATTGCTTTTGATACCTTTTATAATTTTATATTAAAATTATACCGACAAAACATTTGAAATTTGAATAGCAACTCCTAGATACAATGCTTCCTCATCTATATCAAAATTTTCATTGTGAGCCGATGCTGTTATTTGTTTTTTTTCATTTTTTACTCCTAAATAAAAAAATGCTCCAGGAATTTTTTCTAGATAATATCCAAAATCTTCTGCACCCATATTAGGTTTTTCTTTTTTCAAAACATTTTCTACCCCTAATATTTTCTCTGCATTTTTTTTGATCAAGTCTACCATCTTATCATGGTTGATAAGGGATGAGTAACCTTTTTCAATCTTTAATATTCCCTTTCCACCCATGGCAATAGGTAGAGTTTCAACTAAAATTTTTAATTTTTTTTGGATTATATCTCTAACTTTTGGGTCTAAAGTTCTTAAGGTACCAGTTAATTTTACAGAATCAGCTATGATATTGTGAGCACTTCCCCCTTGAATCTTTCCAATAGTTAATACAGCACTATCTCTAGCATCTATTCGACTAACAAGTGATTGCATAGCTGTTATTAGTTGGGCTGTAATTACAATTGCATCTACTCCGTCTCCAGGATATGCACCATGAGTAGATATCCCCTTAACCTCTATCTCTATATTATCAGAGGAAGCATTCATCTCTTTATACCTATATTCCACACTTCCTTTTTCTATAAGGGTACTCACATGTAAACCAAATATAGAATCGACACCTTCTAAAGCTCCCTCTTTAATCATAGGTTCTGCTCCTCCTGTAGTTTCTTCTGCAGGCTGAAATATAAATCTTATATTTACTTTTAGTTCATCTTTTTTCTCACTGAGGATCTTAGCTACTCCTAAAAGGATAGTAGTATGTGCATCGTGACCGCAAGCATGCATAACTCCATTATTTTGAGATCGATAGGAAACATCGTTTTTTTCTAAAATAGGTAGAGCATCTATATCAGCTCGAAGAGCTATAGTCTTTAATGGATTTTCTACCTTTATCTCTCCAACTACCCCTGTCTTTGCCATCTTTTTATATGGAATGTCAAATTGATCTAAGTATTCACAAATCTTTTCTTGGGTACGAAATTCCACCATCCCTAACTCTGGATACATATGAAAATCTCTCCTAACTTTTGAAAGCCAAGGAGATATTTCTTTTGCTAATTCTAAAACTTTACTGCTGTCCATAAAAAAAATAACCTCCAAAATTTTAAATTTTTCAATATACAAATATATAAATTTATCTATCTAACAGATCCCTCTAAACATCTAATCGTTAATCTATCACAATCTATCTCAAGTTTTATCCCCAAAGGAAGGGTTACCATAGGTTTGCAATGACCAGATTTAAAGTTATAAATTATAGGGATACCTAGATCTTTTAGCCTATCTTGCAATAGATCCATGAGGGGCATATCGTATTTTGATGCAGGAATACAGTTATTAAAATCTCCTAAGATAATACCATTTAACTGGTTTAATTTATCAGAATTTAAAAGTTGAGTCAGGATACGATCGATCTTATAGGTAGGCTCACGAATCTCCTCTATAAATAATATTTTATCTTTAAAATCAAGTTCATAAAGGGTTCCCATATCTCCCATAAGGGTAGTTAAATTTCCTCCTATAACAACTCCAGAAGTTTTTCCTTTTGTCAGAGATCTTAATTCTACAGGATTTATTATCTTTCTAGGCTCAGAATTTCTTACACTTTCTATAAATGAATCTAAAGTAAATTTTTCTATATCAAAAAAATTAGAGGTTGCCATGGGCCCATGAAATGTAATAAGTTTAGCTTTTTGGTTTAGAGCACTATGAAGTGTTGTTATATCACTATATCCTATAAATATCTTTGGATTTTTTTTTATCATCTCTATATCTAGATCTTTTACAATTCTAATACTTCCATATCCCCCACGAAGACACATGATCGCATCTACTTCTGGATCTCTAAAGAAGTTATTTATATCTGATACCCTATCTTTATCTATCCCTGCAAAGGAATGCCAAGTATCAAAGATATGTTCTCCTAATTTTATCCTATATCCTAGATTTTCTAATTGTATTTTTACTCTGAGGATATCATCCTTAGAACCTGAATTAGCAGGAGCTACTATTCCTATGGTATCTCCTTTTTTTAATTTTTTTCCCTTTAACATCTCTGCCCTCCCTTTTATATTAAAAATTCTTTAAATTAATATAATCTTAATTTATATCAATTTAGAGAATTATAAAAAGTATGAGATTGGAATAATTTATTTTCTTTCCTCTCCCTGTTTTTTTAGTTCTCTTTCCATCTTCTTAAAGTTTGTTTGAAGGGAATTTAATCTGAGTTCTATAGAATTTAGTATCCAGAACTGAAAGTGATTGACTTTTTGTTGTTCATGGATCATCCATGCTATCTTTACAGAAACTAATAATACTCCTAACTCTATAGAAAGATTAAATGGAATATAGTGTAAAATTCCTCCGGCAAAAAATGAAAGTACAACTAATACAAGGAAAAGACCATTAAAGATTTTGTGATTTTTACTGCTATGGGTAGCTCCTATATTACAAATAAGTTTTTTAATTTTTTCTTGTTCCTTTTTATAGTTTTCTATTTCATTTTCTAAAAATTTTTGATCCATAGTTTTCCTCCTTTGACTTATGCTATAAGAATATTTATGCTAGTTTTTTTTTTAATGATAACTTAATTGTATCAGTAAGTAAATAATTATACAATGTAACTTTCAATAAATATATTATAAAATTAAATGTTAATTTTAAATAGAAAACATAGTATAATTAAGGCACTATAATACTAATTATAAAATAGTACTCTATAGAATATAATTTTAAATTTATATTGAACAAAAGATATCTTGGAGGATAAAAATGATATTAAGTGGTGTAATTGTAAATTCTGTAGCCGTTGGAGTTGGATCTTTGTTAGGAGTTTTTTTAAAAAATAAATTTAATAAAAAATTAATTGAGACTGTCATGAGTGGTATGGGATTGTGTGTTCTATATATTGGAATATCAGGTTCTTTAAAAGATCAAAATATATTGATAACTATAGGCTCCATGGCTTTAGGAAGTATTTTTGGAGAATTGATTGATATAGATGGTAAACTGAGAAAATTAGGAATACTTGTGGAAACTAAGTTTAGATCAAATCCAGATGAAAAAGGATCTTTGGTAGAAGGATTTTTAAATTCTACAATGGTAATTTGTGTAGGAGCAATGGCGATAGTGGGATCACTCCAAAGTGGACTTTCAAATAATCATGAGATATTATATGCAAAGGCATTTATAGATCTCTTTGTAGTCCTTGCAATGTCAGCAACAATGGGTATAGGAGTTTTTTTCTCAGGGTTTTTAATTTTGTTTTATGAAGGAGCTATAGTTTTATTTGCAGGGATTATTTCACCTTTTTTATCTGCAGTTGTTATAGATGAAATAACATGTGTAGGTTCCCTTGTAATTATGGCTATTGGATTTAATATTTTAGGAATAACAAAAATAAAAGTTGCAAATCTTAGTTTAGCTCCTTTTATTCCAATATTTATATATTTATTTTTATAGCTTATTTTATAGATATTTTATAGACTTTAACTCATGAAAAAAGAAGTAAAGGATATCCTTTACTTCTTTAAAAATTATTATTAAATAATTCTTCTCTCCTTCTCGATGGATAATTTAGTTTCTTTGAATTTTTCCTTTTCATTAAATAATCAAAATCGATTTCTATAAAGTGTATCTTGTTTCCATGGTAATTTTCATATATAAATTCACCTTTTGAATTTACAATTGCAGTTCCCCCTTGGAGTTTAGCATTATTTTCAGTATAGCCATAAGAATTAAGAGCAACGACTATCATTGCATTATCATCTCCCCTTGCAGGAAGTATTTTGTGCCATATATCCCTTCTTTTGCCGCAAGCTCCTGGAGAAGCACTTAAAACAAAGGAAATATATGCCCCTTCAATTGACTGATGGAGAAAAAGTTCTGGAATATGAAGTTCAAGGCAAAGGTTTATTCCAACCTTAATCTTGTTTATTTGAAAATTACCGATTTTATTGCCTTCATCAAAAATAAGTGCCTCTTTGAAGCCGAGATGAGTTTTTCTATATTTGTAGATCTTTTTTTCAAAGTTGTCATAGATAAGAGTTGATATATATTTATGTTCCTTATCTTTTTCATTAAAACCAAATATTATACTAGTTTTACTTTCTTTACACTTTTTTATTATTTTTTTAATAATATCTGAATTTTCTGATATGGTGCATATATTTTTAGGATTGGAAGAATATCCAGTTAAAAATGATTCAGGAAATACTATTATATCTGTATCTCTGTGAAAAGCTTCATCGAGACATTCCATCATCGTATTGAAATTTTTATTAATATCATTGAAAGTTGATTCCTTGTCGCACAGAGCTATCTTCATTCTAGTTTTCCTCCTTAGAATAAAAAAAAGATGATTTTTTATAATACAGAAATCATCTTTTAAAAATATTTAAATCACATTGAAAGTTCTTTTATAAAGCTAAGAGTAGTTTCATTATCTTTACTGATATATTCTAACTCGAGTACGACTATATTATCATATTCAAGAGTTTTATAGATATCTCCATTGCTATATTTTTTATTGCACATATTTTCAGTTGCATTAAATGATCTATCTTTTTTGAATATGAGTTCTTGAAGATCCTCATAAAAATATGCAAAGACATCTTCTTCAGCAAGAGACATAAAGTCTACTTCATTATTAGTTTCCTCTAAGAGGTTCTCTTTATGATTAACTACAAATTCACTTCCTTCCCTTGTTACAGGAAGTATTATTGGATAGTTATTTTTACTCAGATAAATATCTAGTTTAGATACACAAGATCCAGTCCATTTAAAATCTATATTTTGTAAAAACCATCCAAACTTTTTCAATTCATCAAAGTTATCAAAATTTTCAATTGTTTTTCTATTTATTACTTCAAATTTCATCCTCATATCATTTCTTAAGCTACTATCTAAAAGAAACTTGGTTTTGTTTAACTCTTTCCATTTGTTAGCAAGCTCTATAAATAGTGTCTCTGCTTCATCAAAGGAAAAACTTCTTTTTAATTTATAAGCTTTTCTTCTTTTGGCCATATTTATTTTTTCATTTTTGAATTTTGTTAAAATATATCTCAATTTGTTACTAGAATTTTTACCTATACCTTTTTTATCAAGGACTTTTAAATCCTCCATAGAAAGTCTGAAATTTGCTACTTTTAAAACTTCTTCCTTCGGCTTTCTTCCAGCACCTAAACGTGCTCCGCCCTTTGACATTTATATCCTCCTAACTAATAAAAATATTACTAACATTAAATTTATCATATTGCACATTTATTGTCAAACTAAACTTATTCGTGAGATAAAAGGCATTAAATAAACTATGAAAAACATTACAGCTATTTTATTGTCTTTACCTAATTATCATAAAAAGGTAAAGACAATAAAATAGCTGTAATTTAAAATCAGAGCATCGGAAATATCTTAGTTTCCGATGCTTATGATAATTAAAATTTATAAAAGGCCTTTTTTCTTAAGAAATTCTTCTGCTATAACTCTTCCAGGAATTCCTTCTTCGGCTGCTCTATAGTTCATACTTTGCATCTCTTTCTCGTTTATCTGACCCGAAAGTTTTCCTATAGCTTCAACAACATCAGGGTGAGCTTTTGCAAATTCACCATTTAAAAGTGGTGCAACATAATATGGTGGGAAGAAGTTTTTGTCGTCTTCTAATATAACAAGCTTATGAGCGATAAGTTTTCCATCTGTAGAAAAAGCATCTGCAGCATCTATCTTACCATCTTTTATAGCTGTATAACGAAGTCCTCCGTCAAGACCTTTTTCCTCTTTAAATTTCATTCCTGGATAGGTTTTCTTAAGACCTAACATTCCATCTTCTCTCTCAAGAAATTCCATAGTTGCTCCGATTACTAGTTCACCGGAAACTTTTGCTATATCTGAAAATGTTTTTAAATTATATTTCTCAGCAGTTTCAGCTCTTACAGCTAAAGTATATGTGTTGTTATAACCTAAAGGATTTAAATAATCTAGATTATTCTCTGCTTTAAGCCTATCTTTTACAAGTTTATGAACTTGTTTAGGATCTTTTAATCCACTTTCTTTCAAAAGAGCTGAATATGCTGTTCCTGAATATTCAGGATAAAGATCTATATCTCCACTTTTTAATGCTTCAAATGCAATCTTTGTTCCCCCTAATTCCTTTACGTCGGTCTTATAATCAGTATGATTTTCAATCATAACTGCAAACAGTTGTCCTAAAACTCTTGCCTCTGTATAATTTTTATGACCTATCTTGATTGTTTCTACCTCGTTCTCTTTTTTTCCACATGCAACAAATACCATAATTGTCATAATAAGTATTGCATTTTTTAATAACTTACCCATCTTTTAATCCTCCTTAGTTTTATTTAATTTTTTAGATAACTTTATCGAAAAAATTAACTTAGATATCTTTAGTTTATACTATTTTCATTCCTAATAAATTTTATAGGTTTAAAATTTATTGGGTATTCTTTAATCCATAAGGAGTTAGTTTTTTTTCCACAAGACCTAAAATAAAATCAACTGATATTGCCAAAAGTGCTGTTGGTATAGCACCAGCTAAGATCAAATTATTATTACCCATAGATATTCCTTTAAAAATAAAGTCTCCTAGTCCTCCAGCTCCTATAAGAGCTGCGATTGTTGCGGTACCGATATTGATTACTGTAGATATTCTAATTCCCCCCATAATAATAGGAAGGGCCATAGGTATTTCTACCATTTTTAGTATCTGTGAATGGGTCATTCCCATTCCCCTTCCAGCTTCAATTATAGAAGGTTCTATACTGTTAATACCTATACATGTATTTTTAATAATAGGCAGTAACGCATATAAAAATAATACAAATATTGCAGGTTTAAAACCTATCCCCATAATTGGAATTATAAGTCCAAATAAAGCTAAACTTGGCAAAGTTTGAAATGTATTAGCTATATTTAGTATTATATTAGTTACCTTTTTATTTTTAGTTATATATATTCCTAAAGGTACACCTACAAGGATTGCAAGAAAAACTGCAACTCCTGTTATCTTCATGTGTTCTCCTGTCAGTTTTAAAATTTCTGGACCTCTATATTTTAAAAATTGTAAAAAATTCATATTATTCTCCCCCTTCGATACTTGGAGATATCTCTGTGATTATGTTAAGAAGACTTATTGGAGTAATTGCTCCCACCAGGAACTTATCTTTATTTACTATGGGTATAGACCTGAAGTTTGCTTTTGACATTATATTTAGTACTTCCACCATATTAGTGTTTTCATCTACAATTAAGTCTGCACTAGATGCCATTATTTCCTTCATCTTTACGCTATGACTGTTGTTCTTCATTATCATATTTCTTGTAACTACTCCTACAGGTCTTTGTTTCTTTTCTCCTTCTCTGTCTACTACGATAAGGGTATCTGTTTCTCTTTCTTTCATTATCTCTATGGCTCTTGCTAAACTTCCGTTTATTCCTATCTTACCAAATTTTTTCTTCATTATATCCCTTGCCAATAGCATTTCAGGAGTTTTCCACATTCTGTCCTTCCCGAAGAAATATTCTACAAAATCATTTTTTGGATTTTTTAGTATCTCTTCTGGTGTATCAAATTGAATAACCTCTCCATCTTTAACTACAGCTATTTTATCTGCTAGTTTTAAAGCCTCGTCCATATCATGGGTAACAAAAACTATCGTTTTTCCAAGTTCATCCTGAAGACTTGTCATCTCATCTTGAAGTTTTTCCCTTGTTATAGGATCCAGTGCACTGAATGGTTCATCCATAAGTATTATCTCTGGATTTACAGCAAGTGCTCTTGCTATTCCTATTCTTTGTTGCTGTCCTCCACTTAATTCACTTGGATACCTATAATAAAAATCTTCTGCAGGAAGATCCATAAGCTCCAATAATTCAAAGGCTCTAGCTTTTTTATCCTCTTTTGACCACTTCTTAAGAGTCGGAACAAGTTCTATGTTTTCACCGATTGTCATATGTGGAAATAAACCAACCTTTTGAATAACATAACCTATATTTCTTCTGAGTTCCATAAGGTCTTTGTCCTTTACATTTTCCCCATCGATAAAGATGTCGCCCTTTGTTGGTTTTTCCAAAAGGTTGATCATCTTCATAGTTGTAGTCTTACCACATCCACTTTCCCCTATAAGAACAACAAACTCTCCTTTTTCAATCTTTAGGTTAAGATTCTTAACCACTTTATTTTTACCATCAAAACTTTTTGTAACGTTTTTTAATTCAATCATAATTATTCTCTCTCCTCTTATCTAACGTTTTTCAAATTAATTATAGCACCATTTCAAAAATATATCAACTTTAAATTGAAAAATGTAATTCAAAATTCAAAATATAGGGCTTTTATATATATTTTAAAACTTCAAATTGCTCTAAATATTTACGGTTTTTTATTTTTTTTCCTTTATTATAAAATTTAAATTTATTGAGTCGTCTAAATTATTTGGAAGTCAGTGCAGAGAGGGAAAATAGTCTTATGGTTATTAGGATAAAGAGAGGAGTTATAGGTTATTTGGAAAATATAATTTTAGATAAAATATATATAATTTTAAGTTTAATAAAAAAAAATTTAACTCTATTACTGAAAGGTAATAAAGTTAAATTTTTTAAATTTTGTTATATAGAATTATTTCACTATTATAGTAGGTACCAAGATCAAATCAATTATGAAATATTTTTAAAACTTTAATAAGGTCGTAAAAATATTTTTTCCTATAAAAAATAACTAAATATTAATAATAGATCTCCAGAATATCTTAAAGGAATTTTTTAGAAAACTTTCTGAGTATTTTTCTGGGTGTAGTCTTAAATATAAAGCTATTCCATCACTAGAAGATTTCATAAGGCACAAAAGGTAATCAGCATCCATATCCATAATAATTTCACTTTTTTTAGCTTCATCAAGAATTTCACATAAAAAATTAAATTGACCTGTAACGGACTGGGTCCAAAGTTTTTCCATATATGGGGAATTAGAAAACATACCCATAAACCTTTTTTTTTCTGGGTTAGCAAAGGACCATCTAATACCTGTAGACCACAGAGCATAAATTTTTTCTCTAATATCCATAGAATCTTCTAAAACACCGAGCATATACTCTTTCATTACTTTGTGTACTAAAAAAAATACTTCATTTATAAGTTCTTCTTTGGAACTAAAATGATGGTACATAGCACCATTTGATACCCCAGAATATTTCACAATTGAAGCTATAGATGTACCATCAAAGCCTCTTTCTACAAATAATTTTAGAGCTCCTTGGAGGATCTTTTCCTTACATTTCATATTTTTTTTTATGTCCCTTACCTCCTATTCAAAGAATAAATTATATTTAACTAATACTATCAAAGGGTATTGTCTTTGTCAATCCTTAAAAAAACTTGACTAAAAAAAAAAAAAAAGGTATATTAAACAGGTTACAGAGTGAATTCTCTGTTTAATATATAAGATATACTTTTTTTTACGATATAAACACATATAAAAAGAGTGTTTACTCTTTTAAGTGCTTTAAAAAAGTATTAGTAATGTTTTATTGGAAAAATTAGAAAAAATTAGGAGGAAATTATTAATGAAAAGGCAAATTTTTATAGTTTTTTTTATTTTTGGGATATTTTTAGTATCTTCTGCAGAAGATATAAATATAGGAATTATTCAGGGGAAAATATCTAAAAAATCCAAAGAACAACTAAAGAAAGATTTAAAGGTGGAACTAGATAAAAATTTTGAAAATACTAAGTTCAGTCCTTTAATAAAAAAAGAAGTTTTAGCTAATAAGGAAAATATTAGAGAAGCTATCTCAGACTTAGAAAAAGATGTAGATATTGATGTTATTTTTGTATTAAATCAAAATCCATCTGAACTTTTTATGAAGGATAAAAGCTTTAAAAAATTGGTGATAGCACCATTTTTTTATGGGATATATAGTTTTGGAGATATTAAAAATCTAAATACTATCTCAACTGATTATAATTTAAAAGAGGTTATAGATACCTTAGATGAGATAAAAAAAACAAAAAAAATAGGAATAGTGTTTTCTGAAGAGTTTTCAGAGACAGCAAAAACCTATGAAAAAGAGATTAAACAAGATAGATCCTTGGGAAAAAAAGATGTAAATTTAATACCTCTTAATAAAGAGGAAAATTTCTCATCACTTATACCTGATTCAGATGCCTTGATTATCCTTTCAGAAAATAGTGACTCTTTAAAAAAAGTTATGGAAAAATCAATAGAAAAAAAAATTCCAAGTTTTTCATTTTTATTTACTGAAGAAAACAACTCTAATATTCTTATGGGGTATACTCAAAAAGATGATAGAGATAGAAGATTACGTGTTGCAAGTATAAATCTTCTTAAATTTTATGAAAAAAAAGAGTTTTTAGAACTTACTTCTACCTTAGATTCATCTAGTTTAAATATAATGGTAGATTATAAGGTAGCTGAAACTGCAGATATATATATTCAAGATTTTTCATCTGAAAAGATCGATATGATTCATAAAAATCCCTCTGGAAATTTAAATCTTACGATTCAAGATGCCTTGGTTAAACTTTTAGATAATAATACAAATATTAAATCTAAAAAAGAAGAGGTAACTTCAGGAAGTTATGATATAAAGATTGCAAAATCTAGTGCGAAACCTAATCTTTTAGCGACTATGGACTATGAAAAAAATGATGGAACTAGAGCTAAGAATGATACTACAAGTGGAGAAAATTCTTTGAAAGGAGGATTTACTTTAAGTCAAGTACTCTATGACGAAGGTGTTTTTTCTAATGTGACTATTCAAAAGAAACTTTATGATGCTGTAAAAGAAGGACTTAGACAAGAAGAAGTAAATCAAATTCATGAACTTCTTACAGTTTATTTGAATACTTTAAAATTATATTCAAATTTTGAAATAGAAGAATATAATAACAAACTTATAAAAAAATATCTTAGTGTTGCTAAAACTAAATATGCCTTAGGAAGTTCTGGACCGGAGGATATTTATCGTTTTGAAAGTGAATTAGCATCTTCTATGATAAATTTAGAAGATATAAGAAGTAATATTTTATCTGGAAATTCAGAGCTCAATGAATTATTAAATATGTCTATGGATAACTATTTTTCTATAAATGAAAAGGGGATAGAGGAGATTATAGATCTTTTTCTTTTTGAAAATTATGGAAAAGAACTAGAAAAACCTTGGAAGATAAAAGATATAAAAAACTATTTTATTCAAAAAGGTATAGAGAAGTCTTCTGAATTAAAGAGTTTGGATCTTAAGATAGAAGCAAAAGAAAGGGAATTAAAAACAGCTAAAAGAAAAAGATTTCTTCCAACTATCACAGTAAATGTAAACTATGATAAAGATCTTAAAGATCCATGGGGAGAAGGTTCGAATAATACAAAATCCGATCAATACTGGACAGCAGGAGTTGGATTTACACTTCCGATCTATAGTGGTGGAGAGATAGGATATACAAAAAATCAAGTTGAATCTGAATTGAAAAAATTAAAGTTTGATAGGGAAAGTAAAGTTTCTAGTATTTCAAAAGATATATCTAGTCAGTATGCAAAGGTCCTTGCAAATTATAGAAAAATAAAATCTACTAAAAAATCAGTGGAAGCTTCTAGAAAAAATTTAAAATTACAAGAAGATCTATATGTAAAAGGAAAGATAAGTATAACTGATATAATAGATGCTAGAAATAATTTTATAGTAGCCGAACAGACTGCTACTTCTGTGAAATTTGATTATTATATATCAGTGGCAGAGATGGAAAGTTTATGTGGAAAATATTATTTTGAATATAGTGACGATGAAAAAAAAAAGACAGAGGTTTTATTTAAAAGTTTAACTGGTTCAGATCAGGAGGGAAAATAATGAAGAAATTTTTAGTTGCTATAATTGTCATTTTTGCTTTAGGAGCTTGTGGCAAAGAAAAAGAAGATGATGTAAAGGTAGAAAAGAAACCTAGACCAGTGAGATATCTAGTAGCAGCAGACAAAGATGTAGAATATACTAGAACTTTTTCTGGAAATATTACATCTGAGATCGAATCAAATTTAAGTTTTAGAGTAAATGGAACAATTATTAATAAGTATGCTAAATTAGGAGATCGTATAAAAAAAGGTCAAGTTCTTGCAGAATTAGATGGTAGTGATTATAGACTGAGTATGGAAAACTCTATTGCTCAATATGAAAATTCCCTAGCAGGGGTTGCAGAAGCAGAAGCAGGTTTAAAAAGTGCAGAAGCTTCTTTTGAAAACTCAAAAAATGAATTTTCACGTATGGAGAAACTTTATTATGATGATAATATATCAAAAAGTGATTATGATATAGCTAAGGCTGATAAAGGTGTGAAAGAAGCTCAATTAGCTCAAGCAGAAGCTAGCAAAAATTCAGCTTTGGCAAACTTGAAAGCAAGTAATATGCAAATGTCTCAAAATAAGTTGAATCTTAGATATACAAAACTTATTGCTCCTCAAGATGGATTTATTGTAGCAGAAGAAAAAGAAGAAAATGAAACAGTTGAAATAGGAACACCTATATATAAAGTGAGTCTTGGAGATACTTTAGAAACTGAAACTTTTATACCTGAAAATCTTATAGGAAGTTTAAGTAAGGGACAAGAAGTAATTGTAGAAATAAGTGCTTTAGGTAAAAAAAATTATAGAGGGAAGATAAAAGAAATAGGAGCATCATCTTCAGGATATGGAAATAGCTTTCCTTTAAAAATAATTCTTCTTGAAAAAAATAACTTAATAAAGCCTGGAATGTCTACAAAAATAACTTTAGATCTTTCTAAAAAAGAAAAAAGTCAAATAGTTCTTCCACTAAATTCTATTGAACAGGATGGATCAGGAGATAGATTTGTATATATTCTTACAAATATAAAAGATGGTATTGCTACAACTAAAAAAACATTTGTTACTTTGGGAAAAATATATTCTGAAGGGATCGCTATAGAAGAAGGGATTAAAATAGGAGATTATATTGTATCTTCAGGTGTTTCCCAAATAACAGAGGGACAAATTGTAGCTGTATCCTTAGGGGAGGAAGATTAGATGGATATTACTAATTTTTCCATAAAAAATAAGGTGACCACAGTACTTTTATATGTCCTCATTATTTTTGCAGGGATGAAAACATTTCAAAATATGCAAAAAGGAGAAGACCCTCCCTTTACGATTAAAGTAGCTACAATAACTACTAGTTGGCCAGGAGCTAATGCCGATGAGATGGCAGAACTTATAGGAGATAAAGTAGAAGAAGTAATACAAGATATAGAGGAACTAGATTTTGTAGAAACTAAAAATTCAGAAGGTTTATCTACCACTTATGTAAATATAAAACCTGAATATAGAGATCTTCCACCTATATGGGAAAATCTAAGAAAAAAAATCAAATATAACATAGAACCATACCTACCTACAGGAGCTAGTGTTCCAAGTGTCAATGATGAATTTGGAGATGTCTTTGGTTCTATCATTATGGTTACAGGTGATGGATATAATTATCATGATTTAGCTATCATAGCAGAAAATTTAAAGGGTCAAATCTTAAAAAAAGTTCCTGAGGCAGGAAAAGTTCATCTGTATGGAGATCAAGATGAAAGGATCTATATTAATTTTGATCAAGGTAAATTAGCTCAGTTAGGAATTTCTACTTCTGATATAGTAAATGCTTTGAATAAAATAAATCAGATGGCTTCCTCAGGAAGTATTATTATGGGGAAAAACGATCTGAGTTTAAAGTCTACAGGAGATTTTAAAAATATAGAAGATATAAAAAATACAGTTATAAATACCCCTAGTATCAATGGAATTATCTACCTAAAAGATATAGCAGAGGTAAAAAGAGGCTATGTGAACCCTGCTACCTATCTCACAAGATTTAATGGTAAAAAAGCAGTAGCAGTAGCAGTATCACTAAAAGATGGAATGGATGATACTAAGTTAGGAGAAAATTTAAATGCTCTTATGATAAGTAATCAAGAAAAAAATGTTATAGGCGTTAATTTTGATTTTGTAGCTTACTCTCCCCAGAGGGTAATGGATAAAACAAATTCATTTGTAAGTAACCTTGTACAGGCAGTTATAACGGTACTTATTGTAATGTTAGTTTCTTTAGGTTTGAGAACTGGTCTGATAGTAGCTTCCCTTATTCCTACATCTATCGCTATGGCTTTTTTAATAATGCCTTATTTTGGTGTAAATTTAGACCAAATGTCACTGGCAGGACTTATAATAGCCCTTGGGATGCTTGTAGATAATGCTATTGTAATGAGTGAAAGTATTATGGTGTCTATGGAAAAAGGAACTTCTAGACTTCAAGCTTGTGTAACTTCTGCTAAGCAACTAAAGATCCCACTACTCATGGCATCACTTACTACAGTAGCTGCCTTTGCACCTATTTTTCTAATAGAGGAATCTATGGGAGAATTTGTAGGACCTATGGCAAAAGTGGTAGTATTTACCTTACTATCTTCATGGCTAGTTGCTATGACTCTAGTTCCTCTTCTATGTTTTATATTCTTAAAGGTTGATCATAAGGAACATAATTATAATGGAGGGATATATAGATCTTATAGAAAGATCTTAATCTTTGCACTAAAACATAAAATTATAACAATTATCTTTGCTGTAGGGATGTTTTGTGGTGGTATATTTCTCTTTAGTTTTACAGGAAAAGAGTTTATGCCTGAATCTGATCAAAAGATAATGCTTTCTACTATTAGACTTCCAAAAGGATCTTCTGTAGAGGCTACAGAAGAAGTTGTAAAGAAATTAGATACCTATATAGAAAAAAACTTTAAAGTATCCGGGGAAGAGATTTCAGTAGGATGGTTTAACAATATAATGAGTGGTTTTACAATGAGAAAATATAAAGATGATGGTGTTCTTAGTTGGGGAACTTTCATAGGTGGAGGAGCACCGAGATTTATACTTTCATATTCTCCAGAAGCTCCTTCAGCTGAATATGCATACGCTATATACAATGCAACAGACCATAGAATAATAGCTGAAATATCGGAACAAATAGATAACCATATGACAAAACTATATCCTGATATAGAGATATCTACTAAGAAACTTAAGACTGGTCCAAGTGCAGATAGAGATGTGGAATATAGGATCTCAGTTGAAAATACAGAGGATCTTTTTGAAAAGGTTAAAGAAATTGAAAATAAACTCTATTCAATTCCTATCGCTAAAAATGTAACGAATACTTGGAAAAATCAAGTGAAAAAACTTACGATAGATATTGATCAAGAGAAAGTAAAAAAAGCAGGTCTTACTACACAAGATATCTCTAATGCTCTTTCTACAAATTTAAATGGGATGATAGTTGGAACATATCGAGAGACAGATTCTCCTCTAACAGAAAAATCTATACCAATAGTTCTAAGAACAAAAGAAGCTCATAATACAGTTTTTTCAAAATTAGATACTATAAAAATATACTCTGCTTCAACAGGTTCTTTTGTAGACCTTAATCAGGTGGCAGATATAAAATTAGATTTTGAATATGGATATATCTATAAGAGAGATAGAGTTTATACTGTTGGAATTCAGGGAGATGTTCTTACAGGACATACAGCAAATGAAGTAGATGCTATTATGTCTCCCTGGATAGTAGAAAAAGTAAAAAAATGGGAAGCTGAAAAAGGTGAAAAAGTAAAAACTAAAACATTAGCAGGGCTTCTTTCAACTGCAGAGGGTGCTAACTATAAATATGAAATAGGTGGAACAACAGAGATGTCTAATAAACAGAGTGCTGCTCTTGGAGAAAAACTTCCATTTGCTGGTTTATTTATACTTTTACTTCTTGTGGGACAGTTTAATTCTATAAAAAAAGCAATTATAATTTTACTGACTATCCCTCTTGGAATTTTAGGTGTAGCTGTAGGCCTTATAATTGGACATCAAAATTTTGGTTTCTTTGCAATAATAGGATTAGTTTCACTTTCTGGAGTGGTAGTAAATAATGCAATTGTACTTCTAGATCAAATAGAAGTTGAGATAGATGAAAATGGTTTGAATCCTGTCCATGCAGTAGTCATGTCGGCACAAAGTAGATTTAGGCCAATACTTCTTACAACTATAACAACATTATGTGGGCTTCTTCCTCTATGGTTATTTGGAGGTGCTATGTGGAAACCTATGGCGGTATCATTAATCTTTGGACTTATATTTGCAACTATACTTACTTTAGGAGTAATTCCGGTGTTATATGCAATTTTCTTTAAAATTGAATATAAAAATTATGAATATGAAATTATTTTAGAAAAAGTAAAAGTAAAACTAAAAACTGTTTTAGATTAAAGTCAAATTAAGATTGTTTAACTAAATATAACTTTGTATCTTACCCTAGTATTTTTACTAGGGTATTTTCAGATTACAACTTTATTCTACTGAAATAATAATTTTTAGATAATTTCTATAAAGAAAAGGTAAGAACAATGTAAATAATTATAAAATTATATTTATTTTTCATATATAGTTTAAGGAAAAAAATCTAATTGAAGATTCAAAAAATCTATTGTATACTCTTTTGAAGGGTATTAACTATAAAGTTTATAGAGAGGATAAAAAATTAAGTTGATAACTTAAATATAATAGTAAAAAAAAAATGATTTTTAAAGGAGGATTTTTATAGATGGACATAGTAAATCAAATAAAAAATTATAAACCATATAATGAACAAGAAAAACAAGATAAAGAAGGGATATTAAGATATTTAGAAAAAGAAAAAAATTATTTTAGTAGAAATAACAAAATAGGACATATGACAGCCTCTGCATGGGTTGTAAATAAAGACAGAAATAAAGTTGTAATGATATATCATAATATTTATAATTCATGGTCTTGGATGGGGGGGCATGCTGATGGGGAAGAAAATTTATTTTTAGTTGCGAAAAAAGAAGTTGAGGAAGAGAGTGGACTGAGTAATATTAGATCGATATTGAATGATATTTTTTCTTTAGAAATACTTACAGTAGATGGACATATAAAAAATGGAGAATATATTTCTTCCCATTTACATCTAAATATAACATATTTATTTGAAGCTGATGAGGAAGAGATTTTAGTGGTAAAACCAGATGAAAATAGTGGAGTAGAGTGGTTTAGTTTGAATGAATCTATAGAAAAATCAACAGAAATTTGGTTTAAAGAGAGGATCTATACAAAACTTAATGAAAAATTAAAGGAATTATAAAAAGTAGATAGAAAATCCTATCTACTTTTTTTGTTAAAAATTTTTATTCCATAAAATTTTTCCTGATTTTTAATAGTAGTCTCATTAAAATTTCTTTCTCCTCCTCGGTAAAATTGGTATAGGTTTTTTCCAAAAGTTCAGTACTAATTTCTTTAAAAGTTTCTTTAAAATCAAGTCCTTTTTTTGTAAGAGTTACCTCTATTACTCTGGCATCTTTCGCACTTTTTTGTCGACTTATATAATCAAGTTTTTCTAATTTTTTTACTATATCAGTTACTGTAGATTTTCTTTTACCTATAAATTTAGTGATTTCATTCATTGTCATCATACCATCATTGTCATACATTGCAGATAAAATAGTTCCATGACTATTGATTAGACCAGAAACCTCTCTTTTTTTTAACTCCTCATTTATAAATTGAGCACTCTTCTCTCTTAGATTTGATATTAGGCCTATTACTATATCTGTTCTCATAAATACCTCCTGAATATTATTAATATTTTTTTGAGCCATTATATATATAATAACTTAAATACTAAATTAAGTACAGAGTTCAGGTTAAGAAGTTAAATAAAGTTTTTATTGACATCTTTTTAATATATGGTAATATATAGACTATATTAAAAGACTATAGTACTAAAAATTAAGAAAGTGAGTTTAAAACTATTTTTGTATATATATATTCACTTTAATGAAAAAATTTTTTTTTATTATTATTATTATATTAATTTTAGTAGCTAAAAAATGGTATTTTTTTAGTAAAAGTAGTTTATAATTATGTTAAGTGCCTTAAAAAACTAAAAATTGTATTTTAATAGCACTAAAAAACCTTTTTTATTACGTTTTAACTTTAAATTAAAATGAAAGTGTGGTATTATATTATCAAATAACAAAAGTATCCTATAAAATTAATATTTCCAAAGAAAATAAAGGAGATCAATTAACTGATTAGGAGACATAAATAAATTTAGAAGGTGGTAGAATTATGTTTAGTAAATGGAATCAATTAAGTTTAGTTAAGAGAATAGTTATTGGTCTAATCGTAGGTATTATCTTATCAATTGTTGCACCAGAGGCAGCTGCACCAGTTGGTTTATTGGGATCATTATTCGTAGGAGCATTAAAAGCGGTAGCACCTATCTTAGTATTTTTCTTAGTAATGTCAGCAGTATCTCAACATAAACCTGGTCAAAAAACAAATATGAAATCAGTTATCAGTCTTTATCTTGTCGGAACATTCTTAGCCGGTGTAGTTGCCGTATTAGGAAGTTTCATATTCCCAGTAACTATTGCTTTAGGAAAGGGAGTAGAAAATGTATCTCCTCCAAGTGGCGTAAGTGAAGTATTGAAAACATTATTGATGAACGTTGTAGACAATCCAATCAATGCACTATCAAATGCTAACTATATTGGAATATTAGTTTGGGCATTGTTATTAGGAGTAGCATTAAAGCATGCTCCGTCTTCTACTAAAACAATGATCACAAATTTTTCAGATGCATTATCTCAAGTTGTAAGATGGGTTATTCATTTAGCACCCTTTGGTATCATGGGATTAGTATTTAATTCAATTGCAACTAGTGGATTAGGTTCACTGTTACAATATGGTAAATTATTAGGATTATTATTAGGAGCTATGGCATTTATGGCATTAGTAGTAAATCCGGCAATTGCATTTGTTATGATGAAACAAAACCCTTATCCATTAGTTTTCAGATGTTTAAAACAGAGTGGAATTACAGCTTTCTTTACTAGAAGTTCAGCTGCTAACATCCCAGTAAACATGGAATTATGTGAGGAGTTAGGATTAGATAAAGATATGTATTCAGTATCTATACCTTTAGGAGCTACTATAAATATGGCAGGAGCAGCTATTACAATATCTGTATTAACCCTTGCAGCAGTAAATACACTAGGTATTCAAGTAGACTTCGGAACTGCACTTATCTTAAGTATCTTATCAGCTGTTAGTGCTTGTGGAGCATCTGGTGTAGCAGGTGGATCACTACTTCTTATCCCATTAGCTTGTAGCTTATTTGGTATCCCAAATGAAGTAGCAATGCAAGTAGTTGGAGTAGGATTTGTAATTGGAGTAGTTCAAGATTCAGTAGAAACAGGTCTTAATTCTTCAACAGATGCTTTATTTACAGCAGTAGCTGAATTTGCTGAATGGAGAAAAATTGGAAAGAAAATTGTTATAAATAAAGAAGTTAACTTATAGGAATAAATAAAAAACCTCAGAATTTTCTGAGGTTTTTTATTTATATTAAATGTTATACAAGTATATTGATACCCATTGCTATCAGAATTATTCCACCTGCATATTCTGCCTTTCCTCCTAATAGTTGTCCTACTTTATTTCCCAGATAGACTCCTACAGAGGATAAAATAAAAGTAATTAATCCTATTATAGCTATGGAAAAATAGATGTTTAGACCAGGTAGCAACGAAAATGAAAATCCTACAGCCAAAGCATCTATACTTGTAGCTATTCCTAGAACTATAATATTAGAAGGTTTTTCACACTTTCCATGGATATCACACTTTCCAAATTCCCTGGCATCAATTATCATCTTAGTACCTACAAAAATAAGTAACCCAAAAGCTATCCAATGATCGAATCTTACTATTTTATCATAAACTAATCCCCCTACTGCCCAGCCTAAAAGTGGCATTATTCCTTGAAAAATTCCAAATACTACGGCTACCTTAAATATTGATTTAATACATAGTTTTCTGAGAGATATTCCCTCAGTTAATGATACGGCAAATGCATCCATGGCTAATCCTATGGAAATAAAAAAAAGTGATGTAAAGTTCATAAGTTCCTCCTAGATTTATATTAATAAATATTCTACTATTATACTAGAATATTTCTTTTGTGTCTTTAAAAATTAATTTTGAAAATTTTAGTTGAAATTAGATTGAATAATTTAGAATGGAAAAATAATATTTTTCTATAAAATAAAAAATTAATAACTTAATTTTATATAAAAACTTGTAAAAACTTGAGTTTAAAGCTAAAATATTAATAGATTAAATATCTATAAATTATATTTAAATTTATTTTTATATAATAACTATTTCAAAGGAGGAAAAATAATGAAGAAATTATTGATAAGTATATTGATTATTATTGGCTCTTTTGTAGTCTATGGGAAATCTAATAATGATAACTCCTATTATCTTAGTAGAGCAGCTTTAACTAATGAGGTTCTAGAAAAAGAACCTGGGGAAAAAATAAATAATTTTAAACTATACTCTAAAGGATATTTTTATACTGAATTTAGAGATATAGGTGAGGAAAAAATTATTTATCACAATTGGTATCTCCTTCAAGAGAATGGAGAGAAAACTCTCATGGCTTCTGTCCCATTAAAAATATTAGGATCTAGATGGAGAACTTGGTCTACTAAAAATTTATTTCTATCTGGAAAATGGTCTGTAGAAGTAACAGATGGAGATAATACAGTTTTTTCTAAAAAAGAGTTTAATGTTGAATAACTGGTTAAAAATATGAGAAAATGGGTTGGATATTTATCTAACCCATTTTTGTTATTTTTGTGATATAATTAATAAAAAAATAAAAGGAATGGTTACCAATGAATTACATAAAAAAAATTGTTAGTTTTTTTAGAAAACAAAGAAAAAAAGTATTTATTTTTGTTTTAGGAGTTGTCTTTTTTCTTGTAGCACTGACTACTATCACATATTTTTCTGTCAAAGGGAAAATTACTTCTTACACAACTTCAGAACCAATTATAATATACGATAAGGATGAAAATATTGTAGATTATTTGTCAAAACAAAAAGGTGAAAATGCAGATATCAAAGATATACCCATCTATCTGCAGAAATCTTTTATTTCTGTAGAAGATAAAAGATTTTATTCCCATCATGGATTAGATATAAGGAGATTAGGAAAAGCTGTTCTAGTAAATTTATCTAAAGGTAGGATAGCTCAAGGTGGAAGTACTATCTCACAACAGTTAGCTAAAAATGCTTTTTTATCCAATGAGCGGACATTTAGCCGTAAATTTAAAGAGGTTATTATAACATTAGAAATTGAAAGAATCTATTCTAAAGATGAGATCTTAGAAAAATATCTTAATGAAATTTATTTTGGGTCTGGATCATATGGTGTAAGGGAAGCAGCTAAAGATATATTTAATAAAGATATTTCAAATATCAATATAGCAGAAAGTGCTATGTTAGCTGGTATCCCTAATAGACCAAATATGTATAATCCTAGAAAAAATTTAAAAGCTGCAATGAAAAGAACCCATCTAATCTTAAAACTTATGTTGAACCAAAATTATATCTCCCAAGATGAATATGATATAGCTATGAAACATAAATTTGTTATGGAAGCAGATTATAAAAAAAATTCTAGTTCTAATAGAAATATAACTGTCATTATAAAAGATGGTAGGAGAAAAAGAGAATCTACTAAAGCACCTGATTTTATGGATATAGTAGAAGAAAAACTCGTCGACCTAGTTAAACCTTCTATTTTCTCTAGAGGTGGATTTAAAGTATACACTACCCTAGACAATGAGATGCAAAAAATTGCAAAGGATAGTTTTGAAAATTATTCGAAATTTAAATTGGACAAAAAACTCCAGGGTGCAATGGTTACTTTGGATGTTAAAACAGGTGAAGTTAGAAGTATAATAGGAGGAAAAGGATATAGATCTGGTAATTTTAATCGTGGTATAGATGCTAAAAGACAGATTGGATCTACTTTTAAGCCTTTTATATATTATACGGCTTTAGAAAAAGGATATACGATGAATCAAATTATAGATGCTTCTGACACAAGATATGGTAATTGGACTCCTAAAAATTATAATAATGTCAAATATAAAAATATTACCCTTATACAATCGTTGGAAAAATCAGTGAATACAGTAGCTGTAAAGTTGTTAAATAATGTGGGGATAGATAATGTTATAGATAATTTTAAACGAACAGGAGTAGACATTAAATTCACTAAAGACCTTACAATAGCTTTAGGGTCTACTAGTGCTAGTCCTTTGGAGTTGGCTTCTTCATACCTTCCATTTGCCAATGGTGGTACTGCACACAAAAGTTCTTTTATTACACGAATTGAGGATGTAGATGGAAATATTATCTATAAAAATCCAAATTTAGAAGGTATAAATATATATAATTCTATAGATACCTCACTTATGACTTATATGCTTGAAAAAGTAGTGGAATATGGATCTGGCAGGAAAGCTAAATTATATTCTCAATATGGATTTAATATAGATCAAGGTGGAAAAACAGGAACTTCTAATGATTTTAGGTCTGCTTGGTTTGCTGGATTCACCCCTGATTATATAACTGTGGTATATATAGGCTATGATGATAATACCTCTATGCCAAATAATTCATCTGGTGGACGTATGGCAGTTCCTTTATGGAAAGATTATTATCAGACAATGATCGATAGGAAAATATATAACCCTACTTCATTTGAATTTATAGATAAAAATATTAAGGATGGAAAATTAGTTCGTCGAAATATTGATATTCGTAGTGGACAGATAAAGAGAACTACTAATGAATTTAGAAGGGAAGTCTTGTTTAAAAAGGGACAAGTTCCCGATACAATTACTGAAAAGATATTTAAAAAAATCAAAGGTTGGTTTAATTAAAGTTTAAAACTAATATTAAAATATGAATATAAAAAACCTCCAAAATTATATTTTGGAGGTTTTTAACTTTAATCAAATTCTTTAAAATCAATTATTTTTTTATTCTTTAATAACCTTATAAACATAAAGACTCTCTCTTGCATAGATTCATAACTATCTTTTTCTTTTTCAAGGAGAATGTTGATAATGTCATAAATTGTATTTTTACCATCAATATTTTCCCATACTACACTTCCAAGGCCATCTAATTCCAAGGAACTTGTATTACCTTTTTTAGTCATCCATCTCAAAAATTTTTGTAGAAGACTGTCGTGGGTAAAGATAAGATTGATATTTCCGTTATTTTTTTTATAATTTAAATGAAGTTTTATAGGAATAATATCTAAAAAATTTTTTTCATTTTTTTTCATTTTATTCTCCTTATTCTGGTAACTCTTCATCTGAAGCTTTTCCAGAAATTACTTGAGTATAGATCCAAGTAGCTAATGCCATAAAGATTATAAATCCTATAGTAGAATTTGTAGTAATTGCTCCAAACTTAGCCCCAAATGCTGATAAGTCCTTTCCTAAAGTGATAAATACTGCTAATAAGATACCTATTAAAGCATCTCCAGCAACTAATCCAGAACATAATAAGACTCCTTTTTCAACTCTTCCTTTTTGCTCTTTGATATTTAACTTAAATCTTTTTTCAACAAATAATCTTACTAAAGCTCCAGTTAATATAGCAGATGATAGTTGAATTGGTAAGTATAGTCCTAAAGCAATTGGTAAGATAGGTAATCCTAAGAAATTGATAATTATACCAATAACTATACCAATAATAACCAACGTCCAAGGAATATCTCCTGTCATAACACCTTCAGATAACATTCTCATCAATCCAGCTTGAGGAGCAGGAACATCTACAGAACCTAATCCGAAAGCTTTATGCAACATAAGTACTACTCCACCAGCTGCAAATGCAGATATAACTAAACCGGCGAACATTGCCCACTCAATTTTCTTTGGAGTTCCACCAACTAAATATGTATGTTTTAAACTTTGTGCTACTCCACCAGATGTGGCAATTGCTATACAAACTAAACCAGCTGCGATGATAGCCATAATTTTTCCTAATTCAGGATCTACACCTGATAATTTGATAACTGATGCAATTACTAATAATGATGCAATAGTCATTCCAGATACAGGGTTATTTGATGCACCCATGATTCCAGTCATTCTTGCAGATACTACACCGAAGAAGAATGAGAAGAATATTACTAATAACGATATAATCATCCCTACTTTAGGTATCCCTGCTGATAACGGTAATAACCATACAATTAAAAATACTCCAATAGCTCCTGCTCCAACATATGTCAATGGAGTATCAATATGTTGTCTTTCTATTTTATGATTAGTTTTTTCTGCCTTTAGACCTTTCATAGCTTCTTTGAAAGATCCAATAATAGCTGGTGCTGATTTAGCTAGTGAGATAAATCCACCTGCTGCTACTCCTCCTGCTCCTATATATCTAATATAGTTAGACCAAATAGCTATAGCTGACATCTCTGATATTAATTGAGTTGCTGGGAATATAGGAGTTGTAGCCTCTGCACCTATAAACTTGATCAGTGGTATGAAACTAAACCATGCTAATAAAGCTCCAGAGAACATTAAGATAGCTACTCCAGTTCCTACGATAAATCCTACTCCTAATAATGATGCTACTGCATTAAATCCAAAAGCTGTTCCTAACTTTGTAATAGCCCAAACTGGTCCTTCAGCCCAAAGTCCTAATCCACCAGATAGAAATTTAAAAGCTCCACCCATTCCTAAACCTTTTAGTACAGTTTTAAATCCTTCTCCACCTTTATTGGCATTTACTAGGATCTCATAAGCTGCTACTGATTCAGGGAACATTAATACTCCGTGTTCCTCAACAATTAGATATTCTCTAAATGGAACAACAAATAGAGTTCCGATTAATCCACCTAATATAGTTATAACTGCTATAGAAATCATGCTTAAATCATGTCCCCATATGATGATAGCTGGTAGTGTGAAGATGATTCCACCTGCGATAGATTCTCCTACTGCAGCTACTGAAGCCACTAAGTTAGCTTCTAATATAGAATTCTTTTTAAATACGGCCTTTAACACTCCTGTACCTAAAATTGCTGCTGGAATTGCTGCTGCAATTGTTATTCCTGTTTTTAATCCTAGATATACATTTGATGCTGCAAATATTATTGCAAATAATATACCTAATCCAACTGAAACAATTGTAGCTTCAGACATAACAGTATCCATAGATATAAAGGGTTTAAATTGAGACTTGTTCTTGTTCATTATTTTCCTCCTTAAATTTCAATAAAGTTTATTTTTACTATATTGTATGATAATAATAACCTTCTTTCAATTTTAAGTCAAGAACCTAAATTTTGACATAGAAGTTTTATTTTTTGATATAATACGTCGTTTTTGTTTATTTTTAGAATTAAAAGTTCTATAAATAACATTGAATTATATGTAAGTTAATTTTTTTTTACTTAATAAAAATTCATTTAAGTTGTTTATTCAACAAAAAAATGAAATGAAATTCTTCTTGAAATAGATTTTTTAAATTGAATGGAATATATATTTGGGTTTTATTAAAACATTTTCAAAGCAAGAAAATAAATAAAATTTAAAGAAAATGATATAATTTATATGAAATAAAAAATAAAAATTTTAAATTATATTAAAGGAAGTGATGTATGTACTATGAAGATATGATCTTTAATAGAGAAGATATAGAATTATTAGTTTTTGAAAACAGTGAATTTTTAAACTGTATTTTTAGAGGAGCAACTTTTAATAAGATAAGTTTTAATCAAACTACATTTGAAAATTGTACCTTTGATTCTTGTCAGTTAATCTCTTCCACTTTTAAAGATACTAAATTTATAGATTTAAATTTTGAAAATTCTGAACTTATTAGTAGCAACCTAAGTCACATCAATTTATTTATAGTTGAAATAGGTTTTCATAATTCCTACTTAAAATATTGTGACTTTAGTAAATTGAGTCTTCAAAAGACAAACTTTTTAAATTCTACTTTGAAGGAATGTATGTTTTTTGAAACTAATCTAAGTCAGGCTTCTTTTAATAATTTAGATTTAGAAGGAACATCTTTTGATAGATGTAATCTAGAGAGGTCTAACTTTAAAGGTGCTATTAATTATAGGATAAATCCCTTGACCAATCGTATTGCAGGAGGTAAATTTTCTTTGCCTGATTTGATTGGTTTAGTTAAAGATTTTAATATTAAAGTAGAATAAAAATAGGAGAGTCCATTGGACTCTCCATTTTATTCTATAAATTTATAATGTCATTAAAAGTTTAGCTAGCATAAGAGCTGTTACAGTTCCTATTGCTGATCCAAATATACCCATCATAAGCCCTGCTGGAATTAATGCTTCATCATATGTTCCTGCTAAGATTGGAGCTGATACTGATCCACCTATGTTAGCTTGAGAAGCTATACCACAGATATAAAGATCTAACTTGAATACTTTTGCTAAGACCAATAACACTACTAAATGGAATAATAATACTAATACTCCTGCGATAATATAGATAGCTGCTTGACCCATATCTATTGTAGAGAAGTCTGTTGCTGTTGCGATTAGTCCTACTACTACGTATAAAAGTACACTACCTACATGATCAGTTCCTTTAATTTTCTTTAACGGTGTCATACTACCTAAGATACCAAATATTGTAGCTAAGATTACTACCCATCCAGATCCACTAAAGAATGATCTTAAACCAGATAAGAAATTAGCATCAGTTAATCCACCTGGGTTAACTACTTGTTTACCAAGAACTAATACGATTCCTGCTACTCCAAGACCTAGACCTAATGTTAGCATAAAGTCCATAAATTCATAGTCTCTCTTGTCTTCATTTTTAGCAGCTGTAGCATGGATTTGACTTATAATTTTATCTACTTCTTCACTGTTTGCACCAGAGAATTTATTGAATTTTTTTCTCATAGGAGCCAAACTGATAAGTAACACTAGCCAAAATGATGCACAGATATTATCCATTAAGAATGCATATGTCAATGCCTGTGAACCATCTTTTACACCTAAACCTGCTTGAGCAGCAGCCATATTTGTTGATCCTCCAACCCATGAAGAAGATAAAATTGAAAATGTTTGCCATGCATCTGCATCAAATCTTGATTTTAATGCAATAAATACAATTATAAATCCAATTATGATACTAGCTGTTACTGCTAAAAATGAACCCATTAACTTTGGACCTAATTTAAATACATCCCTGATATCATTCTTTAATAGTAGTAAAAATAACATCATTGGTAATAAAAAATATTTTAATTGACCAATGAAACTTGATAGTTGAGGTGTTAATTCCCAAATATGAAGTGTTGCACCTATCATTCCACCAAAATAAATAAATGTTAATCCTGGTATAACCTTGAATAATTTTAATTTTAATGTTTTCTCACAATACAATACTGCTGTTATAAATAATATTAATAACGAAAAATAACTAAATACACTTGTTATCATTTTAACATCCTCCTGCTTTTATTTTTTACATCTCTTCATCAAAAACTGTACACAAAATGGAAAAGATGTTTTGTTTTCAGTAAATTTTAGCATAATTATCTAAAAATTCAAAGTTTTTTTGATTTTTTTAGAAATAGAACTACAAAAGTAGTATTTTATTATACTTATTTATAGTTTTTATAGTTTTTTTTTATAACGAATATCTTAGATAGATATTAATGACTAGAACTTTAAATATCATATTTTTAGTTGTCAGTAAAAAAAAATAAAAATTATATTTCTTTTTTTTAAAAAACATTGTATAATCTATGGGATGACTCTGTAGCTCAGATGGATAGAGCGGCTCCCTCCTAAGGAGTAGGCCATGCGTTCGAATCGCGTCAGGGTCACCATTTTTTTAAAATCAAACTTAATTAAAATCAAAAGAAGATGAAATTATTAATTTCATCTTCTTTTTTATTTTAGTGTATTAAATATATTTAATATATCATTAAATGTTATTAAGATAATAAGTCCAAATAATATGATCATTCCGACCATATGAAATTTTTCCTCAAATCTCTTGTTGACTTTTATTCCTATCACTTCTAGAATAATAAATATTATTCTACCCCCATCTAGAGCAGGAAATGGAAGAAGATTAAAAAATCCTATATTTATTGAAAGCAATGCCGTTAACCAAAATAAAATTCCTATTCCACCTTGACTAGCATCTCCTATAATTTTAACAATTCCTACAGGTCCTGATATTTCTTTAGCACTAACTTGCCCTGTCACAAGTTGTTTAAATCCAGTCAGGATCATTATAAATAAATTTTTATAAGCACTTCCAGACTCATATATAGCATCTATAAAAGTATATTTTTCAATGCTATATTCTGGTAATATCCCAATATAATAATCATTTCTTTGTTCATCAAAGGTAAGTTCAACCTCTTTTATTATTATTTCATCATCTCTTTTTATAAGAAACTCCATCTTATCACTATCTATCTCACTATTTATACGGCTTATATCTTTCCATTTGACTATCTTGTTATTATCTATCTCTAAAATTTCATCTCCTACCTTTAAATTTTTAAAAGATTTAGAAGTTTCAATTATATTTCCAATTACAGGATTTTCGTTTTGTACTGCTTTTCCATTATAGAGTAAACTTCCAAATACAATAGCATAAGCTAATATAAAATTCATTACTACTCCTGCAATTAAAACTATAAATCTTTGAAATGGACTTTTAGTATTAAAACCATTTTTTACTACAGAATCTACTTCCATTCCCTTGATATTTACAAATCCTCCCATAGGTATAGCTCTCAAGCAATATCTTGTGTGCAGCCCCTCATAGGAAAATAAAACAGGTCCCATTCCTAGAGAAAATTCTTCTACTGGCATCTTAAAATATTTAGCAGTTAAAAAATGTCCTAGCTCGTGAATCATTATTATGATTCCAAGTATAAGTACTGTTATTATTATATTCATCTAAACAACTCCTCACAAACTGCCAAAATTTCATTACCAATTTCATCAATAGGTTTTAATTTTTCATCTTTTAAACACATTATTTCCTTCCATGAATATTTGTTTGCTATATAACACGCATTATCATGGGATTTTTTCATATATTCATAATTGTTCTCATGGATATCTTTTTGATCTTGCCCTGTAATTTTATTTTTTCTTTTTTCCATTAATTTATATGCCATTTGAGTAGGCATATTCAAAAAAACTACCATATCTGGTTTTGGTATCCCCATTTTTTCGTATTCTAGATCCGTTAACCACTTTAAATATCTACCTTTTTCATTTTGGTCATCTATTTTTGATGCTTGATGAACCATATTAGAGGTTGTATATCTATCTGAAATTATTATCCCTCCCTCTTTATAAAACTTCTCCCAGGTAGTCTTAAAAGATGCATATCTATCTATTGCATACATAGTAGATACAGCATAAGTATTTACTTCTCCTACATTTTTTCCAAATTCACCATTTAAATACATCTTTACTGGTGCTGATGATGGGCTTTCATAATTTGGAAAAGTAACTTTCATAACTTTTTTTCCCATTTTTTTATACTTTTCATATAATAATTCTGCTTGAGTTTGTTTACCACTAGAATCAGTTCCTTCTATTACTATTAATTTTCCCATTTTTACTCTCCTATAATTAATCTATTTTTTTCCTTAATAGTTATTTTTACTATTTCAGATTTACTGCAAGTTCGATAGGTAAAAAATTCTGTTCCTTCATCAGAAGAGACTATTATTATCATATCCTTTATTTTTCTATATCCATAAATAATTTTTTCTTAGAAAGTTTTTATTATCCTCAAAGCTTCTTTTCTTGCCCAACTATCAGCTTTTATGACTGCTTCTAAAGTATTGACTGAGTGAACAATATGTTTATCCATAGTTTTTTTTATAACTTTATAGATATCTAAAAAGTTAATATTTCCATTTATAAACTCATCTACAGCTATCTCATTAGCTGCATTATAGACTGCTGGCATAGATTTTCCTGTTCGTCCTGCAAAATATGCATATTCTACACCTTTAAATATATCATTGTCTACTTGATCAAAGGTAAGGTTAGAGATTGTTTTAAAATCTAAACTTTTCAAAACATTATTAGACATTCTATCAGGGTAGGTAAAGGCATATTGGATGGGAACTTTCATATCTGGCACTCCTAGTTGAGCTATTATAGACATATCATTAAATTCAACCATTGAATGAATTATACTCTGGGGATGAACGAGTACTTCTATATCATCGTAGGAAATATTAAAAAGTTGATGAGCCTCTATAACTTCTAATCCTTTATTACACAAAGTGGATGAATCTATAGTTATTTTTTTCCCCATGGACCAATTAGGGTGTTTGAGAGCATCCTCTACCTTCACATTGTTTAATTCTTCTAAAGTTTTTTCTCTAAAAGTTCCTCCACTTGCTGTGATTATTATCTTACTTATCTCATTTTTTTTTCCACCTAAAAGAGACTGGTAGATAGCAGAATGTTCGCTATCTACAGGTATTATCTCTGCCTTATATTCTTTTAACATATTATTTATTAGATCCCCTGCTGCTACCATTGTCTCTTTATTAGCAAGAGCTATTCTCTTCTCTTTTTTTATTGATTCTATTGTGGCTTCGATTCCTACTGCTCCACTTACTGCAGTAAGGACTATATCTGCTTCATCTAAACCACCTAACTTTTTAAGACCTTCATTTCCTAAATATACTTCTAGATCAGGATATTTTTTTACTATTTCCTCATATCCCTCTTTTGTACCGATAGATACATATGTGGGGTTAAATTCCTTTATCTGTTCTATCAATAATTTGTGATTGTAGTGGGCACTCATAGCAACTATATTAAATTCTAAACTTTTATTTCTAATTACTTCAAGTGCATTTGTTCCAATGCTTCCAGTACTTCCTAATATTGTTATATTCTTAATCTAAATCAACTCCTTATTTTATAATCTTTAACCCTTTCCTTTTAAGTAAGAGTTCTTTTATCTATTATACAAAAAAAGGAGCTTTCGCTCTTTTTTTTATTATTAGATATAATATTTTTTATAAGAAAAAATTAATATAATAATACATGAGTGGAAATACCCAAATTAAACTGTCATATCTATCCAGTATCCCCCCATGTCCACCTAATATTTTTCCCGAGTCTTTTATACCAAATTCTCTTTTAAATACCGATTCTGCTAGATCGCCAATTTGTCCAAATATAGCTATTAAAACAGGAACAATTAGCAGATGAATCCCAGATATATTTAGGTCTTTAAATATAATTTTTTTTATGAGTAACATAGCTATTACAGTAAATATGATTGATCCTAAGGATCCTTCAATGGATTTTTTAGGGCTTATTTCACAAAGTCCACGAGAAAATAATTTTCTTCCAAATGTTACTCCTACAAGATATGCAAATGTATCTGAGATCCATACTAAAATTTGAATAGTCATTAACCACTCACTTCCATTCAGCATATATTTTATAGGGACAATATGGGAAAATAAAAATCCTACATAGAGTATTCCTAGCATTGTATATCCTATATAACTACTACTACCTTTTACTTTATTTTGATATATTCTAATAAACATAAGAATGAATATGCCTAAGATTAATACCAGTGTTCCCATAGACATATCAACATTATGCCCTATGTTATTTTTTGTTGATTTATATAAGGCTAATGGTATTGCTCCACCAAGAAATATACCAATAGATTTATTTACAACTATTCCTTTAGATTCAATCATTTTATAAAATTCATATATTCCTATCCCAATTAAAAGAACTGTAAATACCATAAAACTTTTATCGCCATAGAGGTATACATATACCGTCAGAGGAACTAATATTAAAGCTACAAATATTCTATTTAACATCTCCTACTCCTCCAAATCTTCTATTTCTAGTTTTAAATATCTCTATTGCTTTGTCAAATTCTTTCTTATCAAAATCAGGCCATAATAAATCTGATATATATATTTCTGAATAAGCTATTTGCCAAAGTAAAAAATTAGATATTCTAAATTCCCCGCTAGTTCTTATAACTAATTCTGGATCTGGTATATCAGAATAAAGATAATTTTTAAAGTTTTCTTCATTGATATCTTTTTCTCCTGAATCAATTATTTTTTTTACTGCATCGATTATCTCCGATCTTCCACCGTAATTAAAACATATATTAAAAGTAAGTCCATTATTATTAACAGTCAATTCTTCTACATTGGATATAGCTTTTAAAAGTTTAGAGGATACCCCTTTTTTTCTTCCTGTAACAATTAATTTTATATTATCTCTTAACATATTTTTAGCTTCAGCCTTTAGATATTTTTCAAAAATATCCATAAGAGCATCTACCTCTTTTTGAGGTCTTTTCCAATTTTCTGTAGAAAAAGCATATACAGATAGATATTTTATTCCTATCTGTCCTGCATGTTCTATAATTGTTTTTATTCTTTTGGCACCTTCATGATGACCAATAAATCTAGGTAGATGTCTATTTTGAGCCCATCTTCCATTTCCATCCATTATAATTGCTATATGTTTTGGTATCATCTTTCTCCCCTTAACTTTAATACATTCTATTCCTTTTATTCTATCATATTATTACCTATTTTCCAATGAGGAGGTCAAAGAGAAACTATTTTTCTATTTATATTTCTAGAATAGTATTTAAATCTACCATACTATTTTGAACACATTTTCTTCCTTCATCAATAGCTTCTTTTGCCCTATAAAATTCTAGTAGCTTTATATGTGAGAGTTTAGGGGAAAGAAGTATATCTGGTGGGTCTTCTGTCATTCGATTTTTTGTGATTCTATCTTGGGTTATATTGATTGAACTAGCAATAGCATCAAATAAATTTGGAGGAGTCTCACTACTTCTATTTACATCAAATATGGAAGGTGTATATTCTCTAACTAAATCACTAATTTTACTTATCATTCCCTCTTTTTTTTTAGGATGTAGAGAACTTTTAAAATGTTTTCCAAGAATATCTCCATTAAGATCTACAGCTATAACTATATCTGCTCCTAATGCACGACAAGTAGATACTGGCACAGGGTTTACAAGACCTCCATCTACAAGCCACCTATTATTGGTTTTTATGGCTGGAAATAATCCTGGGAGTGAAACTGATGACCAAACTGCTTCTAAAACTGAACCTTTAGTCAACCATATTTCCTTTCCAGTTTCTAAGTCTGTTGACACAGCTGCATATTGTTTACTAAATTTTTCTATTAGAGCACTGTCAGTTGCGACATATTTATTTAAAAAATTGTGGAGTCTATGAGTATCAATAAATCCATTTAAAGACATATTTATTTCAAAAAACTTTACTATCTCAAACTTTGTAAGGGAACAAGCCCACTGTTCTAAATCATCAAGATTATTTGAGAGATATGATGCTCCTACTAATGCTCCTATAGAGGTTCCACATACGATGTCAGGCACAATTCCTATATCAGCTAAAGCTTTTATTATGCCTATATGTGCCCATCCACGAGATGAGCCACTTCCCAGAGCCAAACCTATTTTCATTTATTTCACCACCTTAAATTCTTTTATATTTATACTTGGTTATAAATTTATTCTATCAAAAAAAGTGCAATTCCACCCTTTATTCCCGCATCATTTCCTAATTCTCCTAGTTTTATCTCTAAGTTTTTTAGGGTTATAGGTATAGCATAGAGTTTTAATTTGTTCTTAATCACTTCTAAAAGTATATCTCCTGCTAACGCAACTCCACCTGATAAAATAATAATCTCTGGATTTATTATATTTAATAAATTCCCTATTCCCATAGCTAGATAATTTCCTACATAATTTACTATTTCCATAGAAAATTTATCTCCGGCTTTAGCACAATCAAAGACATCTTTAGCTTCTAATTTTTCTATATTTCCCTCTAAACTCTTATATAAAAGATTAGTTTTATTTACAGTTAGACGTGATTTAGCTTCTCTTATTATACCAGTAGCAGATGCATAGGCTTCAAAACAGCCTTTCTGTCCACAACCACATAATTTACCATTTTCAACTAATTTAATATGACCAATTTCTCCCCCAGCACCATTGATTCCAGAAATTAATTTAGAATTTATTACTATTGCACCACCAATTCCTGTTCCAAGTGCTATAGTAATACTACTACCACTGCCCCTTCCTGCTCCAAATTTATTTTCTCCAATAGCTATCATATTTACATCATTTTCTAATTTTGTTGGGATCCCTGATATTTTTTTCATTACTTTACTAATATTTACATCTGTTTTCCAATTAAAGTTAGCAAAAAATCCTACAATCTCTTGATCTATAACAGGTCCTGGAATTCCAATTCCAATTCCGTGCATATTTTTTTTACTTATATTTTTTTGATCCATTAGGTTTTCTATAGTTTTCCATATCCTTTTTAATGTTATCTCCATACCATTTTCAGAAAGTGTTTTTATACTTTCTTTTATTAAAATTTCACCGGTTTCATCTAAAATTCCTATTTTAGTATTTGTTCCCCCCAAATCTACCCCTGTAAAATATTTCATTATAGTTCCTCCTTAATATTTTATTATTCTTAAACAAAATATAAAATAAAAACCTTCTAACTGCTTGATTATTACAGTTAGAAGGTTTTTATTTTAACTATATTAAGTAAAAAAATAAAACCAACTAAAATAAATATGATTAATTCTATTAACTATTATAACCTAATGTAGCAAAAATTATTTTAAATATAATCTTATTCTATAAAAAAAATTAGCTATTTTATATTTTATAAGGTAATTTTTGGTTTCTTTAAATTTTTTCCATGTTCCATTCTTTAATCTAGAAGGGCCTGCATTATAGGCTATTAATACTTTTTTCATATTACCCTCATATCTATTAATAAGATATGAAAGGTATAGAGTACCAATATTAATATTGTATATAGGATCTAATAACATCTCTTGAGAATATGGGAGACCATAAGATTTTGCCATCCATTCTCCTGTAGAGGGCATGATCTGCATAAGACCAATAGCTCCTTTATGAGAAACTATATGTTCCCTAAAATCGCTTTCAATCTTAATGACTGAATAAATTATCTCTTTACTAACTTCATATTTGATAGATATTTTATCTATCTCTTCATAGTAATCTAAAGGGAAGAAAAAAATCATTTTTATTAACCCTATAAATACAAGAAAAATTAATATATAAATATAGATTTGTCTCATATTACTCTCCGAAATTAAAATTAGTTTGTCTTAAAGATTCATATAAAATAATAGCGGCTGAGTTTGAAAGATTGAGTGATCTCCCCATATTGATCATAGGAATAGTTATACAAGTTTCTTTATTTTTTTTAAGAACTTCAACAGGAACTCCTCTAGATTCAGGACCAAATACAATAAAGTCATTTTCCTTATATATAACATCTGAATATTTTTGAGTGGTTTTAGTTGTAGCAAAATAAAATTTAGATTCAGGATAAGTATCCATCAATTCGTCTAAACTATTCCATTCATATAGATCGATATGTTGCCAGTAATCTAAACCAGCTCTCTTGATTTGTTTTTCATCCAGTGAAAATCCAAGGGGCTTTATAAGATGTAAAGATGTATTTGTAAGGACACAGCTCCTACCTATATTTCCTGTATTGTATGGTATTTCAGGTTCCATTAAGACTATATTCATAAGTTTACTCCTCTTTTAATATTATTTTTGTCCATTTTGAGTATTCTGATTTTATGGAAAACTTAAAACCTAATTTGGTAAAAACCTCTTTAGCTATAGTAAGACCTAAGCCAGTTCCATAAATTTTAGAAGAATAAAAAGGGGTAGTAACCTTTTCTATCCTATGTTTTTGTATACCAATTCCATTATCTTTTATAATAATTTTATTATTTTTATTTGATGAAAGGGTAATAGTAATAAAACGATCATTTTTATTATAGTCACAGTTTTCAATAGCATTTTTTAATAAATGATGAAAAGCTGTAATAACTTTACCTCTATTAAAAGTAATTTCCATATCATTTTCTATAATCATATAGGTTTTGATCTTAGATTTTTTCAAATGTCGATTTAAATTTTGAATAACTTCTCTGAGAAGAAAAGAAAGATAAAAAGTAGTCGATTTATTTTTTATATTTTCATCTTCACTAGAATATTCGCTGATATCTTCACAAAGTTTAATGACCTTATTAGATTCTTTGAGAATATAATCTAAATAGAGTTCAATTTTTTTAGGGTCATGTATTTTTTTCTTAGCTAAAGATGCAAAACCAACAATAGATGAAATAGGAGTCCTTAGTTCGTGGATAATAGAGTTAGCAAATGAACCAACAGTTTTTAGTCTAATATTCTCCGTTTGAAATTCTTCTAATTCCCGAGTATGCATATATATAGAAAAGTTGTACTTGAAAAATTCTAAAATATATACCTCTTGCAGATTAAGTTCATATTGCATCTTAGATTTTTTGTCTAAGATAAAGGAACCATAATATATATTTTCAAAAATTATAGGGATGATAGTAAAATTTTTAAATCTATTTAGTAATCCATAATTTTCATGGGAACTTAATTCATCTAAATTTGTCTGTATATCTTTATTTTTGAGTATTTTTTCTATGGGAGTCCCATAAAAATTGATATCTTTTTCGAGATTGATTGAGATAAACTCTACTTCATCTTTTTTTAAATTTTTTAGATCAAAATAGGAATTTAGATGTTTAAGGTTTCTATCCCATCTATCATATTTAAAAAAATATCCTTCTGAGTATCCAAAATCTAATTTTTCAATTAAATTTAAAAGAATAAAAAATACAACTTTTTCAATATTTTTTTCATTATGGATTGTAGATGCTATAGTCTCCAGAGAATTTAAATAGGAATCTATAGATGGGTTTTTCAAGTTTTTAAACATAAAAATCAATCCTTTTTGTTTAATAGATTTCGATAATCTGCTGCACTTATTTTACCATTTTTAATACCTTTTACCTTAGAAAGGTTGGTCTTAGATGATAGAATATATCCACTATTTAATGAATTTATGTGAATTATAGCAATAGCTAAAGCATCAGCAGCATCATCTGGTTGAGGAATTTTAGAAAGTCCTAAAATTCTTTGAACCATCAGTTGGACTTGTTTTTTTTCAGCTCGACCATATCCTGTTATTCCCATTTTTATTTGTAATGGGGTAAATGAAACTTGGGGAATACTATTTTTTTCCCCACATAAAACTATTACCCCTCTAGCTTGACCGACAGAGATAACAGTTTTAGCATTTTTAAAATAAAAAAGATCCTCAACAGCCATGTGGGTAGGAGAATATTTTTTTAAGATATCATCTAATTCGTTGTATATGGTGGAAATTCTTTTTTCCATAGGAAGATCTTTGGAGGTATATATGCAACCATAATCTATTACTTTATACTTATTTTCGTTATAGTCTATAATTCCAAAACCAACAATCGCTGTTCCTGGATCTATTCCAATTACTCTCATCTTTACTCCTCATATATAAACTTAATTATAGGGTATAAAGTACATTTAAGACCTCTATTTTTGTGTTTATTTTTACATATTAAATTTTATCATAAATTATAATAAAATTCTATAAATATAAAAGGAAGTTTCAATACCAAATAGTATATTATTGTTATGGATATAATAAATAAAAGGAGGTTAAAATGGATATTCTGGACTATTTAAAAGAAATAGGTCACTACCCCCTCTTAACTAGAGAAGAAGAAATTGAGATATCTAAAAATATATTAGAGGGAAATATAGAAGCACAGGATCAATTGATAACTGCTAATTTAAGGTTAGTTGTGAGTATAGCTAAGAAATATACTCAATCAGGTATTTCTGTTCAAGACTTGATACAAGAGGGAAATATTGGATTGATAAAAGCTGTTAAAAGATTTGATCATACTATGGGAATAAAGTTTTCTACCTATGCTACTTTTTGGATAAAACAAAGTATCTTTAGGTATATATCCTCCAACAAGAGAGTTATTAGATACCCAGTATATATATATGATAATTTATCTAAAATAAAAAAATTTATGATGAAATATAAGTCGAAATACAGTTGTGAACCTAGTTTGGAAGAGGTTTCAGAGGAAACCGAAATAAAAATAAAGGATATTAAAAGATATCTGAAATTAAATGATGTGACCTTTAACTCTTTAGATGACCCCAATGGAGAAACTATGAATCTTCATGGTATGATTGAAGATAAAAATAGTTATATAGAAGAAAATTTAATAATTGAAAATGATAGGGAAAAACTATTAAAAAAATTGGATATTTTAGGAGCTAAAGAAAGAAAGGTAATAATATATAGGTTTGGCTTATTAGATAATGAAATTTTAACCTTAGGTATATTGGGAGAAGAAATGAATTTAACCAAAGAAAGAATAAGACAATTAGAGATTCGAGCATTAAAAAAATTAAAAAAATGCTTACAATATTAGAATTAGGGGGAATTTTTATGAGAAAGATATACATATTAGATACAAACATACTCATTCATGATCCAAAGGCTATTAAAAATTTTGAAGACAATGATGTAGTTTTACCAATCTATGTTATTGAGGAAATAGATAAATTAAAAAAAGAAAGTGGAAATAGAGGTACTTCAGCAAGGATAGCAGCTAGGTTTATAGATGACCTTAGATCTAAAGGATGCTTAGCCAAAGGAGTAGAGATTGAAAAAGGAATATTTTTTAGGGTAGAAACAAGGGGTGATACTACAGAATTACCGACTTCTTTAAGGAGAGATATAGTAGATAATAGAATTCTAGCAATAGCGCTATATATAAAAAATAAAGATAAGGATAAAAAAGTAGTTTTGGTTTCAAAAGATATCAATATGAGAATAAAAGCAGATGCTATGGAAATAAATGTAGAAGACTATAAGACTGACAAGATGGACCTAGAAGAACTATATACTGGAAATATAGAACTGGAAGTTGAGGAAGAGGTTATTAAAAAGTATGAAAAATCTGGTCGAATTAAATATATAGAAATTATGTCAGAGGAACCTTCAGCTAATTGTTTTGTAAGTATGAAATATAATGATAAAACTTTATTTGGTAGGTACAATGATAATACAAAAAGGATAGAAAGAATGCTTTATGGAGATGTAAGTGTTTGGGGGATTAGAGGTAGAAATGAGGAACAAAATTTTGCATTGGATCTTTTAATGGATGAAGATATTAAGGTAGTAACCTTAGTTGGAAAAGCAGGTACTGGAAAAACATTGTTAGCTGTAGCTTCAGGATTGGAATTAGTTGTTGAGAGAAGTAAGTATAAAAAATTATTTATCGCTAGACCTATAATTTCAATGGGGAAAGATTTGGGGTATCTCCCAGGAAGTGAAAAAGAAAAATTAAAACCTTGGATGCAACCTATTTTTGATAATATAGATTTTTTAGCTAATGCTAAGGAAGAAAAAGCAGGAGAGAAAGTAATAGCAGGATTAGAAGCTTTAGGATTATTAAAAATAGAAGCATTATCTTATATAAGAGGTAGAAGTATTCCAGCAGGATTTTTAATAATTGATGAAGCACAAAATTTAACACCTCATGAGATAAAAACAATAGTTACCAGAGCAGGAGAAAATACAAAGATAGTATTTACAGGGGATCCCTATCAAATTGATAATCCCTATCTTGATGCTGAAAGTAATGGTCTTACTTATCTAGCTGAAAGATTTAGAGATGTAAATATATCTGGACATATTATATTAAAAAAAGGGGAAAGATCAGAATTAGCAGAATTAGCAGCTACATTATTATAAAATTATTAACCTCCTATATTAATTTATAGGAGGTTTTATTTTTTAGTATTGATTTTATGTTTTTAATTATAATTATATCTTCCATTTGCAATTAGCTTACTAGGACCAGTCATATAAACATCATCATCTTTTAGTTCTATAGCCAGATCTCCTAAACTAAGATGAACAGTAACTTTAGAATTTAGATATCCAAGAAGTTTCCCGATAACTATACTGGCACAAGATCCTGTTCCACAAGCTAAAGTATGCCCTGCACCTCGTTCCCAAGTCTCTATAATAACTTCATCTTTGTTTAAAATTTGTACAAAATTTACATTTGTTTTTTCAGGAAAAATAGGATTATTTTCAATAGCTTTACCAATTTTTAATAGATCTATATCTTCAAAATTATCTACAAATAGGACAGTATGAGGAACCCCCATGAGAAGAGATGAAACTTTATATTTTTTTTCATTGATAATGATGTCTTCATCAATAAATATTTCTTTAGAAGTATTTACAGGAATAAAATTAGGATCTAAAATAGGTTTTCCCATATTAACTCTTACAGTAAACTCCTCATTGGGATAAATATCTAAACTTAATAACCCTGCTAAAGTTTCAACTTTATAGTTTGTTCCATCTAAAATTTTATTATTATAAATATAGTTAGAAAAACATCTAATTCCATTTCCACACATAGATGCGATACTTCCATCAGAATTAATAAAGATCATTTGACAACGATCTTCTTTTTCAACTAAAACCATCATTCCATCAGCACCAATTCCAGTGTGAATATTACAAACTTTTACAGCTAGATCAGAGAAGTTTTCCTCTTTTATATTATTTAAGATTAAATCTTTATAATTAAAAATTATAAAATCATTTCCTAAACCATGGTATTTTTCAAATTTAATCATATAATAATTCTCCTTTATTTTTAATTATTTTAGACAGTAAAATTATAGTATAGGAGAAGGTAATATTCAAATAAATAATATCTTCTCCCAATAATTTAATTTAATCTATATTTTTTAATATGATTTTCTATCTTATCTAAAGCTATTTTTAAAATTTCTACAGATTTATTACAAGAAATTCTAAAGTATCCTTCAACTCCAAATGCTATTCCAGGAACTATAGCCACATGTTTATTTTCAAGTAGATCCAAAGCAAAGTCTAAAGATGAATTTAAACTAAAATTACTTAAAGAACCAAAGACATAAAATGTCCCCTTAGGTTCAAGGGTAATAATCCCCATAGAATTTAATCTATTATATACATATTCACATCTTTTTTTATATTCTTTTGTATACAAAGAGATATTTGAACATTTAGAAAGTGCTATATATCCCCCATATTCTGAAATTGCTGAAGGTGATGTGACAGTATATTGATGAACTTTTATCAATTCATCTTTAAGTTTCTTAGAGGTTAAAATATATCCTAAACGCCATCCAGTCATAGAATGAGATTTTGAAAAGCCATTGATCAATATTATTTTTTCTTTAAGAAAATGATATCTCCCCACAGAGATAAAATCATTGTTGAATGTAATCTCGCTATATATTTCATCAGAGATAATATAGATATCTTTATCCCTTAAAAAATTCATGATTTCATCTAAGTTTTTTTTAGATAAGATCACTCCTGATGGATTATTTGGATAGTTTAAGATGAGAGCTTTGGTCTTAGGAGTAATATGTTTTTTTAAAGATTCCACTGTAAGTTGTAACTCATCTGAAGTAGTATCAATAAATATAGATTTTGCACCACTAAAATCTATAAGGGGAAGGTATCCTGGATAAAATGGAAGGGGAATCAAAACCTCATCCCCTTCATTTAGAATCGCTTTCAAAGTAGTAGATAGAGCTTCTGTAGCACCTGCTGTAACAATTACCTCATCTACATTATAAGGAGAATCATATTTAGTCCTATAAAAATTTACTATCTCTTCTCTTATTTCAATAGAACCACCTAACATAGGATATCCCATTCTATTATTTTTCATATAAAGGATAGTTTGATCTATAATTTCAGAGGGAATAGGAAGATCCGGTTCCCCAATAGTAAGATTTATAACATCTTTATACTCCTTACTCTTCATAGAAATTTTTCTAATCAGGGAGATTTTTTGATCTATTACTTTAGGATTGATATTCATGCTGACCTCCAATTAATTTTGAGATTATCTTATAACTCTTAAGTCTTCCATAATCTCAGTTTTACTAAGAGTTTTGTCATCTTTATCTTTAATTATTTTAGCTGGATTTCCAGCAACAACAACACCAGCAGGGACATTTTTTGTAACTATAGCTCCAGCAGCTACAACGGATCCCTTCCCAACTCTTACTCCTTCTAAAATTACCGCATTAGCTCCAACAACAACATCATCTTCAATAATAACAGGGTCAGCGCTAGGTGGTTCGATTACACCAGCTAATACAGCTCCTGCACCAATATGACAATTTTTACCTACAGTGGCTCTTCCTCCCATGACTACATTTAAATCAATCATAGTTCCAGCTCCAATTTTAGAACCAATGTTTATAACAGCTCCCATCATAATAACGGCGTTATCACCAATTTCTACCATATCTCTAATAAAAGCCCCTGGTTCAATTCTAGCATGAATATTTTTTGTGTCTAACATTGGAATTGCAGAATTTCTTCTGTCGCTTTCTATATGGGAATCAGTTATTAAGTTTGAGTTAGTAGTTAATATTTTATTGATCTCCTTCCATTCTCCAAAAATTGTTTTACTATTTTCAGATCCAAATACCTTACAGTTTAAAAAATCTATTCCCTTTAAATTTCCATTAATATAAGCTTTGACTGGTGTAGATTTTGTAGAATTTTTAATATATTGAATTATTTCATTTGCATTATTTAATTTAGTCATTATTTTTCTCCTTTTAATATATTTTATTTAAAGATATCTCTCATGGTATATAAACCAGGTTTTTGATTGTAAAGCCAAGTTGCACCCTTTAAGGCACCGTTGACAAATATCATCTTAGAATGAGCCTCATGTTTTATCTCTATTACTTCGTCATCACCAGCAAAAATAATAGAATGTTCTCCTACAATACTTCCACCACGAACTACATGTACTCCAATTTCCTCTTTTTTTCTAGGGGTGATTCCTTCCCTTCCATATACTAATTCTCTTTTAGAAGTTAAAGTATCATTTATTTTTTTCAGTAACGATTGAGCTGTTCCACTAGGAGCATCAATTTTTTTATTATGGTGTTTTTCAATTAATTCAATATCCCAATCTTCCAAAGATGAAACAAGGGTTCCTAATAATTCTGTAATCAAATTTATTCCAAGGGAAGTATTAGTTGCTTTAAGTATTGGAACTGATTTTGAAGCTTTATTTATTTTTTCTTGTTGATCCTCATTATGTCCTGTAGTAGCAATAAGTGTAGGAACATTATTATCTATGATCCATGGAAGAATTTTATCTGAGTTGCTAAAGTGGGAAAAATCTATTAAAACATCAGGAATAATGGAAATATTTTCCAAACTCTCAATAATTCTAGGATCTTTTCCTAAGGAAAAAGGATCAATTATTCCTACTAAATTTAAGTTGTCACTTTTATCGATGGTGTCACAAAGAAGTTTACCCATCTGTCCCCATCCATATATCGCTATATTCAAAATATTCCCTCCCTTAGATCAAATTTAATTTTTTCATCTCTATTTTTAAAAGTTTGAGAGGTTCAGAGCTCATCTCCCAAAGAGGTTGTCTTACTTTTCCAACTTTAAAATTCATAAGATTCATTGCAGACTTTACTGGTATTGGATTGGCTTCTAAAAATAAAGTTTTAACCAAAGAATTTATAGAAAGTTGAAGATTTTTAGATTTAATAACATCTCCTTCTAGGTAAGATATAACAAGATTATGAGTTTCGAGAGGCATAATATTTCCTAAAACAGAGATAACACCGATTCCACCTAATGAAAGAATAGGAACTATTATATCATCATTACCAGAGTATATAGAAAAATTATTACTACAGACTCTTGCTATTTCTGCTAAGTAAGAGATATCTCCACTGGCTTCTTTTATTCCAACTATGTTTTTATGATTACTAAGTTCAAGAACTACATCAGCGGGGATATTCATTCCAGTTCTACCTGGGACATTATATAAAATAATAGGGATATTTACCTTATCAGCTATAGATGTATAGTGATTAATCAACCCTTGTCTGTTGGTTTTATTATAATATGGTGTGACAATAAGAAGGCCATTAGCACCAACCTTTTCACACTCAGTACTTAATTTAATTGTATGTTTTGTGTCGTTACTACCACTTCCGGCTACAACAGGAATTCTCCCTGCAACTATCTCAATACTTTTTCTGACTAACTCTATATGTTCTTTATCTGAAAGGGTAGATGTTTCACCAGTGGTTCCAGCAATTATTAGGGCATCGGTTTTATTTTTAATATGCCACTCTATGAGTTCTTCTAATTTTGTATAATTGATACTCATATCATCGTTGAATGGGGTAATAAGAGCTACTCCAGATCCTTTAAAAATTATCATGATTCCTCCTGTTTTAGATATTAATAAAAAAAATTATTTTATCAATAATTCAGCAATTTGTACTGTATTTGTAGCAGCACCTTTTCTAATGTTATCGGCTACTATCCACAGATTTAATCCATTTTTTACACTATAATCTCTTCTTATCCTTCCAACAAATACTTCATCAGATCCACTGGCATTTATAGGCATAGGATAGATATTGTTTTTTACATCATCTTGAAGGATAATTCCTTTTTTATTTTTAAATGCATCCTTTAATTCTTTCAAATCAAACTCTTTTTCGAATTCTAAGTTGACCGATACAGAATGTGCATTTTCCACAGGGACTCTTATACATGTAGAAGTAATTGGAAGATTTGGTTTTCCTAAAATTTTTCTAGTTTCATCTATCATTTTTAATTCTTCCTTAGTATACCCATCCTCTGTAAATTCATCTATATGGGGAAGACAGTTAAAAGCTATAGGATGAGGGTAATTAGAAGGTTTTATCCCTTCTAATCCATTTTTTAAATCTTCTACTCCAGCTACTCCAGATCCTGAGACAGCTTGATAAGTAGAATAAATTATTCTTTTTATTTTATAGAGATCATCTAATACCTTTAGGGGAACTACCACTTGAATAGTTGAACAATTAGGATTAGCGATAAGTAAATTATCTTTCACTGCTTCTGGGTTTACTTCTGGTACGACTAAAGGAATAGTTGGATCCATCCTCCAAGCACTACTATTATCTATTACTGTGATCCCATGGGAGATAGCGATAGGGGCCATTTTTTTACTGAGATTACCTCCTGCAGAAAACAAGGCTATATCTATTTTTTTGTTGAAAGATTCAGGTGTGAGTTCCTCTACTATATATGTTTTATTCTGAAAATTAATTTTTTTTCCTTTAGATCTAGAAGATGCTAAAAGGTAGAGATTATTAATAGGAAAATTTCTTTCATCTAAGACCTTGAGAAAGGTTCTGCCAACCATTCCAGTAGCTCCAACAATGGCTATATTATATTTTTTCATATTATCCTCCTAGATGAATTCTTTTAATTATGTGGTTTTTATAAATTAAATTCTTTAGCTAGCATCATAGTAGCAATTTTCTTATGATCCTTAGAAATTGTACACGATATACTAATTTCAGAAGTAGTTATATGATAAAAAGGAACTTTATTTTTAGCTAGAGTATTAAATACTTTAGCTGCCACTCCAGAATGACTGACCATTCCAATTCCAACTAATGAAATCATAATTAATTCAGATTTAATTTCTATAAAAATTTCTTGGAATTTATTTTCTAACTCATCAATAGCTTGTTTCAAAAGAGATTCTTCCCTTTTAAAACAGCTAAAAGATAGATCTAAGATACCTGCAGTAGTAATATTTTGAGTAATCATATCGATATTTAATTCGTATTTTCCTAAGGTATTGAAAATATTTGCTACTGCATCTTCTGAATAAGGTAGATGCTGTATATTTACTATAAAAATATCTTCATTTAAGGTAATTCCGGTAATGGGTTTGTCTTCCATAATTTCATCTTGATTTAATATAAGGGTACCATCATGATCTCTTAAACTTTCTCCAACATAGATAGGAACATTATATTTTTTACCTAGTTCAACAGCCCTTGTTTCCATTATACCAGCTCCTAAATTTGCCATCTCCATCATCTCCTCATAAGATATTTTTTTTATTTTTTTAGCATTGGAATATACTCTAGGATCAATACTATAAATCCCATCAACATCAGTGTAAATTTCACAACGTGCACCTAAACTAGCTGCTAATGCTACAGCACTAGTATCTGATCCTCCTCTGCCCAAAGTAGTTATATCACCTTTTTGATTCATTCCTTGAAAGCCAGCTACAATAACTATTTTTCCATTATTCAAGTGAGATTTTATTATCTTAGGATCGATACTTTTAATTCTACTTTTAGTATGATGGCCTATGGTAGTTATCCCTGCCTGAGATCCTGTAAGAGATATAGAATTTTTTCCAAATTCATTTAAAGCTATAGATAAAAGAGCAATAGTCTGCTGTTCTCCAGTAGCCATTAGGCTATCTAGTTCTCTTATATTTGGTATCTTAGATATTTTTTTAGCCATCTCAATCAAGTTATTAGTTGTTTTACCCATAGCAGAAGCAACTACAACAATTTTCTGTCCTGAATCACTTAATTTTGAAATATAAGCAGCTGTATTTTTTATTTTATCTAAGTCAGCTAATGAACTTCCCCCATATTTTTGTACAATGATCATATTTATTTCCTCCTAAAAAAAAACTCTCCAGTAGTGAACACTACTGAAGAGTAAAAATTAAATCTAAATCAAAAAAATGAGATAAAAGATAAACTTATTACTTCAAATAGCACACCATTACCTAATTATGATAATGACAGTTATATGGATCTTATCCATATCCCCAATATAAATTTTTGCGAAATTTATACTTCGGCAACTACACCTTTCAAAACAGATCTAAGAATGCCTTCTTCCTGTGTTTACTATTTGTATTTGCAACCTCTATTTATTATTTGAAGTAAGTATATACTAAATACAAAACAAAATATAATATATATTATATATGACAACTATTTATTTTGAGTGGTGTTATCATGGCATATACAGTAAATATATACTAAATATAAATAATATGTATTGTAAAATATTATAAAAATAAGGTTTACTTTTATTTAAGACTATAATATAAATAAACTAGAAATAGTTCAGATATAGCTCTATTTCATTATACAAGGAGGAAATAATGGTGGGAATATCAGAAGATATGAAAGAATATAGAAGGAATTTACACAAAATTCCAGAATTGGGATATACAGAAAAAAAGACACAAGCTTACTTACTTCGAGAGATAAAAAAAATGGGATATAAACCTAAGGTAATTTGTAAAACAGGTATTTATATTTATTTAGATGGTGGTTCAAAGGAAACTTATGGGTTTAGAACAGATATAGATGGATTGCCTATATTGGAAGAAACAGGAGTAGATTATAGTTCAAAACACAAAGGTTTTATGCATGCTTGTGGACACGATGGTCATATGGCTATTCTATTAGGATTTATGAATTATTTAAAAGATAAAAAATTAAAAAAAAATATTCTAATAATTTTTCAACCTGCTGAGGAGGGACCAGGAGGAGCAAAGGATGTTGTCGAAAGTGGCATTCTAAAAAAATATAATGTTAAAGGTATATTTGGATTACATCTTTTTCCAAAGTTAGAAGAAGGGATAATTGGTTGTAGAGCAGGTGGTTTTATGGCTAAAGCAGCAGAAATAAATATAGTTATCAAAGGTAAAAGTGGTCATGGAGGACAGCCCCACTTGGGTTTAGATTCCATTCAAATAGCTGGGAAGATCTTAGAAGGATTTAATCTTATTACCTCAAAATTTATAGCTCCCTTTGATCCTAGTATAATAGCTATAGGTAAGATAGAAGGGGGAACTATCAGGAATATTATCCCAGAAAAAACTAGAATGGAAGGGACTATCAGGGCTTTTTCTATAGAAACTTTTAATTTTATAGTGGATAAAATCAAAGATATAGCTCGTGGGATGGAAATTAGTTATGGTGTAGAGATAGAAATTGATTTGACTGAGGGATATCCACCAGTAATAAATGATAAAGAATATTATAGTATTTTAGAGAGGGTTATCAATGAAGATAAAAAGTTAAAATTTGAAGAGGTAGATCCAGAGATGCTAGCTGAAGATTTTGGATTTTATCAAGTGGTTACAAGGGGTCTATTTTTCTTTGTAGGAACTAAAAATGAGGAACTTGGATATATAGAACCTCTACATAATTCTAAATTTAACTTCGATGATAAGGTATTAGAAAATGGTCTTAGGGTGTACACGGGACTCTGTAAAAGATTACAGATTTTTGAATAAAAAAA